>Ga0209009_1000148_pt1 | contig 28725 bp, 31 predicted proteins | sample BlaSpr_A8_OM3_M2_FD_187979 | JGI IMG/M metagenome (GOLD analysis project Ga0209009, IMG submission 187979) | Forest soil microbial communities from Thunder Bay, Ontario, Canada - Black Spruce, Ontario site 2_A8_OM3_M2 (SPAdes) (version 2) | ecosystem: Environmental > Terrestrial > Soil > Boreal... | reverse complement strand
TCGCGATAAGATTTCTCGATGCGCTCCCATACACGCCGGCGATGAGCGCGTACGTGAGACAGCAGAACGTACCCATTCTTCTGCTCGTGCAACCTTTCAACTTCAATGGTCTGGCCCTTGCCGAACTGGATGGGACTTCCGGAATCGACGAATTCCTGAGCAGGCACCAACCCTTCGAATTTTCCGCCTACGTCCACAATTACGCCAAGATCAGTTACGGCCAAAACGCGCCCATCGAAAATTTCGCCCTCCGCAATCGCAGGCTCTGGCACAGCAAACTGGTCGAGCAGTTGGTCCATGGTTTCGGAGGATTCAGCCTCCGCAGTTTCGGTGGACTCGCTGGTTGTTTTGGGAGCGCTCGCGTTGCTCGTCTCAGAATGATCCGCCGACGGAGTTGATTCTGGAGCCACGCCTGCGGCAGATTCAGAACCGTCGCGTTGCGCGCCAGATATTTCTTCGGGCGGAACGCTGCTCAGCGGCGAAGCCCCGACACTTTCGGGCGCGCGAACTACTGCAGTTGCGGCGCCGCTCGAAGAGCTAGAGTTCACGTTACCGGAAGGAATCGGTGGGGCGGCAGCCTGATCTGAATTTTGATCGCTGGAATTTTCGCCCGGGACTTCGGTAGTGACAGCTTCCGTTGCGGAAGGTTGGAGATTATTGTCTTGCTCGGCTGACATGGAGAGCGGCCTCCGTACGAGTTCGTGCCCGTCTGCCGAGAATGCAAGCTCGGACTACTCCACCCTACGGGGTTAGAGCAATGAAGGGGATTGAGCGTCCGTGCCCGGCGCTCACATCGAAAGGATGATACGCGTGCAGTTTGCGCGTTGTCAACAAACCGTTGCCGGGGGAGCCCAAGCCGCTAAATTTTAATTTTGCAGTAATTTGCCAATTGTCAAGACATGTTTGCCGCTCGAGAATGCGGGGGTTAAATCTCATTACGTTTCATGCACGCGAACCGCTGGCAGTGCGGATTTCCTTGCGATAGTCCGGACCGAAAATTTCAACCGTGCGGCACATTTCGTAAAGGCGCGAACGAATGCGTTTGCCCACGCGTTCGGTAAGAGAATCATCCACGGTCGGAGCGCGCATGCCCGCCACGCGCGATACCGCTGTAGGACCATTGGAATTCGCGCCCGCTGAGTCGGAATCAAGAAAATTGGTCGTGAGCAGCGTCACTCGCTTTTCGTTGTAACGCGTGTTGAGCACATGCCCGACTGTCTCGAGCGCCCATAACGAAGGTTTGCTGGAACCCACATCATCGAGCACGAAAATTTCCGCCTTCAACACGGGTTCGAGCACGCCCATTTCCGTGGACTGGCTCACCACGTTATAGCTATCCTGAATTTCCTTGAGTAGCTCGCGATAATCGTAGAATAGACCACTGTGACCTCGCAGCACGATCTGCTTCAAAGCCGAAACCGCGAGATGGGTTTTGCCCACGCCACACGAGCCCATTAGCAGCAGACCGGGCTCAGCGTGTTCGCGAACCGGCGTAAACTCCTCGGCGAATCGCTGAACGATCAGTTTCGCCTGCATGAGACTTCGATTAAAGGCTGCCTGCTGATCGAGCGGAACATTTTCAATGTCGTTATCCGTTTCGAAATTATCGAAATCGCAGTGGCGATAGCGCTCCGGTACGCGCGCTCGGGCGAGAGCGCGCTCGGTCTGGTCGTCTTTGGTGCAATCGCAGGGGACCGCCCAAACCAGTTTTGGATCTCCTTGCGACGAGCTACCGGGCTTATCCGAGGACAGGGCCTGCGCGCCTTGGGTATTTCGTTCCACAACTTTCCAGCCGCTGCCCTGGCAATGGGGACAATCTGGTTGTGCCATGGTCGAAGAATAAGCGCAGAGCGCGTGGAGCGCAAGCGCACGTCGCTGTGCAAAGCTCGCGCATCTGTGGAAAGTGACGAGGCAAGCTGCGGATAATGATCGAACAGAACTATCGAGGGTGGACGAGGGGGATCGCTATTTCTCAACGCGGATGGTGTGGCGCGGAACGGCGCGGACAATGGCGTGGCGCACTTTACGATCGTCAGCAGCCGAAAAACTGCGGGCCATCTCGCTGCGCACGAAACTGATGAACGACTCCATCTGCGATTGCATGTCCGCCATTTTGTCGCGCATGTTGAGAATAATCTCAATACCGGCGAGGTTTACGCCCAGTTCGCGCGTCAAGTTCAGGATCACTTCGAGGCGCTCAAGATCAGAATCGGTGTAAAGGCGAGTGTTGCCTTGCGAGCGAGACGGCTTGAGCAAGCCTACGCGCTCATACAAACGCAGGGTCTGCGGGTGGAGCTTGTACAACTCGGCGACGGCGCTGATCATATAGCCCGCTTTAGCTTTCTTTTTTGCGCGGCCAGTCATCGTCGTCTCCTTGCAAAGTCACACCGCAGCGCGAGAAAAAATCTCGCGGCGCGGATCTTCCGGGTCGATCTTGCTGAGTTCTTTCAACAGATTGCGCACGCGCTCGTCTTCGGGCTTCGGTACCACAACTTGAACTTCCACAATCTGGTCACCGCGCTTCCCGGAATGTCGCGCAGAGGGTGCGCCCTTTTCGCGCAGCCGCAGTTTCTTCCCGCTGTTAGTGCCTGGCGGAATGCGGACCTGCGCGCGCCCGTCAATTGTTGGAACTTCCACTTTTGCACCAAGCGAGGCCTCGGGAACTGTGATTGGCACCACAGTAAAGAGATCATCGCCACGCCGCTCAAAAAACGGATGAGGTTCGACCCTCATCACGATGTAGAGGTCGCCTGGCGGGCCACCGTGCAGCCCTGCATTGCCGCGGCCAGCCACTCGAACGCGTGAACCCGTCTGCGCGCCCGGCGGAATGCGCACGTCGAGCGTTTCCATACGAGCGACGCGGCCTTCGCCGCCACAATTGCGGCACACGGTACGAAGCTTTCCTGATCCACCGCAACGCGAGCAGGTGATCTGGAAGCGCATCTTGCCGCTTGTCTGCGTCACCTGGCCCGAGCCGCCGCAGGTGGGACAAACTTTTTCGTCGCCGGGAGCCACGCCCGTTCCGTGGCACACGTTGCAAACATCCAGGCGCGTGAAACTTAGTTTCTTCACCGTGCCGCGCATGGCCTCAGCGAAGGTGATGTCGATCTGATACTCGAGGTCATCGCCGGGCTGGCGCTCGTCGGAAGTTTGAGCCGCGCTCGCTCCACGAAAAAACTGGCTGAAAAGATCGCGGAAACTTGCGCCGCCGCCCGCGCTGCCGGCTCCTTGACCCGCTCCGCCGCCGAAATCGAATCCACCGAAATCGAAATGTATGTCTTCAGGGGAGACTCCGCCGCCGTAGCCCGCTCCCGGAGCGCCGCCACCTTGGCCTGGCACGTTGAACCCGAACTGATCGTACATCTGGCGCTTCTTGGTATCGGAAAGCGTGTCGTAAGCTTCCTGAATCTGTTTGAATTTTTCTTCCGCGGATTTGTCTCCGGGATTCAGGTCCGGATGGTATTTGCGCGCAAGTTTGCGGTAGGCTGCGCGAAGCTCTTTCGCGGTTGCTTTGCGCGGTACGCCTAGGAGTTCGTAGTAATCCTGTTTAGTTGTTGTAGCCATGATCGCTTCTTGAAAATTAACTTCTGCCGCATCCCAGGCCGCGATTACGTACGCGCCAGCGGCGTTACAGATTCGCCCAGCGGCCGTTCCATTCGGCGATCTCTTGCGTCTCGCGAGCCGCTTCTTCCTTTTTTTGCCGCTGCAATTCCGACGACCTTCCGGCCATCGAAGCTTCTTTGGCGTTAGCACGCTCGAGCCAGCGATCAATCCAACCGACTTTTTGCTCCACCGTATTCGGGTCGGACTTGAATCGAAGAAACGTGCCGGATATTTCCACAGAACGAGGCGGGAATTCTGGTTGCACGTCCTGCTGCGCGTCGTAGAAAAGACGACGCCAGTCGGCCGTGGGTGATTCGGAAATAGAAACCTGCACCAGGAAGAAATTGTCGCGAATCTTCTGTACGGCTTGCGGTGGACCCAAACGCCGGATACCGGTTGTCGTCAAACGCTCTCTCCTACCGAGACTATTAAAACAAAATGCAGGGCGAGTCTGTGAACCCGCCCCGCATCCTTAATGCTCACGCAGACTTTAGTTCGGCTTCTTTGAGTCGTCCACGTCAACGAACTCGGCATCAACAACATCGCTTGGTCCAGAAGACGAAGGCTTGCCGTCGCCGGAAGCTTGGCCTTGGCCAGCGGCTGAGCCGGCCGCCCCTGCGCCTGCACTTGCAGCGCTTTGCTGCGCCTTGTACATTGTCTCGGCGATACGGTGCGACACCTTGGTGAGGTTTTCCACCGCTGCGTTCAACTTGTCCACGCCGCCTTCCGTCAAGGCTCGCCGCGCTTCTTCTACCGCTTCCTCGCCGGCCTTTACATCTGCTTCAGCCAGCTTTTCGCGGTTCTCCTTAATGATTTTGTCGGTTTGATAGACCAAGTTGTCGAGCCGGTTACGCGCTTCCACTTCCGCCAGGCGTGACTTGTCTTCGTCCGCATGCGCATCCGCTTCTTTCTTCATGCGCTCCGCTTCTTCCTTGCTCAAGCCACTGGACGCGGTAATGGTGATCTTCTGTTCCTTGTTGGTCGCGTTGTCCTTTGCAGACACATTCAAGATGCCGTTGGCGTCAATGTCGAATGTGACGTCAACCTGCGGCACACCGCGCGGCGCTGGTGGAATTCCAATGAGATGGAATTTCCCGAGCGAACGGTTTCCGCTGGCAACGGGACGCTCTCCTTGCAGCACGTGAATCTCTACGGAAGTTTGATTATCCGCAGCCGTAGAGAACGTCTCCGACTTGCGCGTCGGGATCGTCGTGTTACGCGGGATCAGCACGGTAGAGACACCGCCCAGCGTTTCGACACCCAGAGAAAGTGGCGTCACGTCGAGCAACAGAATGTCCTTAACTTCGCCGCCCAACACACCGCCCTGAACCGCGGCGCCCACCGCGACAACTTCGTCCGGATTGACACCCTTGTGCGGCTCTTTACCGTTGAACAATCCCTTTACGATGTCAACCACGCGCGGGATTCGAGTGGAACCGCCAACGAGAACTACTTCGTCGATTTTATCCGGCGTGAGGCCTGCATCACTCAATGCCTGCTTTACCGGTCCTACCGTGCGCTGCAACAAGTCTTCCATCAACTGTTCGAGCTTCGAACGGGTGAGTTTCAGTTGCAAGTGCTTCGGTCCAGACGCGTCCGCAGTGACGAACGGCAGATTGATTTCCGTCTCCATTAATTGGGACAGCTCAATCTTGGCTTTTTCCGCAGCTTCTTTCAGCCGTTGGATGGCCATGCGGTCTTTGCTCAGGTCGATGCCCTGCTCTTTCTTGAATTCGGCCACGATCCACTCAATGATTCGCTGGTCGATGTCGTCGCCGCCGAGGTGGGTATCGCCGTTGGTGGATTTAACTTCGACTACGCCTTCCCCCACCTCGAGGATCGAAATATCAAAAGTTCCGCCGCCGAGGTCATAGACCGCGATCGTCTCATCCTTCTTCTTGTCGAGACCGTACGCCAAAGCTGCCGCAGTAGGCTCGTTGATGATGCGCGGCACTTCAAGACCGGCGATCTCTCCAGCCTGTTTGGTGGCTTGACGCTGGCTGTCGTTGAAATAAGCGGGAACGGTAATTACTGCTTTCGTGACTTTCTCGCCCAGGAAATCTTCTGCCGCGCTCTTCAACTTTTGGAGAATCATCGCGGAGATTTCTTGCGGGCTGTAGGACTTGCCCATGATTTCAATGCGCGCGTCGTCGTGCGGTCCCTTGACTACCTTATAAGGGACACGCTTGGCTTCTTCCGTAACTTCGTCGTAACGGCGCCCCATGAATCTCTTGATCGAGTAAACGGTGTTTTCCGGGTTTGTAATGGACTGGCGCTTGGCCACTTGGCCCACTAAACGCTCGCCACTCTTGGTGAATCCAACAACCGAGGGGGTGGTTCGAGCACCTTCCTGGTTGGGGATGACGGTTGGTTCGCCACCTTGCATCACCGCGACGACTGAGTTAGTGGTGCCGAGGTCAATACCTATAATCTTGCTCATGAAATACGCTCCTGTGACGTCCGGCTATTGATAGCCAGAAAACTCTACTAACGAGAGACGTGATAATACATGTTGAGCGTCTCATTGTCAAGTATCCGTTTTTGCCTGTATGTCTCTGAAATGCATATACTTACCATAGAAAACTGCCAATTCTACCGTCAAAGCCGTCCCTGATGGTCGATCATGGTCGCCGGTTGTTGGTAGAGCCCAACTCTATTGAGCCTAACGTCATCATAGTTCCGCTGCCCGAAAAGGAAAGTTGACAAATCAGGGTCGCTGCATGACGGTTAGATTCGCGCTACAATGCTCGCGTCGCTTAGAACAAATATAGGGAGGACGTCATTGATTCGCCGAAATTTTCATGCGTTTAGCGGGCTGATTCTGCGCAGGTTCGCGATGGTGGGAGCGCTTGCTCTCATTTGCGGTGCGGGAATTTCGGCGCAGACGCATACACGCGCGCAAACGCACGCAGTTGCAAATTCCGATGCAGCCACCGCCCCGGTAAAATCTCTGGGGAACAGAAACGCTCCGATTACGATGGAAGTTTTTAGCGATTACCAGTGCCCATCCTGCGGCAATTTCTACGAGAACACGTTGAAATACATGATTCAGGACATGGTCGCGAGTGGGCAAGTTTATTTTATACATCGCGATTTTCCCTTGCCGATGCATCCGTACTCTTACATGGCCGCGCGGTGGGCGAATGCGGCGGCCAAGATCGGGAAGTTCGAAGCGGTTGATGCGGCGCTCTGGGACAACCAGCAGGCGTGGTCGGTGGACGGGAACATCGAGAAATTCGTAGCTGCTGCGGTTGGCCAGCCTGATTTCAAGCGCATCAAGAAACTGATGGAAGGATGCGAGGTAAATCCTAATGCCTCGGCTAAACCGGCCGCTTTCAAAAATAATGGACAAGAAGATCACGGCTGCGCGCTGGACGCCTACATCGAACAGGACAAGCAGCTGGCAAAACAAATTCCGGTGACACAAACACCGACATCCGTTATTACTGCTAAAAGTCAGCGCTATCCGGCCATGCCGGGCTTCGTAACCTGGCCGATTCTGAAACAATTTTTGACTTCACTTTTGAGCCAGTAGGAGATTTGCTCCAGTGTCGACGGGAAAACGCGAAACCTGGCGGAGGGTTTTTCTTCTAATGGGCCGTCTTGCGCTCGCCGGGATGTTTTTGTTCGCGGCCTACGCAAAGTTAAAGCCACAGGCAGCGCTACCTTGGTCCGTTGCTTCCGTTAGAACTTCCCTATCCATGTTTGCGATGCAAGTGGACTCTTACCAATTGCTTTCCCCGCAGGCAGTGAGCATGGCGGCTCACGCATTACCTTTCGTTGAGTTGGGGCTGGGATTGTGGCTACTGAGTGGATTATGGCTGCGCTACTCAACTCTGGCCACGAGCGTTCTGCTGCTGGGATTTTTTGCGTTGATGGTTCGAACGTACTCGTTGGGACTGGAAATCAATTGCGGTTGTTTTGGTCCAGGCGAACAGCTCGGTAAGAAATCACTGCTGCGAGACGGTTCTTTGTTGGCTTTCTCGCTCGCGGTCACAATTTGCGCTTTCCTGTCGAAGCGAAGGCGCAGTGAATCGGCAAACTCTATACCCGCGGCAGCTTCCGAACCTCAGCGGGCAAACTAGTCTGCAATTCTTCCGTCCAATATCTTTGCATATCTCACTTCGGCAGCGGACCATTTGACCTAATATCGCGTTGCGCCAGAGCAGTATAATATGTCGCGTTTTAATCAGGAGGCATGGATGCGTCGAGTTTCGCGCCGCGCGGTTCTGAACCTTCTTTCTTTTCTTTTACTAGCTGCAGCTTTCACTCTGCCGGCATTTGGGCAAGACCAAAATAGCGCTCCTGCGGCCAAATCACTGACTCTTGAGCGACTCTTCAGCGCGCCGAATCTGAGCGGTCGCTTAACCCAAGGCGTCGAATGGTATCCCGATAGCAAGCGCATCTCCTACCTTGAACGAAAGGGCCTGGGTAAAGACGCCACGGTAGAGTTGTGGACTATGGACGCGGGGACCGGACAGCGCAAAGTATTGGTTGACGCCGCTACGCTAAAGACAATCATGCAGCCGGAAAAAGCTAAAACGACGCAGGCTACGGGTCTCGGCCGCGTGCAGGCAGAAAATTATCAATGGGCTCCCGGCGGCGATTCCCTGCTCTTCGTCGGAAGCAATAGTCTAGCGTTGCTGGATGTACGCACGATGACTCCGAAATCCCTCATCATGGGCGAATCCGAAATCGAGGACCCGAAATTTTCTCCCGATGGCAAATGGATCAGCTTCGTTCGCGATTCGAACCTATGGGTCGTCGATATATCGACGGGCCAAGCAAAGGCTCTTACGACTGGCGGCAGCGAAGAAATTCTAAAGGGCAAGCTGGACTGGGTGTATCCGGAAGAACTCGACTCGCGGACTGCCTATTGGTGGTCTCCAGATTCTTCAAAACTGGCATATTACGAAATGGACGAGCGCCCGGTAACACACTACTCCATCATGGATATGAGTTCGCCGCTCGGCTCAACGGAATATACGCGCTATCCCCAGGCAGGTGAGCCGAATCCGGTCGTGCGTGTGGGCGTGGTGGCCGTAACAGGCGGGGAAACTAAATGGATGGACACCGGAACGAATACCGATGTTTACCTGGCTCGCGTTAATTGGCTGCACGATAGCCGGCGCGTTGCAATACAACGCTTAAATCGCGCACAAAATCAGCTCGATCTACTTTTTTGCGATGCGGCGTCCGGTGCCTCGCAAAATATTCTGACCGAAAAGGACAAGTATTGGATCAACATCAGCGATGATTTGTACTTCTTCGCGGACAACAAAAGGTTTCTGTGGTCCAGCGAACGCACCGCCTTCCGCCATTTTTATCTCTACGATCTTTCCGGCAAAGAATTGGACCAAGTGACCAGCGGCGACTGGGAAGTCGGAGGCTTGAGTGGCTTTGGCCCGCGCTCCACTCAGCCCGGCGTCGACGAAGAGCACGGCTATATTTATTTTCGTTCGAACAAGGACGATGTATTGGAGAGCCAGCTCTATCGTCTGTCTTTACGGGACAAAAAGATTACGCAGATCACGCATGGAGCCGGATCTCACGCCGCCGAACTTTCGCCGGACCATATGGAATTTGTAGATACGTATTCCAGCTCCATGACGCCGCCTCGCCAGGACCTTTACCGAACGGATGGTTCGCTCGTTGTTGCAATTAACGAAAATAAAGTGCCCGAGCTCGCGGAATATCACCTGTCGCCGGTGGAGTTTTCCGAAGTTTCCGTGGAGGACGGCACGAAGCTCCACATTTCCGTTATCAAGCCGGCGAATTTTGATCCGTCGCAAAAATATCCCGTGCTGATCAGCGTGTATGGTGGACCGCATGTGCAGGTGGTACGAAATGCTTGGGGCGGGGGAATTTTCCTTTGGCACGAACTCATGGCGCAGAAGGGCTACATAATTTTTTCGCTCGATAATCGCGGCTCGTGGGGGCGAGGGCATGCTTTTGAAACACCGATCTTTCACCAGCTAGGCAAAGTCGAGTTGCAAGATCAGCTCACAGGCGTGAGATATCTAAAATCGCTTCCGTACGTAGATGCCTCGAGGATCGGCATGTGGGGCGGCAGCTACGGCGGATTTATGACTTTAAATGCCCTGTTCAACGCCGCTGATGTTTTCAAGGCTGGAGTTGCTGATGCTCCCGTGAGCGATTGGAAACTTTACGACACGATTTACACCGAGCGCTACATGGGTCGACCTCCAGATAATCCGGACGGCTACAAGAACTCCTCGCCGGTCAATCAAGCCTCACAGCTCAAAGGCAAGCTTATGCTTGCCCACGGCACCGGCGACGACAACGTCCACTTTGCAAATTCCACGGAATTAATCAACATGCTTATCGATAACGGCCACTACCCTGACCGCTTAATGATTTTCCCGGGACGCGGACATGGCATCAGCGACCCTGCGGCACGCTTTCAACTAATGGAAGGGATCGTGAAGTTCCTCTTGGAAAATCTTTAGACAGAATGCACAAAAGAAGAAACTTTCTTTCAAAGCAACTGATTTTGTTCTAGCATACTCGAATATAATGAAGCTGCCAGCAACCTCTTAGCTGCAGTACGAACCCTGCTCCTCAAGGAATGGATTCGCGACTATTGATGAAGATCCGCCAAACTCTGATTGCTGCCTGTATCGCAACAGGGATCCTGTTGTGCCCGAACTCAAGAACAGAAGCGCAGGAGGTGGGTCAAGCAGGGCAGAACGCGGCACAGAAAGCTACTCCCCCGCAAGGCCCGGTGATGGAGGCCGATCCTTCCGCCCAATACCTTGAAAAAGGCTTCCAGCGCTTGTACGAGTTGAATTTTGATGGCGCGCGTGTGGAGTTCTTTTCGTATCAGAAAAGCCGCCCGGATGACCCGCTGGGCAAAGCCGCAGAAGCAGCCAGCTATTTGTTCGAACAATTCAATGCCAAGGGCGTTCTAACGTCGGAATTTTTCCTGAGCGACGCAAAGTTTCTCGGCGGCGTAGAAGGAGCAGCAGCGCAAAATCAAAACGCGGCGTTTATGACGGCCAATAGCAAGGCCCGGGAAATGGCGAAAATTCGCCTAAAATCCAATCCCCGAGACATTCACGGACTGCTCGCGATAACCATCGCAGATGGAATGGAATCCGATTACGATGCTTTGATCATCAAGAAACAGTTGGATGGCTTGAAGATGATGAAGCAAGCGGAAGCCGAAGCGAACATTCTGCTGACAATCGATCCGTCGCAACAAGATGCGAACGTAGCCTTAGGTATGAGCAATTATGTAATCGGATGCTTGCCTGGATACAAACGGGCTTTTGTGTGGTTCGGCGGGATTCATGGTGACCGCACCAAGGGCATGCAGTTGATGGCACAGGCGGCCGACCGCGGACATTACTTACAGCCCTTCGCTAAAGTCATGCTCGCCCTGGCGTACGAACGCGAGCACCAGATGGACAAGGCGCACGATCTGCTCGCTCAGCTCGCCGTGGAGTATCCTTCGAACCCGGTTTTCGCACGCGAACTTACACTCTGCGCCAAGCGCTGATCTTTCCCGATTTGCTTACTGCCGCATTACCCTACCACTTCACGCGAACGCGATAATCCAGGGTTGCCGCGCCGTCCTGGTCAACGGGAATTTCGAAGCTAATGGTTGTGGCATCCAACTTCGTCCACTTTAAGTTTGAGTTCACCACTTCCCAGTCACCGCCAACCGGTTCGCGCGCTTCAACAGTGACGGGCGTGTCCTTGTGATTGCGCAACGTAATTTGAAATTCCATTTCATATAAATTCTTGTCGAGCTTTTTATAGTCGATCAGCTTCCGCTCGCAGACCACGTCGAAAGCGTCACCCACGTAAATCTTTAGCGTTTCATCCTTGGGCGTGTGATTGATGTGGTCTTCGCCGACGAATTGGATCCCTCCTTTTGAATCCGCTTGATAAACGCGCATGGTACCGGCAGGGAGCGGCATTCCCAACCCGCCTTTTTCTTCATTTTTGAAACGGTAGTAAACCTTCACCGGCTCCGGGATGGGGTTTCCAATTCCCTGTTGGTTGCGGTAGTAATACGATTGGCCTTCAACAGCAAGGAACTTTTCTATCGGAACGCCAGTTCCTGAAAGCAAGTTGATCTGCTTGGATTCGTTACTTTGGATGGAAGTACGGCGTCCGAGCGTGTACAGATGATATTCGGAAATGTTTTCCTGCTGAAATTGAGGCGGCGCTGGCGCCGCTGCCTCCATTCTTGCCAACCCCGCGGCGGCAGTAACCACGGGTGCGACTTGATGGATTTCACCTGCAACGAGCTGCAATTTTGCATTTTCGTACGCAGTACCGCTGTTGTTCGTTAGTGTCACCCATCCATCCAAATCGCTGGTTTTTTCGTCGCGTGACACTGTAAGCACATAATCCGCAATCCAGTTGATGTTATTGGTGAGATAAGACGCTTCCACTTTTTGCGCCGTGGCGCCGCGATTGTCGAGCGTCCAAACAAGCGTGGGCCGGCTATACAAATTCCCCGGCAACTCGGAAAATCGATACCAGCTCGTGGGCATCCCTGTGACGATTTCATTTCCGATCTTCCATACAGGTTGGTTGTTATTGTCTGCCAGCAATATGGCTTTCGTCTCGACCCACTTGGTTGAGCTCGCCTGCTCTTCGCCATGCACTAGCGTGACCTCGCGTCCTACGTATTTCTGCAAAAGCTTTTGCGCATCGAGAAGATCGTATTCGTAGTTCTGTTCCACCACTGCCAGCTTTGCAGGCTCGCTGAGCGAACGGAAATGCACGGTGGCCGGCATGATCGCAGCGGCGACGTCTTCGAAACGTAATGGCGAAACTCCGGAGGCCAGATGAATTTGCCGGACGTCGCGAATCAGAGCGAGGTTCGAGTTGTACACGGTCACATTGAGATCTATTTGATCTTTCTGCGTGGTGGTTGCCGCGTCAGCGGGCAACGAACGTTCAGCGGGTACGGATACATCGTTGGCGTTTTGAGGTGCCGCAAATACTCGAGTGATACTTCCCGCCGCTAGAAATAGTAGGAAAAAACCTGCGAAATTAACAACGCTAGTACGCCTGGGTCCGCGTATGGACATGGTCTGTCTCCTTTCGCTATGAAACCTAAAAGATGATACCTGAATCGCAAATTTGGACTGACGGCGGCCACGGTGTTGGTTCGTGACATTAACCAAGCAGCCAGGCGCACTAGGGCCTGTTCTAGTGAACGCGCGCCGCGACATAACTTGCACGCGAACCTGATAAGATTTAGTTGATGTTTACGTGCCCGGAATGCGAGCAAGCCATAAACCAAGCAAGCGTGGCCTGTCCTTACTGCGGCGCAGACGTGACCAACGCGCCTGACGGCAGTGAGTTCGCCAACGTCGGCGTGCAAAACAAGAAGATAACACCTGCCCGCGTAGCGGTTCTTCTTGGAATATTTCTAGCGATCTTGGCGGCCACAGCTTGGCTAGCTTTGCCTTGGAAAATTTCCGGTACGCAGCCCGATGCGGAGGCTCATGGGCTGGAGGCGCTTGGCATCATTCAGCAAGCACTCACTACCTATCAAGGGAGCGAAGGCGGCTTCCCTTCGTCCCTGGAAGGCTTGGGAGACCGGGTGCGGTTTGAAGCGGAAAAAGCGCAGTCCGCGCGCTACACGGTGCAATATATTCCGGGAAAACCTGATGCGGAAGGTCGTGTGAAAAGTTATACGCTGACTGCGCGAGCGGGCAATTTCGGTTACCTGAATTTTTACACCGATGAGAGCGGGATAATCCGCGGGACGCGAGAAAATCGCGCCGCTAGCGTGCAAGATCTGCCGATCAAAGGGAATTTATGAGAGTCCTTGTTTTCGGTTAGGACTAGGCCGGTTGCATAAGATAAAGCATGCTAGCTTGGCAAGTCGCGCCGCTAACAGGAGGAAACCGCGTGGCGAGAATTTTGCCGTATAGAAGGCCCAATCCGGAGACGCAGCCGCGTTATTTGCATTCGCCGTATGCATCCACGATCAAGCGGGCGCCCGCGAAACCGCCCGTCTATTTGCCGCAAACTCTCTCTGAAATTACGGGCCCCTCGTTTCCGAACTTGGTGACTGACATAAAAGCAGCCGATCTCACCAGGCAGCATCACGGTGACCCTCTTGGCGAACGCATTATCGTTAGCGGGCGAGTGATCGACCAGGACGGACGCCCGTTGCGCCAAGCGCTCATTGAAATCTGGCAAGCCAATGCCGCTGGACGTTATCTGCATGAGAGCGATCAGCATCAAGCTCCGCTCGATCCGAACTTCACCGGCTGCGGCCACGCGCTTACCGACAATGAAGGCAACTATCGCTTCGTCACTGTCCGTCCAGGTGCGTATCCATGGGGCAATCATCACAATGCCTGGCGGCCTGCGCACATACACTTCTCGGTGTTCGGTCCGGCGTTCGCCACGCGCTTAGTGACTCAAATGTATTTTCCCGGCGACCCGCTCTTGCCTTTCGATCCAATTTTCAATTGCACGGCGGATGAAGGCGCGCGCAGTCGGCTAATTTCAGTTTTCGACTGGGAGACCACTATTCCGTCGCAGGCACTCGGCTACCGGTTCGATATTGTAATGAGCGGGCGCGAAACCACGCCCATGGAGCGCTAGCATGAGTTCGAATGCCACCACTTCGCAAACAGTTGGTCCGTTTTTCTCGATCGGCATGTGCCAATCGATAAAGCAGAATCTGGCAGACGCCAATGTCTCCGGAGAACGTGTCAATATTGAAGGCCGCGTGCTCGATGGAGACCGCCAGCCTGTGCCCGATGCCATTCTCGAAATTTGGCAAGCCAACTCTCATGGAAAGTATGCGCATCCGGAAGACGACCAGGACAAACCGCTGGAAGCAAATTTTACTGGCTATGGACGTATTCCGACGAACATTGAAGGAAAGTTTCACTTCACCACGATCAAGCCCGGACAAGCGCCGGATCCAGATGGAAAGCTGCAGGCGCCGCACATTGTGGTGTCTGTGTTTGCGCGAGGATTGCTGCGGCGTCTGGTGACGCGTATTTATTTCCCCGACGAAGCCGCGAATGACTCAGATTTTGCGTTGAAGCTGGTTGAACCTTCGCGGCGTGGAACTCTAATCGCCAAAAAGGTCGCACGCGGAGTCGGCGCTCTTGAATGGAACGTTATCCTGCAAGGCTCCGACGAAACGGTTTTCTTCGACTGCGGACTTTGATTCAAAAATTCTTATGGAAGGAATTGTGAGCAATTTTGGCCATTGCTTGCAAAAACGACATGAATTCTGCCGTTAGGCTTGACATCGACGCTCTTGTAGCCATCGATACGCACGTCCACATCGAATCCGACGGCGGCCACTCAGTAAATGAGGCTGCGCGCAAATACTTTGGCACGAAGGGCGACGCCCCGCGCGGTCCCGCTCTCGCTGAATATTACCGCTCGCGAAAAATCGCCTGCGTGGTTTTCTCGGTTGACGAGCGACTGACCGGCAGAAAACAAATTCCCAATGACGAAGTCGCCGCTCTGGCCGCTGCGAATAGCGACATCATGATCGCATTCGCCAGCGTGGACCCCACACGTGGTCCCGAAGCCGTTAATGAAGCTCACCGATTGATCTCCAGTGGAAAAATTCGCGGATTCAAACTGCACCCGCCCATACAGCAATTTCACGCAAACGACCGCATGGCGTATCCCTTTTACGAAGTTCTGGCCGAAGCGCGTATGCCTGTGATCTTTCACACCGGGCACAGCGGCATCGGCGCCGGAATGCCGGGAGGCGGAGGCGTGCGGTTGAAATTCGGCAATCCCATGGATATTGATGACGTGGCCGTGGATTTCCCGGATATGCCGATCATCATGGCCCATCCGTCATTTCCCTGGCAGGACGAAGCTATCTCCATCTGTTTGCATAAACCGCAGGTTTACATCGATCTTTCAGGATGGTCGCCGAAATATTTTTCGCCGACGCTCGTGCAGTACGCCAACACGCTGCTCAAAGAAAAAATTCTTTTTGGTTCCGACTATCCGCTGATCACTCCGGATAGATGGCTCGCGGATTTCGCGAAAATTGAAATACGTGATGAGGTCCGCCCGCTAATCCTGAAACAAAATGCCGTCCGTCTATTGAAGCTCAACCAACCGAGCTAGGCGCTCGCCAGGACACACTGTGAGCCCTACCCAAACGCGAGGTATCCGGCCCACAGATGGGAAGCAATTCCCTGCAAATAACTTAGAACACTGCACTTCGCCTGCCCCCGCGCACCATTGACCGCTTTTTTACCGTCGCTAACGTCGCCTATTCAAAGAATATTCCTCGAGCGTCGGCATCCTGGGAGTCGTCACGCGCGGTAATGCAAATTTGAGGCGTCTGGTACTCCGTCGCGGCAACTTTGTGGCTCGGAATGTTGTGCACGAGCGCAAGACTTAGCGCTTGGCCACATAAAGGCCAGGAAATTGTTGCTGGAGATTTTTTACCTTGGGTAAGTCGAACGTCGCGATGTAGGGATTGTTAGGATGCTCTGCGGCATAATTCTGGTGGTAGCCTTCGGCGCGATAGAAGGCTTTGAACGGAACGATCTGGGTCACGATGGGTTGCGAAAAAACTTTGGCCTGCTCGAGCTGTTGTATGTAGGCCTGAGCGATGCGGTGCTGATCTTGGTTCGCAAAGAAAATTATGGAGCGATATTGCGTGCCGGTGTCGGGACCCTGGCGATTCAGTTCTGTCGGATCATGCGCAACGGAGAAGAATACTTTGAGGAGCTGTCCCAGAGTGATCTTCGACGGGTCGTACACGATTTCAACTGATTCGGCATGCCCTGTTTCACCTGTGCTTACTTGTTCGTAGTCGGGATTCTCGACTGTTCCGCCGGCGTATCCGGAAGTGGCGCTGCTGACGCCTCTCACGTGCTGAAACACGGCCTGGATGCCCCAGAAACATCCTCCTGCAAGGACAACCGTCTCTTGCCCTTTTTGCGGGGCGAGCGCTTCGTCTACCGCGGGATCTGGGATCACTGTGGCTGCGCTCGTGTAGTTGTGGCGCGTCCATACGAAGAGCGCCAACACGGCGAACAACACAGTCAAAATCGGCGTCATTGAATGTTTCATTGCTATAACTCCTCTGATCAAAAAGCTGAGACAGGCAATTTCTGCGGCCAAAAATCTCTACGATGCTTTGGCAAATCTCATTGCCACCGAATTCATGCAGTAACGCAAGCCCGTTGGACGCGGGCCATCGTCGAACACGTGGCCCAAGTGCGCGTCACACAGCCGGCAAGAAACAGCCGTTCGCACCATGAATAAGCTGTTGTCCGTGGTTTCCAAGACATTTTCTTTCGCGATGGGCGCCCAAAAACTCGGCCAGCCCGTGCCGGATTCGAATTTGGTGTTGGAATTAAACAACGCGGTGTCGCAACAAATGCAGCGGAAAACGCCTTTCTTATGATTGCTGGGATCTTCATTCGTATAGGCGCGCTCGGTGCCGGAGAGGCGAGTTACCTCGAACGAATCGGGCGAAAGCTGCTTTCGCCACTCTTCTTCGGTTTTCACGATACGCGCGAACGTCACGGTGTCTTTGCGCTGGCCTGCGTCCGTGAACTCCACGATTTTGACCATCTTGGGAAGTCCACTTGACGCAGCTTCGACGTGAATCGGCGCGCTCTTGTGAAAATAAGACAACACAAGGCCTGCAGCGCCAATCCCGCTAGCGATCAAGAAAACTCGCCTTCCGGGCGAACTGGGATTTTGATCGTCCCTTTTGTTCGATGAAAACATACTAGCCTCTCACTCTCCGATTTTATCCAAACGTGAAAGCAAACGCTTCCACCCCCGGATCGAGAAAATCAATCTCGAATGTTCGATCTTCTACAGCGCCTTTTTGCCGAATAAGCTGATACAGCCGGTTGCCTTGCACCGCGCCGGCACCGCCTGCGTCGGTATCGGCGCCGTGATCTTCGCCAGGAGGCGTTCCATCCAGTTTGACGACGAAGCGAATCGGCTTGCCATTTTTCGCCGGACCGAGCACCAGATGAAGATCGCGCGCATGAAACCGGAAAACAATCTTGCCGGGGACCGACTGTAGTACCGCGCTTTCGGCCCCTACGTTCCAAGCGCCGCCCAAGGCCCACTGATTTAGCGAAAGCCGAGGCCGGGGGGTGTATGTTTTGCGAGTATCCCGAGCTAGTTGCTCGGTCGAGGCGAAGTTCTCGGCACGCTTGTATCCGATATAAGTCTCCGGCGAACCAACGTTCTTGTTGTCTGCAGCCGCTTCAGCGCCGGTGCCAGTGACGTCAATCACTCCCTGGGAGAGTGACGTTGCGCCGTTTTCCTTGAGAAGCTGCTGAATTACGCGCTCGGACTCGTCGTATTCGCCTTCGCCGAAGTGGTGATGGCGAATCCGCCCTTTGCCATCGATAAAATAGTGGGCCGGCCAATATTCATTGTTGAAGGCCCGCCAGATCCTGTAATCACTGTCGATAGCAACCGGGTAAGTGATCTTCAAATCGCGAACGGCCTTTTCCACATTTGCGCGCTCTTTTTCAAACGCGAACTCTGGCGTATGCACACCGATAACCACCAAACCAGCATCTTTGTATTTCGCTGCCCACCCTTCTACATAAGGCAACGCGCGAAGACAGTTGATGCAAGAGTACGTCCAGAAATCGATTACCACGACTTTGCCCCGCAGGGACTTGCTGCTCAATGGAGGGGAGTTAAGCCAGCTGACAGCACCACTCAGATCCGGCATTGGCCCCTCGTCGGGGAGGATAGGTTGTGACTCGGCCGCACTAACTGGAGCGAGCGCGCCTTTCTTCGGGCCGAGCGTGCCGATCAGATGCGATTCGGCTTTGGCGGTATTCACGAAAGAATACTTCGCGAGGAGTTTCGTATCCCAACCCAGCGATATGGCGATTACACCCATGATTACTGCGACGCCGAGTCCCCGGCGAATCCAAACGTCAAAAGACAGAGAGCGCTTCATGACGGATAACACCTTTTTTCCAGCAAGAAGCGCAATGCCGAGAGAAGTCGCGGCGCCGAGTGCATAAGAGAGAAGTAAGAAAGACGTACGTGCCCCCGGGCCCTCGATCGCCGCTCCGGTCAAGATCAGACCCAGGATAGGGCCCGCACAAGGAGCCCAAAGCAATCCGGTGGAAATCCCGAGTAGAAATGATCTTCCGATACTGGTCTCGCTCGAAGGTCCACCCTGCAGCTTGGCGCCCGCCTGAACAAGCGGTCGAGCCAGCGCTTCAGCAAGAGACGGAAAAACCAGGGTTAGTCCCAACACGAAAAATATGGAAATTGCCACGTAGCGCCCGCCTTGGTTCAGGCGAACCACCCAATGTCCACCGATTGCCGCCGCCGTGGCCACCAGCGAAAAAGTGAGCACCATGCCAATCAGCAGGGGCAAACCGGACCGACGAAACGGCTGGACCGCGCGCGAGAATACGAACGGGAGCACCGGGAGAATGCACGGGCTCAAGATCGTCAGGACGCCGCCAACAAATGCCAACAGGTAAATAAGCATTGTATGTATCTATTACGCTTTTTAGGATGCGGTTGGATTGAAGCCTGGCGCACCGTATCTGTCTCCTGGTCATCATTTTACATTTAAATGGCCAGCCAGTCCCGGCCTGGGTACCATAATCTGTCCGCTTGGAGCCCAATGAATCCGAATCTTTCAAATGTGCGCGGTCTCAATCTGGATTCGCAGACACGCTGTGAGCATTATCACGGTCCGACCGACATCATCGCGATTAAAACGAAGTGTTGTGGTGTCTACTATGGGTGCAAAGATTGTCATGATGTGCTCTCCGATCACCGGATTGAGGTCTGGCCAGAAAGCGAATGGAACCAATAGGCAATACTTTGTGGTGCCTGCGGCACGGAGCTAAGTATAGATCAGTACATGAGTTGCGAATTCCGAGGTCCAGCTTGTCGCGAGCGCTTCAATCCCGGCTGTCGAAACCACTATCGTTTTTATTTCGGTGTCCAGCAGTCCGCGAAGACGCTGTGAAAATGGCCCATGTATCATCGCCCGTACGACCACTGAAGATCACAAAGGTTATCGCATCTGCGAATGCTTTTTTCTTTCCTTTCCGGTCGAAACAGAGCTTGGGGATCGTAAGCGGAAGCACGGCCTGACCAGATCCACGCGTAGCGGCTCATCAGAGCGCCCACCAGAAAACATATCGCGGCAGCGAGCCCCAAAAAATGCGGACTAGCCTCCCATTCCCGCAATCTCACCGCGGCGGCAAATACTGCACAGAAGGGCTCGAAGCAGGCCCTGGACGGCTCTTAGTTACATCGACAGCACAAAAAAGGAAATACTCGTTTGATCGGGCTGCCCATCTGAAGCCACGAAAATTTTGTAACGAATCCCCCTCGTCCCACTTCTACGATTCCTGCTTCGCGAGGACAGCTTGTCCGAAGTGGTAGGCGAGATGCGCTGTCCTGCCCAGCAAAACGGCGAAACGGTTGCGGTGAGGCTCCCGAATGAAATCCGCGTCCGACACCGCCGTATGTTTCTGCAGCCATTCCGAAGGCGATAGGTTGCAAATTCCCGTCCATAGTCTTTCGTTAACCTCGTCCCATATATGCTTCAACTTCTCTGGGGAAAGCGTCAGATCTACCGTCTTGTCGGGACTTGACACAAACATCGCGTCGAGCTCTGGATAAAGTCTCTCGCCGAATCCCAGAATTGCCACCATGCGATCGTTGACCGCCGCCAGATGACCCCAGAGGTAAATCAGTCTGTTCTTCCCAGGGGCAATTTCTCTTTGAAGCTCCTCCTGAGATAGAGCACTGAAAAAATCACCCGCGCGATCCACGTTATTCTTCCAACTTCGAAGCGCCACATCAATAAACGAAGCCTCTGAAATCATGGTCTTCACCTTTCCTCAGGCAAGCCTGTTCTGAATATCGAGGTGCTGAGATCGAATCGTGTCCTATGAGGCTCGCTTCTTTGCAGGAGGACTAGCTGCATCGAAATATAAGTCCTTCGATGTGAGCGGGCCGCCCCTTTGCTCGTAGTCATAATGATGCTCATAGCTGACGAGTGAACCGTGCCACTTTCGAAGAACACGCCAGCTTACTTTGCAGCTGTTGCCTGATACTCCGATCAATTCAAGGGTCCAGGCGGAATGGGTCTCCGCGGCGACATCTCCAGGAATCGCAGCTTGTCGGATGGATACCAGCAAGCCACCAATTTCGGCCATTATATGAAGCGGCGCAAGGAAGTTGGCCAGAAGTGCGCGGACTCTTGTCTTTCCTCGAATCGGCTCCTGCAGGGTGTCGCTAGTCGCCGCAATGTCGTCAGCGTAAAACGCATCGAAGATCTCAAGATATTCCTCGTAGCTGTCGCTAATTTCTGCCTGGGCGATGGCCTGGTTCAAGGCATTTTCCAGACGTTGTAAACTTGTGTACCGGTCGCCAGCGAGGCGGTCGGTTGAGATAAGGCCACAATTGTCGATCATCGAGACTCCTCCTCTGTGCCAGTGCAGGTCCGCTGAAAAACACTTCTCAAAGTTGTGCGATGCCGCCCGTCAACCGTGAGCTCGATTCCGGCGACAAAGCTGCTGTCGTCGCTCGCGCGTGCTCAGCGATGCCGCTAAAAAAATCTTCCGCCCTTTTCACCCGATCTGTTCGGTTAGATCTGGGCTCTGCCGCCGTCAACGAACAGTTCGATACCCGTGATGAAACTGGAGTCATCCGACGCCAGGAATAACGCCGCCTTGGCGACTTCCTCGGGTTCTCCCATGCGTCCCATCGGAATGGTGGACACAATCCGCGTAAGCACGTCGGTAGATTGCCGATTTGCCAGCGGCGTATTGATCGGACCCGGGCTAACAACGTTTGAGCGGATATGACGATCTTTCAGATCTGTAGTCCAGGTTCGCACGAAAGAGCGAATGGCAGCCTTACTCGCGGCGTAGACGCCGAAAGCAGCAGTGCCCTTAACACTCGCGACGGAGCCGTTGAGAATGATAGAGCCACCATCCTTCAGTAGCGGTAAGGCCTTTTGGACCGTGAACAGCGTTCCCCTGACATTGATGTTGAATAGTTTGTCGAAATGCTCTTCGGTAACGGCCCCAAAGGGAACAAACTCGCCAACGCCGGCATTGGCGAAAACAATATCGAGATGCCCCTTCATCTTAGAGACACTCTCATAAAGACGATCGAGGTCAGTCAATTTGGCAATATCTCCCTGAACTGCGGAAACGTTGGCGCCGATTGCCTTCACGGCCGCGTCGAGGTCCTTCTGGCGGCGGCCTGTGATGAAGACATAGGCACCTTCTTTGACGAACAGCTTCGCCGTAGCCAGCCCAATCCCTTCTGTCCCCCCGGTGATAACGGCAGTCTTGCCTTCGAGTTTTTGGGTCATTGTTTTTCTCTCGCGCCATTCAAGAAAAAGAGCATCGTGACGGGCTCGGCGCCTTTGTTTCGCCATGCGTGGCGCGTACGTTTTGCACCACCACGTCGCCGCGCTTCAGATGCAGAGTCTCGCCGTCGTCCAACTCCAGCCAAATCTCTCCGTCGTAGACAACCGAGTAGTCCACAGTGTTCGTTTTGTGCATCGCAGGATCTTCCTTTTCGAAGTGGTCGGCTAATCCCCTTAGACGAACCAATGCTTCGTCTCTTGCGGCCTCGCCATCGAAAGACGGATCCGCGAAAACTGAGCTGGGTGGAAATGTCACGAAGTGCAGGCTCGTGCCGCCAGGTCCCGGAACGACGGAGTCGGGATAGTTGTCAAACCTCTGCTGCTTGCTGAGATCGGGGGTCGCCGCGTTGACCCAGATGAGCGTGTGCTCGTATCCAGGAATAGTCTTGAACTCATAGGCCAACAACGGTTCGTCGCTTTGAACGACGGCCTTCCCATTTAAGTTTCCGGTGACGATGCGACGGTAAGTACTGGGTTTCTTACCGCGCTTGGACAACTCTTTTTTCTTAGAAACGGTTCCATTCATGACTAGATCTCCGCGTCGACAATTTCCAGAAAGCTGCCTTGCGAAACTCTCGCCTGCTAACAGGCGCACCGGTACCACCTCGGAGCTGAGCCTAAGCCGCGGAAGACTTCCCGTGATACGCAGGCGCAAAGACATCCTGCACAAATTTTTCAAACGACGTCGGTGTGCTGTTCTCCGTCGAACGCGGCTCCTGCGCAGCGACGACCCCTGCATTGATGGCCTTGAACATCTCGATGTACACCGCGGCTTTATTCGGCGGGACACCCATTTGCGTCAACACCTGCTGCACCTGGTCATACGGAAACTGCACGTAACGCAGATCCGGTTTGCCAATGGCTCGGCCAATCACCCCTGTGGCTTCCGTCATGGACAGGTCGCGCTCGCCAAGCAGCTCGCGCGTTTGTTTACCGAAAAAATCCAAATCCAGCAGCCGCTGCCCGGCGTAGGTCCCGACGTCGCGCGTCGCGATCATCGGTGTCTTCAGGTCGGGTAGCAGCGCATGTCCGAACATTCCCATCCCTCGAATCATGTCGATCGCCGTCAGATTGTTCTCCATGAAATACGCGGCGCGGAGGTGCAGAACGTTCAAACCGCTGATCGCGTTCAGTTTTTGCTCCGAAGAGTGCAACCCCGCGATGGGCCCGGTGCCTTCCGGAACATGCGCACCGTAGCTGCTCAAGTGCACCGCGTAGCGCAGCCCGGACTCCTTCACCGCTTTCGCGATCGCATCGCTCTCTTGCTCCTGGTCTTCCCGGGAGGTGATCGGCGGCAACATCAAGTATGCCGCGTGCGCCCCACGGAAGGCTTTCGTGAGCGCAGCCGCATCGCTCAAGCCGGCCGTGAATGCTTCCGCGCCTTTGCGCACGAAACGCTGCAGTCGCCCCGCGTCCCGTCCCATTACCCGAACATTCTTGCGATTCGATAACAACGAATTTGCGACGATCGATCCGGTGTTTCCGCTCGCGCCCAAAATCACATACATGGCCTTCAAATCGACGGGTGAATTCATGGCTACGGCCTCCTTGATCTGACGTATTGTTCTTCTTATCTGCACAATTAAACTCAAAAAAAGTCAGCGTACCTTTGCTCGAATCTGGCTTATCAGGTCCGCGAGCGTTATTTTCGCCAGCGACTTCTCAAGACTCTTCTGAGCTTGAGAAAGGACCGCTGACATGCATTCCTTGAGGTTGCAACTGACTGGACACCTCTTTTCCACCGGATACGAATGAATGGCAAACGCTGGCGATGCTCCGCTAGCACGGTATATATCTAACAGCGTGATCCTTTTGGGAGGACGCGCAAGTACACTTGCTCCGCTTTTTCCTCGTGTTGTCACAACCAAGCCCGCCTTGGAGAGTTTCGACAGGGACTTCCGAACGAAGGTGCGATTTGCGTTTACGCTGTCAGCCAGAGTCGCCGAGCCGATCTCCCCGCCAGGGTAAACGCCGAGCGCGGCCATGATGTGCGTGGCGACGGCAAATTGGACGCTCCTCACTGACATCAGGCGCCCTCCTCCAATATGTGATGTTAGGAGTCACATTTGGTTGCAGGCTTTCTTGCAAGCGACGGAAACGCGTGCCGTGCGAGCAACGGTGACATTTTATCGGGCACTCGCATGGGTTGGGAACGTGCCGCCGAACATTGGCTGACCACTCTTTGATTGTTCTCCTGTGGCCTCGTCTTGGATCACATCCCAATGTTCGACCAGAACGCCATTCTTGATGCGAACGATGTCCGCCGCGATCCAGCTCACGGGAAGGCCGAAATCCGAGAATCGCCCGTGCACGATCACGAAATCCCCCTCGGCCGCGATCGTTCCTGGCTCATATTTGAGCGTTGGCGGAAGGCTCTTGATGAGATTGAAGAGACCTTCACGTCCCGGCGCGATGTGAGCGCTGTGTTGGATGTAGTGGGGCGACCAAAACTTCTCAGCAGCGGCGTAGTCGCGCTTGTTAAACAACGTGTCAAAGGCTTCGAGGACAAGCTCCTGATTCTTCGATTCGATCTTCCCGTTCATCACTTTCATTTTTGCCATTTGCCGTACCTCCTTTTTATCCAGGCAATTCCGGCTGACGCCGAGTTGGCGCCAAGTCCTCAGAGCTTCGAGCCACCGTCGACCGGGATACTCGCTCCCGTGATCCACCGGGATGCGTCTGACGCCAGGAAGGCGACTACATCCGCAACATCTTCCGGCTTACCAATTCGCTTCAAGGCCTGTATTCCAAGGACGGCGTTCCGCCCTGCCTCGGTCTTCAAAAAATTCGACATGTCAGTGTCAATCGCGCCCGGCGCGACTGCGTTTACGCGAATGCCCCGCGGGCCGAGAATCCCAGCCCAGTATTTTACAAGGGTCTCAAGTGCTCCCTTGGTTGCCGCGTAGGCAAGAATTGAAGGCTTGTCCAAATCGGGCGTGCCAACCACGGCGCGAGCTCCAAGAGAAGAGATCACAATGATGTTGGAGCCCTCGACCAGGACGGGCAGGAGTTGTTGCAGCAGAAAAAACGGACTTCTTACGTTCGTAGCAAAAAGATTGTCGAAGTCTTCCACTGAATGGTCTTTGATGGTTGCGGCCTTGGAAATTCCGGCGTTGAACACCAGCACATCCAATCGCTCGCCGACGATCGAGCGAACTTCTTTAGCCAACAGTGTTGCGCCCTCTGGAGTTCCCAAGTCCGCCCTGATCGCATCTGCGCGTCCGCCTTTCGCACGGATGTCGTCGACCAGAGATTTTGCTTCCTGTGCGGAGCGGCCATAATGAGCCAGGACGTGCGCCTCGGCGTCAGCAAGGGCCACTGCCGTGGCGCGGCCTATTCCTCTTGATGCGCCCGTCACAAGCGCAGTTTTGTTTTGGAGTGCAGTCATTGTCCTCTCCTTACTTCATCGGCATGCGCCGCAATGAAATGCTGAACTCGATAAACTCTGGTGCATCGATTCCGGCGCGAAGTTCTGGCTAGCGGTAAGACCAGGCGTCACACTGGCAATCCAGGAGTCATAGTCACCGGTGTAACCTACCCGTTCCTGAAGGATGCGAATCCGCCGCTTGAGCGCTGCGATTTCGAGGTATGACAGACCCGGCATAACCTGAACCCGATCCCGAACCGCGTGCGCTTGCGCAGCTCCTTTGGCTTCGGCGCCCGCACGGAACCGCGCAAACGCCGATCCTCCGTCCGTGATGCCGATGTAGTTTTCGATGATTTTGCTGGAGACCTCCTGGCTGTGTAGCAGTGACGCGCGAATATTGCCTTGTGTGGAGACGGGTCGCCTTGGATAAAGTTGAAAAGTCCTGGGTGGAGACGCCGAACGGAGCTGTGTACGCTTTCTTCCGCGCAATCTCGATGGTAGGGATCGAGGCCCCATCCATGCGGCTAACAACCTTGAGGTTGCCGCCATCATCGAGAATCGCTACGTTCTCGGCAACGCCAATTTCTCTGGCTTTCGCCATTGGATACCTTCCTCCACTCTCAATGGGTTTTGCTGTTAATCATCTTGCGCTTCGCGCAATCGAGGCGGCTTTCGCTGTCTTGCAGAATCACCTCGAGGAGATCCGCAAGGTTGACGATTGCCGCCTCGACTCTCATCAAATCTGCCCAGGAACTGACTTCGGCATCGGAGCATCCTCCAGAGGGCCCCAGCGAGCTGGGGCCCTCCCTCACGACCACTTACTAGTGTTTGTCAATTGCGAAAGCCTTGGCGGCTACGGAAGTATCGCGCGTGAGCTCGAGGTGCAACGCGATGCTAACGTTGTCACGGACGCGTGGCGTGTCAAGGTCCGGCCCCGGGTAACTATCAGCCACCGTCACCGCAGCCGATGGGCGAGAAGAGATGACGACAGGTGTGCCGGTGCATCCCGTTCCGTGATATTCCTCGCCGTTGGTAGCGGGCTCCTGGCAGTTCTTGTCCTCGACGGCAACTGGCCAATTCGCATCGGTCACTGCTTCGAAAAGCCCGGGGAAGTCTTCGGCCTCGATGGTGGCAAATGCGGTGAGCTTTAATTTTCGGCTGCTTCTGGCGTTGGCCGCGGCGGCAGCCCCGTGGTCAAACACAAACGTGACCTCGCGAGTGGCGCTGCGCACTTCGGGTTCGCCGTAGACGGGCCCGGCGTACGCTTCGCTGTAGGTGATAAGCGCTGGGCGCTGGAGGGGTGCGTGAGCGTGAGATCGCCTGTGACCGCAAGATCGCCGTCCCCGGTAAGTTTCACTTCTCTGGAGCGGAAGGTGACGACGGTCGAGCGAGGCATATTCGAGAATTCGGCGGCAATCAGACTGCCGTCCTTGTTGATCGAGGCCGGGTCCTGATCGGCGGGGTAGATTATGAAATCGAACCAGGAATTGACGAGTGGACTCGCATCCAAACTCACGGATCCCTTCACACGCGCAGCGCCCACATCAAATGTTGCGTTTGGGTCGGCAGTGGAAGTAAGAGAGAGATGTCCGGTGGAATGATCGGAGTTCAATTTCCAATTTGTGTTCTGTGCCAACGCCGGTGCTGCGAATCCTACTGCGAGCATGGCGGCCAGCGCGAATTGAGTGACTTTGCCTTTCATTTTGTCCTCCTTTTACAACAAAGCACCTAAGGTGCTCAGCTTTTTGGATGCGATAAGAGACCGCTCGGTCTCATAAAATAAACGTGCGTTTCGCGGAGGGTCAGGGTGTTGTGGGTATCGGCAACCACTCGTCCCGTGACGGATACGACGACGCGAGCGGGATTGCACCGGATGGAACTCGGATGATCTGGACCTGGAAGCTTCACCTGCCTCACTTGCATTTTGGTTTCCCTCTTTGTGTAGGTGCGCAGCCCTTTGGGGACTGCGTGACATGCTCAACAAAGAGCTCTGGATATTGATATTGCGCACCATGATTGCTGTCGGGGTACAGAATGAGCTGCGCATGGTTCCGCTAAGGTGCATGAAGAAGAGCAGCGGGATCTCCCTCTTAGCGCCGAAGCGACTGTACGCGAAGCGAATGCCAGAGGCCTCAACGAATTGGGTCGGCGCGGTTTGGTGCGTATAGTTAGTCATAAGAGATCTCCGTCTGGAGGCGTCGAATTAGTCAGCGATCATTCCCCCATCGACCGCCAGGGATGCACCGATGATGTAAGAAGCCTTGTCAGAGCTAATGAACATGATGGCATTTGCAATTTCTTCGGGAGTGCCGATGCGCTTGTTAGGAACTTGCGTCTCGAGGAAATTTGCTTTGTTTTCCTTGGTTTGCGCAAAGTGGTTGAACATCCCCGTTTCCACCGGACCAGGGCCAACGATGTTGACGCGAACACCGGTGCCGGCGAGTTCAATGGCCGCAGACTTCGTGATGCCTTCCACGGCGTGCTTGCTGCCGACGTACACCGCCGCGCTCGGGCCACCAATTTTGCCGTACGCAGACGAGATGTTAACGATGCTGCCTTTGCCTTGCCGAAGCATTGCCCGAATCTCGTACTTCATGCTCAGAAGCACACCAAGCACATTTGTGTCGAAGATGGCTTGATAGTTCTCGATGGTTACATCGGCAGCCGAACCCGAATTGCCCACAGTACCGGCGTTGTTGACGGCAATGTCGAGGCGACCGAAACGAGCGACGGTCTTGTCGACGAGGTTCTTGACTTCCTCTTCATGCCGCACATCGGTGCGCACAAATTCCGCCTCAGTGCCGAGGTTGCGTAGTTCCGTAGCTAGCTTTTGACCTTCAGCCTCGTGTCGACCGGAAACGACGACCCGCGCTCCTTCATGCGCGAAGGCCAGGGCCGTGGCGCGACCGATGCCTGTCAGCGCGCCGGTAATCAAAACAACTGGTGAACTCATAGCTACTACCTCCTTGATCCTGGAGCCATGCAGGTCCGGCATGACTGAATTACCTCCCAAAAGCGCCTTCCGAGAAAGCTCAGATCACTTGGTTAGATTGCGAAGCTAGGTATTGGTAGCGCGGTTGAAACATACTTTGTTAAGCTGGCGTCGATGCCTCATAAGCATGGGAGTAGGAATGGAATTACGACATCTTCGCTATTTTGTTGCGGTCGCCGAGGCGGGAAGTCTGACGGTGGCAGCAGCGCGAAAACTGCACACTTCACAACCTTCCTTGAGCCGACAGATTCGGGATCTTGAAGACGAGGTCGGTGTCCAGCTCCTAACACGCCGCGCTCGTGGCATCGAACTGACACCGGCGGGTCGAGCCTTTCTCGATCACGCCCGCTCCGTGCTATCGCA
>Ga0209009_1000147_pt1 | contig 28741 bp, 29 predicted proteins | sample BlaSpr_A8_OM3_M2_FD_187979 | JGI IMG/M metagenome (GOLD analysis project Ga0209009, IMG submission 187979) | Forest soil microbial communities from Thunder Bay, Ontario, Canada - Black Spruce, Ontario site 2_A8_OM3_M2 (SPAdes) (version 2) | ecosystem: Environmental > Terrestrial > Soil > Boreal... | reverse complement strand
GGCGGGGGCGCTGCACCCTGGCCTGATCCTGATGGACCTGTCGCTGCCGGAGATGAACGGCTGGGAGGCGACCCGGGCGCTCAAAGCCGATCCGGCGCTGGCCGGCATCCCGGTTGTCGCCGTCACGGCCCACGCGATGGTCGGCGACCGGGAGACCGCGATCGCGGCCGGGTGCGCCGAATGCATCACCAAGCCGTACGAGCTCGAGGAGCTGGTCGCGGTAGTCCAGCGGTACATCGGCCCGGCGCAGCGACAAGCAAAGGTCGCCTGAACCGGTTATGAGAGTGGGGGCCGGGCACAGCGCCCGACCCCAATTAACGCCAGCGAACCTAGTGGCTGTTCACATAGGCAATCAGGTCGGGGATCAGTTTCGCGGCGTCCGGGGTGCCGCGGCCGGTGGCGGGATCCCAGCCCGGCGCGGCCTTGTAGCCGGGAATTGACGCGACGGTCTGGTTGTTGCCGATTGTCACATCGAAGAAGTCACTGCTCGGCAGCTGGTAGAGCGCCGGGTTGATGTAACCCATCGTTTTCCCGCCGCCGCTGGTGCTCATCTGGTTCGCGATCGCGATCAATCCGGCCCATTGCGGCGAACTCGCGCTCGTTCCACCGACGACGTACCAGCCGCTGCTGCAGGGTGTTCCGGCGCTACAGAAGAGGCCCGTGACGGGCGGTTCGGTCGAGTAGACGAGAACCCCGCTCGTCGGCGAGGCGTCGTACGCGACATCGGGGATGGCTCGGTTGGTGCTCAGCGGAGCGTTTCCAGTCTGGTTGGTGGCTGCGTACGATGCGAGCGCAGCTGACTGAAAGGACTGAGTGCCAAACACGTGGCTGTAGCCACCGCCCGAGCCGGGCCAGACAACGTCATGGTCGCCGGTCGGATTGTTCGCCAGTTGGCAGGACGCGGGCGGCGACGTCGTATCGATGCCGAGTCCAGTTTCGGCGTTGGTGCAGAGGTAAGTGCCGCCAACTGCGGTGACGAGCGGATCGGAGGCGGGCCAACCGACCGACGGGAACGGGATCGTGCCCGGATTCTTGACGGGCGTCTTGAAGCTGTTCGCGGTTCCACCGTCGCCCGATGACGCGAGCACCGTAACGCCGGCGCCCGGGGCGGCCTGGAAAGCGCCTCGCAAGTTCAGGAGAGACGCAAAGCTGCTAAACGTCTCCTCGCCCGCACCAAAGCTCTGGGTGATGACCGAGGCGAGGTGATGATCGATCACGAATTTCTCGGCCTTCATCATGTCGGGGTACCCTTGGACGCCAAGCACTTCAGCCGTTGGCGTGGTCACGAGCAGGATGTTTGCCCGCGGCGCGACCGCGTGCGACCACTCGACGTCGAGCGAGACCTCGAGGGCCCAGAGGTTGTGATTCTCGAGCCCAGTGCCATTGTTCGGTGGAGGGGCGACCGCTGGCGGCGAGCCCTGTACCTCCAGGATCTTGAACGTGGGATCACCGGTATGGCACGTGTAATTCGCCTCACCGCAGAGATGCTGAACTCCGAACGCATTGTCAAAGACATTGAGGTCGCTCGCGATCGGAGCGCTGCCAAATGAGTCGATGATCGCGATCGTTTGGCCACGACCATCATTCCCGCTCGCCAGGAGCGAGCTGATGTCGTAGGAATTCTGCATCGACGTCGGATTGAAGCAGCGGCGTGGCCGCGATGCACCGGTGGCTCCAGTCGCAGTGTTGCACTGGGCCTGGCTGGGCGGCGTCGGGCTCGAGCCGACGAAAGCCCAATCGGCGACCAGCGGATGCATTACCACGCCGGATGCGGCGGACGGTGCGCCGACGAAGGCCGCGCCGAGAGTCGTAGCGCCGAACGCGAGCGGGGCGATCCGACGTGCAAGCAAACGCACAATTGGTACGTTCATGCTCCCTCCCAGAAGTCAATTCACGTGGTTGACGTCGGCCAAAGGCTAGCAAGCGAGCGAGACCGTGTCAAGAATCGGTAAATAGACCCGAACTCGGGCGAGCTCACCGCCCGGTGACGATCGTGTAAACGGCGCAAACCCGGGCGCCGCTCCCGCGTTGCCCGACCCATGGCCAACCTTCTGCGACGTTGGCGTGGGCCGCTCGTAGGCGGCGTCGCGATCTGGCTCCTGAGCTTCCCCCTCTTGATGTGGCACCCGGCGGCCGCCAGCCAGCCCGCATATGCCCAAGGGGTTGCCCTGGTCAAAGCTGATGCTGAGGACCACCGCCTGGTGCGGCAGGTGCAGCGCGACCGCATCGTAGCAGCCCAGGCCGCCGCAGAGGCCGCCCAGGCCCTGGCGTTGGCAGCCAGCCAGCAGGCGGCAGCCGTTGCCCCCGTGGCGAACCCGGTCCGGCCCGCACCCCCTGCCGTTCGCCCGGTCGCTGCTCCCCCAGTCGTCCGCGCTAACACGATCGTGATCCCCCGGCTCGGGCTGGTCCAGCCGGTCGGCTGGTACAGCGACTGCCTCGGTCGGGCGGCCGTGCCCCGGTGGGGCGCCTGGCGATGGAGCTGCGCCGGGAGCAACAACATCTATGTGATGGCGCACAACCCTGGCACCTTTACACCCATCCTGGGGCTACGCGCCGGCGATATCGTCCAGTACGGCGACCCGTCGGGTCGCGTCCACACCTATCGCGTGAGCTACACCACGATCGTCAACAACACCCAGATGTGGCCGCTCGGCGCCACGTCGGCCTCTTCGTTGACGCTGCAGACCTGCTGGACCTGGGACGGCAGCCGGGACTTCATCGTGCGTGCGCTCGAGATCTAACGAGCGTCTAAACCGGCGACCGTTCCTCGACGAGGCCTCGATCCGGATCGAAGTAGAGGCGCGAGCGCGTGGTTGGGTCCCGCGCGAAATAGACCAGTTCCCAGGCATCGCCGCCGATCCCCTGCTGACTATGTATGTCGCCGGGCGCGTCGGGAAGCCACGCGACATCACCGGGGCCGAGTTCCTGGCTCTCGACGACGCGCAGCCGGGCTCGCCGCGGCTGAGAGCCATCGTCCTCGCGCGCCCAGAGAATGTGACGGTCGCGGCCGCCGATCACGCAGATCACACCCCAGGAATTGTGGTTGTGCACCGGGGTCGGGGCATCCGCGCGAAACCGCCCCAGCATCAGGGTCGTTCCACCCTTGCCGTGCCCGAGAATGCTGAAGCCGGCGCTGGAATCGTGGAGGGCGGCAAGTCTTGACGGATCGACCAACTTCGGATCGGCGGCGAGAGGGCGCAGCAACGCGCCGATGCGGGCGAACGTCTCCGCGCCCGGCCCTGGCTCGGCCAGCAAGTCCTCGGCCGCGCGGAAGAATTGCTCGAGATTCGACTCGGACGTCACGCCGCCATTATCAGGCAGCTTTCAGTTCGAGCAAGTCCCGGCAGCGATCGAGCCAGCGTGTCAGAAGGCGCTCCTCCTCCTGCAGCTCCGCCATCTTTCCAGGGTACTGGTCGATGTTGGCGTGCAGGAGATTGAAGCGGTCGCGTGTGAGCGGATCGACGCCAAAGATCTGCTTGAGCACCCTCGCCCGCTTGTGCTCGCGAGTGAGCTCGGCCATTTGTTCCTGGACCCGGTCGAGCTCTCCGCGCATGTCGGCGGCGATGTCGCGCAGGACCTCCATGTCGATTCGCTCCGGCTGTTCGACGGTCATCGGCGCACCCCCAGCGTAAAGTCCGGCGCCTTGCGGTCGGGATAGAGGGCGGCGAGCGCCGGCGAGATCGCCACCTTCTTCGAGTAAATCTTCGCCATCGCCTGCGGCCGGATCCCGGTGGGACTCAGCTTCCCCTGGATGCGGCCGTTGCCATCGATGCCCGTCTCCTCGAAGAGGAAGACGTCTTGCAGCGTGATCGTGTCGCCTTCACGGCCGATGACTTCGGTGATGTTCGTCATCCGGCGTGAACCGTCCCGCAGCCGGGACTGCTGCACGATCAGGTGGATCGCCGAGGCGATCTGCTCGCGGATGGCACGCTGCGGCAGGTCGACGCCGGACATCAACACCAGCGTCTCGAGCCGGGAGAGCGTGTCACGCGGCGTATTGGCGTGGATGGTGGTCAGCGATCCATCGTGGCCGGTGTTCATCGCCTGCAGCATGTCGAGCGCCTCGCCGCTGCGGCATTCGCCGATGACGATGCGATCGGGGCGCATGCGGAGCGCGTTCACGACCAGCTCGCGAATGCTGATCCGGCCGGTACCGTCGATCCGGGCCGGCCTCGATTCCAGCCGGACCTTGTGGGGCTGACGGAGCTGGAGCTCGGCCGCGTCCTCGATGGTGACGACCCGCTCGTTGTCGGGAATGAACGAGGACAGGACGTTCAGGGTGGTGGTCTTGCCGGAGCCTGTGCCGCCGGCGACCAGGATGTTGAAGTGGGCTTTGACGCAGGCTTCGAGGAACGCCGCCGCTTCCGCCGAGAGCGTCCCGAACTTGATCAGGTCTTCGACCGTATAGGGGTCGCGAGCGAACTTCCGAATCGTGAGGGAGGCGCCGTCGAGCGCGAGCGGGGCGATCACGGCATTGACGCGGGAGCCGTCCGGCAGCCGGCAGTCGACCATCGGCGAGTCGTCGTCGATCCGCCGACCGACGAAGGCGGCAATGTCACGAATCACGCGGACCAGCTCGGCGTCACTGGCAAATTTCACATCGGCGAGGCTAAGCTGGCCTTTGCGCTCGACGTAGACCTGGTTCGGGCCGTTGACCATCACTTCACTGATGGTGTCGTCGAGCAGCAGCGGCGTCAGCGGTCCGTAGTCGTGGCCTTCCAACGTCCGATCGAGCGCCTGGGCCGCGTTTTCGGGCGGCTCGGCCGTGGAGTCGAGCTCCGCCAGGTGCAACGTTACCGTCGATCCCACGGGGCCGAGAATACGGCCGCAAGCTTACGGCAGACGTAATACAAAACCCGTGTCACACAGTCCTTGCAACGTTGCCTAGGCGCGCCCGGGGCGCCAGGGTGTGTCGCCGCGTATCGGATCGGACAAGGGGCCGTTAACGCCGTGTGCGCCGGCTATACGGCTCGATGCAGCATTCGGCGGGCACCCTGCAACATGACGCAGGACCGGCGCGCCTTTCGCCGGCTGGGACTTGTATGCGGCTGTAAAGAGCCTCGACCAACCAGCGCACCGCTGCGACCCTCTCAGCCACCTCTAAGGCTTGACCGCTGGAAGCCTCAGGTGCCGGCGCGACACTGACCCTGTCGATATCGTCGGAAAACACAGGAGGTCGTAAACAACATGATCGGCAAGGTATTGGCAGGAATCGTGACGGCGGGAGTGCTCGCAGGTGTGCTCGCCACCGGAGCCATGGCGGCACCGGCCGCCACGACAGCGGCGAGCCCGGCGCAGACGCAGCGTCCGGCGGCGAAGGATCTGTTCGGCGGAACCGTGACCGCGATCACGGCGACGGAGCTGACCGTCAAGAACGCGAAGGCGGGCAGCAAGACCTTCCTTAAGACCGACGCCACCGTGGTGGTCAAGGGTCGCAACGTGAAGGCGAGCTGGTCGGAAATCGAACTCAATAGCCACGTCATGGTTCGTTTTGCGGAACGCGGCGGCAAGCTCTATGCCAATCGCGTTCGCATCGGTGCCGCACGCGTCGCCGGGAAAGTCGAGAGCGTCAACGGCAACGTGATCACGATTCGCACTCGCGACGGCAAGGACGTTCGGTTGACCGTGAACAGCGACACGAAGTACTTCGAGATCACCGGCAAGAAGCAGCGCCAGGCCGGCAAGCTCAGCGACATTCACGCCGGCACCCGGTTGATCGCCGCCGGTACCTACGACGCGAGCCACAACTTCGACGCCTCACTCGTCGCCTATCGCAACAAGTAGTCCCCCCTCCTATCTCAAGCCCCTACCTTCCCTCCCCCGCTTGCGGGGGAGGGCTGGGTGGGGGCTTTACGGCGCCAGCCGCTCGATGCGCCAGCCACCCACAGGTTGTCGTGCGTACCGGATGCGATCGTGCAGTCGGTTATCACGATGCATCCAGAACTCGATGGTCTTGGGGATCACCCGGTACCCGCCCCAGTTGTCCGGGAGCGGGACGACTGCACCTTCGTACTTTTTCGCCAGCGCCGAAACGGCGTCTTCGAGCGAGGCGCGGTTTGGGATCACCTGGCTCTGCGGAGAGGCCAGGGCGCTGATCTGACTGGCAAGCGGCCTTGCATGAAAGTACGCGGTCGATTCCCCCACGGACTGCTTGACCACCTCGCCCTTGACCCGCACCTGGCGTCCGAGCTTTGCCCAGTAGACGACCAGGGCCGCCTTCGAGTTCTCGGCCAGCTCCCGCCCCTTCTGGCTCTCGTAGTTGGTGAAGAAGCCGAAGCCCCGTTCGTCGAAGCCGCGCAACAGCACGATTCGCGCTGAGGGCTCACCCGATCCGGTACTCGTCGCGATGGTCATTGCCTCGGGGAGGATCTCTCCGGCGGCGACCGCATCCTTGAACCACGCGGCGAATTGCTTCATCGGGTCGGCATCGACGGTATCCTCCGCAAAGCGCGGCGACGTCTCAGCTATGGAAGCAACCCGCGCGACCAGCAGAGCTGTGCCACCCTTCTATTATCCGGTTGCGATGTTCCCCAGCCCACCGTCCGGGCAGCAGTTTGTTCTGACGCTCGGCGACCAACGCGCCACCGTCACCGAAGTCGGCGCCGGTCTTCGCACCTACACGGTCGCCGACCGCGACGTCATCGACGGGTACGAAGAGGATGAGATGTGCAGCCTCGGCCGCGGCCAGCTGCTCCTGCCGTGGCCCAACCGGATCGAGGACGGCCAGTACGAATTCGCCGGCATCGCGTATCAGACGGCGCTCACCGAGCCCTCCCGGCATAACGCACTGCATGGACTCACCCGCTGGGTCAATTGGACAGTCCTTGAGCAGGCGACGGACCACGTGCTGATGTCGCTGGTCCTCCATCCCCAGGAGGGGTACCCCTTTACCTTCGAACTGCACGCCGACTATCGCCTATCGACCGCCGGCCTGACTGTCAGGACCACGGCGACCAACGTCGGGACGCAGGCGGCCCCCTATGGGACCGGTCATCATCCCTACGTCACCGTGGGCACCCTCATCGACCAGGCACTGCTGAAAATGCCGGCGCTGATGCGGCTCGAAGCCAATGACCGGCTGATCCCGACCGGTCGTCTGCTGCCGACGAAGGGAACGGCGTACGACTTCCTCGAACTGCGGCCGATCGGCTCCTTGCGCATGGATACCGCCTTCGCCACGCTGGTTCCGGACAGCGACGGGCTGATCCGGGTTCAACTGCAGGCTCCCGGGGGCGATCCGGTCGTGACGCTCTGGATGGAACCGACCTATCGGTTCCTGATGGTCTACACGCCTGATGCGATCCCTCAGGCATCGCGCCGGCGCAGTCTCGCGATCGAGCCGATGACCTGTGCGCCGAATGCCTTCCGTAGCGGTGATGGACTAACCGTCCTCCAGCCCGGTCAGTCTACGAGCGCCACCTGGGGTATTTTTCGGTAACCGGCCTCACCCTACATCGCGCATTGGCCGACATCCACCGACGACGTCCGCCCCTGGGCCTGGTCGATGTCGGGTTGGACCTCGGCATCGGTCAGCGCGTAAGCTTGGCCCGGCGAGCTCGTGGAGGCGGCGAAGATAACACCGATGACGCTGCCGTTGAGATCCACCAGCGGTCCGCCTGAGTTCCCCGGCTCGACCTTCGCTTGGATGCTCCAGATGCTGCGCACCACCAGTCGTTGACCGTAGATGTCGCGACCTTCGGCCTTGATCTCGCCGTTGACGACCGCCGCCGAGACTTGCTCCCCTCCGCCGCCCGGGTAGCCAATCGCGGCCCCCTGGGTGCCCTGTCCGGCACTCGCCTCCGGCAGCGGCGCCAACGCGAGCCGCGGCACGTACAGGATGGCAACGTCGCGCTGCGAATCGAAGAGGACGACGCGGGCAGAGAGGCTGCGCCCGGCGGAATTTCGCACCGTCGTACCCTGGGTCCCCGCGACGACGTGGGCATTGGTGAGCACCATGCCCGGACCGACGGGAAAGCCGCTACCGAAGACGATGCCGCCACAGCCGTATCCCTGGATCTTCAACGTTTCAGCTCCGGCGTTCCGGACGCCAGGGGTGTCGACCGAGGTCGGCAACGGTTGCGGCGACGGGGCGGGTGGCTCCAGACCAGAGAAGACCGGCGCAAAGTTGGCCGCCGCGATGATGCTCTCGACGCGCGCCAGGAAGCCCGGTGGCCGCGGCGCGATGCCATCGAGTGCCCGTAGGACGGCGGAGCGCTGGATCGCGCTCGAGAGTTGCGGGCTAGGCAGACGCGCCAGGCTGAGCCCGAGGAACCATGAGACCGAGAGCACGGCAAGGGCGGAGAAGATGGCGCCGACCACACTGTCGATGCGGCCGCTTTGCGGGTGGGCCAGCAGCCGCAGGCGGATCGGCTCGCCGACCCAGTAGCCAACGCTGCTGCCGATGGCGCCCAGGACGATCAGGATCAGCACCGCGCCCAGCGACCGGATGCTCAAGCTGGTGAGCTTGATGGCGTCCATCAACACCGGCGCCAGGGCGGCCCCGATCACCACCCCGAGCACGAGACCGGCATATTGCGCCAGCGAGAGCCAGAAGCCGCGCCGGTATCCGCTGCTGACGGCGAACACGACGGCGATCAAGATGACGAGGTCGACGAGCGTGAAGCGCGTCACGCGTGCACTCGAAGATTGCTCCGCGGCTTTCCAACGCAGATCAAGGCGTAGCCGTCGGCCAGCTCCTCGTTACTGATCAGCCAGGCCTCGGATTGGTCGATGATGCCGTCCACCTTCACCATGCAGGTCTTGCAGCGGCCCTTACGGCAGTCGTAGGCGAGTTGCAGCCCGGCCTGGAGCCCGGCGTTGAGGATGCCCTCGGTCTCATCGACGGCCAGCGTCTTCCCGCTTCTAACGAAGGTGACCTGGAACGAGCGGGTCATGAGTGACTCTTGATCGCGTTGATGACGCGGTAGAGGTATTCGCCGGCAGCCAGCAGCGCCACGATAACGCCGAAGACGACCAGGCGCGGCCGCAGCCAGCTCCGGTAAAAACTGCCGCGCCAGGCGGGACCGAGCAACACGGCGAGGATGACGGCGACCACGGCGATCAACAGACCGAGACGAACCGCCGTCGACACCGGCCTAGTCTAGATAACCTCGAGCGCCGTCTTTACTCGAGGCCGATGACGTGTTTGAACTTGTCGAAAAAGCCCTTCTCGATGTGCTGCGGCTTGCCGCTGATACCACCCAACTGCCGCAGCGATTGCTTCTGCTCTTCGGTCAGGTTGGTGGGAATCACGACCCGTACGTAGACGAGCTGGTCGCCGCGACGGCCGGACCGCACGTGCGGAACGCCACGGCCGCTGATCCTGATCGTCTTCCCATACTGGGTGCCCGGTGCGATCTCGATCTTCTCCGGCCCATCGACCGTGGGGATCTCAACTGTGTCGCCCAGTGCGGCCTGCGCCACGCTCAGCGGCAGCTCGTAGATCACGTCCGTACCCTGGCGCTTCAGCACCGCGTGCGACTTGACCTGGATCACGATGTAGAGGTCACCCGGCGCGCCATTGCGAGGGCCGATCTCACCCTCACCCGTGAGGCGGATCTGGGATCCGCTGTCGACGCCGGCGGGAATGTTGACGCGTACCTTCTTCTCCCCCGGCCGGTGACCGCTGCCGCCGCAGGTCTTGCAGGGTCGCTCGATCACCTTCCCCTCGCCGTTGCAGCGCGGGCAGCTGGCCACGTTGACGATCTGCCCGAAGATCGACTGCGTGGCGCGACGAACCTGGCCACTGCCGCGACATTGAGGGCAGGTCTGTGGCGACGTGCCCGCCTCCGCGCCGCTGCCATGACAGGCTTGACAGGCCTCGGCCCGGGGGATGGTCAACTCGCGTTCGACGCCGAAGACGGCCTCTTCGAAAGTGAGCCGCAGGTCGAGCCGGAGATCCGCCCCCCGGCGCGGGCCGGTGCGGCCCCGGCCGGCAGCGGCGGCGCCGAAGAACATGTCGAAGATGTCGTTGATGCCGCCGAAGCCGGCTCCACCATCGAAGCCCGGCATCCCCTGGGCGGAATGGCCGAAGGTGTCATAGCGCTGACGCTTCGACTGGTCGCTCAAGACCTCGTAAGCCTCGTTGATTTCCTTGAAGCGCGACTCGGCCTGCGGGTTGTTGGGATTGCGATCGGGATGAAATTGCAGCGCGAGCTTGCGATAGGCCCGCTTCAGTTCCTCGGCGCTGGCGGTCCGATTCACGCCGAGCACCTCGTAGTAGTCCCGCTTGATCGCCATAAAGGTGTGCTAGGACTTTAACGCGCGGGGATGGGCAACCTTCACCAGGGTGGGCCTCAGCACGCGGTTGTGGAGCCGGTACCCTGGCTGCATCTCCTCGACGATCGTGCCTTCCTCGTGCTCATCGGTCTCCTCGCTGGCAATCGCCTCATGCTGGGCCGGGTCGAACTTCTCGCCGACCGCAGGGATGGTCGACAAGCCCTGGGCCTGGAGGACATCGTCGAACTGGCGAACCACCATTTTCATTCCGTCGAACCAGTTCCGGTCGATCCCCTCGGGCGCGTGCTCGAGTGCGCGCTGGAGATTGTCCCGGAGTGGCAGCAGCTTACGGAGCAGCTCCTCGTTTGCGAACTGGGTGCGATCCGCGAGGTCCTGGCGGGTGCGCCGCTTGTAGTTTTCGAAATCCGCGGCGAGCCGCTGGTAGCGAGCAAAGGTCGCCTCCGCCTCGTCGCGTACCGCTTGCAGTTCCGGATCGACCGGCTGTTGGGCCTGGGGCGCCTCACTCTCTGTCGCCGAGCTGGCCCTGGCGTCGGTCACGCCCGGGCGGCTTTCCCCACTGGGTGCCGTCGGATCGGGGGGCTGATGCTTCGATGACATGCTTGGCTTTTTACCCATTGCCCTGCCGGCCGAATCAGTTCCCGAGCGGTCCCAGGAGTTCCGAGGTCGCCTGGCTGACCAGCCGGACCCGGGCCACCACTTGTCCGTAATGCATCCGCGTCGGCCCGATGACGCCGATCGTGCCTCGCACTCGCTCGTCCATCTTGTACGTGGTCAGCACCAGGCTGCACTCCCGCAGGCCGCTGCTCGTGTTCTCGCGGCCGATGATGATCTCCACATCCTTGTCGAAGGCGACCTGCTGCAGGATGCCGGCCAGCTGGGCGCCTTGCTCCAGCAATTCCAGCAATTCTTCGAGCCGGTTGACCTCGACGAACTCCGGATGGCGCAGCAGGTTGCGCACGCCGTCATGCAGAACGACCGACTGCCGCTGCGCCTGGTGGGTGCTGATCGAGTCGATCACCCGCTCGAGGATCTGGCGCTGCTCATCACGATCGGGACCGAGCTGACTCAACCGCGCCAGGAGCTCCTCGGCGGTTTGCCCCTTGACCTTTCGGTTGAGCATAGCTGCCATCTTGCTCAAATCATCCTGCGAGGTCGCTCGCTCTAGACGAATCACCGTCTGCTTGATGAGGTTGCCCTCGAGCACCAGGATGATCAAGACGGACTGGGACTCCAATGAGACCAGGTCGATGTGCTTGATACGGGCCTCGCTCGTCTCAGGCGCGGTGACCAGCGAAACATTCTCGGTGATCTGCGCCAGCACCATCGCCGCCTTCTCCAGGATCCCCTCGACGCTATGCGGGGCCGTTTCGAAAGCCTGCTTGACGGTCCGCCGGACAGTCGGCGAGGCGGCCTCGGGGTCCATCAGGAAATCGACGAAGTAGCGGTATCCGCGGTCGGTCGGGACCCGGCCCGCCGAGGTGTGCGGCTGCTGCAGGTAGCCGGTGCCGACCAGGTCGGCGAGCTCGTTACGGATGGTCGCCGAGGAGAGCGCGATGAAGTATTTGGCCGCCAGCACCTGCGAGCCGACTGGAACCCCGGTCACGGTGTAGTCCGCGACCACGGCTTTCAGGATTTGCTGCTTACGCTCGTCGAGGGGAGTGGCTTCCATGATGTTGGCAGTCTCGATCCGCGAGTGCTAACTAGAATTGTACCGGCTATCCTCGGTAGATGCCGACCTCCGTGCGGATCTACTCGGACTACGTTTGACCCTTCTGCTACATCGACTCGGTCGGGGTCGAGCGGCTGGTGCGGGAATACGACGTTGAGATCGAATGGGTCCCGTTCGAGCTGCACCCCGAGATCCCTCCAGAAGGACGGCGGCGCGAGGAAGTCCTTCCGGCCGCCTACATGGCGAGGGCCCAGGAGGGGGTGAACCGAATGGCCACGGGCGTCGGGTTGCATCTGGCGCTGCACGAGCGCCTGATCAACTCAAGGCCCGCCCTTCAGGCCGCCGAATTCGCTCGAGAGCAAGGTCGCTTTGACGCGATGCACCACGGGCTTCTCAAGGCCTACTGGGACGAGGGCAAGAACGTGTCGGATCTCGCCGTCCTCCGCGAGGTCGCCTCGAAGGCCGGCGTTGACGCGTCGGGGATGGAGGCGGCGGTCGCGGCTGACCGATTCGGCGATTACCTCGATGCCCGGCGCGCAGAGGCCGAGGAGTTGGGGATCAATGGGATCCCAGCCCATGTCATCGCCGACCGCTACTTGGTGATGGGTGCCCAGCCCTACGACCTGTTCGAGCGCGTCATGGCCAAGGTCGGCGTGCCCAAACGGGAAAGTTCCCCGGCCTGATCCGTCGACTGCACCTTATGAGAAGCGGTGCTGCATGACGGCGCGGACCAGAAGACCCGCACCGGCAATGGCGACGACGATGAAGACGACCCCGACGATGGGCGTGATGACCTCGTAGTGACATGACGGCGGCGAACAATCGGCGATAACTTTGAACAGAATCAGCCCCCCGGCCAATCCCGCGCCGAGCATATAGCCGCCTGGCTGCTCCGGTCGCAAGCGGAACCGGAACAGAAGTAGAACCAGGAAGATAACCGCGGTGGCGGCTGGAAGGGGCCCGCCTGCGAGCGAAGCGTAACCCAACGCGGCTCCCGCCAGGAGAAAGGCGATCGTGGTGAGCAGAAGAGGCCACTTCACACGCGAAGGATATCGGGCTACACTGCCGCCATGGCCCTGGCGGTGGTCACACTGCTCGCCATCGTTGGACTTTTGGTAGCTTCGGCCGGGTTGCTCCTCGCTATGGCCGTGGGTCTCCCGGCGCTCGGACTTAACCGTTACGGCCGAAATCCTCTGGACGTAACGGTTTCAGTGCTCGCCACGGCGGCCATGCTTTACGGGGTCGGGGCTGCCTTGCTCGTTGGCACGACCTGGTGGATGCGGACCCGCAAGGCCCCGAACCTGAAGGCGTTCGCCTACACGGGCGCGCTGATCCCGGTGCTCCTCGTATGGACGGCCTTGCGCGGGTACTGGATAACTATTCCGCTGGTGCTCTTCGTCGTGGCCGGCCTTTTCGCCCCAATCGCCGTCGGCCTTCGACCCTGGGAGAAGCACCTCACCGATCGCCCCGGTTCTTAAGCCAGGAACGCCGCCCCGACCTGGTTGGCGAGCTCGATGCCCCGCCGTGTGAGCCGAACATTGCCGTTCTGTTCCGCCAGTAACCCGGCGTCGACCAGCTGGCTTCGCTGGGCAGGGAAATCGCGCGCCGCGGTTGTGCCATCGAGCAATCGCACGCCGATCATGGCAGCCTCCCCAAGCGCGCGTTCGGGCGACAGCGTCTCGCTACCGGCGACCGCATGACCTGAGCCGGAGGCCTGCTTGATGTAGGCATGGGGTCCTTTCACGTTCCATCGCCGCTCGGTGCTCTGGTTGTTGCGGCGGAACATCGAGTGCGCGCCCGCCCCGCAGCCCAGGTACGGCTGGTAGTGCCAGGCGGCCAGGTTGTGCCGGCAGGCGAATCCGGGTCGGGACCAGTTGGAGATTTCGTAGTGGGCATAGCCCGCGGCCTCCAATCTCGCCACCGCTGCCCAGTACTGCTCCAACTGGTCGTCCGCGTCCGGCATCTGCACCAGGCCCGTTCGCACCTCCTGACCCAGCCGGGTTTGTGATTCAACGGTCAGCTCATAGGCCGACAGATGCTGGACGCCTTCGACCAGCACCGCGTCCAGCGTCTCGAGCCAGCCCGAAAGGTCTACGCCCGGCACCCCGTACAGAAGATCGGCGTTGATATTGGCGAAGCCGCCGGCGCACGCCGTGCGGATGGCCGCGATCGCGTCGGGTCCGGAGTGGAGCCGTTCCAGGAAGCGCAGCGCGTCAGGCCGCAGACTCTGCACGCCGATGCTGAGCCGATTGACGCCCGCCGCGAGCCAGCCATCGACCTGCTCGCTGGTGACATTGCTCGGATTCGCTTCGAGCGTGACCTCGGCATTGGGCGCGAGCCCGATCGTACGAACGCGATCTATCAGGACGCGCACCTGGTCGATCGTGAGCAGGCTGGGTGTTCCGCCACCGATGAAGACTGTGTCGATCGGCCCGATCGGCAGCGTGTCGGCGGCGGCATCGATCTCGCGGGCAAGGGCGTCGACGTAGGGCGGGATCAGTCCGTCGAGCACGCCGTAAGCGTTGAAGTCGCAGTACTTGCACACCCAGGTGCAGAAGGGCACGTGCAGGTAGAGGCTGTGAATGCGTTCCATCAGTCCAGGCTCAGCACGGCCATGAAGGCTTCCTGTGGAATCTCGACGTTGCCGACGCGCTTCAGCCGCTTCTTGCCTTCCTTCTGCTTCTCGAGCAGCTTCCGCTTGCGGGTCACGTCGCCGCCGTAGCACTTGGCCGTGACGTCTTTGCGCATCGCTGGCACCGTTTCGCGCGCAACGATCTTGCCGCCGATGGCAGCCTGGATCGGGACCTCGAAGAGCTGCCGGGGAATCAGGGTCTTCAGCTTTTCCGCCAGACGGCGGCCCTGCTGTTGCGCCTTGCTGCGGTCCACGATCATCGAGAGCGCATCGATGGGTGAGCCTGCGACGAGTACATCGAGCTTGACGAGGTTCGCCTCTTCGAATCCGACCAGCTCGTAGTCGAGCGAGGCATAGCCCTTGCTCCGCGACTTCAGCTGGTCGTAGTAGTCGTGGATGATCTCGGCGAGCGGCATCCGGTAGGTGATGACGACCCGATCGCCTGGCTCGTACTCCATGTTCAAGAACTGGCCCCGCCGCTCCTGGCTGAGCTCCATCATGTTGCCGACGTACGTACTCGGCACGACGATGGTGGCGATCACCATCGGCTCGCTGATGGCTTCGATCTCGGCCGGATCGGGCAGTTTGTCCGGGTTGTCGACCGGGACTTCCTGACCGTTGCGCAGCTTCACCCGATATTCGACGGTCGGCGCCGTGCCGAGCAGGGTGAGGTTGAACTCGCGCTCGAGACGCTCCTGGACGATCTCCATGTGCAGAAGGCCAAGGAAGCCACAGCGGAATCCGAATCCGAGCGCCGCTGAGGTCTCCGGCTCATAGACCAGCGCGGCGTCGTTGAGTTGGAGTTTCTCGAGCGCCTCTTTGAGCTGCTGATACTGCTCCGTGTCGGTCGGGAAGAGTCCGGCGAAGACCATCGGGGTGACATGCCGGTAGCCGGGCAGCGGCGCTGCCGCGGGCCGAGCCTCGTCGGTGACCGTGTCGCCGACCCGGGAGTCACGCACGTTGCGAATGTTGGCAATCAGGTATCCGACCTCGCCGGCCGACAGGTCCTCGACCGGGGTGCGCTCAGGGCGGAAGATGCCGACCTCGTCGACTTCGAACGCTTTCCCGGTCTGCATCATCTGGATGCGCATGCGCGGGCGCAGTGTCCCCTCGAGCACGCGGATGTAGGTGACGACGCCGCGGTAGGCGTCGAACTTGGCGTCGAAGATCAGCGCCTGCAGCGGTGCGTTCGAGTCGCCGGTCGGCGGCGGAACCTCGCGCACGACCGCCTCGAGGATCTCCTTGGTGCCGATCCCCTGGCGGGCGCTGGCGAAGATGACGGACTCGGCCGGGAGGCCGATTACTTTTTCAATTTCTTCCCGGACTAGTTCCGGATTGGCCTGAGGGAGGTCGATCTTGTTGACGACCGGGATGATCTTCAGGTGGTGGTCGAGCGCCTGGTGCACGTTCGCCAAGGTCTGCGCCTCGATCCCCTGCGAGGCATCCACTACCAGGATCGCACCATCGCAGGCGGCCAGCGCGCGCGAGACTTCATACGAAAAGTCGACGTGGCCGGGTGTATCGATCAGGTTGATCTGGTAGGTGTTGCCGTCGTCGGCCTTATAGAGCATCCGGACCGCCTGCGCCTTGATCGTGATGCCGCGCTCGCGCTCGAGATCGAGTTGATCCAGCACCTGCTCCACCATGTCGCGCGGCGCCACCGTGCCCGTGAACTCGAGCAGGCGGTCGGACAGCGTCGTCTTCCCATGGTCGACGTGGGCAATGACGGAGATCGCTCGGGTCAGATGGGTCGGCGTTGACACCTTGGGCTAGCTTCGCGAGGCCCGGGAAGCGCTGGGATGGCTCTGGGCGATCCCAAGCTCGTGGCGGCCCCCGGCCTTGACCCGGTGGGCGAGGACCATGTCCGCGACTTCATTGACCTCGGCGACCCCGACCTCGGGTATGCCGCGATACGCCGCCAGCGCCTGGGCCGCCTTGCGGCCGACCAGGTCGGCGCGATGGCCGTCCACCTGGAGGCTGACATTCAGCTCAGCCAGCGCGCGCAGGATGCCCACCGGCATCGAGACCCGCGGGAAGCGAATGATCGCTTCGGCGATCCGCGTTCCAATCTCGGCATCCTCGTCGGCAAAGCGTTGGCTGAACCCTGCCGGGCCGGACTCCCATTCCTCGCGGCGCTCGACAATCTGCACCCGCTGGCCGATGTCCTTGATGCCTTCGACGTCAACCGTGAGACCGAACCGGTCCAGCAATTGCGGTCGAAGGTCGCCCTCTTCAGGGTTCATGGTGCCGACCAGGATGAAACGCGCCGGGTGCCAGATCGAAATCCCCTCGCGTTCCACCACGTTCACGCCCATGGCGGCGGCATCGAGCAGCACATCGACCAGGTGGTCGTCCAGCAAGTTCACCTCGTCGACATAAAGAATGTTGCGGTTCGCCTCGGCGAGCACGCCCGGCTCGAAGCGGCGCTCGCCACTCTTGATCGCCGCCTCGATATCGATGGCGCCCACCACCCGATCCTCCGAGGCATTGATGGGCAGCTCGACCACTCGCATGCGGCGGCGCGCCCGGGGCAGCGTTTCGCCGCGGGCGAGCCGGTCCTGGCAGTCCGAGCAGAGAGACTCGGTGGCGTCCGGGTCGCAGTGGTAGGGACAATCCGCAACCACCGATAGCTCCGGTAGCAAGCGCGCCAGCGCGCGCACCGCCGTTGACTTGCCGGTCCCCTTTTCGCCACGGATCAGCACCCCGCCAATGGCGGGATGGATGGCATTCAAGATGAGTGCGAGCTTCATCTTGTCCTGCCCCACGATGGCGCTGAAGGGATAAACAAACCGTTCCATCAGGCTGAACCTGTCCTAAGCATCTCACGCTGGACGCTATCAACGATCGAGCGTTGGGACAGGTCGAACAGCCCATAGTAGCGACCGCCGAGACGCTCGGCCAGATCGCCGCAGACATTGAAGGCATACGCTCCGTAGAGACTGGTTACCCGGCTCTTTGGATACCCGGGCTGACTGCCGAAGTCCCTCGTCGAATCGATCACCATGGCGCGAATGCCGTCTTGCTTGATCTGGCCGGCCATCCGCTGGGCCTCGAGTAGGGGCTCTTCGCCGAAGAGGCTGATGTTGCCGCGGCCGTCACTGATCAACACGAGCAGCGGGTACACCCGCGGGTCGCGAAGCCGCTCGGTTTTGATCAGCTTCAGCGCGGTCATCAGACCGTGCGTCAGTGGGGTCGTGCCCCCGATATTCAGTCGCTCGAGCCGGCGCTCGGCGAGGTCGACGCTGGAGGTGGGGCGCAGCACGACGCGGGCGTTGCGACCGCTGAAGGCGACAAGCGCCACCTTGTCGCGACGAACGTAGGCGTGGCGCAGCAGCGAAAGGATCGCGCCCTTGGTGGCGAGCATCCGCTGCTCCGCATCCATCGAGGCCGAGGCGTCGACCACGAAGACGATCAGGTTGCCGGTTTTCCGTTCCCGAACTTTCTGGCGAAGATCGTGCGTTTCCAGCTGCAGCTGATTCGTGGTATCCGCCGTCGCCAGTCGCCGGCTGAGTTGGTAGGGCGCTGCCGCACGAACGGTCGCGTCGAAAGCGACGTCGGTCACCTTCTCTGCCTGCGCGCTGCGCACATAGCGTCCGCGCTTGGTCTCGCTCTTGGTCGAGGTTCGCTTGCCGGCGGCGCGCCGCGCCTGCCGCTCGCGAGGCAGGTCGAGCTTCTTGACCGCGAACGTCGGGAGTTGGATGACGGCGTCGGCATCCACGTCGACGACTTCGGTGCTCGGCGATTCGCGCGATTCCGCCGTAGTCCAGCCTTCATTCGCCTCCCCCCCGGATGCGCCCTCCTGCTGCGTCGCCTCTCCGCGAACGGCCTGCGCCGTCTCCATCGGAGTCGTCGCCTGGATCTGAGCCAGTTGCTCTGCGGCGCGAGACGCGAGTTCCTGGACCTGCGCATGCTTGTCGGTCGGGGCCTCACGCCGCCGATGTGCGAGGGCGAGCTCGAGTGCCTCGACGACGTCTGGCAGCTCCACCACCTCGGCTCCGCGCAAGGCACAAATGGCGCGCGCCGCGCCTGCGACGACGAGATCGGCGCGATGGCCGGCGACCAGGCCATCGAGACAGAGCCGGGCGATCAGGGTTCGGATGGCGTCCGGGAGCTGGACGCCAGCGAGTCGGGCGGTTGCCGCCTGGAGCTGGGCGCGCAGGCCAGCCTCCCTGTCCGCCCAGACGCGGTGCACCGCGCGAGGGTCCTCCAGGAAGTCGCGTTCGAGCTCCATGACGCGCAGCCGCTGATCGATGTCAGTCGGGGTAACCACGTCGACGCATAGGCCGAATCGGTCGAGTAGCTGCGGCCTCAGCTCACCCTCTTCGGGATTCATCGTGCCCACCAGGATGAAATGCGAGGGGTGCACGATCGAGATGCCTTCGCGCTCCACCACGTTGACGCCCATTGCTGCGGCGTCGAGCAAGACGTCCACCAGGTGGTCGTCGAGCAGGTTGACCTCGTCCACGTATAGAAGGTTGCGGTTGGCCTCGGCCAGCACCCCGGGCTGGAACCGACGGGTGCCCGCCCTCACGGCTGCCTCGATGTCGATCGATCCGACCAGGCGGTCCTCTGAGGCGTTGATGGGTAGCTCGACGATCCGCATCGGGAGGCGGGTAGTAGGCAGCTGGCCATTTTTCGCGCGCCGCCGGCAATCGTCGCAATAGTGGGTCGGCGTCGCCGGATCGCACCGGTACTGACAGCCCTCGACGGCGTCGTAGTCAGGCAGCAACCGAGCCAGCGCCCGCACCGCCGACGACTTGGCGGTCCCTCGATCGCCGCGGATCAGCACGCCACCGATCCCTGGATCGATGGCATTGAGCATGAGTGCGCGCTTCATCGGCTCCTGCCCGACGATCGCGGAAAACGGAAGAGTCAATTCAAAAGGCACGGTATGAGTCTAGGGCCATGACTTACTTGGCACGCCAAGTCCGCCTTCTCAGGCAACGCACGTCCCGCCGACCACGTTGACGCCTGACGGCTCAAGCCGAGCCGGAGAATGTTACGCGCAGCGTTCACGTCCCGCTGGATTACCAAACCACAACGCGTGCACGAATGAGTTCGCTCCGAAAGTGGCTTGTGAACAAGTGCGTCGCAGCCAGAACACGTCTGCGACGTACCCCATGGAGGAACTCTGACGAACTGAGTACCAGCCTCTTCCGCTTTGTACTCAAGAATTGTCAGGAAATTCCCCCAGGCTTGATCCCTAACGTCCTTCGCAAATAGTCCAGTTGCTAAGTTACCGAGACGCAGGTCCTCCACCGCGACCAGCCCGAAGTCCGAAACGATTCTTCGGGCCACCTTATGGGCATGGTCGTGACGGAGGTTCCGAATTCGCTCATGTTTGCGTGCCACGATCAATCGCATCTTCTGTTGGCGATGTGAGCCTTTTACTCGCCGCGAAAAGCGTCGCTGGGCGACTCGCAGTTGCCGGGCCGAGGCACGAAAGGCACGCGGCCCGACAATGTGCTCGCCGGTGGAGAGCGTAGCGAAGTGTTCTATTCCGAGATCAATACCAACTGCCGGGCGAACATTTGCGCACGGTACCGCGGTCCGCCGGATTATCAGCGAAACGCACGCGTACCATCGGCCCACCACTCGGTGCACTGTTGCCGTGCGTATAACCGAATCTATAGGCAGCGGCCGATGCAACTTTACTTTCACGTGACCGATTGCCTTGAGCGCGAGCCGGTCATTACGTAACTCGAAACCCGAATCCCACGAGAGACTGTCATACCGACTCGCGGATCGGAACCGCGGATAGGCTTCGTTCCGAGCTTTGCCCGCCGGAAGAATGCCAGGAAGGCCCGATCGAGGCGGCGGAGCGGGTCCCTCATCGCATGGCAACTCATCCCGGGAGGCCCCATTCCTGCCGCGCGAACATCAGTTAGGTCACGGCACTGCGCGATATAGCCTATCGACCGGCGTCGGCGCCGCCACGCATCGCGCCGCTGTTCCAAGGCAGCGTTGTAAAGCTCGCAGGCAAACCGAAGTTGCGCTTCGAGGCGGTGCCGCTGCTCCACAGTCGGATAGATTCGATACCGGTAAGCCCGGCGAACGCTGTTCTCGGCATACATTGCACCGATTCTGCGCCCGGTTCTGGACAGCTGTGTGTCAAAGTCTTCGGACCTTAAAGTTGGCACGAACACTCAAGCCGGATCGCGCCGATTTGATTGCGGCAGGAGCTAGAGATCGAGCTCTTTGGCGATGATCTCGCGCATGATTTCGTTGGTCCCCGCGCCGATGGGACCGAGGCGCGCGTCGCGCCAGGCGCGCTGGATCGGGTATTCCATCATGTAGCCGTAGCCGCCGTGGATCTGTAGGGCTCGGTCGGCGACTTTGACGTCGGCTTCGGTAGCGGCAATCTTCGCCATCGAGACTTCTTTGGTGCATGGCAGCTTCTGCGAATGCAGCCAGAGCGCGTAGTAAGTAAGCTGACGCGCCTGCTCGATTTGGAGCGCCATGTCTGCGATTTCGTGCCGGATCACCTGCATCGAGGTCAGCGTTTTGCCGAACTGGGTGCGGTTCGCCGCGTATTCGACGGCGAGCTCCAGGCTCCGTTGCGCTGACGCCACCGCGCCAATCGCGATCCACAGGCGTTCCCACTGAAAGTTCCCGACCGCAAGGTAGAACCCGTTGTTCTCCTCGCCCAGCCGGTTTTCGACCGGTACCTGGCAGTCCTGGAAGACGAGCTCTGCCGTATCCGATGCCCGCCAGCCCAGTTTGTCGAGCTTGCGGCCAACGCTGTAGCCGCGCGTTCCGCTCTCCACGACCAACACCGAAAGCCCTTGGTGGCCCCCTTCCGGCCTGGTCCTCACCAGGATGACGACCACGTCCGCATTGACGCCGTTGGTGATGAACATCTTGGTCCCGTTGACGATGTAGGTATCGCCGTCCCGGCGCGCGATGGTCTGCACGTGGGCGATGTCCGAGCCGCCCGACGGCTCGGTGACGCCGAGGGCGACGATCTTCTCGCCCTTGATTGCAGGAGCCAGCCAGCGCTGCCGCTGTGCGTCGCTGCCGTTGTTGTCGATCGGTGGCGTGGCAATCGCAATATGGGCGCCGATCCCCGCCGCCACGCCTCCCGACCCACAGCGCGCGAGCTCTTCGAAGAGGATCGCCTCGTAGATCAGGCCGGCGTTGGTGCCGCCGTATTGCTCCGGATACTTCAGACCCAGCAGATCGAGCGCTCCAAAGCGCTGAAAGAGTTCTCGGGGAAACTGCTGCGCTTCCTCCCACTCATCGACATGAGGGCGAACCTCCTTGTCGATGAAGCGGCGGACGGTAGCGCGAAACTCTTCGTGCTCGGGCCCAAAGAGGTGCGAGCGCGGCACGGTTACGTTTGCCAGTAGTTGATGAACTCCGGATAGTCGGACGCGGTCGCCGTGGCCAGCGCTTCCGGTAGTCGCACGAACATGCCACGGGCGTCCGCTAGCACCGTCCCGTCAAGCAACTCCACCGCGCCGATCGCGTCGATGGCGCCGTCACGTTCGCGCGCGATCTCGCCCCAGACCCGCAATTTTTGATCCAGCGGCGCCGGCCGCCGGTAGCGGATGTCGAGTTTGCCCGTCATCAACCATTCGCGCCGCAAGGCGCCGGTGCGTCCCATCGTCTCGTCGAGCATGGTCGCAAGGATTCCGCCGTGGAGCACGCCGGGAAACCCCTGGTAGCGTTCCAAGGGCTGGTACTCAGCGACGATGCGATTCCCTTCACGATGGAAGGTCAGTTGGAGTCCGTGCTCGTTGTGATGGCCGCAGGCGAAGCAGCGCTGGTATGTTGTTTCATCATTGAGTTTGTCGGGGTCTTGCACGGCCGCCGACCAGTTTATCAGCCGTTCTGGAGGGAGCCCGATCTTGGACCGACGCTCTGAGGCGCTCGCGCAACTGCTCGAAGCCGCACTCTCGGAGCAGTTTGCGTTGCCCGCCAATCAGTTGATCCAGGCGATGCCGATCCCGGTCGCCGTCGTCCAAGCGACGGAGCTGCGGGCGCTGGCGGTGAACGAGTCGATGGCCCAGTTTTTGCACCGTGCCGATGCGGCGGGTCTCACGATTTCGGCCATCCTGCCGCCAGCCCATCCCCTCTCTGACCCCCGGCCCTATCGGGCGGTGGCCACCAGTGGAGCAGCGGTCGCCAGCACCATCGTGGTCGACGGCCAGACCTGGGAATGGTTCATCCAGCCGCTCAAGGGTGAATCGTCGATCGAGTACCTCCTCACGGGGCTGGTCGCACAGCCGGCCGCCCCGCTCGAGACCGATGTGGCGCGCCTGCGCGAAACCAATGCCGCCAAGACCGAGTTCCTCAACCTCGCGGCGCACGAACTGCGAACCCCGCTGAGCGTGATCCTCGGGTACTCGTCGATGCTCGCCCAGGGCGGACTCAGTCCCGAGCACCAGAAGCTGGCCGGATCACGGATTTTCGAGAAGACCCGGCAGCTCAGCCGCCTGATCATGGACATGAGCCTGGTCGGCCGTTTCGACGAGCTGGGTCCATCGATCGCGACCGAGCCCCTCGACCTGGTCAAGCTCCTCGAGCCCATCATCAAAGACCAGCAGCGACGTTTCCCAGACCTGGCGATCGACAGCCGCCTGAACGTCCTGGCGGCCCCGGTTCGAGGCAACCCGTACTGGCTACACCTCGCGATCCGGGAGCTTCTGGACAATGCCATCCGCTTCCGCCCCGGCCCGACCGGCCGGATCGACGTCACGCTGATGGAGGCCGATCGTCACTGGAGCATCGGCGTCCAGGACGACGGCTTCGGGGTCGACCCACAAGCGCAGGGACAACTGTTCAAGCGGTTCGCCCGCATCGAAACCGAGGAAAACCGTCACCTGGTCGGCATGGGCATCGGCCTTTACCTGGTCCAGGAGGTCGCCCGGGCCCATCGCGGCCGGGTGCTCGTGGACAGCCGCCAGGGCGTCGGCAGCGAATTCCGCTTCGAATTGCCCAGAATGTGATACCGAAAGTGCGCTGAGATCGGCAAATCCAGCGGTATGATGTAGACGTCTCGAGGACACCCCCCATGCTGAACGTCCTACTGCTTGTGGCCTTCGGCTATTTACTCGGCTCTGTCCCGTCTGGCTGGCTGGTGATGAAGGTTTACCGGAACCAGGACCTGCGGAAGTTGGGCAGTGGCAACATTGGCGCGGCCAACGTGTTCCGGGCCGGGGGTGCCGGGGCCTTCGCCCTTACCCTCATCGCCGACGGCCTCAAGGGGTTCATCCCGGTCATGCTCGGTATTGCGCTCGGCCTCGGGGGCAATGAGCTCGCCCTGGCGGCGATCGGATTGGCCGCCGTCGCGGGCCACACCTGGCCGCTTTACCTGCGCTTTCACGGCGGCAAGGGTGTCGCCACCTCCGGCGGCGTGCTGTTGGCGCTGGCACCCGTCGCGATCGTGCTGGCGGGCCTGACCTGGTTCCTGGTCATCCGCATGTCAAAGGTGGCATCGGTCGCCTCGTTGAGCGCGGTCGCGGTGGGCTTCGTCAGTCTCATCGTCCTCCACCTCATCGGCTGGCAGGCCTGGCGCCCGGTGGGCTGGTCTGTCGTCGTGCTCGGAGTCGCACTGGCGGCGTTGATCCTCTTCCGGCACCGGATCAACATCGAGCGGCTCGCCACGGGTAGAGAACTCAAGATCACGCCAAACTGATGCCGGAACGACCCCCGACCCCGCCGCCCCTGCGGTTCCTATTCTTCGGCGCGGGTGCGGTTGGCTCGCTGCTCGGCGCGCGACTGGCCCAGGCCGGGAGCGAGGTCACCCTCGTCGGACGCCAGCCGCATGTCGAGGCCGTCACCCGTGACGGCGTCCGGATGGTAACGGCGGGAAAGGTCAGTAACCAATCGGTGCGGGCGGCGCGACCAACCATTGCCGAGGCCGTGGGTCCTTTCGATTACGTCTTCCTCACCGTTAAGGGCTACGACACGCTGGACGCGATCGAGCAACTGCAGCCGGTGCTACGTCCCGGCACCATCCTCGGCAGTTTTCAAAACGGTGTGGGCAACGAAGAAGCGATCGCGGCCGCGCTGCCCGAGCAGGCGCTGCTGGCCGGCAGCCTGATGGTGCCGGTCAGCCTCGACGAGCCCGGTACCATTCAGCTGCATTCGCGTCGAGGCGGGGTGGGGCTCGCGCCGGTTTCGCCAGAGGTCAACGTCGCGCCGCTGGTGCGCAAGCTGGGGGCTGCTGGCTTCAAGGCGCGTCGCTACACAGACTTTCGGGCGATGAAATGGTCGAAGCTCCTCTTCAACATCCTCGGCAATGCGCAGAGCGCGATTCTGGATTTGCCGCCGAGCCACGTCTTCGCCGACAGCGAGCTCTTCCGCTACGAACGGGCGGCGTTCCGCGAGGCCGTGGCGGTGATGGACCGGATGCACCTCAAGGTGGTCGCCCTCCCCGGCCTGCCTGCGCCCATCCTTCGGCGGGCGATGGGTCTTCCACCGCTGCTCGCCCAGATGTTGCTCGAGCCGCGGCTCGGCGGCGCGCGTGGCAACAAGATGCCCTCGCTCTGGTGGGACCTGAGTCGCGGCAAGTCGAGGACCGAGGCCGCCTTCCTGAATGGGGCCGTCGTTGACGCCGGGGGCCGCGTCGACGTGCCGACGCCGGTCAACTCCGTCCTGTGGGCGATCCTCGAGAAATCCACCAAGGTCCCCGCGGAGTGGGAACGCTACCGCCGCCAGCCCGACCGGCTGAAGGCTTTGCTTCGGACGGCGGTCCGGCTTTAGCCTTCAGCCGCTGTTGTTGTCCTGCTAGATCAGACCCTGGCCCCTGCCGGCGCCTGGGCTGGCCGCTTCGTCACCTGATAAAGCACGAGGTAGACCACGGTCGCCACGATCGCGCCCGCGAAGAAACTGAGGTCGCCGAACTGCGGGTAGTTCTTCGGAACAATGCCGAGTGGGATAGGATCGCCCTGGTCCCAGAATGGGATGGTGGCGACAATACCCAACAACATGGCAACGAACCCCTTCCAGTTCGCCCAACCCGTGTCGTAGAACGTCCGCTCCGGATACTGGCCGCGATGCAAGACGAAGTCGGTGATGATCACCGCCAGCCATGGCGTGATCCAGTAGGTGATCAGGAGCAGGAAGTTCTCGTACTTGGTTCCCGGTCCAACGTTGGCCTGCAAGAGGAGCCCGATGACGAGGCCAATCGCCCCGAAGACCAGGGCAGATAGCGCACGACGCTTCTCAATCGGCAGCTTGATGCCGAGGGTCAGGAATGCCATCGAGCCGGAGTAAATATTCAGGACGTTGGCGGCGACGGCACCAATCGCGATTCCGAGCAGGACCAGGATCTGGAGCCAGGTGGGAAGCGGGTTGGTGAATTGCTCGGTGGGGTTGGCGCCCAATTTCGAGATGGTCGCGGCGGCGGCGCCGGCGATCTCCAGCACCGCGCAGGAGACGAAGACACCGAGTCCGGCGGCGAGGCCGACCCTCAGCGGGCTGGAGTTGCGCGGCAGGTAGCGGCTGTAGTCCGAGGCGAACGGATTCCAGCCGATCGCGTAGCCGAAGGAGATGAAGACTGCCAGGATGAAGGCCCCCGAGGGACCACCAAAGGCGACCGGCGCGCTGGCATTGAACCCAACGCCGGGGTGCGACTGGGCCAGGACGACGATGGTCGCCAGCCCGAACACGATCGTCAGGTAAGGGAAGATGATCCGCTCGAACGAGTGGATCAAGTTGTGGCCAATGAAGGCGACGATGACCTGGGCCACGACGACGATGACGAACGCGACCCGGAAATCGAGCACCGCGCTTTTGTTGCTAAGTACCGACGTCAGGGTGACCAGGGCAAACGTGCCACTGACGCTGTTGACGATGAACCAGCCGAAGCTCGCCGTCAGCCAGCTCAGTCCGGCCGGGAGGAAGTTCCCAAAGAAGCCGAAGGCCGCGCGCCCTTCGACCATCTGCGGTACGCCGAAACGCGGGCCCATCGCCGAGAGGATGGCGTGGGTGATGGAGCCGAGGAGACTCCCCAAAATGACACCGAGGACGGTCGGCCAGAATCCGCCGCCGAAGACGGCGATCGGAAGAACGCCAACGAACACGGTCGCGAATTCCATATTCGGCGACATCCATGTCCAGAACAGCTGAATCGGACTCCCGTGCCGCTCACGGTCCGCGATGTACTCGACGCCTCCCGGCTCGACGGCGGTGACCTTCGAGCCATATTCCCCCTCGCGAACGGGCACCTGCGCGTCGATGTCAGTGGTTGTGGCCACAGTCTCTCCCCATTCCCCTAGGTCCGGTTGCCAGCGACGACCGAATTCTAAGGTGTCGGTAACTCGGTGTCCAGTGTGGATCGTCCTAGACTTCCAGCGTGTTCGATCTCCTGATCACCAACGCACGCCTCCCCCGGTCCGAAACACCGGTGAGCCTGGCGATCGAGGGTGGCCGGATCGTTCCAGCACCGACCGGCGCGGAGCCAGCCGCCGCCCGCCAGGTGATCGACGCGCGCGGCAACCTGCTCACTCCGGCCCTGGTCGAGCCGCACATCCACCTCGACGCCGTGCTCACCGTGGGGCAGCCGCGCCAGAACCTTAGCGGTTCGCTATTCGAAGGCATCGCGATCTGGGGCGAGCGTGTCAAGGATCTCACGGTCGATGACGTCAAGCGTCGCGTGTCGCAGGTGTTGCGCTGGCAGGTCGCCAACGGCGTCCTGTTCGTCCGCAGTCACGTCGATGTCTGCGATCCGAAGCTAACGGCGCTGCGGGCGCTCGTGGAGCTGAAGCAGGAATTCGCAGATCAAATCACCCTCCAACTGGTCGCCTTTCCGCAGCAAGGCATCCAGTCCTTTCCCGATGGCGAGCGCCTGATGCGACAGGCAGTGGAACTCGGCGCCGACGTTGTCGGCGGGATCCCGCACTTCGAGCTGACCCGCGAGTATGGCGAGCAGTCAGTGAAATTTGCCGTGGCGCTCGCGCACGAGTTCGGCAAGCAGGTCGACATCCACTGCGACGAGACCGACGATGACCACTCGCGATTTCTCGAGGTGCTCGCCGCGGAGACCATTCGCCTCAACATGAACGGGCAAGTGACCGCTAGCCATACGACGGCGATGCACTCCTACAACAATGCCTACGCCAACCGGCTCATCGCCAACGTCAAGCGAGCCGGCTTGAACATGGTCACGAATCCGCTCGACAACGCCACGCTTCAGGGTCGCTTCGACCACTACCCCATCCGCCGAGGGCATACTCGCATCAAGGAGCTGCTCGCTGCCGGCGTCAACGTCTGCCTCGGCCATGACTCGGTGATGGACCCCTGGTATCCGCTCGGGAAGGCCGATCCCCTCCAGGCCGCCTTCGTCCTGGTGCACTACGGCCAGATGTCGGGCTACGAGGAAATTCGGACGCTGGTCGACATGATCACCGTCAACGGCGCGCGTACGCTCGGCCTGACCGACTACGGATTGGAGCCCGGCTGCCGGGCGGATCTGGTCTTGTTCGATGCGCCCGCGGAAAGCGACGCCATTCGACTGATGGCTCCGCGTCGGCTGGTTATCCGCGGCGGCAAAGTTGTCGCCCGCACCGAGCCCGCCGCGTCCCGCGTCACCTGGAAGGGCCGCGAGGAGGTCGTCGACTTCCTTCGATAGTTTAATAAACCGACCGCCGGTATGCTAAAGTGCTGGCATGGCTCGGACCGTGAACGCGACGCTGCACGGGGTGCGTCGTGACGCCTTCTTGGACGTGGCCCAGCGGCTCGTCGAGACCAAGGGCTACGAGGCTATGAGCATCCAGGAAGTGCTCGACGCCCTGGAGGTGTCCAAGGGGGCCTTCTACCACTACTTCGACTCCAAGCAGGCCCTTCTGGAGGCGGTCGTCGAGCGCTTCGCCGACGGCGCCATGGGGCGCATGGCACCAATCCTCAGTGATCCGAACCTGTCAGCCCTCGAGAAGCTCGAGCGAGTATTCGCCGGCATCGCGGGGTGGAAGGCCGAGCGGAAGGATCTGGTACTGGCGATCATCGAGGTTTGGAGCTCCGATAGCAACGCCATCGTCCGCGAGAAGCTCCGACGCATGACGGTGCGCCTCATGACCCCGCGCTTCTCCGCGGTAATCAAGCAGGGCATCGACGAGGGTGTGTTCAATGTCGCAGCCCCGGACGAAACGGCGACTGTCCTGCTGTCGGTAATGCTGGGGTTCCAGGAGCAGGCTACGCATCTCTTTATCGCCCGTCAGGCCAACACCATCCCCTTCGAGCTCGTGGAGCGAACG
>Ga0209009_1000146_pt1 | contig 28814 bp, 26 predicted proteins | sample BlaSpr_A8_OM3_M2_FD_187979 | JGI IMG/M metagenome (GOLD analysis project Ga0209009, IMG submission 187979) | Forest soil microbial communities from Thunder Bay, Ontario, Canada - Black Spruce, Ontario site 2_A8_OM3_M2 (SPAdes) (version 2) | ecosystem: Environmental > Terrestrial > Soil > Boreal... | reverse complement strand
AGCAAGCCAGCCCTGCAAATCAAGAAGCGGCTGGAAGCTGCCACCGGCCACAACTTCCAGCAATGCGCCAACAACTATTACCCGGACGGGAAAATCGGGATCGGGTTGCACGTTGACAAGGCGACTCGACTGGATGGCAAACTTATCAAGCCTAACCTGATCGCATCGGTCAGCATCGGGGCCGAGAGAATAATGGGATGGGCGAAGTTCGGCGACAAGCAGTACAGCAGCAAGCCAGATCCGAGCCTGCCACAAATAACTCTCAAGCACGGCAGCCTCGTCCTTTTTGACCGGGCCGTGAATGCAGCCTACAAGCACACGATTGTTCAAGACAAAAATGTGACCGACAGCAGAATTTCACTGACTTTGCGAGAGTTTGTTTAACAGCGGCGGCTGACCAACACGTATAGGAGAAAAGAAGATGCAAACTGAAACCAAAGTATGTGCCACGCCTGGTTGCGGTGCAGCCGTCCCGGCGCACCGTCGCAGATTCTGTGACCCGTGCGTCCAGCACCAGGACGAGTTGACGGCGGGCATCATCCCGAATCTCGGGCCGACGCCGCCGATATGCCCGGAATGTGGGCGGCAGGTCAAGCCGACTCAGCCAGAGCTGGTGGAGTTTTTGAAACGTGACGTCCCCGAAGAGTGGGACAGCCTTTGCCAATGCGTGCCCTTCACACGCTCTATGCCGTATGTGGACGACCTGGACGACTCGGGAGGGGAACAGCGATGACAAACAAGAAGCAGTATTTCTTTAAGACTGGCGGGCACGGGCGGGGACGACGGTAGTGGCGGTGTCGTGTTCCTGACCGACAAGCAGACGAAGGCGATCCAGAAGCGCATCAACGCCCTGGACCCCGAGATGGTGCACGACCTGCCCTACCTGTACGAGGTCTGCACGATCACGCTGTCGGAAATAGACGCGGACATACGCAAAGCGGAGATGGTGAAGTGGAGACAGACTAAAAATCTCGGTCAAGGATCAGAAAATGTTAAAAGGGTGAACTCCACCCGCCACATTTCGACCGCGTTGACCGCCTCGCTCGTGGGCATTCTCTCTATTGCCCCGCCCTCCACCGCAAACACACAGGCCACACCTAATTCCTCTGTCATAATCGTTGAGTCTGTGGCCCGGATGGTCGTCGAGCCACCGCCCATTCTGTGGCAATTTTCTGGTGCTTATGCGGTCTCCCCGTTCGCAATGAACTTCTCGATGCGATCGGGGTCGAACCGAAGGCATGCCGCCCACTTCTAAGCCAACACAAGAATTAGAAATCGCTGCGCGAGAAATGTCCGCTGCGAAGTATTATTCGAGGTGAGCACTCTCCACATCTCGACCTTCAACCGGACGTTGCTGCCCGCGCTTACCGGGGCCGTCCTCACCGTCGCCGCACTCTCAGCGGCAGCGAGACAGGCAAAGGATGCCCCTGCCTCGGTCGTAGAGCCGCAGCCTAGCCTGTTGCAATTTCCCACGTGCGATTATAAGGTCGCCACTGCGACACCGGATAAGCGGAGAGGAAAAAGCATGAGCCGCCGTTCCGGTCAGAGTGGTTCAATTGAAGTCAGCGGTAAGTGGTATGTCGTTCGGTTTTGGAAGGACGTTATGGGACAGGAGAAGAGAGTACACGCATGTGAGAGAATCTGCCCCATCAACGGGCCGGGGAAGCTCAACCAATCCGAACGGAAACGAAGAGCAAAGGAAATCATTGCCGAGAGCGGAGCCGATACACCGGAGTGCCTTGCCAGAGCGGAAGGTGTTCCAAACGGTGTGACGTTTCGTGAGCAAGCGGCATGGTGGATTGAAAACGCCCAACAACGGAAGCGGAAGCCCGTCGCTCCCGGCACCATTGAATCGTGGCAGGGCTGCCTAGATGTATGGATTTTGCCAAACCTTGGCGACATATCCCTATCATCAGTAGGGAACCTTGCTCTCAAGGGTTTGGTCGCAAAGATGGTCAAGGCGGGCCTGTCACCCAAAACAATCAACACCTATTCACAGGTCGTCAAATCGGTCGTGGCTTCTGCCGTAAACGAGGAAGGTGAACGACTCTATCCTCGCAAATGGAACCACGAATTTTGTGACATGCCTGTGGTGGACAAAAGAAAGCAGAAGACGCCATGTCCCACCAGTGAAGTCATGACGGGAATTATCGCCACGACCAAAGGTTACAAGCAAATGTACCTTGCCTTAGAGGGAGGGGGAGGCTTCCGTGCTGGCGAGGCCATTGGGATTGAAATCGACAAGCACATCTCAGCGGACTTTCGGACTGTCAAAATTCGTCAGAAGGTTCGTAGAGGAAAATTGGAACATTTCCTCAAGACCGATGCGGGCCGTAGAGATGTTGATTTATGTTCTGCTCTAGCGGAGATGCTCAAGGCGTATGTGGGAGGTCGTACTTCTGGCTTTCTCTTCCAGAACAAGAACGGGAATTTCCTCTCGCAAACGAATCTCTTGAGACGTGGCCTGCACCCCGCCTTGAAAAAGCTAGGGCAACCGAAAGCAGGACTTCATTCGTTGCGTCGCTTCCGTCTGACGTGGCTCAGAAAGAATCGTATCCCTGCTGATTTGGAACGGTTCTGGATGGGACATGAAAACGAGACTGTGGGTGACGACTACAGTAAGTTGAAAGACGATGTGACATTCCGTTTGGAGCAAGCAGAAAGAGTGGGCTTGGGATTTGAAATTCCCAAAACCACCGATGTTGTCCGTGTTGTCCGTAAAAACGAAGTGGCTGTTGAAACAGAAAACGCGGCTTAACGTTATGAATCGAGAGGGGAAAAATGGTCGGGGCGAGTGGATTTGAACCACCGACCTCCTGGTCCCGAACCAGGCGCGCTAGCCAGGCTGCGCTACGCCCCGAAATTTTGAAGACGACCGCGAACAGTTTATCGCGCATCACCATCGACCGCAACCAATGGTATCGCGCTGTGCTCCAACACAGGGAACACGAGCCCTCGACACGACTATTCTCTGCGTTTACCTCGCGATTCAGATTGCGTTGGAAAAGCATCGCCAACTCATTTAAGCTCCTGCGCTGTGGCTTGGGGCTGGACGTGCACATGCGGTGAGCCACCGGAGGATTTAATGTTGGTTTCGAAGTTAGCCGCTGTTCTCGTTCTCGTTGTTAGCTTTGCGGTTGCGCCTGCGCGTGCTCAGAACCAGACAGAATCGAAAGCCCAGCCACAAACACAATCGCTGACCTCCCAAGCTCTTGCAAGTCCGACCGCTGCGAGGCCGGCCGACGTCGCCACACCTGATGCAATTCTTGCCGCCACGTACGATGTAATTTCCGGCCCGCCAGGTAAACGCGATTGGGATCGCTTTCGCTCTCTGTTTCTTCCGGGCGCGCGCATGGCCGCGGTCGTAAAGGGAAAGGACGGCAGTCTCACCGCCAAATCCTTTACTCCAGAGGAATACATCACGTTCGGCGATGCTTATTTCATGAAGAACGGTTTCTTCGAAAGAGAAGCTTCGCGCCACGCCGACCGTTATGCCAACATCATGCAAATTTTCAGCACATACGAATCGCGCCACGACATTAAAGACCCCACGCCCTTTGCGCGCGGCATCAATAGCTTTCAGCTATTCTTCGATGGTAAACGATGGTGGGTCGTTGACATCTTCTGGCAGGAAGAAACTCCCGATGCTCCCTTGCCCGAGGAATTTCTTCCCAAAGCCCACTAATTCTTTCAGCCCGGCGCGGGGACGCACACATGAACACGTCCCCGCTCGCACCTTTGCTAGGATCGGTGGTAGGTTTCAGTCGATTGTTGAAAATTATTTCGTGACGAGTGGCAGCGGCGCCGCCGAAGCAGGACCAGCAGCCGCCACAGCTCCGGGCTTTAGAGCTTCCTGGACTTCCGGCGGCAGCTTGTCGGCGCGCGCAAGCAATGCGCTCACTTGCCACATTTGCTGATCCGGGAGTGACGCGCCGAACCCCGGCATCCCGCTCAGCCGGATCCCGTTCTTCACTTTCCAATACGTTTCTCCAGCCGGATCATCGCTCACCGTTTCTTTCACCGTCAAAAGTTGCGGAGCGCGAGGAAACATCCCGATCGCCGCGGCCGAAGCAGGCTGCTGCAACAGACCGTGACAGAACGCGCAATTTTTCTGATAGACGTCTGCCCCGCTCAGTAAGTCCGCTGTCGTGAAAGCTGAAACGTCGCGCTGCGGCATCTCTTTGTCCATGCGAGCGTGCAATCCCATGTTTGCAAGAGTTTTTTCAAACGGCATCTGCGGATCGGCCGTAGCCACCGGCGCTATCCCACTCTTGAAGTAAAAGATTGCGCCCAGCACGATAACAAATAGCGTGACGAGTACTCCGGTAAAAAAACCTCGCATCAGGATCCCTCTCTTTTAGACGCAAACATATTTACTTTTGCCACCAAGCCATTAGATCTGCTGAAATCGGCCCTCGGCATTATAGTGCAAAGTAGTTTTTCGAAACTGTGATTGCAGTTATTGTTTTGATGCCTTTCGTTGGCGTGATTCGCGGACGCCCACACCGATTTGCATCGCCGTATTCTTAGGAAAAGCAACGTCGCGCCCCCTGGCTATAAAATTCGTGTAGACAGACCGCGCGCCACCAAGAGCTCCCATGGCCATTCCCAAAGCTGTGGAATGTACCGATAGTCCGATTGCAATTCCCACCAATTTAAATCCTGTAGCGCCGCCCGCTGCGCGAGGTCCGGTATCTCCGAAAGTGTCGCCTAGAAACGATGCAGCGCCGAGCCCCACGGAAATAGTTGTCGTTAAAAATCGGGTCTTGGGGGGATTTGCCTTCGCCCCGCCCTCTGCGTCGAGCGCCACATTCTGCCCGCTCGCGCTTTGCACGCCTTCCAAACTCGCCTGGACTTTAGTCGCCACTCCGTCCTGCAGAACTACATCGTGAAAGACGATTCGCAGTTGCCCACTGCGGCTCATATAACCGGCGCGTCGCGCCTGCAGCACTGTGCCTTTCAACAGCGTGCCTTGGGGATAGATCAGGCGCCCATCGTCGAAGAATGGGCGCGAAATGACGGCATCCACCTCGTCGCCATTGTGAGAAGTTGACGAGCTCAGCGAGTTCAGGAGCCGCGCGTGCACGAAACTTCCTGGCGGCGGAGTTGAACCAATTGAGGAAGCAAGCTCCTGTGTAAGCGGCTCCGTCCCAAAATTTAGCGGCTCTTGTAGTTCCGCGAAATAAACTGTTCCGGCATCGATGTATTGCGGACGCACGGGAAGCTGCGCAATCGCATATCGTTCGATTTTATGAATCTTCCCAGGTTCTTTCACCTGCTGCATCGCGGCATTCCATTCTTTCTTGGCTTCTTCTTTCGCTTCGTGAGCCTTTTGCGACGCCGCGTCTTTCATCCCTTTAGGGTTTTCGTCCGCGGCCGGTACAAAACGTATCGGCTCTCCCGAACCGGGTGTCACAATTGTATTCACCGGAATACGTTCACCATTGGCCAGAACTAATTCAGTAAATTTCACGCTGATCTTGCGAGCAGGAGTGAAATCCGCATCCAGCGCGTCGAGCGTTCGCTTTCCAGCCGAAACACCCTCAATCTCCGTGATGTTTCCATTCACTTCGGAACCCACCGGAACCACCAGCCGGTCAAACGCATACACCGGTTCCACGACGTATCCGTGAATTGGCTGTCCAACTCGCTGCACCCGCACCTCTCTGTCCAGTGCAACTTGCATAGCCGCGCCTTTGGGCACCGCGAGAGTGAGAGTTTCAACCTTCGCCGCAGTTGTTACAGGCTCGCCTGCAGGCCTTTGAACCAGTGCGGGGTTAGAATCAGTTTTCGGCGCGGAGGCCGGCTCATCCTGCGCAGCAGCGCTCAGGCAGGTTAATCCGAGCAAGATCGCAAACACCCAGGGTTTCATTGCCAGCTCTTGCTTCTCCGCACTTCATGCCGCAAGATTAAATCCCAGCATACTGCACTACATTGAAGATGCTTCTATTCTAATCCGGTTTGCCCAACGCGAAATTTGCGTGACCCCGCCGCAAACCGAGTCCCGTGCGCAAGCAGATTCGGGCAATAGCTAAATGCGCTTGCGGTGCGCGCGATAATGCGTCCAGAATACGCAGCGTTTTTGGAGGTTGCTCATGTTCCAAAAAGATCTGCTGAAAGGCCGAAGCATCCTGGTCACCGGAGGTGGCACAGGCCTGGGCCGTTCGATGGCGCTGCGGTTCGCGGAATTGGGCGCCCACCTATTCCTCGTCGCTCGCCGCGAAGAACCTCTAAAAAAGACAGTCGAAGAAATTCGCGCAGCCGGTGGACATGCCGCTTACTCCTCAGCCGACATTCGCAACTACGAAGCGGTGGAAAATGCAATCGAGGCGGCGGAAAAAGAATTCGGCAGCGTGGATACGCTGGTAAACAACGCCGCCGGCAATTTCATCGCCCGTACCGAAAAGCTTTCGCCCAACGCCTTCAACGCGGTGGTGGGCATCGTTCTTCAAGGAACATTTTTCTGCACACTGGCGCTGGGAAAGAAATGGATCGCGCGCAAGCAACCCGGAACGATTCTGAATATCGTCACAACCTACGCTTCCGCCAACTCAGGCTCGGGCTTCGTCGTCCCCTCGGCCTGCGCTAAAGCGGGCGTGTTGGCCCTCACGCGTTCGCTCGCCGTGGAGTGGGCTCGCCATCATATTCGTCTCAACGCAATCGCCCCCGGGCCGTTTCCCACCGAAGGCGCTTGGTCCCGCCTGCTCCCTTCGAAAGACCTTGAAGAGCGCGCCAGAAATCATCATCCGATGAAGCGTTTCGGCCGCCACGAAGAACTCGCGAATCTCGCGGCATATCTTTTAAGCGAGCAAGCTGCCTACGTGAACGGCGAATGCGTGGTGATCGACGGCGGCTTGTGGCTGCGCGGCGCCGGCGAGTTCAATGATTTCGTCGATCTGCCCGACGCGGCTTGGGACTTGCTTGAAAACGCAAGAAAATCGCAGCGCTGATTTTTCCACGCTCGCATTCCAGTGTTTTATTTTTCCCAAATTAATAATGCTGCTAGGCCAGGCCACCGTGGCATCGGACTTCTGCGTATACGCTTGCAAAACCTCCAATTTCGACGAGCAAATACTGTTTTTCCCTCCATTGGCCTACATCGTCAGGTTTGAAAACTTGGTACTTTAGTGCCATTGACCGTGCCGGACCCAAAAGCTACTTTGTGCCTGTAAGGATACAGAAAGGCTCTGCCTTTGCTAGGGAGGGAGGGGTGTGTACTCTTTGGACACACACCTCAAAAAAACTCCCTTGACGGCATAAGACCACCTATAGACTCGCCGCGGTAAGTTTCCCTCGGAGGGTCTATGAACAGGTGGCTAATTGTAGTCGTTTTGGTTCTGCTGGTTCTCACCAGCGCAGTGGGTCTAAATGCTTTAGGGACCCATGTAACGCTGGCTAATACCAGCAGTCCGATGCCGCCTACTCCTTGGTTTGCGGTCAATACGAGCAGCCCGATGCCGCCCACGCCGTGGACGAACACGAGCAGCCCGATGCCGCCGACCCCTTGGTCAGCAGCGAACACGAGCAGCCCGATGCCGCCCACACCGTGGACGAACACGAGCAGCCCGATGCCGCCGACCCCTTGGATTGCAGCGAACACGAGCAGCCCGATGCCGCCCACACCGTGGACGAACACGAGCAGCCCGATGCCGCCAACTCCTTGGCTCTAACTAAGGTATAGGAAACCCGCACAAGCGGGGCGAAGGCCAAGCCTGAAGGCGATCTTAGATGCTTGGCCCGCTGGATTACTTTATCTGGACTGTTGGCTTCCTCCTGGAAGCCTACGTGGTTGTGTGTCTCGCCTTTCATAAAGATACTTTCCGCTATTTCTCCTTGAATCTCTACATGTTAGCGGCCGCCTTGGTTACTCTTGGCCATTACATAACCTTTCATACCTATGGCTATTCCTCCATGCAGTACCGCTATTTTTACTACTATTCTGAGAGCCTGCTCATCGTCCTAATCTACTTCACGGTGATGGAGCTCTATCAACACGTGTTCCGCGAGATGAACGTAAGCAGGTATATTCGCGGCGCTGCAGCCCTCCTGCTTATCGGCACCGCATTTTTCTCTTACGCAGTTGTTCGTCAGAATAAGGACCATCTTACTAGCCGCTTCGTCGTCGAACTCGGACAGAACCTTTATTTTGTGGGCGTCGTTCTCACATACCTGTTGTGGGGCGCAATCTTGAAGCTTCGCGAGACCCGCACGCGCCTGATTCAATTGGTTCTCGCGCTGGGCGTTTACTTCAGCGCCACGGCAGGAACCTACGCTCTTCGCAACCTCTTTCCCGGTTTGCAGGAAGTTGTCCTGCGTTGGGTGCCGCCGCTAATCGGTACTTGGTTACCGCTGGCTTGGGCTTACACCTTCTCGAAGATTCCGGAAGACGCTCGGCTGGCGACAGCTCGTTTGATGGTGAGGGCCCGATGATTATGGCAGCAATCATCTGCGTATTTTCGATTGCAGCCTTTCTGCAGTTCTTTATCTGGCACTGCCGCTCGATCCTTGCGTCGAGCCGCAGAGTAGAACTTTCCGAGCGCGTGCGTGAAGTGGCGGGCGTCGAAAGCCGCAATTTCAACGCGGAAGATTTCCATCGCCTGCTTCAGCTTGTGCGCCTGTGCCCGGAACGCGGCGACGACCGTGGTGAAATTCGCGCAGTCGGCACCTACTATGGCTTGCTCAACGTCCTTAGCAGAATAGCTCGGCAGACGGTTCCTCCCATTGCAGAATGGGCGGAGCAGGAGCGCGAAAGCTGCTCGTACTTTGCGGCTGTTGCGCTGGACCGGCGAATTTCCTACAGCCGTGACCTCTTCACTCAACAAATCGCAGATCGCCTATAATTATCTTTCCGCCAAAATTGATTCCTGAATCTTAGGAGCGCGCTCTCGACCCGGTGAGTGTCCGCTGCTACCATATTAATTACTGAAGTGATTGGCTAAGTTTCAGTGCTGTCACCCATAGCTTTGGCCATGAGAACAACCCTCGAACGATCGATCCTTCATAACATCCGCGCCGCGCAAATGATTGCGCCCGGCGATCGCATCGGTGTAGCCGTTTCGGGCGGCGCAGATTCCGTAGCTTTGCTGCGCATCCTTCAGAATCTTCGCGAAGAACTTGGCATCACGCTGCTAGTCGTCCATTTCAATCACATGCTGCGCGGTGAAGACTCCCAAGCCGATGCGCAATTCGTGAAAGATTTAGCTCGTGCGCTTGGCCTTGAAATCGTAACTACAAGCGAGGATGTGTCTGCCGCAGCTGCGCTGCGCGGTTGGAATCTCGAAGACGCAGCGCGCCGCCTCCGCTATGCTTTTTTTGAGGATGTATGCGCCACTGGACAATCAACACAAGTCGCCGTAGCTCACACCGCGCAAGACCAAGCCGAAACAGTTCTCGCACATCTGATCCGCGGAACTGGCCCGACAGGTTTAGCGGGTATCTATCCGAAAGTGGGCTCAGTAATCCGTCCGCTGCTCGCTACCCAGCGCCAGGATCTGCGCGACTATCTGAAATCTCTCAACCAGCCCTGGCGTGAAGATGCCACCAATCGCGACACCAAACGCCAACGCGCGCGAATCCGCGAACAATTGCTTCCTCTCCTGGAGAATAATTTCGCGCCAACCATCGTCTCGCATCTGGGAGAACTCGCGCGCCTCTCCAGAGAGGAGGAACTGTTCTGGTCCGCGATGGTGGAAGATCGTTTTCACGCCCACACTCACCAGCTCGCCCAGACAACCGTCATTCGAGTTCTCGATTTGCTGACGCCCTTGGCCGTAAATTTCAGCCGCACCTCATTTTCGACGGAAGATAACATCAGCAATACCACCGCGTTACGCCCGCTCACCGAACGCTTAATCCGCCGTCTTTATCAGAGTATCCGCGGGGATCGCAAAGACCTCACCGCCGAGCACGTAGAGCAAATCATCCGACTTGCTACCGAGCAAACTAGCGGCCGCCGTTTAGAGCTGCCTTGCGGCTTTATTGTCGAGCGTAGTTTCGACAATCTGATCTTTTCGCATGCTCAAAACACTGCACGGATCGGTTCTGAGGAAACTCCCGCTCCTCCGCGTACGTATCAATATGTAGTAAACGTTCCGAGCTGTGGGGTAGCTGTTATTTCGGTACCGGAACTCGCGAGTTGCTTCCGCTTGAAAGTGATTGACTGGACTTTGCAGCCGCGCGACACTAAAAGCGCTGGCCAAGCCCTTGATGCTGACCTCCTCCGCGCTCCGTTGATTCTGCGGAATTGGCGTCCGGGTGACGCATACAGACCGCGCGGTGGCCGGCACATCCAGAAGTTGAAGCAAATGTTTCTGCAAAATCGTATTCCTGGCCGTGAGCGGGGACTTTGGCCGGTTCTAGAATGCGAAGGGCGTGTTATTTGGACTCGCGGTATGCCGCCTGCAACCGAATTTTGCGCCCGGGAGCAAACTCTGGTAGGGGTTTCTATTGAGGAGCATCCGCTTGAATCGCCTGTTCATTCTTTGCGTGCATACACCCGCCTTCCTACTGCATCTAAACAAGAGTGAGTTAGAATTAAAGCATGTATTTAGGCAGGTCTTTTTAGGCAAGCCAGAAGGCGAGGTAAAACAGTGAACTCTACAGTACGAACAATTCTCTTTTGGCTTCTTATGATTTTGCTGGCGGTCGTCTTGTGGAAAATGGCTTCCACCGGTGGACAGACCGCGCGCGAGGATGAACCGAATTACACGAATTTTCTTGCCAGCGTCCAAGCTGGCAAAGTGAAGGATGTCACCATCTACCTGGCTCCCAACAGCGCCGAGATTCAGGGCGAATATCGCGAGCCGGCTGGAAAGTTCAAAGGTGTAACGGTTGCAAACACAGCCATACCGGACATCACCAAAGTCCTCCAGGATCACAACGTCCTTTATAGCTACAAAGAAGTAAAGAACGCCGATTGGATGACGTTCCTGGTGAATTTTGCCCCGCTGATCCTTCTCGTACTCTTCTGGGTTTTCATGATGAAGCAAATGCAAGCCGGCGGGAACAAAGCTCTGAGCTTTGGAAAATCGCGCGCTCGTTTGCTCACTGCGCAACAGAAGAAAGCAACCTTCAAAGATGTCGCCGGAATTGACGAACCTAAGGAAGAACTTTACGAGATCATCGATTTCCTGAAAGATCCGCAGAAATTCCAGAAGCTTGGAGGACGCATTCCCAAAGGCGTGCTCCTCGTCGGGCCTCCGGGAACTGGTAAGACTTTGCTAGCGCGCGCCATCGCGGGTGAAGCCAACGTTCCGTTCTTCTCCATCTCCGGCTCTGATTTCGTGGAAATGTTTGTCGGCGTGGGGGCCAGCCGTGTGCGCGATCTTTTCGAACAAGGCAAAAAGAATGCGCCTTGCATCATCTTCATCGACGAAATTGACGCGGTCGGCCGCCATCGTGGCGCAGGCCTGGGCGGCGGGCACGATGAGCGCGAACAAACTTTGAACGCCTTGCTGGTCGAAATGGATGGCTTCGAATCAAACGAAGGGGTCATTCTGATCGCAGCGACGAACCGCCCCGACGTTCTCGATCCGGCCCTGCTCCGTCCCGGCCGTTTCGACCGCCGCGTCGTAGTTCCGCGTCCGGACGTAAAAGGCCGAGAAGAAATTCTCCGTGTCCACACGCGTAAAGTGCCCTTGTCCGAAGACGTCGAGCTTTCCGTAATCGCTCGCGGCACTCCCGGATTTTCGGGCGCCGATCTCGCGAACCTGGTCAACGAATCCGCTCTCTGGGCCGCTCGCCAGAACCGTAAATTCGTGGCCATGTCCGACTTCGAAATGTCCAAAGACAAAGTACTCATGGGCGTTGAGCGCAAGTCCATGATTTTGTCCGACGAAGAGAAGCGCAACACGGCTTACCACGAAGCAGGCCACGCTCTAGTCGCCGCGATGACTCCCGGCGCCGACCCGCTGCACAAAGTTACGATCATTCCTCGCGGAATGGCTTTGGGCGTCACTATGCAGTTGCCCATCGACGACAAGCACACCTACACCAAGGAATTTCTCGAGTCGCAACTAAGCGTTCTAATGGGTGGACGTGCCGCTGAAGAAATTTTCCTGCATCACATTACCACCGGCGCCGGAAACGATATCGAACGCGCCTCGGAAATCGCACGCCAGATGGTTTGCGAATGGGGCATGAGCCCGCTCGGCCCGCTTACTTTCGGCAAGAAGGAAGAAGCCATCTTCCTGGGCCGCGAAATCACCCAGCATCGCGACTACTCCGAAGACACCGCAATCAAAATTGACGCGGAAGTTCGCAGCATCGTCACCAACGGTTACAGCCGCGCTCGCAATATTCTCGAAACCCAGCGTGACACCCTCGAGCGCATTGCGCAAGCTCTGCTCGAACGCGAAGTCCTCGACGCAACCGAGCTCAAGCTCTTGCTCGAAGGCAAGCCGTTGCCCGACAAAGTTCCGCCACCGCCTCCGGCCGCTCCGCCATTGCCGACCAAAGAGCCGCAGCTCTCGCTACGTCCCGAGCCGCGTCCAATCCCAGGAATGGCCAAGGGCGAAAAACCCGCTCCTGCTTAATCCGGAGTTATCGCTAAGGTTTGTAACGGCGCCGGTAGCCATCAGGCGCCGTTTTCATTTGCATTCACTCGATAATTCCTGTGCTCACTAGCCCTCGAGTCCGGTAAGCATTCGTAAGCATTCACCTCGGTTCGCCTCGTTGACTTGCTTGCGCGCGCAACCTAAGATGTGCGCACATGCAATCTTCCGATTCGCTGATTGGCCAGACCATTTCCCATTACCGCATCATTGAAAGACTTGGCGGTGGTGGTATGGGCGTCGTGTACAAAGCTGAGGACATCAATCTAGGCCGCAACGTTGCCCTGAAATTCCTTCCAGAGGACATGGCGAAAGACCAGCAGGCGCTAGAACGTTTCCGCCGCGAAGCGCGAGCCGCCTCCGCGCTGAATCATCCCAACATCTGCACCATCCACGAAATTGGCGAAGAAAATGGGCAAACCTACATCGCCATGGAATGTCTTGACGGCAAAACGCTGAAGCACAGCATCGCGGGCCGTCCCCTGGATTTGGAACTGCTCCTCGATCTCGGTATCGACATCGCCGACGCGCTCGATGCCGCTCACAGCAAAGGAATCGTTCATCGCGACATCAAGCCCGCAAATATTTTCGTCACCGAGCGCGGCCACGCTAAAGTTCTCGACTTCGGCCTTGCCAAGCAGGTTCGTCTCGCCACCGTCCACTCCGGTGCGCAGGATGCGAACCTTTCGGCCACCATGACGGCTGGTGTGCGCCCTGAAGATCTCACCAGCCCGGGCCTTGCGGTAGGCACCGTAGCCTATATGTCTCCCGAGCAGGTTCGCGGCAAGGAACTCGACGCCCGCACCGATCTTTTTTCTTTCGGCGTCGTCCTGTACGAAATGGCCACTGGCGCCGTCCCCTTTCGCGGTGAAACTTCCGGCGTGATTACCGACATGATTTTGAATCGCGCGCCCGTCGCTCCCATACGTTTGAACCCGGACCTTCCTCCAAAGCTCGAAGACATTATCAACAAGGCGCTCGAAAAAGATCGCGACATGCGCTACCAGTCTGCATCGGACATCCGCACGGACTTGAAACGCCTGCGCCGTGACACCGGCTCCGGCCGAATTTCTTCCATCGAAAGCAGGACTGTTCAGGAACTTTCTCTGGAGCCCGGAAGTGGGAGCAACCGGATCGCGACAACCGCTGCTCTCCCGTCAACCGCGGCTGCGGGAAAGAAGTCCGCCGTCGTCGTCGCTTGCGCCGTTCTTGTGCTCGCCGTGGCAGCGTTCGCTGCGTATCACTTTTTGCACGGGTCGGCTCCAAGTGGTCCAGCGAAAATTACGCAAATTAGCCGTTGGGACAAGCCCATGGAAAATGCCCGGATTTCTCCCGACGGCCACACCGTGGCATTCACCTCGCAAGTGGCCGGCATCTCGCAGGTCTTTGTCATACTCACATCCGGTGGCGAGCCTCTTCAGCTCACGAATGACGGAGGCGACAAAATTGTGGATAGCTTCTCCACCGACGGAACCCAGATTTATTACCGGAGATTCCAAGGTAACGACGAAGGTTGGGCCGTCCCCACGCTCGGCGGAAAACCCAGTCGCGTCGCTTCGGGTTTCGCATTAGTTCCATCTCCCGATGGCAACTTCATCTACTACCTAAAAGCAGGTAGCCGTGGCATCTTTCGCACGCAAAGATCCAGCCTCAGCGAGGAGCAGATTTATGCTCTCGACACTCCGCTGTTTCCGCCACGGCGACTTTTGCCCTTCCCTGACGGCAACCACCTGCTGGTATTCACGAACGACGCGATCTCTTTGATCCCGCTCGCCCATATGTACGACGTGGATTTGTCCAATCACTCGATCGTTGCGCTGGGTGACATACCTGCGCACACCGTGGACCTCGCCTGGGGCGAGCCCGGCAAGACCGTACTGTTTAACCGCACGGTAAGCGGCCTGACCAACATCTGGAAGTACACCCTGAGTGACAAATCGCTCACTCAGGTCACCCAGGGAACCGGACCCGACTTTTCGCCCATGGCCGACCCGTCCGGAAAAGGAATTTATTTCGTGAACGGCAAAGACACCGGCTTTTTGACCGCGTACAATATCCGCACGAAGCAGACCACCGACATCGCCTCGGAAAATGCGACGCAACCTGCCATCTCGCCGGACGGAAAGCGCGTGATGTACATCACCCAGCCCGCCAGGGATCGCAACGAGGTTTGGACCGCAAACATTGACGGCAGCAACCCGGTGAAGATCGCCACGGGAGAATCCCTGGCAACCACAAACTGGGCGCCAGAAAGTTTTCACCTGGCCTTTGTGGTATCGCAACACGGCGCTATAGACAAGCCATATACTGTGGGAGCCGATGGCAGCAACCTCCACCAGATTCCCTGGTCCAGCGGAACCGTCTTTACTGTGCTTTGGAGCCGTGACCAGAAAACTCTCTACCTCACCGGGTTCGAGAAGGATTCTTCGGTGCCGACCATTTGGAAAGCGAACCCGGACGGTTCCGGCCAGGAGAAAATCGGTGACGGTTGCGGCAATATTGCGGAAATCTCACCCAACGGGCAATACCTAATCGGTGCAGTGTGGACGGGAGAAAGAACCGGAGTTTACGAGTTCTCCATCCCTGAAAAAAAGTGCATTCCGCTGTTGCCGGGTGTCGCAACCTTCCAGTCTGTATTTGCTCGTGACGGCAAGTCCCTCTTGTACGCCATCCCTTCGGAGCACGAAGTCACGATTTACCGGGTTGGCTGGCAAGACGGAAAGCTTACAGGCTCGCCGCAGGTAGCAGTGAAACTCCCCTTTGCTGTTCCCTTTTCCTCCGGCGGCAACGGGTACGACTTCGCGCGCGACCTTTCCACCGTCGCTTTCGCGCGCCGCGCTGGTCACGCCGACCTCTATCTCCTAAGCCAGAAATAACTCGGCCGTCTGTGATTTGTACCGGTAATGCCAAGTCGGCTCGGATAGGGTGTATAAATTCCGCTTGACATATTCCTATATGGGAATGTATTATTCCTTCATGCCTCGCGCAACCACAACCTCAGACGCCTTCAATGCCGTCGCCGAGCCTCGCCGCCGGGAGATATTGAACTATCTCGCGCTGCAGGAGCGGCCCGTTGGCGATATCGTTCTGTCTCTGGGTTTGGAACAGCCTTCGGTATCGAAGCATCTTCGCGTCTTAAAAGACGTGGGCCTCGTCAACGTGCGCCGCGATGGCCGCCGTATGCTCTATAAAACTAACGCCGAAGCCATCCGGCCGCTTCACGAATGGGCCGGCGGCTTCGAGCGTTTGTGGCGCAATCAGTTGGCACGCGTTAAGGAACGCGCAGAGAACGAAATGAAAAAGTAAGACGCATCTCACGAGATCGGAATAAAAGGAGGAAACAATGACGTTGACTGCACCAGGAATTGAAAACTTGACGTTGACCTTGAATCAGGAAATCCACGTCCGAGCCACGCTGGATGTAACCTTTGCCGCGCTGCTCGAACAACTCGGCCCGCAGAACGAAACCCCCGAAGGCAAGCCGCTCGCCATGAAGATCGAGCCCTGGCCGGGCGGCCGTTGGTATCGCGACTTGGGCGAAAGCAACGGCCATTTCTGGGCAACCGTGCAGGCCATCAAGCGCCCAACTCTGCTTGAACTAACCGGGCCGCTCTTCATGTCTGCTCCGGTCGTAAACAATTTGCAATATCGCCTGAGCGAGGAAAAAGACGGCACTCTGATCACCTTCCGCCACACCGCGCTGGGGTTTGTTTCCGATGAACACAAAGCCGGGATGAGCCAGGGGTGGGCACATATATTCGAATGCGTCCGCAAGCAGGCCGAAACCCAGCGTTCCGGACGAGGAGCGGGAAAGTAAGCAGCCATTGCAGTAGCAGAAGGAGACGCACATGTGTCCATTTTGTCTCGCAACCGCGGCGCTGTTGGTCGCGGGCACCGCATCCACAGGCGGCCTAACAGCATTCGCCATGAATAAATATTTTGGCGCTCGCAATAGAACGCAGAAAAATAATCCAGCACGCAACTCATCAGAACTCAAATCAAAGGAGAATGCATCATGACGCAGAAACAAATTGAACATCCGAAAGTCGTATCACAATCTGAGTGGGTCGAAGCTCGCAAGCAGCTCTTGAAAAAAGAAAAGGAACTCACCAAGTTGCGCGACGTCTTGGCCCGGGAACGTCGCGAACTGCCCTGGGTCAAAGTGGATAAGAATTATGTCTTCGACGCTCCCGGTGGGAAGAAATCGCTCGCCGAGCTATTCGACGGCAGAAGCCAGCTAATCGTGTACCACTTCATGTTCGGTCCGGAATGGAAGGAAGGTTGCCCGAGTTGCTCCTTCCTCATGGATCATACCGACGGCGCCCTGGTGCACCTCGCTCAGCGCGACGTGAGCTTTCTCGCTGTATCACGCGCGCCATTCGCCAAGATCGAAGAATTCAAAAAGCGTATGGGCTGGCGTTTCAACTGGGTCTCCTCATTGGCGAACGATTTCAATCGCGACTTCCACGTGTCCTTCACTAAGGAAGAACTAGCCAAAGGAAAAGTCGAATACAACTTCTCGATGACCGAATTTCCGAGCGAGGAAGCGCCCGGCATTAGCGTGTTCTATAAGAACAAGAACGGCGACATCTTCCATACCTATTCCTCTTACGCGCGTGGCACCGAAGTGGGCGTTGGAACCTACGCTTACCTCGATCTAGTGCCCAAGGGTCGCGACGAAGACGGTCTGCCTTTCAGCATGGCTTGGCTTCGCCATCACGATCGCTATGCTGATGGCCGCCTCGCCGACGCAAACAGACCCTACTGGCCCTCTTTCCCCGCGGACATTGCGAACGCCGCAGGAAAGTAGCGCTTGTAGCCTCAAAGTGGCCGCCCAGGGGCAACGGCATCCTCAGCCGGTGCGCCTGGGCCAACCACTCGACCTCCCGCCCGGATTTCGGGAGTATGATAGCGGTTCGGAGTAATTTGTATGACCTTCCCACAATTGGCTCAATTCACCGATGTTGCTCTTCTCCTCTTGCGCTTGATGGTCGGCATCGTGTTCATCACCAGTGGCTACACCCATCTCAAGGACCCGGCAGCTCGAAGCAAGGACATTGGAATGAGCAAGAGCCTCACAATTTTTCTGGGGGCCGCTGAATTGGCGGGTGGCCTCGGAGTAATCTCGGGCGTTCTCGCGCAACTCGCGGCAATCGGTTTGATTCTGGTTATGCTCGGCGCCATCCAAAAGAAAATATTTACATGGCACACCGGCTTCTGGGGCAAATCGGGGACCAACGGCTGGAGTTACGACACCATGCTTGTCATTATGAATCTGGTGATCGTCACCACCAGCGGCGGAAACCTAACCCTCGCTCGCATATTCAACCAAAACCCTCTCTCGCGTTAGGGCCACCAACGCAAGCGCGAACGAGGTGTAGGATCCATGACGATCACCTCCGGAGTTCCTCTGAGCAACCCTGTTGCAGAAAAAGGCTGCAAAGACCGCTCCGCCACCGGGATAAATCTCGTTTCCAGCATCTGATTATCTTTAAGAATTCCTAACCACACCAAATAGGGACCGTCGGTACGCACAGGAAGTTGCGGATAATTATTTTTCACATCCAGCGTAACAAGAACTCCGGCTTCTCTCGCGCCGGACGTTCGGTAGGCGGCAAATTCCGTTTCCGCTTCTTTAGCAAACGCTTCTACGCTATCCGCCTTCACCGCGAATATTTGCGCCACCACTACACCTTGAGCGCCATTTGCTTCCGTAACGGGATCCACGTCCGGAAGGATGGGGATCGCCCGTTCAGCCGTCAAAGGGCGAAGCAGCATCACGTTATCGGAGTCGGCGATCAGGTCGTTCGCCGTTTTCCTATGCTCCTTCCAAACTGGCCCGGCATAGAAAGCGGCGTTCGCCGTAGCGCGCTCGTCAATCGTGTGAAAGCTACGAATCCATGTGAAGCCGTCTTGGTTTTTGCGCTCGAGGAAAGAACCGGCCGTGATCGCTCCCACTTGTTCAATGGCTCCGGGAAAATAGGTTTCAAAGTACTTGGTAAAGTCCTCGCGGCCTCCGGGTTTGATGGTGTAGCGGCGGAACTCAATGACCTGAAAGTCTTTCAGATTGGCGGCCGGATCGATGGCATTGCTTCGGATTGTCTGCTCTGTTTGAGTCGGCATTAGGTTGCAAACCGCAACAATGAACAGCAATCCCGCGAGGAAGCGCATACCCGCAATCTCCCGTTCTTTTAGGTGAAAGGTTTAGTTAGCTATCCGACTGGTGTCTCTAGCAATTTAACCGCTGAGCGGGCTCCCGCAAGAGCCACTTTGATTTGGTTCGAAGTAACCACTTCAACGGCCGGCGAAGTGATTGTCCTAGCGCACTTCCTGGCGGCTTCCTCGCACTTGCGCGAACCCTAAGAAAAGGGCGTAAAATGTGCTTATGTCTAACAAGCGAGCAGACACTTTCGAAGTAGAGTGCCCGTGCTGCCGGGCCAAACTCAACGTCGACCGCGAACTCGGCGCCGTCCTTTCTCATGTGCCTCCGCCCAGACCGCCTTCGTCCGTCGACCTGGATGACACCGCTAATCTCTTGCGTGCGCAGACCGAAGCCGTCGAAGCGAAGTTCCGCGCATCCGTAGAAGCAGAGAAATCCAAAGAGGACCTACTCGCTCGCAAATTTGCCGAAGGTTTGAAGAAAGCTAAAGACGGTCCCGTCGAGAGACCGCTGCGCGATTTCGACCTCGATTGAGTTCAAGCGTCGATGCGCTTCAAGTTCGCCCCGAAAAAAATCAACCCGTCTCACCGCCTCACTTCCGCATGTTTCGCTTTTCCACTTGCACTGCTGCTCTTTTTCTTGACGCCGGCCAATCTGCACTCGCAGACACCGCAAAAGTCCAAACTTCCCCACCCGCGCATCCTTGACTCTGCAGTTTTCTTGCAGCGTGACCCCATCAGCGGTGAGTTGCGCACCACCACATCAAAGGATGCGCGGACTGAAACAAAAGATGAACCCGCGGCAAACGCAATCCGTGTTGTAACGCCGCTTGTCCCCGTCACCTGCAGCGTCACGGATGCAGGCGGCGCCGCTCTCACTGGCCTATCCCGCGAAAACTTTCGCATCTTCGATGACGGCGTCGAACAGCCTCTTACTTATTTCGACGCCTCCACCCAGCCCGCCACCATCGCTCTAGTCATCGACGCAAGCCCCAGCATCCTGCCGCAAAGCGACGAAATGAAAACAGCGGCCCGCGCTCTCGTGGACGGCCTCACTCCCGCGGATCAAGTCGCTGTGGTCGACTTCTCCTCGCACACTTATCTGTTGCTCCCTTTCTCCAATGATTGGGGCTTGATCCGACAAGCCATCTCGCGCATCAACGTCCGCGAACTTTTTGGCGATACCGGCGGCTCAAATATTTATCAATCCGTTTTTCTCGCCGCGCGCGAGCTCTTCGCCGGCCGCACCGGCCGCAAAGCCATCGTGGTTCTCACCGATGGCCAGGACAGCGGCCTCGGCCTGACCCTGGATCCCGTCACCGCATCCCCGCGCCCCGGATTTCCAAATAATCGCCTGACTTTCGACGATGTCTCCCGCGCACTTGCCGCCAACGACATTCAGCTCTTCGCCGTCTCCACACAGAGCAGACCCAAAATAATGACTCCCGCTTGGCTCGCATCGCATTCCGCGAATACATTACTCTCCACCGACGCGCGCGACCTGAAAATCCCAGCCTATACTTTGTACCTCGCCGAACTTACCCGCCGTGTAGGCGGCCAGCTCTATTTCCTGCGCGAGTCAGATTCGCTCACCGATACCTTCCGCGAAATCGCGCGCCGAGTTCGCGCCGAGTACACTCTGGGATTCGCCCCGCCTCAAGCCAGCGTCACTCGTGCGACGTGGCACTCCCTGCGTGTTGAAGTCGTCGGATACACCAGCGTAAACGTAGCTAGCCGCCCCGGCTATTTCGCCGCCCCCACACAATAATTTTGCAAATTTGCTATACGCGATCCGCGGAGCTGATCGGGCTGCATACCTAAAATCAGCGCAGACCGTTGTTCTGCATCACATGTCGCCCGAGATTTCGCCGCCAGTTTCTTCTCCGTTGCTTCGATTGACCCAGTCTTATGATTTAATCGATGCGCATGTTCCGTCGCAGAAAATTCAAGTTGCGCTTGCTGTCTAGAACTTTATCGCTCGGCGAACGCACCCTGGTCATGGGCGTCCTCAACGTCACACCCGACAGTTTCTCCGACGGCGGGCTCTTTCTCGATACAGACGCAGCCGTCGACCGCGCCCTCGAAATCGAACGCGCTGGCGCAGACATCCTCGACGTTGGAGCCGAATCCACCCGCCCCGGTTCCACCGGTATTTCTGCAGACGAAGAGCTACGCCGAATCCTCCCCATGCTGGAAAAACTCCGCGGAAAAATCAAAATTCCAATCTCGATCGACAGCAGCAAATCCGAAGTAGCAGAAGCCGCAGCCACCGCCGGCGCAGAAATTCTCAACGACGTCACCGCCTTGCGCAACGACCCACGCATCGCCGAAGTAGCTCGCCGCCACAAGCTCCCTTTAATCCTGATGCACATGCGTGGCGAACCCCGCACGATGCAGAAAGGCCCCTTCGCAAAGGACGTGGTCCGTGATGTCCTCGCAGGTTTACTCCGTTCAATCGCGCTCGCCCGCGGCGCTGGCGTGCCAAAATCTCAAATCATCATCGACCCCGGCATCGGCTTCGGCAAAAACTACGCTCAAAATCTCACCCTGCTGTCGCGTTTGCCCGAACTCGCAAAACTCGGCTACCCACTCTTGATCGGTACATCCAGAAAAGCTTTTATCGGCCACATCCTGCGCACCCAATCACAACAAGCCCCAACAAACCACGACCGCCTCTGGGGCACCGCCGCCACCATCGCCGCAAGTATTTTGCAAGGTGCTCACATCGTGCGCGTGCACGATGTCGCCGAAATGGTTCAAGTAGCGCGCGTCTCCGACGCCATCCTCTCCCCACGCTCCGTCGCATAAAACAGAGATTCCACACCATGACTCTCGCTGCGGGCACGCGCAATTGTCCGATTGCTTGTCCTGATGTGGAAAGGTTGCTCTAAGGCAGGAAGGGTTTGCGTGATGTGGAGAGCCTGCGTACCAAAAAGTAAGAGCGGCTCGCACTGAAACTGTGCAGCTTTTCTACGTTTGCGCCAATTCCGAAGTTTGAAACGGCAGCCTCCGCAAACGTTTTCCCGTCGCCGCAAAAATCGCATTCGCCACTGCCGGAGCAGCGCATGGAACTCCTGGCTCGCCTATCCCGCCCGGCGTTTCGTGGCTCGGCACCATGTACACTTCCACCTTCGGCATGTCCGCAATCCGCAGCATCGGGTAAGTATCGAAATTAGTTTGCTTCACCTGCCCGTTCTCAATCGTAATTTCGTCATACAGCGCCGAAGTCAGCCCAAACGCGACTCCGCCTTCCATCTGCGCCATAACCATGTCGGGGTTAATCACTTGCCCGCAATCGATCGCCACCACCACGCGGTTCACACGCAGCGTTCCATCTTTTCCAACGCTAACTTCCGCGACGTTTGCCACGTAACTTCCCCACGAGTAAAGCGCCGCGATCCCGCGCCCGCGCCGCGCCGAACCCGTCTCGCCCGCCGCCAGCGATTTTCCCCACCCGGATTTTTCCGCCGCCAGATCGATCACGCGATGCAACCTCTTAATGTTCACCGGCCTTTCATCGCTGTCAGCCGCAGCTGCGGCCGGAGTCCCCGCGATCAATTGCTTTCGCATCTCCACCGGATCTTTTCCCGCCGCCGCCGCAATCTCATCGATAAAACTCTCCACCGCAAAATGATTCCAGTTCGGATCCACCGCGCGCCAATATCCTCGCGGAACCATCGTGTGCAGAAAACTCTGCTCCAGAAAATAATTCGCAACCGAGCCGCCCGGCAGCCCCACCCCCGCAATTTCCGTCCCGCCAATGTCAGGAATATCGCCGCCAAGATACGTCCCGTCCGTCGAAGGCGCCGCAATATGGTGCAACCACGCCACCGCCTGGTTCTGTGCATCCAGCCCTGCTCGCATCCGGTGACGCGTCATCGGCCGGTAAAAATCGTGGCTGATATCGTCCTCGCGCGTCCAAGTCACCTTCACCGGCGCTCCCACCGCCCGCGAAATCAGCGCCGCTTCCACTCCATACTCGATATTCAACCGCCTCCCAAATCCGCCACCCAGCAGCGTCACATGAATCGTAATCGCCGACGCCGGCAGTCCCAAAGCGCCCTGCAGGGCCGTGGCCATCCCGCCCGCATTTTGCGTGGGAGCCCACACTTCGCATTTCCCGTCGCGCACAAACGCGGTACAGTTCGGCGGCTCCATCGCCATATGCGCTAGAAAAGGCGTTTCGTACTCCGCTTCCACTTTTTTCGGAGCGCTCGCGAACGCCGCCTCCGGCTCTCCAATCTTTCGCAATTCCTTCCCCGGACTTTTCAAAAGTTCCGCCAGCTCTGCGCGATGTCCCTCCGTCGATTCCGAGGCGCCCGGCCCGTCGTCCCACTCCACCGTCAGCGCGCGTCTGGCCGCTACGGCTCGCCAGGTTGAATCCGCCACCACCGCCACTCCCCCCCACAAATAATGTTGGTGACCCGAATTCGGCGCGCGCTCTTCTCCGAATAAAGGAGGCAATTCCACCCGCGGCACTTCCACCACTTTGCGCACGCCCACCGCGGCTTGCGCCTTGCTCGCATCAAACGTTTTCACCCGACCGCCAAATACCGCCGGCCGCGTCACTGACGCATACAGCATCCCCGGAACTTTCGTATCGATTCCGTAATGCGCTTCGCCGATCACAATATGCTTGTCATCCACGCGCTTTCTTTTCGTGCCAACAATCCTGTAGTCCTGGTAATTTTTCAGCGGCACATATTTCGGCGCCGGAAATCCAGACGCCTTCTCCACCAGCAATCCATATCCGACTTTCCTTCCAGTCTTGGTGTGCTCGATCACGCTCCCGCCAATCGCCCTGCATTCCTCCTTGGGGACGCTCATCATCTGCGCCGCGGCAGACATCAACATGTCCCGCGCCGTCGCTCCCGCCTTGCGCAACGGATCCCACGAACTCCGCACGCTAGCGCTGCCCCCCGTGGTCATGTCCCCGTATTTCGTATCGAAGTCCGCCTGCCTCACCGTCACGCGCGCCCAATCTGCGTCCAACTCCTCCGCCAAAATCATCGCCAGCGACGTCCTCACCCCTTGCCCCATCTCCGACCGCGCCACGGTCAAAAAAATCTCGCCGCTAGGCTTGATCTCAATAAACGCATTTGGCTGGAAATCCCCCCGCGCAGAATCTTTTGTCCCAGCAGCATCTTTGCCGCTGGAGCGCGCCCCTTGCTGCGTCATCCTTGCAGGCAAATGAAATCCAATAACAAGGCTCGCCCCCGCAAGAGTCCCAGTCTTCAAAAAATCACGCCGCGTACTTTCCGCAGAAAGTGATTTCACCGTACTCATCGAGTCCCCCAAGCAATAGCGATGGCAGTAAGATCAATCGCAGAAGCATCCATAGCATTCATCCCTGGTTTTTCCGGAAAACTCTGGCGTGAACTTTACGTTCAGACCGCGCCAATTGCAAATCGTCTTTGCCTCTTGGCCTCGATCAGCGAGAGTCGAGCTACAGAAAACTATTGATTGACCTTCGCTCGTGCGCCCCCGTAGCATGGTTATGGTCCGAGTTGGCATGCGACCCGCCACGTTGCCAGCTTCTGTTCCCCCCCAGTCTCAGGATAGCCATGAACCATTCAATCAGTAAAGTTGCAGTGATAACCGGAGCTTCCAGCGGCATCGGTCGCGCCTCCGCAGTGTCGTTAGCCAGCAAAGGATTTCAAGTTTTCGCTGGTGTCCGCAAGTTGACGGACATCCGTCCGCTCCGGGACGAAGCCGGAAGCAATCTCACTCCGGTAATCATGGACGTTGCCGACGCTGCTTCCATCGCGAACGCGGCCAAAGACGTCACCACTCAAGTCCAGGGCCGTGGAATAGATGGCCTAGTGAACGTCGCCGGCATCGGAATTTCCGGCCCGCTCGAATACGTGTCTCCGCAAGACCTTCGAAAAGTATTTGAAGTAAACGTCTTCGGCCAAATCGCGGTGGCGCAGGCGTTTCTGCCCATGATTCGCAAACGCCGCGGTCGCATCGTCAACATAAGTTCTGTGGGAGCGCACATTGCTATTCCGTTCGGCGGAGTGTTGGGCGCCAGCAAGAGCGCCTTCGGTTCGCTCAGCGATTCGTTGCGATTGGAGCTTCGCCCCTTTGGCGTTCGCGTTTGTGTGATTGAACCAGCGTCGATACGCACGCCCGCAGTCGATAAAACGCTCGGCGATGTGGAAGGCCTCATCCAACGCCTGCCGCCGGAAGGCGCGCAGCGCTACGGCGGCATGCTCAGAAATTTCAATAAGCGTGCTTACGCGCGCGAAATGAACGGCAGCTCGCCCGAAGTTGTGGCGCGAGCTGTGCTCCACGCTCTCACCGCTCGGCGTCCTAAAATCCGTTACGTTGTAGGGAAAGGTTCCAGGCCGCTCACGATATTGCCGAGATTGCTTCCAGAGCGTTTAATGGATAGGCTCGAAGCGGAGCTTTTCGGCCTGCACGTTTCCGCTCAAGGCAGATAGATCCTATCTTTCGAACCGCGTCGGTCGCGGCAACATCGAATTCGAGAGGCTTGGCCATGGACATTTCAGGCAACACAGTTTTAATCACCGGCGGCACCAGCGGCATTGGATACGAGCTTGCCGCTGAACTTCTGAAGCTCGGCAACACCGTCATCATTACCGGACGACATCAGCGCCGGCTTGAGGAAACCCAAAGAAAACTTCCCGGAGTTCACACGTTTCAAAGCGACGTAAGCGACCCCAAAGAAATTCCTGTCCTCTTCGATGCCGTCATCAAAAAATTTCCCGCTTTGAATGTACTCATCAATAACGCCGGAATCATGCGCAAGATCAATCTCCAGGACCGGAAGAATGAAACGCAAAACGGCGCGGCGAATGCCCTCCAAGACATCGGCCGCGAGATCGAGACGAATCTTCTCGGCCCCATTCGCATGGTCAAACAATTCCTGCCCCACCTGAGGGTAGTAAATGGCGCCGCCATTGTGAACGTCTCATCCGGTCTCGCCTTCGTCCCTTTCCCAATCGCGCCGATCTACTGCGCCGCCAAAGCGGGCCTGCATTCCTTCACGCAATCCCTCCGTGCCCAGCTCAAGAACGCCAGCATCAAGGTATTTGAACTGGCTCCGCCCGCCACTCAAACACCGTTATTAACAACGGAAGGTTTCACTCCTGAAGATATGAAGGGCGCCCAAATAATGGACCTCCATAAGATGGTCGCCGATGCCATCGACGGCCTGAAAAATGATCGCCTCGAAATCCGCCCCGGCCAAAGCAACATCCTGAAGCTGATGAGCCGGATCGCGCCCCAGTTCATCCTGAACCAACTCAGCAAGTCCGTAGACCCCATGCTCGCCCAGTCTTCCCCGTAGGAAACCAGGCCGTCGCGTCGCATGTCCCCTCCGGCAAACTTCCGCGTGAACTTTACGTTCAGATCGCACCAAATGCAATTCGTCTTTTGCCTCTGTGCACCGACTGGTTGCTAAAAAGGATGTAGGTTCGCCGGAGGCCGTGGCGCGTCATTTTCCGCCGCGCTTAATTAATTTCCGACGTTTTAGGTAACTTGTCTTATCACGAGTTGCAACTGACGGTGGCTACTGCGGAAACCCGATTCGGCGCACGAGTTCCTGGAAGTGAGGATCGGAGCGCAGCGTGTCATACATAGGTTCGCCTATTAAAAACGTAAGCCAGAAATCGTGCTGCTGGTAACCTTTTTCCAGCCAAGCAAATGCTTGGTCCTTGCCACCGAGGCCGATATAAACCCTCGCAAACATGCTCGGCGCAATATAAACACTCTTCGACTGGATCTGTAAATCCTCGAGCACCTTGCGCGCATCAGCAGCGCGGCCCATTCGACCGTAAATGTAACCCATCGTCGCGAGGGGCTCTGCCGTGAAATTGCCTGCCTTTCTCAATTCTTCGAGGGCTTCAGGATACTGACCCTGCTCGGCCAGCGACTTGCCGAGATATACATGCGCGGGCCAAAAACGCGGTTCGAGATCCAAGGACTTGTGTAATTGGGAGATGGCCTCATCGTAACGCCGAGCCTCATAGAGAGATTGCGACACCAAGAAATTTGCAGGTGCGGACACGGGATCGAGTTCAATTCCGCGTCGGCCTTCGCGAATCGATTCTTCAAGTTTTCCTTCTTGACGCAGGAAATGTGCATAGGTGGAATGGGCGAGCGCAGAATTTGGGTTTAATCGCAACGCCGTTTGATATTCCTGCTCTGCGCCCTTCCAGTCCCAGTCGTAATCAACCAGGCTGCTGGCCAGGCAAACGTGGGCTTCCGCGAGGTGGTCGTCAAGCTCTAAAGCGCGCCTGGCGGCGGCCATCGACAGCGGGGCAACGTCCACTGGAGCAACGTTGCTATTGAAGATGAGCGCCCGATAGGAATCCGCCAATGCAGCGTAGGCTGCTGCGTAAGACGGATCTTTCTTGATGGCGGATTGAAACAGTTCGATAGCCTGGCGTTCGTCAGGACCGTTGCGCATATTCAAGTGGAACAGGCCGCGAAGATAATCTTCGTGCGCTTCGGGATCAACGCTCTCGTTATGCGCAAAGTGGGCTTGTTCCTGTGGAGTGAGCTTGAGCTGTATTTCATCCACAATGGCTTGGGCCACTTCGTCCTGCAGACGGAGCGAATCACGCAAATCGCGTTCGTAACCCTTGGCCCAAAGATGCGTGTCGCTGGGACCCTGTATCAGTTGCGCAGTGATGCGAACGCGGTCGCCTTCGCGTTCAACCGATCCTTCCACCACGGCATCCACGTTCAGCTCTCGCGCAATCTGCGGAACCGACTTCTGCGTTCCCTTATAGCGCATCGCTGAGGTGCGCGAGACCACTCGCAAGGAGCTGACCTGGGACAACGCGGTAGTCAATTCTTCGGTCATGCCGTCGGCGAAATATTGCTGTTGCGCATCTCCGGAAAGATTTTCGAGCGGCAACACGGCAAGCGAGTGAATAGCTGTAGCTGGTGCGCCATGAAAAAATCTGCGACGCAGCCCGCCTACGTTGGCGGCGAATAGAGCAGCAGCGATAACCATAACAACAGCTAGCGCGATGATGCCTGGAATCCATGGGCTTGGCTTCGCGGCAATAGCGGGTGCGGCGGCGGATGGAATCGCCGAGGACGGAACCGCCGACGAAGAGGAAGAAGTCTCCGGTCTCGTCTGAACGGCTTCTAACGCCGCGCAAATCTCGCCGGCCCGTTGGTAACGGTGGCCCGGCTCTTTCTCCAGGCAACGCTCGACGACGGTTCGCAGTCCGGCAGGAACTTGTGTTGGAAGGGGCGGGATCGGCTCGCGAAGTATTCCGGAAGTCAGCTCGAATCCCGTATTGCCGCGGAACGGCCGATTGCCTGTGCACATTTCGAACAGCGTGACTCCCAGCGACCAGATATCACTACGTGCACTGGCTTGTTCACCGCGGAGAATTTCCGGCGCGATATACGGAAGCGTGCCTACAACTGTGTTGGCGTCAGTGGCTGATTCGTTGGAGCGAGTCGCATCGGCGAGTTCCGTGTCGCTGTAAAATCTGGCGAGACCAAAATCCAGAACCTTCACTTGCCCGGTCGGTGTGAGTACTACGTTGGCCGTTTTGATGTCGCGATGGACGATGCCATGATCGTGCGCATGCGCCAGCGCGGCGGCGATCTGAGCTCCATAACGCACCACTAGCTCCGGCCGCAACCCTCCTGCGGGGATCACCAAGTTGAGCGGCTTGCCCTCAACCAGCTCCATCACGATGAAATGATTGCCGCCGTCTTCGCCCACTTCGTAGATGGTGCATATATGCGGATCGTTTAAAGCCGAAGCGGACTGCGCTTCGCGAAGCAAATCCTTCTCCGCGGCAGAACTGGTTTTAGAACCCGGTTGCAGGATTTTCAGCGCGACATCGCGTTTTAATCGTTCGTCGCGTGCGCGATAGACTTCGCCCATGCCTCCGGCCCCCAGCTTTTCTACAATTCGGTAGTGCGAAATGATGCGGCCGATCAGGGGCGAGAAGTCCGGCATGTGCGCTCATCTTAGGTCGCGGTTGAAAGCAAGTCAACGAACGCTACCCCAGTGTCGCCGCAAAATGAGAATGTCCGGTTTGTGCAAAGTAGAAAGGTCCGCTTTCATGGATGGCCGAGGGCCCCATGGAAACGGAGCGAATCACTTTG
>Ga0209009_1000145_pt1 | contig 28977 bp, 27 predicted proteins | sample BlaSpr_A8_OM3_M2_FD_187979 | JGI IMG/M metagenome (GOLD analysis project Ga0209009, IMG submission 187979) | Forest soil microbial communities from Thunder Bay, Ontario, Canada - Black Spruce, Ontario site 2_A8_OM3_M2 (SPAdes) (version 2) | ecosystem: Environmental > Terrestrial > Soil > Boreal... | reverse complement strand
GCGGTATGCGATCGCTCCTCGACATGTGGGGTCGTATTCGATCACCGACTTGCCATGACTGGGCGCCTCGCTGATGCGTACGTTGCGGGGGATCAACGTTTGAAGGACCTCGTGCGGATACGAACGCCGCACCGATTCGAGGACATCCCACGACAGCGTTGTGCGTGCGTCAAATTGCGTCATTACAATGCCCGCGATCACGAGCCTGGGGTTGAGCCGCGAGCGCACCAATTGGTGCGTGTACATCAGGTGTCGCAGGCCTTCTAACGCGAAGTATTCGCACTGCGTGGGAATCAGCATGCTCGTCGCCGCGGTCAGGGCGTTGAGTGTGAGGAGGCCGAGAGACGGCGGGCAGTCGATGATCACGCACTCGACACCGGGTGGCGGAACGGACAGCGCGCGGCGCAGCAGCGTCTCGCGGGCGTCAAGCGCGGCCAGCTCGATCTCGGCCCCGGCCAGGTCGATATGAGAAGGAATGAGCTCCAGCCCGCTGGCAGCGGTCGGCTGCGCGACCTGTTGCACCTCGGCTTCGCCCGTGAGGAGGTGATAGATGTTGAGGCGAGCTCGACTTGGGTCGAGCCCGAGCCCAGAGGTCGAATTGGCTTGAGGATCGAGGTCCACGAGCAGGATTCGATGACCGAGCTCGGCCAGGGCGGCCCCCAGGTTGATGGCCGTGGTCGTTTTCCCGACACCGCCTTTCTGGTTGACCACGGCGATGACGGGAGGGGCGGTGGTAGTCAACATCTTGGGGTTGGTTTGCTCCAGGGATCCTATATCTGGTGGCATTGCTCGGATTCTAGTCCAGATTTGGGCGGGCGCCTAGCCGGATTGTTAAGGTGAGCGCCCGGTTCCGCGACGGCAGAATAGCGGTCCGGCCGGCTGGATTTCGTAGCCCCCTGGCGGGGCCCTCCCTGTCCCGTGCCGGCCCCTCCCCCACCTGCACACCGTAGCCGCGACGCTATTCGATTCTTTCCGGCTCGACAACCCTGCCTGTTAAGGATTCGGCAGATCGCACCTGGCGGGGCCGGTTCGACCAGATGGCGTAGACCGACACCGCGACCAGAACCAACTCGACCGCAACCGCGACCTCAACCTGCGAACCCGCGAGGCCGATGCCGGCGAGGAGGTTGTAGGCAACGTGTGCAGTCGCCGAAGCAGTGGTGTTCGTGAACCGCCGTATCAACCCGAGCCCGAGCGCCGATACGAACACCGACACGAGGTAGAACGAGAGCCCGTAGTCCGAATGAGACGCGGTGAACAGCATCGCGGTCGCGATCAGCCCGATGCGAGGTTGGAGCGCCCCTCTGAAGAGGATCTCCTCGCAAATTCCCGGCGCCAGGGCGAGCACCGCGATTCCCAGTGGAGCGCTGTCGAGTCCTCCAAAGATCTGATTTGTGCTGGCATTGACCTGTTCGTAGACGCCCGGGGTCCAGATCCGGCTGAGCTCGATCATCGCCAGGCTGAAAGCGAACATCGCCCCGGCCGCGGCCAGCGCCACCACGACGTGCCACCAGGCGGGCACGACCAGTCCGACGCGCGCGGCGACCTGGGGTAGGTCGCGCCGCATGAAGATGCCGACCCCGGCTGCGGCGAGGATCAAAAGCCCCACATCCTGGGCCACCAGATCACCGACGCCCAGCGTGGTTTGGCTGGAGGTCGCCAGGCTCGTGAAGATGATTGCCGAGACCTGGGTCCCGAAGAAGATCACCCCCAGCACGAGCGCCAAGGCGTGGACGGGATTGTCAGGATCGAGCGGCAGCCATTTCGCTACTCGTTCGCGGATGGGTTGTGACGCCAACGCCGCGGCGATCAGCGCGGTGGCCATGAATCCAACGTCGAGAGGGACACGGTTCTGAGTGCCGGGACCGGCGGTCAGCAGTCCGGCGCCGGCGGCGTCGAGGGCGCCGAGGAGAAAAGTGATCCCAGCGCTGAGCCCGGCGAGTATCGCGATCGCATGGTGTGCCCAGCGCCGGCCGACCGCCGCGTTCGCAGTGATGATCAGAGGCAGAGGCATCAGCACCAGCGCCGCCGTCGACGCCGCGTCGAGGACGAAGTGGCTGCTCAGCCTGACTTGGGACTCTGCGCGGGAAGAGGTTTCGGTGGCGCCCCATCCTCTGGAGCCGGCGTCATATCGATCAAGGGGCGGATCAGCTCGATCGGGAAGGGAAGCAGGATGGTCGTGTTCTTCTCCGAACCGATCTCCACCATGGTCTGAAGGAATCGCAGCTGGAGCGCGCCCTTCTGCGATGAGATGACCTGGGCGGCGTTGGCCAGGGTTTGCGAAGCCTGGAACTCGCCGTCGGCGTTGATGATCTTCGCGCGCTTCTCGCGCTCTGCCTCGGCCTGCTTCGCCATCGCGCGCTGCATCGTGGTCGGGAGCTCGACGTCCTTGATCTCGACCACGGCGACCTTGATGCCCCACGGCTCGGTCTGCTCATCGATGATCTTCTGCAGGTTCTGGTTGATCTTTTCTCGATTGGCGAGCAGCTCATCCAGAGTCGCTTGCCCCAGCGCTGCCCTCAGGGTGGTCTGGGCAATCTGTGAAGTTGCGTTGATGTAGTTGAGGACCTGCGTAACCGCTTTGCGCGCGTCGATGACCTGGAAGTAGATGACCGCATTGACCTTGGCCGTGACGTTGTCGTTGGTGATGACTTCCTGTGGCGGTACCTCGAGCGTGATGACTCGAAGGTCGATCTTGACCAGTCGGTCAACGCCGAAAGGGATGATGAAGAACAACCCCGGGCCTCTGAGAGCGATGAGGCGGCCCAAGCGGAACACCACGCCGCGCTCGTACTCGTTTGCGATCCGGAGGCTGGAAAACGCGACGATTACCGCAAGGACGAGGATCACGGCGATGAAGGTGAGGATTCCGACGTCCACTAGCTTTTCTCCTTAACCGCAACGTTCCCGCCGTTGTCGCCGGGGACCACTTTCAACTCAAGCCCATCGCGACCGATCACGCGCACCGGCGCACCCGCGTGGATCGGCTCAGATGTCGCGACTGCTTTCCACAATGCGCCCGAGACAAAGACTAGACCCTCCGGAGCGAGCTCTTCACGCGCCTCGCCGAGGGCGCCGAGCAGGCTCTCGACTCCGACGAACGGCGGAGCGCGTCGCGCTTGCCACACCTTGCGGATGAAGAACAGGAAGAAGGCGAGCGTCACGACGCCCGAGCCGAGCGCGACGATCGGGTTGACGCCAAGACCGATCGGTCCGGTGTTGATCAAAAAGGCCATGCCCAGCACGAGCGCGAAAACACCGCCAGTGCTCAAGATGCCGTGCGTGTTTGCTTTCAGGTCAGCGATGAACAGGAGGAGCGCGAGCAGCATCAACAAGGCAGCCGCGATGTTTACCGGTAGGTTCGCGAGCGAGACGATCGCCAGTATCGCCGCCAGGCCGCCAACGACTCCCGGAAGAATCGCCCCCGGATTCGAAAGCTCTGTGATGATCCCATAGCCGGCGACGATGATCAACAAGGCCGCAATGGTCGGGTCGATCAACGCGTTGAGAAAGACCTGCCAGAACGGCATCGGCATGTCGTCTATCACCGCCCCGGCTGAATGGAGTGTAAGTGTCCCGCTCGGCCTGGAAACCGTGCGCCCGTCGATCGCCTTGAGCAGTGAATCCGGATCGGCGACTTCGAGGTCGGCGACGTGAAGCCGGACCGCGTCCTCGGCATTGATGTTGACGCTGTTGCGTACGGCCTGCTCGGCCCAGTCGGCGTTGCGCCCGTGGATCGAAGCGAGGTTGCGAACCCGGGTCACCGCGTCGTTGAGAACTTTGGCTCCAAGATCGCCGGTGAGGTTTGCCCCGGAAGCATCGATCGGATGGGCTGAGCCGATGTTGGTCCCAGGTGCCATGGCCAGGATGTCAGCCGACTGCGCGACGAAGAGCCCGGCAGAGGCCGCACGAGCGCCGCTCGGATAGACGTACGCGATCACTGGGACTTTCGAGTTGAGAAGGCCGGTGACGATGTCGTCCATCGAGGTGGAGATCCCGCCCGGCGTGTTGATGACGACGAGCAGGGCGTCGGCGTGATCCGACTCGGCGCGGCTGACCGCGCTCTCCATGTATGCGGCCATGATTGTGTTGATGTCCCCGACCAGGTCGGCGCGCTCCACGTGGGGAGTGGCCGCCGCCGCGTGCATCGGGAGCAGGACGGCCAGGGCGAAGAGAAGGAATCCGAACGTCAGCGCTCGCCGCTTCCGCATGCCTCCGAGTATGGCAATCCTCGATGACGGGTGCCATGTAAAACGTGGAACATTGGTCTGCCGGTGCGGGGCAATGGGACTCGTTCGAAGGCGTCGTAAAATCGACGTCATGGGGGTAAGCCGGAAGCAGCACGACCACGCACCACGTCCCAAGACAGTCGACAGTGACGCCGAAACCATGAGCGACCTGGTTCGGCAGGTAGAGGTGACCCGACCACTCGGCCCGGGCGAGCAGGAGCGATTGCTCGAGCGCGCCGGGCTTGGAGACAAAGGCAGCCAGGAACGCCTCGTGGCCGTGAATCTAGGCCGGGTCATCCGGCTGGCGGCTGAGCGCGTCGACCGGGGCCTATCGATGCCGGACCTGGTCCAGGAGGGATCGATCGGACTCGTGGAGGCCGCTCGTTCCTACGCCGACAGCGGTGAAACCGACTTTGGATCGTTTGCCGAGCAGCGCATCGCAGCTCAGATGGACGAGGCCATCGCGGTCGAGGCGACCGCCGTGCGCGATGTCGAGCTGCTGGTCACGGCCGCAACTGACTACGAGCACACCGAGCTCGTCCTGCGCCGAGAGCTCCACCGCGAGCCCACCGAGAGCGAGCTGGCTGAAAAACTTGAATGGACGGTGGACCGAACACGTTACGTTGCCACTGTGGTCGCCGGTGCGCGCCGCCGCCACGACGAAGAGCTGCTCGAGTTCATCGATCCCGCAGCGATCGACTTCGATGACGACGGGCGCGTTGAATTTGGCAGCTAGCGCGCAGCACCGCACGCCTCTTTACGACCGCCACGTAGCTCTCGGCGGACGCATGGTCGACTTCGGAGGCTGGGAGCTGCCGCAGCAATACACATCGATCCGCGACGAGCATCTTGCTGTGCGCAAGGCCGCGGGTCTCTTCGACATCTCGCACATGGGACGGCTCGTGGTCGAGGGCGGCGCCGCCGAGGCATACCTGCAGAGACTGTTCACCAACGACCTCTCACAGCTCGCTCCGAGTCACGCCATGTACACCTTGATGTGCCAGGAGGATGGCGGCGCCATCGACGACCTGGTGGTGTATCGGGAGGCCGCGGATCGTTTTCTCGTGGTGGTCAACGCATCTAATCGTGAGAAGGACATCGCGTGGATGACAAAGCACATTCCAGCTGGCGTGTCTACGAAGGACCACACCGGCGACATGAGCCTGATCGCCTTCCAGGGTCCACGCGCTCAATCTCTACTGCCGCGCGACTCTTCGCCGACAGATGACATCCCGTACTTCGCGTTTCGCCCGGGCAAAGTAGCAGGCGTTCCCGCGCTCGTGTCGCGGACCGGTTACACGGGAGAGGATGGTTTCGAGCTCTTCGTCGATTCGAATCGCGTGGGCGATGTGTGGGACGCCATCCTCGCCGAGGGCAAGTCCGAGGGCGTGCTACCTGCCGGCCTCGGCGCGCGCGATGCGACGCGCCTTGAAGCTGCCTTGCGTCTTTACGGAAATGACATGGACGAAACCGTCAACCCTTACGAAGCAGGTCTCGGCTGGACTGTAAAGCTTGGCAAGGGGGACTTCATCGGGCGCGACGCGCTTGCCAAGGTGAAGGAGAAAGGGGCGCGGCGCAGCCTCGTAGGCCTCGTAACTGCGCCCGGCGACATTCCGCGTCACGGCGCCGCTGTCAGCCATGCGGGCAGCCGCATCGGAGTGATCACCAGCGGCACCCACTCATTTTTCCTCGGCCACCCGATCGCCCTCGCACTGGTGGAAGGCCCATCATTGCGGGTCGGAGAGAAGGTGACGATCGAGGTTCGTGGACGAGAGGCGCCGGCCGAGGTCGTGAAGCTTCCCTTCTACCGGGGTTCGGCGCGATCCGCAGCCGCCCCGGCCACGTCTTGACCGGCCGCCGCAATCAGCGAGGATAAAGAATTGTCGAATCAGCGCCGCTACACCAAGACACACGAGTGGATCACAGTCGACGGCAAGACTGTGACGGTGGGGATCACCGATTTCGCGCAGTCGCAGTTGGGCGACGTGGTCTTTCTCGAGCTGCCAAGTCCGGGCCGCAAGTTGGCGGTGCGCGAAAGCTTCGGAGTGGTCGAATCGGTCAAGGCCGCAAGCGACCTGTACTCACCCGTCGCCGGGCGCGTGACCGCGGTCAACGACAAGCTGACCGCAAAACCTGAGCTCATCAACTCGGATCCATATGGCGACGGGTGGATCATGAAAGTAGAGCTCACGGGCGATCTGCCTGCCGAACTTCTGGACGAGGCGGGCTACAAGACGGTCACGGAGGCGTCGGCCGGCTAGGTGCCTTATCTGGTCCATTCAGATGAAGATCGCGCATCGATGCTCGCGGCGATCGGCGTTGAGTCGATGGACGATCTGCTGCTCGACATCCCGAGCTCGCTCCGGATCAAAACCCTCGAGCTGCCCGCCGGGCTCTCGGAGCACGAAACGATGTCTCAGATCTCGTCGCTCGCAGCTCGGAATCGAGTATTCCCCGACCGTCTGACCTTCCGGGGCGGCGGTGTCTATCGCCGGTTCATCCCCGCGGCCGTGGCCGCGGTCACCTCGAAACCTGAGTTCTATACCGCGTACACCCCGTACCAACCCGAGGCCAGCCAGGGCACGCTTCAGGCGATCTTCGAGTTCCAGACTTTGATCGCAGAGCTGACCGATCTCGATGTCGCGAACGCTTCGCTCTATGACGGCGCCACAGCAGTTGCCGAGGCAGCGATGATGGCCCACATTCACACGGGCCGCAAAGAGATCGTCGTCTCGGGCTACCTGCATCCTGAATACGTCGAGGTCCTTCGCGCCTTCAGCGACGGACGCGGCCTCAAAGTCCGCAAGGGAACCGAACCGGGCCCGAAGACCGCAGCGGTGATCTTCCAGCAGCCGGACTTTCTCGGCCTCCTGGTCGACGCCAGGACCCTCACCGAAAATGCTCATGCCGCCGGCGCGCTCGCCGTCGCGTGCGTCGACCCGATCAGCCTTGCCGTGCTCGCGCCTCCGGGCCAGTACGGCGCCGACATCGCGGTGGGAGAGGGACAGCAGCTCGGTTTGAGCCCAAGTTACGGCGGACCGCATGTCGGCTTCATCTCCTGCCGCAAAGAGCTCGTGCGGCGTCTTCCGGGCCGGCTGATCGGAACCGCGTACGACAAAGAGGGCCGCCGCGGCTTCAACCTTGCCCTTGCCGCGCGCGAGCAGCACATCCGACGCGAGAAGGCGACATCCAACATCTGCACAAACCACTCGTTGTGCGCACTGGCGGCGAGCGTCTACATGACGTACATGGGACCGGACGGCCTACGCCAGGTGGCAGAGGTCGGCTTCAAACGCGCGCACGCACTGGCCGCGCGGCTCGCAGCGCTGCCCGGCTGGGAGCCGGCGTTCCCCGACCGCCAGTTCCTGAACGAGTTTCCAATGCGGGTCCCGAAGGGACCAGCCGTGGTCCGCAAGCTCGCTCGCAAGGGGATCCTCGGGCCGCTCGACGTCCATCGATGGTTCCGAGAGCTCAAGGGGGTCCTCACGTTCACCTGCACCGAGGTCAACGATCCCCGCGCCCTCGACGAGCTCGTGGCGGCCCTCGAATCATGACTGAGCCGCTCAGCTTCGAGAAGAGCCGGCGCAGCGCCGAAGGCCCAAGGTTGCCTGATGCCGATGTGACCGCCCCGGAGCCTTCGGAGGTGCTTGCTCCAGAGATGCTTCGCGCCAACCCGCCGGGGCTTCCGCGGCTCAGCGAGCCCGAGATCATGCGCCACTACAGCCGCCTGGCGTCGATGAACTACTCGATCAGCGAACAGTTCTACCCGCTCGGCAGCTGCACGATGAAATACAACCCTGTCGTCAACGAGGCCGCCGCGGTCCTGCCCGGGTTCGCCGACCTGCATCCTTATCAGGACGAAGCCACGGTCCAGGGCGCGCTCGAGCTGATGTGGCGGCTCGAGCGCGCGCTTTGCGCGGTCGTCGGGGTGGAGAGGGTGACGCTGCAGCCGGCCGCCGGTGCGCACGGCGAATGGACGGCGCTCATGATGATCCAGGCGTATCACCACTCTCGCGGTGACGCCCGCACCGAGGTCCTAGTCCCCGATTCGGCGCACGGCACCAACCCGGCCAGCGCCGCCCTCAGCGGTTTCCATGTCGTAGAGGTGAAATCGGGTGCGGACGGGCGGATCAGCCTCGCCGACCTGGAGTCGAAGCTGTCGCCACAAGTTGCCGCCCTCATGCTGACGAACCCCAATACCTTGGGGTTGTTTGAGCGTGAGATACTGGATATAGCGGAGATGGTGCACGCGACCGGAGCGATGCTCTACTACGACGGCGCGAATCTGAACGCTTTCATGGGCATTTGCCGGCCGGGTGACATGGGCTTCGACGCGGTGCACATGAACCTGCACAAGACCTTCACCACGCCACACGGCGGCGGCGGCCCGGGCGCCGGCCCGGTGGGAGTGAAGGCGGACCTGGTGCCGTTCCTTCCCACCCCGACGGTGGAGCGCACCGACGGCCACTTGAAGCTGGACTTCAAGCGGCCCCAGTCGATCGGGCGCGTGCGGAGCTTCTACGGGAACTTCGGCATGCTTGTACGGGCCTATGCGTACATCGTCGCGATGGGCGGTGACGGACTCGCGCAGGCCTCTCGCGACGCCGTGCTCTCGGCCAACTACCTGCGCAAGCAGGTCGAGGACGACCTCGACATGCCCCACGAGGGGCCGTGCATGCACGAGTTCGTCGCCAGCGCGCACAACCTGGCCCCTCAAGGCGTGCGGGCGCTCGACGTCGCCAAAGCCCTGCTGGACCGGGATTTCTACGCCCCCACGATCTATTTCCCGCTGGTCGTGCCCGAGGCGATCATGGTCGAGCCCACCGAGACCGAGAGCAAGGACACCCTGGACGCGTTTGCGGCGGCGATCAAAGAGATCGTCGCTGAGGCTAAATCCAACCCCCAGGCACTGCATGACGCGCCCCGAAACCTGCCCGTCGGACGCCTCGACGAGGTGGCTGCGGCGCGCCGGATCAACGCCTACCTCCAGGGCCAGGCGGAGGATCCTGTGCTGCGCTGGAAACCAGCCGAGAAATAACCCCTGTTAAGAGCCTCCCGCAGGCCATTTTTGAATTCGAAATCCGGTAAAATTTGACTTCTGAATCTCTGCCCAGTTGATCCCCACGAGTTCTCCACGCTGGGAGGGCCGATTTACCGGTGATGGCTGCCAAAAACCCCTTGCCGGAGCAGCCTGACGCGCGGTCGCGCGCCGAGAGCCGCAGGCCCAAACCCTTAGGCGCGGACGTCGCTTATACCGCCGAACAGATCCAGGTCCTGGAGGGCCGGGAGCACGTTCGGCGGCGTCCGAGCATGTACATCGGCTCGACCTCCTCGACCGGCCTCCATCATCTTGTCTACGAGGTGGTCGACAACGCCGTGGACGAGGCTCTGGCGGGCTACGCCACCAGGATCATCGTCACGCTCTACGCCGACGGCAGCGTCCAGGTCGAGGACAACGGGCGAGGCATCCCGGTCGACATCCATAAGAAAGAGGGCCTCTCCGCTCTCGAGCTCGTGATGACCCGGCTGAACGCCGGCGGCAAGTTCGGCGGCGGGGGCTACAAGGTCTCCTCGGGGCTTCACGGCGTCGGAGTGTCGGCCGTCAACTTCTTGAGCGAGCACCTGCAGGTGTGGGTGCACCGCGGCGGCAAGGTCTACCACCAGGAATACGCGCGGGGCGTGCCCAAAGTCTCGGTCAAGCCGGTCGGCAAGACCGACCACACGGGCACCGTCGTCCGGTTCTGGCCAGACCCTCAGATCTTTCCAGACACCACGTTCGACCGCGAGGTGATCAAGCACCGTCTGCGCGAGATGGCGTACCTCAACAAGCGGCTCGAGATCGCGCTTGCCGACGAGACCCTCGGCTTCACCACCACGTTTTACTTCGAGGGCGGCATCGTTTCGTTCGTTCGCGCCCTGAACCGCGACAAGGCCGTGGTCAACCACCTCCCGTTCTACGTCGACCGCGAGGTCGACGGCACGCAGGTGGAGATCGCCCTGCAGTACAACGACACCTTCGTCGAAAACGTGATCGCGTTCGCCAACACCATTCACACGATCGAGGGCGGAAGCCACCTCACCGGATTTCGTTCCGCGCTGACCAACGTGCTGAACCGCTATGCGCGCAAAGCGGGCATCCTCAAGGAGCAGGACCCCAACCTCACGGGTGAGGACGTGCGCGAAGGTCTGACGGCGGTGATCAGCGTCAAGGTCCTCGAGCCGCAGTTCGAAGGCCAGACCAAGGGCAAGCTTGGCAACGCAGAGGTCCAGGGACACGTGTCGATCGCGCTCACCGAAGGCCTCACGCAGTACCTCGAGGAGAACCCTTCGGAGGGCCGCCGCATCGTCGAAAAATCACTGACCGCGGCCCGAGCTCGGGAAGCCGCACGCAAGGCGCGCGACCTGGTGCAGCGCAAGAGCCTGCTCGAGTCCAGCACCCTGCCCGGCAAGCTTTCCGATTGCTCCGAGCGGGATCCCGCCCTCTGCGAGCTCTACATCGTCGAGGGTGATTCGGCCGGCGGCACCGCCAAGGGCGGTCGCGACCGCCGGACGCAGGCCATCCTTCCGCTGCGCGGCAAGATCCTGAACGTCGAGAAGGCTCGCCTGGACAAGGTGCTCACATCAGACGAGATACGCAACCTGATCACAGCGATGGGGGCGGGCGTCGGCGACAACTTCAACATCGAGAAGATGCGCTACCACCGCGTGATCACGATGACTGACGCTGATGTGGACGGAAGCCACATCCGCACTCTGCTGCTCACCTTCTTCTATCGCTACTTCCCGGCGGTCATCGAGAAGGGCTACCTGTACATGGCTCAACCGCCGCTGTTCAAGGTTTTCAAGGGTAAGCAGGTGGTCTGGTGCCATTCCGAAGGCGAGCGCGACAAGGCGCTCCGGCAGCTGGGCAAGAACGCGGAATCCGCGCGCATGAAGGGTCTCGGTGAGATGAACGCCGAGGAGTTGTGGGACACCACGATGAACCCGGCCACCCGCGTGTTGCTGCAGGTCACAGTGGACGATGCGGCTGCGGTCAACGACACGTTCGAAAAGTTGATGGGGCCGGACGTGGAGCCGCGCAAGAAGTACATTCAGGCGCACGCCAAGAGCGTCCGCAACCTCGACATCTAGCGGGTCGTAACAATGCGAATTGCAGTCGACGCCATGGGTGGCGACTTCGCGCCGCATCAGGTCGTGCTGGGAGCCGGGCAAGCCGCAACGGAGTACGGGATCGACATCTCTCTCGTCGGCTTGCCGTCGTCCGTGCAGCCCTTGCTGGACTCCCATCCCCGCCTGCGACTGGTGCCCTGCTCGCAGGTGATCGCGATGGACGAGCACCCCGCCCAGGCGGTGCGCTCAAAGCCAGACTCGTCCATTTCCGTGTGCGCGCGCATGTGCAAGGAAGGCCGCGCCGACGGGTGGATCTCAGCCGGCAACTCCGGGGCTGTCATGGCGGCGGCCCTTCTGATCCAGGGACGTATCAGGGGGGTCGACCGGCCGGCGTTGGGGTCGATCGTGCCGACGAAAGACGGATTCGCCTACTTCATCGATGTAGGCGCCAACGTCGACTCGAAGCCCGAGTACATGGTCCAGTTCGCCATGATGGGCGCAGTCTATGCGCGCGAGATGCTCGGCCGCGCGGATCCCCGCGTGGGACTCCTCAGCAATGGTGAGGAGGAGGGCAAGGGCGACGAGCGGGTCAAGGAGACCACCCGGCTGCTTAAGGGCACGCTCCCCGGATTCGTCGGCAACGTCGAGCCAAAGGACATCTACGGCGCGCGAGCGGACGTGATCGTCGCGGATGGCTTTGTCGGCAATGTGGCTATCAAGATGGCCGAGGCAACCGCGGACTTTCTATTTCGCAGCCTGCGCGACGAGATCCCCAAGACCATGCGCGGGAAGCTTGGAGGCATGCTCATCCGGCCCGGTGTGCGGCAGCTACGCGCACGGATCGACTGGCGCGAGTTCGGGGGCGCGCCACTGCTCGGAATCGACGGCGTGGCGGTGGTCGCGCACGGGCGCTCCGACGCCCGCGCGATCAAGAACGCGGTCCGGGTTACCCGCGATGCGGTGCAAAATCAGCTCGTCGGTAAGATTCGGGCGGAGGTGGGGAAGTGAGCAAGAACGGCAGCAACGGAAGAAGGACACGCGTCGTCGTGACCGGGATGGGAACGGTGAATCCGCTGGGCAAGAACCTGGAGGAGTACTGGGACGGGCTCATCGAAGGACGCAGCACCGCGCGGTTTGCCGAAGGCTATCCCACCGAGAAGCTGACCACGAAGTTCGCCTGCGAAGTCCCGAACTTCGACCCGCAGAGCTACATGGACCGCAAGGTGGCGCAGCGGATGGCGCGTTTCTCTCAGATGGCGGTGGCCGCGTCGACGATGGCTCTGGCCGACTCGGGGCTCAACCTCGAGAAGGAAGACAGCTATCGCGTCGGCGTCGACATGGGAACGGGAATCGGAGGATTCATCGAGATGACCCAGGGTGCCATCTCTTACGCGACGAAGGGCAGGCTGAACCCCCTCTACGCGCCGATGATCATCCCGAACATGGCCGCCGCCTCGGTGGCGATGGCGTTTCACCTCCACGGACCAAACACGACCGTGACGACCGCGTGCGCTGCATCAACTCACACGCTCGGCGATGCGACTCGCATGATCCAGCACGGCGACGCTGATGTGATGCTAGCGGGTGGTTCCGAGGCTTCGCTCTGCGAGGTTGGAATCTCTGCCTTCAACGCGATCCGGGCCCTGTCGACGCGGAACGACGCGCCTGAGAAGGCGAGCCGGCCCTTCGATCGCGACCGCGATGGATTCGTGCCTGGCGAAGGCGCCGGTATCCTCGTGCTCGAATCGGCGGAGCACGCCACGAATCGCGGCGCGCGCATCTACGGCGAAGTGCTGGGCTACGCGCTCACTTGCGACGCTTTTCACCAGGTCGCGCCGGATGAGACCGGGGAGGCGCCGGCCCGCGCGGTGACTCTCGCGCTGGCCGACGCGGGAATCGAGCCCAAGGACGTCGACTACGTCAACGCACACGGCACGTCCACGCAGCTGAACGACGCGGGTGAGACGAAGGCGTTGAAGATCGCCCTCGGCGAGCATGCGTACAAGGTCGCGATCAGCAGTACCAAGTCGATGATCGGCCACCTGCTCGGCGCTGCCGGGGCGGTGGAGGCGATCGCGACGCTGCTCACCATCAACCGCGGCATCATCCACCCGACCATCAACTACGAGAACCCCGACCCGGCGTGCGACCTCGACTACGTGCCAAACCAGGCGCGGCACAAGGACGTGCGCATCGCAATCTCGAACGGTTTTGGATTCGGCGGCCACAACGCCGTCATCGTTTTGAAGAAGTACGAGGAGTGATTCGACAAAGCAGTGACTGACGAAAACTCAATCGGGACAGTGCTCGGCCGCAGCCTCCAGGAGGAGATGCAGACCTCCTACATGGAGTACGCGATGTCCGTCATCATCAGCCGGGCGCTGCCCGACGTGCGTGACGGGCTGAAGCCCGTGCAGCGCCGCATCCTCTACGCGATGCATCGCGCCGGCGCGACATCTGGAAGCCGGTACCGTAAGTGCGCCGCGTTCGTGGGCGACGTGTTGAAGCTCTACCACCCGCACGGCGACCAATCGGTCTATGACGCGCTGGTCCGCATGGCCCAGCCGTTCTCGCTGCGCTATCCGCTGATCGACGGCCAGGGCAACTTCGGCAGCGTCGACGGCGACCCGCCGGCGGCGATGCGGTACACCGAAGCGCGGCTATCAGCGATCACGGGCGAGCTGATGGCCGACATCGAGAAGCAGACCGTGAACATGGTGCCGAACTACGACGGCACCGAGGAACAGCCTGACGTCCTGCCGGCACGGCTGCCGAACCTGCTGATCAACGGAGCGACCGGTATCGCGGTCGGCATGACCACCAACATCCCGCCGCACAACCTGCGCGAGATCACCGCGGGAATCAAGCACCTGATCGAGAACCCCGAGGCGACGGGCGAAGACCTGTTGTCTTTCATCAAGGGCCCCGACTTTCCGACCGGCGGCAAGATCATGGGGACTGCCGGCATCAAAGCCGCGTACGCCACCGGTCACGGACGCATCGTCGTGCAGGCGCGGCACACTTTCGAGCAGGCGCCCAATGGGCGCGAGCGCATCATCATCGACGAGCTTCCGTATGCGGTCAACAAGGCCACCCTCGTGGCGAAGATCGCCGAGCTGGTATCGGACAGGAAGCTGGAGGGCATTGCGGACCTGCGCGACGAGTCCGACCGCCAGGGCATGCGCATCGTCATCGAGCTGAAGCGCGACGCTCGCGTGTTCACTGTGCTGAACAACCTCTACAAGCACACGACCCTGCAGACGACGTTCGGAGTGATCATGCTGGCCATCGTCGACGGTCGTCCGTCGATCCTCAGCCTCAAGCAGGCGCTGCAGCTGTTCATCGACCACCGCCGCTCAGTGATCCTGCGCCGCACGCGGTTCGACCTCGAGCGAGCGCAAGAACGAGCCCACATCCTCGAGGGCTTGAAGATCTGCCTCGACCACCTGGACGAGGTGATCAAGACAATCCGCGCCGCCGCCGACCCGGACATCGCGTCGACCCAGCTGCAGACCAAATTTGGCCTGAGCGAGCGGCAGGCCAAAGCCGTGCTCGCCCTGACGCTCAGCCGCTTGACCAAGCTCGAGCGCGGGAAGATCGACGCCGAGTACGAGGAGGTCATCAAGACCATCGCCTACCTCGAGTCGATCCTCGCGAGCGACCAGAAGGTGCGGATGCTGATCAAGGAAGACATGGACGACCTGGCCAAGAAGTACGGCGACGACCGCCGGACCGAGATCACCGACCAGGAGGCAAGCGAGCTCTCAGCGGAAGACCTCGTGCCGAAAGAAGAGGTCGTGGTCACGCTGACGCACCGCGGGTACGTGAAGAGGCAGCCGCTGCGCGTCTTTCGCGCGCAGAAGCGTGGCGGCGTCGGGCTCAAGGGCGCGAAACCCACGGCCGGTAGCGACGCGCCGAGCGGCACGCGTGAGGAGGACTACGCGCTGCACCTGCTCACCACGCACACACACGCCTCGATGCTCTTCTTCACGCAGAGCGGACGCGTGTTCCAGCTGCGAGTGCATGAAGTACCCGAGCGGGAGCGGCAGGCCAAAGGCGTGCCGGTCAACAACATGATCGACATCGACTCGAACGAGCGGATCACCGCGGTGTTCGTGCGGCCGGAAACGGAAGCCGAGGCGCGCTACATGCTGATGGTCACCAAGAACGGATACATCAAGAAGACGGCGCTGGCCGAGTACGCCAACGTGCGGCGCAACGGTTTGATCGCGATCAACCTGCAAGAGGGCGACGAGCTGGACTGGGTGACGCCGACGAGCGGCTCAGACGAGATATTGATCGCCACCGAGCTCGGCAAGGCGATCCGCTTCAGCGAAACCGAGGTCCGCGCGATGGGCCGCGACACGCAGGGCGTGATCGGCATCAAGCTCGGCAAGGGCGACGCGGTGGCCGGTATGGCCACGGCGACGCCAGGCGGCGATCTGCTCGTCATCACGCAGCGGGGTTACGGCAAGCGGACGCCGGTGTCCGAGTATCCGATGCACCACAGAGCCGGTCAGGGTGTGTTCACGCTCAAGGTCACAGATCGCGTCGGAAAGCTCACGGCGATGCGAGTGGTCAGCGATCCGGAAGAGGAGGTGCTGGTCATCAGCGCGAGCGGCATGGTGCTGCGAACGCAGGTCGGTGCGATCTCGCGAATCGGGCGCCAGACACAGGGTGTGATCGTGATGCGCATCGCCCCCGACGACCAGATCGTCGCCATTGCGCCGGTGGCCGCTATCGAAGACGAGGAAGTGAAGGAGTAGCTCGGTGCTCACCACAATCGGCGTCTGGCTGCTCGTGGTCAGCGTCGTCGCGATTGTGATCGAGGGCGTGGTGGCGGCGGTCTGGGGCGTGTCCCTGGCCAGGCGCTCAGTTGCGCTGTCCGAGCGAATCGAATCGGAGCGAGCGTTGATCGAAGCAGACCTCGAGCGACTGCGAGCTGCGATCGAGGAAACCAGAAGACTGTGGCGTCCCTACCGGCGCGTCTTGAGGTGGGTGCGCCACCCGCTCGCGATTGCATTGCTCGAGTCATACGCCAGGCGGCGAGCGGGGGCTCGATGACAGAGGCGCGAGAAGAGGTCAAGTCGACCGGGGACGGCTTTGCCCATCAGGCAGTCGAAGACGCCGTGGCGCGCGAGCGAGCCCGCATCGCGCGCGAGCTCCACGACGGGATCGCCACCGACCTCGCCGGGGCCATCTCCCTCTTCAAGGTTTACATCGAGGGCAGGAAGGGCCAGCCGGACCAGACCCTGCAAAACGTCTTCGAGATCATGGAGCGGCTCCTCAAGAATGTCCGCGAGGCGCTCACCGACCTGCGCCCGCCGCCGATCTCACCCGATGGCCTGGTCGGCGACCTCCGCCAGCAGGCGGACGAGCTCGCGCGCCTATATGGCATTCGCGTCGAGCTATCAAGCAACGGGACCGAAGACCTGCTGTCAGCGCATCAGCGCGAGGTGGTAGCCCAGGTCGTACGCGAGGCGCTGACCAATGTGCGCCGCCACTCGGGCTCATCGATCTGCCGGGTCAAGATGGCGTTTGCCGCGCGGCCATTCCTGATCGAGGTGTCGGACGAGGGCCGAGGCATCACCGACGGCAACGGCCGTGGCTACGGATTGGTCGGGATGCGCGAACGGGCGGCCGGGATTGGCGGCCGCCTCGAGGTGGTCAGCACCGAGGGCCGAGGAACTACGGTGTTCCTGTTCGGCCCAGCCTAAGTCCAGGTCATCGTCATCGCCTCCCCTTAAAGCTGGATGGATCTGCGCCGCGGTCGCGTCTCTCCCAGCGGCAGTGCGAGATCATCAGCGCCGACGCCCTTTAGTTTTCTGACAACGCTTTCGACCAGCTCGCTCGTGATGCTGTCGTCGACCCGGATCGCGCGTGCGATCTCCTGCGCAGACAGCCCGTAGCTCAGCAGTTGCGCGACTTCTCCCTCGCTTTCGTTGAGGCGCCCCAGCGGGCCGCGGAGCGCGGCGACCAAAGGCGCGAGCGAAGCGCCAAGCCTGTTCGCGTACAGGATGTCTTCTTCCGTGTACCAGTGATCACGCCTGCATCCGATGACGAGCAGGCCGATCGGTCGCGCGCCCGGCTCGCCCACCGGCGCGTAGAGCAGCGCCGGCCAGTCCATCTCCCAGTCGTAGCCCATCGATGGGTTCGGGTTTTCGACCAGGGCGTTCATGATGGTCGGGCGTTGCTCGTACAGGGCGCGACGGGCCAGCGGCATGAGCGGACGACCCTGGAGGAAGCGGCGGGAAATCTCTGACGCAGCGATCGGCTGGAGCCATCCGGAGCGCAGGTAGCCAAGAACCCAGCGGTCGTGGCAAAGACCTTCGAGGGCCAGCCCCAACCGGCGTCTGGCTTGCTGGAGCTGAGGGAGCTGGCCCATGTCCCGAGGTTAGGCGTGGCCGTTAGCTATGACCTCATCGCAGGTTCAGCCTTTCCTCAAGAAACCTTGAACCTGTTAGGTTGCGGTTGGGGTTAGGGAGGGGTGACGTCCAGGTTGCTTGTCGTCGACGACGAGCCACGCACAGCGGAGCTCACCGCGGCGTTGCTGCGGCGGGCAGGCTATGTCGTCGAGATCGCAGTTAGCGGAAGCGACGCCCTTGCGAGCGTTAGCTCGAGCTCGCCAGACCTGATGCTGCTCGATTACGAGATGCCGGATATGGAAGCGCCCGAAGTCCTGGACTCTCTCCGGTCGGGAGCCGATCGGATCGCGTTTCCCGTGATCATCCTGACGGGCGCGCGCCATGCGGCCGGGGACCAGGTCCTCGGCATCGAGCGAGGCGCCACCGACTACATCGTCAAGGGAACCGATCGCCAGGTGCTGCTCGCGCGCGTGCGCGGAGCGCTGCGCGACCGTGCTCCCGAGACGCGAGTGATCACCAACGGGCGGCTGCGAATCGACCTGGCCAGTGGCGAGGCGTGGTTGGGCGAGCGCGCCTTGAGGCTCGAGCGGCGACCGTTGCTGATGCTGCAACTTCTCGCGGGCCGACCGGGCGAGGTGGTGCGGCGAGATGAGCTTTTGGAGCGCGTTTGGGGCACCAGCTATGCAGGGTTCGAGCACAGCATCGAGCAGGCGGCGCATCAGATCCGGCGCGCGCTGAACGAGCCCGGCTGGATCGAGACGGTCCGTGGACTCGGTTACAGGTTCGCCGCCCAGCCCTGAGCTGTCAGCCGCCCTCCACCGGCTGCGCTCGACGCTGGCCAGGTTGAAGGCGGAGCTCGAGCTGGCGCATGAAGAGAGGGCGGTGGCGCCGGTGCAGCGCCTCCTGGGCGACGTCGACGACGCCCTGACGCAGCTTCGGGCGGTCGAGCGGGCCGCCCTCGGCCTCGTCACCGTCCTGGTCGTCGACGACGACGCGAGACTGGCGGAGCTGACGGCGCGAGGGTTGCGCCGCCTGGGCTACGACTCGGACTCAACAGATGCATTCCGCGAATCGCGACCAGCCGAGGTGGTGATATTCGACCTCGGGCTCTACTCAGGGCTTGACGAAGATGCGCGATCGGCTCTGAGGTCCGTGAGGCCGATCGTGGTCACCGGAGCTACGGACCCTGGCTCGCGAGCCCTGGCGCGGAGCTTGAACGCGAGCGATTATCTGGTGAAGCCGATCGAGCTGGAGGACCTGGCGGCCGCGATCAGCCGGAGAATGACGGATGAGTCACGGTGAAGACGGCCCCCAGACGGTTTCCGTTTGAGGGGTGGGCCCGGACGCCCCCACCCCGCTCTTGAAGTGAGCCAACAAGAACTCGGCCCCGACGCCCGTGCCCGAAGCTAACCTAACCTCAGCCGGTCTAGTTGTCTGTAGGAGTTTCGCCCAGCCTACCCTCCACCGAGTCGATATCCCCGACGGGTCAAGAACCTGTTCTAAGGATCGCCAAGGTCGAAGAGGCGTGGGAGCATATCGCGGCTCCATGCCTTCTCGACCGAGATTTCAACCCATTGGAAACGTCGTCGCCTGAGCACATACGACACGAGCGCAGCAATCCTGCCAAATATGGTCATTCAGCTTCCCTCCGCCCTGGGTGTACTCCGTCGAAGGCGATGCCGCAATCGGTCTTGTGTCCCTTGGTCGAGGGACTTGCGCCCACCAGCTTCGTGAAGGCGGCGGCCAGAACGATCCCCGGGATTTCGAGCACATTCATGCACTAAGCGAAACCCCAATTCAGAGTGCCTGGACTGGGACCACCGACAGCTCTCCCGGAGTATGTTGGGCATTCTGGCCAAGCTTCTGAGGTGGGTGCGCGCCGTCAAGCAAAAGAGGTTTGCTACCCCGATGCCACGGCACTGGTTTATTCCGGTGCTCTTGCTCGGGGCCCTTGCCGTCGGGTCGCTTGTGGCGGGCGCGACAATAGGTGGCCGGTTGGCCGGCAACCCTCCAAACAGGGCCTTCGCTCAGGCCGGCCCTGCGACTCCGCCGATTTCGGCTGCGACGCGGACGTCGTCTCCGGTTCCGTCTCCATCTCCAACACCGACTCCGTCGCCTTCACCACCGCCCGCTGCGCCAACCAAAGCACCAGCAGCGCAGGCCCCACCCGCGCCGCCAGTCGCGAGATCGTCCTCTGGTACGCGCGGCATCTTTCGCTTCAGCTCAACCGATTGGCCTGCCATTCACGGGGCCGGCTTCAACGCTTCAACGGACGGCGGAGTTCAGGATGGCGGCGATGCTCAGGCTGCGAACGGAATTACTGGAATGGTTTGGGTCGGTGCCTACGACAACTCGAGTTGTGCTCAGACATGGAGCGACTCGGCCATCGCGAGCTTGGTCCAGGCCAATGTCAACGCAGGGCACCGAGGTCTTCGCTACCAAGTCGGGGACGAGCCAACTGCAAACGGTTGTAATGCGGCCGCGACCTACGCGCATATCACCCAAGTGGTTCATGGAGTAGACGGCAGCGCCAAGACGTGGGTTGCCGATGATCAGTTCCAGGAGGGCAACGCGGTTCAGCAAGGCGTGCCGATGAATGGTTCGGTGGACATCCTGGCGTTCGATATCTACCCGTGCGAGAGCGGACCGTGCGACTACGCGACAATCGATCGGGCGGTGCAGCAGATCCACGCCGCCCGGGTGGCGAACTGGGAGTTCATCATCCAGGACTTCAGCAGTGGCCCATGGCGTTGGCCGACGCCCGCTGAGATCCAGGGCCAGTTCGACCACTGGAAGGGACAGGGAGCAATCGGTTACTGGGTTTTCGCATGGGATTATCAAGGCCAGCAGGTGGCTGGGCAGTCTGGCAATGTGGCCGCGCTGGTGCAAATCAACACCCAGTAGACCGCACCGCTGTGGTTCCCCTGGAACAAAAGTTAGCCCTGGCGCCAGTCGACTTGCTCCCCAGCCGCCACCTTGCCTGATCTACTCACCGACAGCGCCAGACCGGGTTCAATCAGGGCTCAATGGGGGTCCCAGCAAGGCCATGTCATATTTCTCGAAAAGCGCCGCGATGACCTCGCGATCTGGATGAGCAACCCGCGAAATCGGACCCAACTCCTCGTAGAACTTGTGGCCACCCCCTGGCGTGTAGACCACAACGATCTCGCCCGCCTCGTCCGTCAAATTCAGGAAGGCGTGTGGAAGTTTTGACGGGAGGTAAGCAAAGCCGCCTTCCTCGCAGTAGAAGATCTCGTCCGCAATCCTGATTTTGTACCGTCCTTTCAGAACGTGGATCGTCTCTTCCTGGTTGTGGTGAACGTGTAGAGGAGGACCGCCATGCGGCGCGACCTCGACGATGAAGTAGTCGAGTGCTCCGCCGGTATCCTCGCCCGTCACCTTAAAGATCAGATCGCGGCCAGGGCCGGACTGTAGACGCAAGCCCTCTCCGGGGGCCAGAACCTTGGGTGGGCTGGCTGTAACTTTCATCTCTTGCCTCCTGTTGGATAAGTGGTTAGGGCCCAGACTATCTGGTGCCTAGCGAATTGTCAATGACCTTATGATTAGGCCCCAAATTGATGGAGATGCCCATCCGCGTCAGCAGGGACTTCGCCGCGACATACCCGGACGCCAGCGCGTCGGCGACCGAGTGCGCGATGAACCTCGCCCGCACCGGCGACCTCGTTCTGGGGAGGGTCGCCTTGGCGCTGCAGCCGCTGGATGTGAGTCCCGCCGGCGGGCTGGTGTTAGGCATCCTCAAAGATGCCGGCCGACCCTGTCCGCCGAACTACATCAGTGAGCGGTTGATCGTGAGTCGGGCCACCGTGACCGGTGTGCTCGACACGCTGGTGAAGCGGGGTCTAGTCCGCCGGGAGCCGCACCCCACGGACCGACGGATGGTGCTGGTGCACCTAACGAAGGCTGGCTCTCGCATGGCCGACACGGTTCGCCGTACAGTGCATCGGGGCGAGGCGGACTGGATGGGCTCATTGAGCGAGCAGGAACGTGGTCGGCTGACAGAACTCCTAGGGAAGCTTCAGAGGCATCTGGCCTAGGGCTCTCGGCGATGGCGACCGCGCAGGGACTGCTCCTATATGACGATGCACGCGGAAGGGCGTGGATTAGCGCTGGCGTGAGGGCTGGGATCCCCTACTGTTTCCGCCTCTTTCGCTTCCGGTAAGCGGCTCGAATCGGCTGCCTCAGGTCCCGCATCGTTCGCCGCCAGTCGTCGTCGTGGCCGGCCGCGGCTATGAGATGGGCCAACTCGTGCATGACCGTCGTGGAGAGTTGCCGGCTACCGCGCCTGAGCACATCCCGTGGCGAGCGGATGCAAATCCAGCCGCGGTTCGAGTCTTTTGGGTACTGGTGGGCGTGGGCGTAGACATCTATGGCCAGCGGAGAGCCATCAACGCACTGGCCCACGCACAGGCCGCGCACCCGGCTGTGGGCGAGCAATTCCATAAGTGTCATGACCGACTCCGGCGGTGGGGGGTCGAGGCTGTGTCGGTGGCTGGTTCCTGCACGGCTTGATGCTCAATCGTGAGTCCTTGCGGAGCGGCACCGATGGGCAATTTGTAGCGGGTCGGTCTGGGTCAATAGTCCATGCGACTCGGAGTTTTTTGAGAAGGCTTACTGCGAACAGCCCTCTCCCCTCAGCGAGGAGAGGGCTGGCGGGTTAGTCACCACGTCACGGGACTACTAACGCTGGGCAGTACCAGATCGGTCCGTGGACGCCGGGATAAGTAGTTTCCAGGTTTGGTTCGGCCGCATGAGCTGGGTCCACACTCCCTCCGGCCCTAGGCGAAACGCCCTCCGCGTCCCGCCGTGGCCCCCTCTACCTAGTTCTTTACCGATCCAGTATTGACGAAGGATGAGACCTCTGACCCCCAGCTGATCGGGCCGAGGGCCAGCTCGGAGACGTCAAGGGTGTGGCGACCTGGATCCGGGGCGACGAACCCGGCTCAGATGGATTCCCCATCGTCCTGGCTCCCATCCCTTGCTACCCCGCCGATAGCATAGACCCCTCCTGGCGCGCTGTCAGGTCGAGCAAACTGACCCATCCCGGACCAGTCAGCTGGGGAATGGCGGAAGCGTGACCGTGAAGATCCCGCCTCGCCGATCTCCTTCATAAATCAGCTGGCCCTGATGCCAGCGCGCACGATGCTCCTGGATGAGGCTTAGAACGTCCCGCCAAGGGGTCTCGTCATGGTGGCCGGCTCAGCGGTTCAGTTCTCCCCTCGATTCGGGACTGGCCGTCCGTCCGTTTGATCTTCCGCATAAGCGACGGTCTGGCGGCGCAGGTATTGTTGGGCGCGGCTAGAGGGTTTAACCTCCGCTTGCCCATGCAGACACTACCTCCGGGCTCAATCCTGGGTCACGCCGTCCGCCGGCGCGAGGACCCGCGCCTCATAACTGGCGCTGGTCGTTACGTCGACGACATCCAGCCAGACGGGTGTCTGCACGTGGCCTTCGTTAGGTCGACTCTGGCCCACGCCACGATTCGCGCGGTGGATGTCGCCGCGGCGATGGCGGCGCAAGGCGTCGTGGCCGTGCTCACGGCCGGTGATCTGGGCCTTCCGGCCCGCGTTGGCTTCCAGATGGTGCCGGCGGTCTTCGCCCGACCGCCACTCGCCGAAGGCAGCGTCCGTTTCGTGGGTGAGCAAGTGGCGCTCGTGATCGCGGACAGCCCTCAGGCGGCCGTGGATGCCGCTCAACTGGTCGTGCTCGATCTCCATCCCCTAGACGTCGTCGTCGATCCGGAAGCCGCGCGCCACGCGGGCTCGACCCTGCTGTTCCCAGCTCACGGCTCCAACGTCGCCAACCACATAGCGCCCCGCAGCGACGATGACGCCTTGGCGGGGGCGGCGGTGAAGATTCGCGGTCGTTTCGTGAACCAGCGACTGGCGCCGGTGCCGATGGAGCCGGAGGCAGTCCTTGTCGTTCCCGAGGCAGGACGGCTGACAGTTTGGGCGACCAGCCAGACCCCCTTCGGGCTGCGCGCCGAGATGGCGTCGTCGCTTGGCATGACCGAGGGGGACATCCGCGTGATCGTCGGCGACATGGGAGGGGGCTTCGGAGCGAAGGCGGGAGCCCGACCTGAGTTGATCGTCGTCGCCGCAGCCGCTCGCAAGCTCGGGCGGCCGGTGAAATGGATCGAGACCCGTTCCGAGAACCTGGTCGGCATGACGCATGGGCGTGGCCAGGTGCAGGAAGTGGAGCTGGGGGCGAATCGCGACGGCCGACTTGTCGGCCTGCGGGCTCGGGTCGTTGCTGATGTCGGCGCCTACCCCGGGATCGCGAACCTGCTGCCGTTCCTTACGGGGCAGATGGCATCGGGCGTCTACGCGATCCCCGCGATCGACTACGAGGCGCACTGCGTCGTCACCAACACGACGCCGCTGGGCGCCTACCGTGGCGCCGGCCGTCCCGAGGCCGCCGCAATGGTGGAGCGGGCGATGGACATGCTGGCGGTGGAGCTGGGGATGGACCCAGCCGAGCTGCGGCGACGCAACCTGATCTCGCCCGATCGCTTCCCTTACACCACGGCAGGCGGGGCGACTTACGACTCGGGCGAGTACGAGAGGGCGCTCGACAAGCTTTTGGAGATCTCCGCCTATCCGGAGTTGCGCGCGGAGCAGGCAAAGCGCCGGGAGCGCGGCGACCGTCTGCAGCTTGGGATCGGGCTTTCCGTCTACGTCGAGGTGACAGCAGTTGGGATCGGGCCCGAGTGGGGAGCGGTCCGCATCGAGTCAGATGGAACTGCGACGGTGCGCTGCGGCACCACCTCGTTCGGACAGGGGCATGAGACCTCGCTGGCCCAAATCGCTGCTGAGCAGCTCGGCCTACCGCTCGACTCGGTGCTCGTAATCCAATCCGACACCGACGCTGTCGAGCGCGGCACGGGCACGGTGGGCTCGCGTTCAATGCAGCACGGCGGTTCGGCGGTGCACCAGGCCGCTCGCGAGGTGCGCCACAAGGCGCGCGACCTGGCTTCGCATCTGCTGGAGGCGAGCCCCGCGGACATTGTCTTCGTGGCCGGGACCGTCGGCGTCGCCGGCGTCCCTGAGCGCTCGCTCTCCTGGGCGTCGCTGGTCGCCGCCGCTGGCGACCGAAATCGCCTGCCCGAAGGGATGGACCCAGGCCTCGCCGCCGAGGCCGACTTCGCGGGAGACGGCAGCTACCCGTACGGGGCCCATTGCGCCGTTGTCGAGGTCGATGTGGAGACCGGGGACGCGCGCCTGACCCGCTTTTTCGCAGTCGACGACTGCGGACGCATCATCAACCCACTGCTTGCCGAGGGGCAGGTCCACGGCGGCATAGCGCAAGGCGTTGGGCAGGCACTGCTCGAGGAGGTGGTCTTTGACGCCCAGGGCACACCACGTACGGCGTCGCTGATCGACTATCTGATCCCCAGCATCGGCGAAATACCACAGGTGGTCACGGCGACGACCGAAACGCTCAGCCCGAATAATCCCCTGGGCGCCAAGGGGGTCGGCGAGTCGGGGACGATCGGATCGACCCCGGCCGTCCAGAACGCTGTAGTGGACGCCTTGTCACACCTTGGCATCCGGCACATTGACATGCCCCTGACGCCAGAGCGGGTGTGGGCTACGATCGCCGCCACGCGGGCGTAGTGAGTTACGCCAACCAGACAGGTATTCGTGGCAGGCGAGATGTAGCTGAAAAGCGGACCGCGCGAAATGTGGAGGCGTTTCAACCGCCGAACGGCGGAAGTGTGGCCGTGAAAAACGGTCCCGCGGCGTTCCCCTCGCAGATGAGATCGCCCCGCTGCTCGCGTACGACTGTTGGCTATTTGAGCAAGTGCAGCCAGAATGCGGTTCGAGCTCGGCTATCGCGGGCTAGGGGCGCAGCTGCCTCTGTTTCTCGAGTCAGCGGAATCGATGGATGCTGGCCTTCGCGGGTGGGCCCGGCGTAGTTCCTGAACCTGGCGCTTGCTGGTCCGGACCCGCGTTCGCGGACCGAATAACGCGGGGGGCCGAAAGTCCCATGGATCCCTGGTCGGCCGGCACGAGATCTCGCGTTGCACTCCGAGCCATGCTGGCGACGATGACTCAGAAGACCCTTTTGAAGCAGCAATGTCCGCTGGCGTTTGTGGTGCTCGCGTGGGTGATGTACATAGGTGGCGCGGTGGTGTTGTCGGTTACGCGGCAATGGATTATCGCCGGCACCTGGATCGTGCTGGCTCCAGTCACCATGTGGGCGTATGTCAAATGGTTCCCGGCGATCTCGCCGTTGATGGGATACGGCTACGTCGACGACGTGCCGGCGGTGCCGGTACGGAGTACTGCCTCCGTGACTCTTTACACCGCACTCGGATGTCCGTTCTGCCCGATAGTCACGCGCCGGCTGCACGAGCTCCAGTCGCACATGGGATTCGCCCTTCGTGAGGTCGACGTCACAGCCAGGCCGGACATCCTCACGCGCAAGGGGGTCTGGTCAGTGCCTGTCATCGAGGTGGGCGACCGGCGAATCGTCGGTCACGCGACCAGCGAACAGCTAGGCGCCTTCATTGCAAGCGGCACTGATCAGGCTACGCAGGCCGACCCATCGCAGCTCGTCTCAGTGACGCCGCGTAACGTCTAGTCGTTCACCTACTTCTGAACGCCGAGGAGGCGACTGAAAAGGCCGCGCCATCAGCGATGGGTCAACCGTTGAATGGCGGCAGGACCACCGCGAAGACCGCACCTCGGCGGCTGCCCTCGAACAAGAGTTGGCCTTGATGCCCGCGTAGTCGATACTCCTGTAGGAAGCACTCAGATCACCAAAGCGGTCCAATCAGTCGTGCAGCCGTAAGATTCGACCTGCACTCATACCCGTGCGGCCAGGGGATGCTGCAGGTCGGGCTTGGTGCCTTTCATCGCTTAGCTGGAGGTGATCACGGTGACTCCTAAAACAAACCGACAGGTCGTTGAGCGATACGTCAAGGCTCTGACCGACGGCGACCTTGACCTCCAGGGCGAGGTATGCGCGCCGGACATGGTGATGGAGTGGCCGCAGTCAGGCGAGCGGATTCGTGGCTGGGCCAACGTCCGCGCCGTGCATGAGAACTACCCCGGCGGTTTGCCTCAAGAACTCGATGCCAAAGTGATCGGCAGCGAGGACAAGTGGGTCGTCGGCCCAAGCTTCAACGTGTTACGAATCGAAGGGACGGGTGACGTCTATACCCTTATCGGTTCCGCCCGATACCCAGACGGCCAGACCTGGCAGGTGGTGTCGCTCATTGAGTTGCGTTCGGGCAAAATCGCCAAGACCACCGACGTTTATGGTGCCCCCTTCGACCCGCCGTCGTGGCGGTCGCACTGGGTGGAGCGCATTACCTAGCCTCGCTACGACTTGGCCGGAGCCACGGTGGGCCGATCAGTCGGCGAATGGCGGAAGACTAACGGTGAAGACTGCCCCACGCTTATTTCCTTCGTAGATTAATTGGCCTTGATGCTCGCGAACGATTCCGTAGGACATGAACAGGCCAAGCCCGCTGCCGCCCTCCTTGGTTGTGAAGTGAGGCTCGAAAAGGTGATGCCGCTGGTCGTCCGAGACGCCCGGTCCGTCATCGGCAACGCTGAAGTAGGGCCAGGCGTTTCCGCGCCGGCCGGACTTCAACTCGACGTGGCCGTTGACTGGTACGGCATCGATGGCATTGTTGACCAGGTTGGTGATGACCTCTCGTAGGAGCAAAGGGTCGGCGCGAACTTTGACTTCCTCGGGCGACTCGCGGAGCGCGAGCTGGACCTCTTTGGTCCGTGCCCTCGGCCTCGCCATGCCAAGGGCGCGCGTGATGAGCTCGTTGAGATCGACTGGCTCGATCGCGTAAGCGACGCGGGGCGTCGCACCCTGGGCCAGACTTCGTAGCACAGCTACGGCGTCGTTGGCTGCGGCAGTGGCCGTCTCGATAGCCTCGCGGTCGACGGGATCGAGCCGGCGGGGATCGATCTCCTTTAAGTAACCGGCCGCGTTTGCGATGTGATTGCGCAAGTTGTGGATCACCCCTTCCACCGCACGGCTGTGGAAGAGATGGCGGTCGGCGTCAGAGAGCTCGGATTCTAGGACACGGCGCACGCGCCGGCCGGAGATCGTGTCCGTCAAAGCGAGGGCTAACACGCAAACGATGGTCGCTAGGAGGTATCCAAGCGGGGACCCATCAAGGACATAAGTGACCAAGAGTGCGGCACAGGCGAAATATCCGAAGGCGAGGTAAAAGGATGGCGTGAAGTTGTGTTTCACGATGCTGAGGACTGATTCTCCCGAATGGATCGACAAAGCCCCTGCCACCAGGATCCAGCAGGCCATCGTCAGCGCGACCAAGACGACGACTCGCGCTTGAAGCGACAACGTTGCCCCGACGCGAAGCTGGCTAGCAACCGCGGCGCCAAATGCTCCATAAGCGGCGGAGATGGAGCCATTAGCCAATATTTCCCATCGACCTCGATGTCTATGAGCCAAAGCAGATGCAAGGCCCACGACGGTAGCGTCCAATGGATTCAGAAGGATGGCGGCGACTCCGATTGCCAACCCGGAGAGATTCAAGTGTCCGCGTTCGATTCGAATGTCGACGGAACTTAGCAGGACTATCGCGACGATTAGGTAGAGGACTTCTGTCACCTGATCGGGCCGTGAGGTATTCGTTGGCAAATCAACCAAGACAACTAGGCCGGAGACAATCGCAACGTATCCATAGGACGCCACGTTCCGAGTCAGTGGCATGTTGCTAAGCTGCTTGTCATCCCGAAGCCTGCGGCGGATCGAAAGGTGCACCGGGTGCTCGTCGTCGATGACAGCATCCTTCCCCGTGCGGCGGCGCGCGCGATGCTCAGCTCAGCGCCGAATCTCAGGCTGGTGGGCGAGGCCTCGTCCGGCGCCGAAGCCCTAACCATCCTGGATGCGTTGAAGCCAGACCTGATCCTCATGGACGTGCACATGCCCGACATGGATGGTCCGGCGACTGCTAGAGCTGTCCTCAGCAAGAATCCGGAAATCAAGGTGGTCGCCTGGACTGTATCCGAATCCAGCGACGACCTATTGCGGATGATGCAGGTTGGTTGCTCGGGCTACGTCCTGAAGGATGCTGGCCCGGGTGAGCTACAGCGAGCACTTCTGTCGGCACTGCGGAGCGAGAGCCCGGTGCCTCGGAAGATGATTCCAGAGGTTCTACGTCGTGTGGCGGAATCGACCCCCCTATCAAAGAGTGACCTGGCTCCTCTCACGTCTCGTGAAATGCAGATTCTCCGTGGGATCGCGAAGGGCCATACGACCAA
>Ga0209009_1000144_pt1 | contig 29076 bp, 27 predicted proteins | sample BlaSpr_A8_OM3_M2_FD_187979 | JGI IMG/M metagenome (GOLD analysis project Ga0209009, IMG submission 187979) | Forest soil microbial communities from Thunder Bay, Ontario, Canada - Black Spruce, Ontario site 2_A8_OM3_M2 (SPAdes) (version 2) | ecosystem: Environmental > Terrestrial > Soil > Boreal... | reverse complement strand
CTTCTGGCGACCGATCCGCAACTACTTCTACTGGGAACCACACTGCTTCGACATCCCGATCTGCTGGTCACTGCGCTCACTGTTCGACGGCCTCGACGGCATCGACAAGCTCACCGACGACATCGGCAACGTCACGGGGGACATCGACAAGCTCGACGTTCTGCTGCCGCAACTAGACGCTCAGTTACCGCAGTTGATCGCCACGCTGCAGACGGTACGGGGGTTGACGATGACAACGGCAAGCACCTTCTCCGGACTGATCAACCAAATGGACGCGTTTTCCCAGAACGCGACCGCCATGGGGCAGTCGTTTGATGCGGCCAAAAACGATGACTCCTTCTACCTGCCGCCCGAGGCGTTCCAGAACCCGGATTTCGTCCGGGGTCTGAAGTTGTTCTTGTCCCCGGACGGCAAATCCGCGCAGTACATCATCACTCACAAGGGCGATCCGGCCACCCCCGAAGGCATCTCACACATCAACCCGATCATGCAGGCCGCCAGCGAGGCGGTGAAGGGAACACCGCTGGAGAGCGCCAATCTGTACTTGGGCGGCACCGCGGCCACCTACAAGGACATGCATGACGGCTCCATGTACGACCTGATGATCGCCGTCACCGCGTCGATATGCCTGATCTTCATGGTCATGCTGGGCCTCACCCGAAGCCTGGTCGCCGCCGCGGTGATCGTCGGCACCGTCACCGTCTCGCTGGCCTCCTCCTTTGGACTGTCGGTGCTGATCTGGCAGCACCTCTTGCACATGCCACTGAACTGGCTGGTGCTGCCGATGGCCATCGTGATCATGTTGGCCGTCGGCTCCGACTACAACCTGCTGCTGGTCTCCCGGTTCCAGGAGGAGATCCACGCCGGGCTGAAGACCGGCATCATCCGGTCGATGGGCGGCACCGGCGGGGTCGTCACCGCCGCCGGGCTGGTGTTCGCCTTCACCATGGGCTCCATGATCTCCAGCGATCTACGCATCGCCGGCCAAATCGGTTCCACCATCATGCTCGGACTGCTGTTCGACACGCTCGTCGTGCGATCCTTCATGACACCATCGATCGCGGCGCTGCTCGGACGCTGGTTCTGGTGGCCACGACGAGTCCACACCCACGCCGCCCCACCGCCGGCTGCGGGCTCCCCCGCTCGCGGGCCAGCGGCAGAGGACGCGGCCACCACTCAGCCGCTCGGGATGGATGCGATGAGTCCCGAAGGACAACAATGAGATTGGGCATTGCACCAAACCTGCAAGGCGAAGCCGCCGGGTTGTTGAGAGAGGAGATAGCCATGCACCCGCCAACGCCTCCCCGACGAGCCCGGGCACGGTCGGTTCTGCGAGTCGGGATCGCCGTGCTCGCCAGCACATTGGCGGCGACGGCATTGCCCGCAACCGCGGCGGCCGATAGCACCGACGATTACCCGATTCCGCACCGAATGATCGTCACGACCTGCACGGCCGAGCAGATCCTGGCCGCCGCGCGCGACTTCGCCCCGATCTATTACGAGCGCTACATGATTGACAAGCACAACAAGCCGCCCGAGGTGCAACAGGGCGCCATCAACGGCGCGCATTACTTCTACTCGTTGAGCCCTGGGGATCGCCGAGCGTACTCCGAACAAATGGTTACGAATTTCGCCGATCCGCTGACCGCCGCGTGGCCGAACTGGGCGAAGATCTTCTTCAACAACAAGGGCGTTGCCGCCAAAGAAACCGACCACTGCGCCGACTACCCACCGGACGACCCATCCGTGTGGGACTGGTCGCCTGCCCGGTGACGAATCATGCGTAGCGGAAAACGTCTCGTCATGAAGGCGATCATGCTCTCGGGAATCCTTGGCGCCACGATCGCGCTGCCCGCGCCGGCGCACGCCGACGTCGATACCGACTTCGCCAATGAGCTCCACTCATTCGGCATCTATGGGCAGCGTGATTACAACGCCTGGCTGGGCAAGATCGTGTGCGAGCGCCTGTACAAGGGCGTGGACGCCAACGCCGAGAAATCGGCCGAATTCGTTTCCCACAACCTGCCGCGAGCCACGACGCAGGTGCAGACCTGGCAGTTCCTCGGCGCGGCGATCAACACCTACTGCTCCGACCTGATTCCCGTTTTGCAACAAGTTTCAGCGGGGCAGAGTTGATTGCACAACCCGGTTGGCATCATGGCGATGAGAGGAGTGCCCCATGGCAGACAGAATCGTCGCACACAGCAATCTCACCACCTGCCCCGCCGACGACTATCGCGGGCTTGGGATGGCATGACAGCGCCGCTGCGCGTCGGTGTCGTCGGCGCCAACTACCGGCGACACACGCCTATCTCAACAGGATTGAGAGCGGCGCCAACGTGATCACGATCCTGGGTGGTCACACGCTGGACCTGGCGATCCTGGTACTCGGCGGAATCGACAGCCTCGATGCCCTCACCACCCTGCAGCACCCGACGGTCACGCTCACCGACACCGGCGAGCAGATCCAACGCACCGCACCCGACCACCTGCTGGTACAGGCGCGCATGGTCAATGGCTGCGCCCTGGCCGTCGAAATCGCCGGAAACCGAGCACCCGACACACCGTTCACCTTCGAAGTCGTCGGGACCGACGGGGACCTGCTGCTCGCCGGCGGCGACCCATACGGCTTCCAGGCGGGTCGGCTCACCGTCAGCCTCAACGGTGAACGTCAACGCGTCGGCGACGCGCTCGACGCGCTGCCGGCCGCCGCGGTCAACGTGGCGGCGATGTATCACGCGCTGGCCCGCGACATCTCCTCCGGTGAACACACCGTCTCCGATTTCAACCACGCCGTGCGCTTGACCCAACTGCTCGATGACATCGTGCAGTCCGCCAACATCGGTCACCGTCACACACGGCAGGACTGGCCAACCAACGACTCTTGAACCGATGTCGCCGCAGCCGACACCATCAGCGTCGACTTCGACCCGACCGTCCCCTCCGGGGCCGCCGGTTGAAGCGGAAGCCGCCCAAGTAGCATTGCGCCCCAGCGATATCCCCAGCGATATCCCCGGCGACACGGACGGAGCTGGCGAATGAGCACCGCAGCGCAGCTGATGGTCGAGTGCCTGGAATCCGAAGGAGTGCCGGTGGTCTTCGGGATCCCCGGCGAGGAGAACATCCGGTTCATTAAGGCGTTGGCCAAGAGCAAGATACGGTACGTGCTAACCCGCCACGAGCAGGGCGCAGCGTTCATGGCCGAGATGTACGGCCGCGTCACCGGGCGCCCGGCGGTGGTGTCGGCCACGCTGGGCCCCGGCGCGATCAACATGCAGCTCGGTGTCGCCGACGCCAGCACCAACAGCACCCCGCTGGTCGCCATCTCCGCCCAGGTCGGCCAGGACCGCCAGTACAAAGAGTCCCACCAGTACGTGGACCTGGTGTCGATGTTCCGGCCCATCACCCGCTGGGCCGACGGGGTTCCGACAGTACGGGCGATACCGGAGATGTTCCGTAAGGCGTTCAAACTCGCAGAGACCGAACGCCCGGCCGCGGTGTACCTGGCCGTGCCCGAGCACATCGACGAAGACCTGTGCGACTATGAGCTCACGCCCCTGCCGCGCAACGTGGTTCGCGCCGAGGCGCCCTCGCCGGCGCAGGTGCAACGGGCGGCCGACGTCTTGCGCACCGCCCGTCGCCCTGTCGTGCTGGCCGGCCACGGCGCCGCCCGCGGCGACGCGACAGCCGCACTGGTCCGGCTCTCCGAAGCGCTCGGCGTACCGGTGGCCACCACCTTTCACGGCAAGGGTGTCATGCCCGACGATCACCCCAACGCCATGGGAGCGATTGGATTCATGCGCCATGACTACGTCAACTTCGGCTTCGACAACGCCGACGCCGTTATCGCCGTCGGCTATGAGCTGCAGGAATTCGACCCGGTGCGCATCAACCCGACGTCGGACAAGAAGATCATCCACATCCATCGCTTCCCCGCCGAGGTGGACGTGCACTACCCAGTGGCGGTCGGCATCATCGGCGACATCAGCGCGTCGCTGGACGCGCTCACCGATGCCCTGGCCGGGTACCACTGTGAGATCGGCGGCGAAATGCCCGGTCGCGCCCTGCTGGCCGAAGAGCTCGCCCGCGGGCAGGCCGATGCCCGGTTCCCGCTGGCGCCGCAGCGCCTCGTCGCCGATACCCGCGCGGCCCTGGACCGCAGCGACATCGCGTTGGTCGACACCGGCGCCGCCAAGATGTGGATGGCGCGCCTGTACCCCACCTACGAACGCAACACCTGCCTGATCTCCAACGGCCTGTCCACGATGGCGTTTTCGCTGCCCGGAGCGATCGGCGTGAAGCTCGCACGCCCCGAGAACAAGGTGCTGGCGGTGATGGGCGATGGCGCGTTCCTGATGAACTCGCAGGAGATCGAGACCGCGGTGCGCGAACGCATCCCGCTGGTGGTGCTGATCTGGGAGGACGGCGGCTACGGGCTCATCGAATGGAAGATGGACCTCGAACTCGGCGACCACTACTACGTAGAGTTCACCAATCCCGAAGTGGTTGCCTACGCGCAAAGCTTCGGCGCCAGGGGATATCGGATCAACGCCGCCGAGGAGTTGCTACCCGCGCTGAACACCGCACTCGACGACGACGGTGTGTCCATCATCTGCTGCCCCGTCGACTACTCCGAAAACCTGCGGCTGACCGACCGGCTCGGCCAACTCGACGCTCCCCTCTAAGCGTTCGAGGTCGTATCCCTCTTTTGGGGCACAAAGACACCCGGTTCCGGGTCTAACCGTTATCGACCTGCGGTGATTGCATGGGGACGCGCCCACCCCAGAGGAGAACGTCATGGTCATCCCCCATGCGACGGCAACAACACATCGATCAGTGGGAGTGACTCTCCGATGAGACGGATCATCGTAGGCATGACCGGAGCGAGCGGCTCGGTTTTTGGCGTGGAGTTGCTCCGTCAACTGCGGCAATTTCCCAATGTGCAAACCCATTTGGTGCTGTCGCGGTGGGCGCGGGCAACCATCCACCTGGAGACGGAATTGTCGGCACGCGATGTCGCCGGTTTAGCCGATGTCGTCTATTCGTGGGACGACCAAGCAGCGGCGATCTCGTCGGGTTCGTTTTTGGTCGACGGCATGGTGATCGTTCCGTGCAGCATGAAGACCCTGGCGGGTATCCGGACGGGTTATGCCGACGGCCTAATTGCCCGCGCGGCCGACGTCACCTTGAAGGAACGGCGGCGACTGGTGCTGGTGCCGCGCGAGACTCCGCTCAGCGAAGTTCATCTCGACAACATGCTGGCGCTGGCTCGGATGGGTGCGAGCATCGTGCCTCCGATGCCGGCGTTCTACAACCAACCGGCGTCCATCGACGACATCGTTGGTCACATCGTGACTCGAATTATGGACCAGCTCGGATTCGAATCACCCACCGCCACGCGGTGGAACGGTATGTCAGCCGAGAAGTCGTCGACCCTGAAGGCGGTGAATGAGTGATGGCCAGGATCAACGACCTTCGCGAATACCTGCAAGCACTGGAATCAATCGGCGATGTCGAGCACATCGATCGCCCCGTGAGTGCCGAACTAGAGGCCGCGGCGATCACCCGGCGCTCCACCGAACTGCGGCGCCCCGCGCCGTTGTTCGACATTATCGAGGGAGCCGCACCCGGGTTCCGGATGCTGGGTGCAGCGGGTGCACTGTCCAGCGATCGTGACCATCCGTTGGCGCGCGTGGCGCTTTCGCTGGGTTTGGGCCACGACGCGACAGCGCCGGAATTGGTCGAGCACCTGGTGGCGGCGCATGGAAAGACCCCGATTCCACCGAAGCTGATCTCGGCGGATTCGGCGCCGTGCAAGCAGAACATCCTGGTAGGTAAAGACGCAACGCTGGATCGGTTTCCGATTCCGCTGGTGCACCAAGACGATGGCGGCCGCTACCTCAACACGTGGGGGGTCATTGTCGCCACCACCCCCGACGGCCGGTGGACCAACTGGTCGATCTCGCGCATCATGACGATCGATAACCGCCGCATGACCGGCTTGTTTTTGCCCCAGCAACACATCGGGATGATCTGGGCCGAATGGGTAAAGGTCGGCAAGCCGATGCCGTTCGCGGTCGTGCAGGGCGGCGATCCCGGAGTGCCGATGATCGGCGGGATGCCCATTCCGGCCGAGATGGATGAAGGAACGTTCCTCGGTACGCTCTACGGCGAACCCGTCGAGGTCGTCAGATGCGAGACCGTCGAACTTGACGTGCCCGCGACTGCGGAAGTTGTCATCGAAGGGCATGTCTCGATCACCCGTGACGCCACCGAAGGTCCCTACGCCGAATTCCACGGGTACGCGCTTCCGGAGACCTCCCCGGAGCCGGTGTACACGATCGAGGCGATCACCTACCGCGACAACCCGATCTGGCCGGTGACCTCCACCGGGCGCCCGCCCGATGATTCGCAGATCGCCCCGGCGGTCGGAGTCTCGGCTGAGCTGGTCGCACTGCTACGCAACGCGGGCCTCCCCACCACCACAGCCTGGCTGCTGGTTGACACGGCCTGCCACTGGATGATCATCACCGTCCCGCGGAATTGGCGCGATGTCCTACCGCAAACCAGCACTACCGAATTCGTCCACCGGGTCGGGGAGTTGATGAGCACCAGCCGGGTCGGTCACATGTGTCCGGTGACCTATGTGCTCGATGACGATATCGACCCGTCGAACATCTCGGATGTGCTGTGGGCGCTGGGTACTCGTATACATCCCAATCTCCGTCAAGAGCACTGGCCGGTCCCGATCCTGCCGTGGTATCAGTGCTACACGGAACAGGAACGACACAGCGGCCAGGGGCCGATCGTCGTGCACGACGGTTTGCTTCCCCCAGTGGGAGACGGGCGAGCCCGCCCAGCGACATTCGACAATCTCTACCCGCAAGGAATCCGCGACCGGGTCCTGGCCGCCGAATCGAGTACAACGCCGACATCTGGGCGCTGAGCCCGCTTCTGGCTCCACCGGCGATCAGCGCTGGACGATTGGCGATAGCCAATGCGAGATCTGCTGATGCACAGTCTCATCGGTGCCAAACACCCGTTGCTTGATCGCGAGATTAGGGGCAAACTTGGTCGCAACCCACCGGCCCGCCATCGTGTCGACACGCAACAGGTGTCCGTCGGGAGCAAATGCGTGCCCGGTCGCGTGAAGTGCGATCATGACGGTCTCCTTTAGCTGTCGAATGCGGCTCCGTCTATGACATCAGCGCGGGGTCGGCCGGTAAGCCCCCCAAGGTGGTGTCTTCTCCCCCCAAACGGGTGTGTCGTCACCTAATGCCAGGGCTTGGTCGGGTTTCGACAGTCGATTCCCCTACGTCGCAACCGACCGACCGGTTCGACCCGCGTGCGACCGGACGCGGAGTGAGTTTGCTCCTCCAAAATGGGGGATTCACCGCTCGGAAGGTATCGACGGGTTGGCTCTGGGGGCATCCTGATGCTGTCCGATGATCGTCGTGGATCGACACCAGCGAAGGCAGCCGGCATCGAAACGTCCCGAAGGAGTGGCCATTTCCGATCACCAAGTTTCCCTATTTGAGCCCTCTCAGCGAGCCGAGGGTTATCGAGCAGAGCTACTGGATTTCATGGCGGAACAGGTTTATCCGGCCGAGCTGGTGTACGAGGCTCAGATGCGCGAGTCAGGTAGCCCGCATCATCACCCGCATGTCATCGAAGACCTCAAACGTGAGGCGCGTCGTCGGGGTTTGTGGAATCTGTTTCACCCGCATCCACAGTGGGGACCGGGGCTGTCAAATCTGGAGTACGCGCCGCTCGCAGAGGTCATGGGACGAAGTCCGCACCTCGCACCTGAGGCGTGCAACTGCAACGCCCCGGATACCGGGAACATCGAGGTGCTCACGCTCTTTGGCACCGAGGAACACAAGGAGCGGTGGTTGCGACCGCTGCTTGAGGGCACGATCCGCTCGGCGTTCGCCATGACTGAACCGGCGGTGGCGAGCTCGGATGCAACCAACATCGAATTACGTATGGACCACAACAGCGACGGTTATCTGCTCAACGGACGCAAGTGGTTTGCGTCCAATGCCCTGCATCCCAACTGTCGGGTGCTGATCGTGATGGGAAAGACCGATTCGGAAGCTGCGCCGCACCGACAGCAGTCGATGGTCATCGTTCCGATGGATGCTCCCGGTGTCCGGATCGTGCGAAATCTGCCGGTGTTCGGCTACCACGATCGGGAGGGCCACGCCGAGATCGAGTTCGAGAACGTGCACGTGCCGGCGAGCGACCTGCTCAAGGGTGAGGGGGAGGGTTTCGCCATTGGCCAGGCAAGGCTGGGGCCAGGTCGCATCCACCACTGCATGCGCGCCATCGGCATGGCCGAACGGGCGCTCGAATTGCTTTGTCAACGTGCCGATTCGCGAACTACCTTCGGGTCTGCGCTCAGTGAGCGCGACAACATCCGCGACTGGATCGCCGAAGCGCGCATTGAAATCGAGAAATCGCGGCTACTGATCCTCAAGACGGCCTGGCTGATGGACACGGCCGGCAACAAGGAAGCCAAAACCGAGATCGCGGCCATCAAGGTTGACGCGCCCAACGTCGCGCTCAGCGTGGTCGACCGCGCGATTCAAGTTCATGGTGGCCTGGGGGTGACCGAAGACGTGCCCCTCGCCGCATTCTGGGTGCACCTTCGTGCAATGCGCATCGCCGACGGCCCCGACGAGGTCCACAAACGGACGATCGCGCGCCAGGAACTGCGTAAGCAAAGACTGCGCCGTGATGACGCGGCCAGAGGCTCCTGACATGGATGGCATGGATCTGAAAGGCAAGACAGCGCTGGTTACCGGCGCCTCCCGCGGTATCGGCCAGGCCGCGGCACAGTGCTTGGCCGATCTGGGCGCCAACGTGATTCTGACCGCTCGCACTCAGGACGCCGCTGATGCTGCTGCAGAACAGCTCAGCGGCGCAGTGGGTTTCGCCGCGCACGCCGCCGATGAAGACGCCGCGCGCCGATGCGTTGACTTCGCACTCGAACGCTTCGGTCGCCTCGACATCCTTGTCAACAACGCCGGAACGAACGCCGCATATGGTCCACTCGTCGACCAACATTACGACGCCTTCCGCAAGACGATCGACGTCAACTTGTGGGCACCGATCATGTGGTCATCCCTGGCTGCGCGGGCATGGATGAGTCAACACGGCGGAGCGATTGTGAACACCGCGTCGCTGGGGGGACTGACTACCGAGCCCAACCTCGGGGTCTACAACGCCACGAAAGCCGCGCTCATTCACCTCACCAAACAAAGCGCCGTGGAACTGGCACCCATGGTGCGGGTGAACGCGGTCGCACCCGGCGTGGTGCGCACCAAACTCTCTGAGCTCCTCTGGCGTGCGGACGAGCAATCAGTTGCCGACTCGCTCCCGCTGGCCCGTATCGGCGAACCAGAAGACATCGGCAGGGCCATCGCTTTCCTTGCCTCGGATGCCGCAGCTTGGATCACTGGTCAAACCCTGGTCATAGACGGAGGAGCAATCTTGTGAATCGCCCAAATGACAATCCTTCCGCCACTTCAGAAAACGAGCGGCCCGACTCATCGGTGATAGTGCCGGGTGTCGATCGCGCGGAGCTTACGGCCTGGCTGAGCAAGCTCGAGTCAGACGTCACGCCGCCGTTGAACGCTCAGCGTATCGGTGTCGGTCAGTCAAACCTGACCTACGTACTCACCGACACTGGGGGCCGCCGGTGGGTGTTGCGCCGCCCACCGATGGGTCATCTACTGCGCTCGGCCCACGATGTTCTGCGCGAGGCACGGATACTTTCTGCGCTCGGGCCGACCGACGTCCCGGTGCCGCGCATCTACGGTGTCGCGCAGAGCGGCGAAGTCGCGGATGGACCACTGGTGCTCATGGAATTCGTAGACGGTGTGGTCATCAGTGACGCCGCAGCGTCACGCACGCTTCCCGCCCGCGCACGCCACAGCGCGGGTATCGCGTTGCCCGAGACGCTGGGCCGCATTCACGCGGTGAATCTGGACGCAGCCAACCTTGCCGATCTGGCCAGCCATTCGCCCTACGCGCAGCGTCAACTGAAACGGTGGTCTAGCCAGTGGGAACAATCCAAGACACGCGAACTGGCCGACCTCGAACTGCTCACCGATCGGCTCCGGGCCGCGGTTCCGCCCCCGCGCGAGCTGACGCTGGTCCACGGCGACATGCATCTACGCAACATCGTGGTGTCCGCCACTCACGGCGAGATCCTGGCCGCCCTGGACTGGGAACTCGCCACCCTGGGCGACCCGATCGCCGATCTGGGCACCACGCTGGCGTATTGGCCGGAAAACGGCGAAACCATCCTTCCCGAATTCCGCGCCCTGCTGCTAACGGGCTATCCCCGCCGCGCCGATCTGGTCGAACGGTACTGTCTGACCACCGGTCGGGACCTCACCGACCCCGAGCTAGGCTTCTGGCACGCCCTGGCGCTGTGGAAGATCGCGATCATCGCCGAAGGCATCCTGCACCGAGCGCAACAGGATCCACGCAACCGCGCGGCATCCGGCATGCCCGTCCCGGAGACCGTGACCGATCTCGTCGCGCTGTCGCATGACATCGCCAAACGTGCCGGAATCTAGCCGCCTGAGCCAAGCCAGGCAGGACAAGTGAGCACCCTCGGTCGCAACGACAGTGCCGACATCAGTGGCTATGTCGCGCAGGCCGCTGAACGGATGCATGAACGACTGGCGGAGGTTTCGTCGTTCATTCGCCGGTCCCTCGAGGACGAGATTCCCGAACTGCGCGGTGATGCGCGGATCATGGAACTGCACGGCGCTAGCGTCGAGGGAAACGTCGACACCCTGCTGCGCGCGTTGCGATACGACATTGCGGTGGAACGCGTCGAAGCGCCAACTGCGGCACTCGAGTTCGCGCGACGGCTGGCACAACACGACGTTCCCGTAAACGCACTCGTCCGCGCGTACCGGCTGGGTCAGCGCCGCATGAACGAGCTTGTTTTCCGTGAAGTTCGCGCGATCGACGTCGCCACATCAGTCCGGCTGCCGGTGCTCGAGGCGATTACGGCAACGTTGTTCGAGTACATCGACTGGATTTCCGGGCAAGTTGTCGCGGTGTATGAAGAGGAACGGGAGCGGTGGCTGGAAAACCAGAACAGCCTTCGAGGTCTGCGCGTCCGAGAACTGTTGACAAGCACAGAGATCATCGACATCGATGGCGCGACCGCGTCGATCCAGTATCCACTGCGGTGGCACCACCTGGCCGTGGTGATGTGGTACCCGGAGCGCAGTGGTGCAGGCGATGAACTCTCACGGCTTCAACGCTTTCTGCGAGACCTCGCCCAATCGGCGAACGCCGACGCGACCCCGCTGTTTGTGGCCGCGGATCAAACCAGCGCCTGGGCATGGCTGCCCTATCGGTCGGCGCCTTCGCATGCGGTTGAGACGGTCCGCGACTTCGCCTGGGGGCAGCCCAATTCTCCAAGCCTGGCGATCGGCCCGACCCGTCCCGGCGTCGAGGGATTCCGCAGCTCCCACCGCCAGGCGGAGGCGGCCCGCGGAGTCGCCATCGCCGGCGGGCAGCGTGTGCCCACCGTCATATCTGCGACGGACCCCGGTTTGTCGGCGGCTGCGCTGCTCTGCGGTGACATCGACGACGCGCGGGAGTGGGTCACCGACGTGCTCGGGAACCTCGCGGCCGACAACGAAAACGATGCCCGCCTGCGGGAGACGCTGAGGGTCTTCCTGCGCTGCGGCGCCAGCTACAAACTTGCCGGCCAGGAGCTGGACCTGCATTTCAATAGCGTGAAATATCGGGTGAATCGCGCGGTCGTCCGACGTGGCCGCCCTATTACCGGAGACCGCCTCGACGTCGAAATGGCGTTGCTGGTGACCCAGTGGTTCGGCGCGGCCGTCCTGCAACCCGGCGCCCGGGATTGACGTTTCGTCACCGGCGGCCAACCCGGGCACGTGAGCCACCTCGAGCGTTCGGCAGTGGGGATTTTCTCACTCGTTGGGGCCATTTAGCCGCCGACCCGATTGACGTCTGCAACGGGCTCCGTGGACGCTTATGCCAGCGGATGTGTTACAGACCAACGCATTCGACGAAATCAGATCAAGCAAGGAAAAGGTGAGAAATGCAAGCATTGGACACGCTGGTTCGCGAATCCGCGATTAGCAGCGATGACTTCCGATTGGCGATGCGCCGGTTGGCTGGTGGGGTCAGCATCATCTCCGCTGCCGGCCTGGATGGCCCATTAGGGGTGACGGCGACCGCGGTGGTGTCGCTGACGGCGGAGCCGCCCAGCGTGCTGTGCTGCTTGAACCGCTCCCTGGCGTTGGAGACGGTGGTCAAGGACACCGGCAGGTTCGGGGTGAACATGCTGCGCGCTGATCATCAGGATCTGGCCGAGCGCTTCGCCGGCATGCACGGGGCGCGCGGATCGGCGAAGTTCGAGCAAGGGAACTGGGAAATTCTTCCGACCGATGTTCCCGCGCTGTCTGACAGCCTGGTGACGTTCGATTGCCGCGTCGATAGCGTCCTCGAGGTCGGGACGCATTCGGTTTTCGTCGGCCTGATCGATGACGTCTTCTTCGGTCAGTCCGGTGACCCGTTGGTGTACTGCAACGGCACCTTCTCCAGCCTGAATCCACTGTGAAAACCAGTGTTGGGTCGTTTTTGAGATATTTCGGGATAAGGAATTTGTGATGACTTCTGTATTGATTGTGGTCTCTGCTGCGGACGGTTGGACACTGAACGACGGCAGTAGCCATCCGACCGGCTATTGGGGCGAGGAGCTCGCCGAGCCGCACCGCATCTTTGCCGCCGCGGGCTGGGACATCACCCTCGCCACTCCCGGTGGCGTGGCGCCGACGGTGGACCGGCTCAGCCTGGGACTGGCCGGTGGGCTGCCGGCCAAGACCCGCGCGGTGGCTGACTATCTGCGCCGACACGAATCGGCACTCGCCGACCCGAAGGCGCTGGCCGATATCGATTCGAGCGACTACGACGTGGTGTTCTATCCGGGCGGTCACGGCCCGATGGAGGATTTGGCTGTCGACGCCGATTCGGGCCAGATCCTCACGGCGGTACTGGACTCCGGTAGGCCGCTGGCCCTGCTGTGCCATGCGCCCGCGGCCACCCTGGCGGCGCGGCGCGACGACGGGACTTGGCCGTTTGCCGGCTATCGGATGACGGCGCTGTCTAACACCGAGGAGCGACTCAACCGGTTCGCCCGCAAGGCCAAGTGGCTGCTACAGGACCGCTTGGTGGAGTCGGGGGCGATCTACCGAAAGGGCCGGTTACCGTTGCGGCCCTTCATGCAGATCGACCGCAACCTCTACACCGGACAAAACCCGGCGTCTTCGACGTTGCTGGCCCACAAACTGGTGGCCGATCACGGTTCACCGGCTCTGCGCGTCTCGGTCAGCCGGGTGATCCCAGCAGATCCGCTGACCGTCCATGACGCCCTCAGCGATATCACCACCATCGGGCGACGCAGCCCCGAAACCCACGCCGCCAAGTGGATCACCCCCGGCAAGAAATTCAAGGGCTACAACCACATCGGCCCGCTGTACCGGTGGAGCACGGTGTGCACGGTCACCGAAGACGCGCCCGGACACACGTTCGCCTTCGAGGTCGCCTGGCCCTCGAAGACCTCGTGGCGCTACGACCTCACCGCTCTCGACGACGCCACCGAGGTCACCTTGACGATGACCAAGAACCAACCCCAGGCCGCACCGGTGGTGGCGATTCAACGAATGGTCGGCGTCCACGACCGCGCACAACACCTACGCACGGGAATGGACCAAACGCTACAACGCCTGGCCCAACAGGTGCAGCAGGCCACCCCGCGCCCCGCCACACGGACCAAATAGCCGGGGGCCAAACCATGCCCAATCTGGGTTTCTACCTGACCGAGTCGGCGGACAGGTATCCGGACGACGCGGCTCTGCGCTGTGACGGGGTGACCACCACCTATTCACAGCTGGCCGATAGCGTCTGTCGCTTTGCGGAATTCCTGGTCCGCCAAGGCATTACGCCCGGCGACCGCGTCGGGGTGATGGTGCCCAACCGGCCCGAGTTTGTGGTGGTGTTTCACAGCGTGCTGCACGAGGGCGCGGTTGTAGTGCCGATGAACCCCCTGCAAAGCGCCCGGGAAGTCGCGTTTTTCCTGTCCAACACCGGTGCGAGGATGCTGTTCTTCGCACCGGAGTGCGCCGCCGCCGCAACTGCCGGTGCGCTAGCCGCGGGGGTGCGCGCTGTCGCCATCGACTCCGACGCGATCGCGGACCTAACGGCCGGCATTGCCGGATTCCGACGGCCGCTGCCCCGGGCCGCCGACGATAATGCGGTCATCCTGCACACTTCCGGCACGACCGGCGTGCCCAAGGGCGCCCAGCTCACCCACGCCAACCTTTCTCGCAATCAGGCGGTCGTGGCCGGTAGCCTGCTGTACCTCGAGCCCGACGACGTGGTTATGGGATGTCTGCCGCTGTTTCACGTTTTCGGCATGACCTGCGGTCTGCTCGCCGCCATGTCCGTGGGTGCGACGTTGGCGCTACTGCCCCGGTTCGACCCCGCAGAAGCGCTGAGAATGATTGCAGCCGAGCGGGTCACAGTTTTCGAGGGCGTCCCGACGATGTACGTGGCGATGCTGGCCGCGGCTGACCGCTGCGACGTCGATGTCAGTACATTGCGGGTCTGCGTATCCGGCGGCGCGGCGATGCCCGTCGAGGTGCTGCGCGCGTTCGAGGACCGCTTCGGCTGCACAGTGCTGGAGGGCTACGGCCTGTCGGAAACGTCGCCGGCGGTCTGCTTCAACCATCCCGACACCGTGCGCAAGGTCGGATCCATCGGCACGCCCATCGACGGCGTGCAGGTACGGATAGTCGACGACAACGGCAGCAACGTGCCCGTGGGCACTCCCGGCGAAATTCAGGTCCGCGGCCACAATGTCATGAAGGGCTATTGGAACCTGCCCGACGCTACCGAGGCGACTATCAAGGATGGCTGGTTGTGCACCGGTGACATCGGTCGCGTCGATGGCGATGGTTTCTACTACATCGTCGACCGCAAGAAAGATCTGATCATCCGTGGCGGATACAACGTGTACCCGCGCGAGGTGGAGGACGCGTTGCACGAGCATCCCGCTATCGCCGCGGCCGTGGTGATCGGCATGCCCCACGACTCGCTCGGTGAAGAGGTGTGTGCCGCAGTGGTTTTGAAGCGCGGCGCATCGGCCGGCGCAGCGGAGTTACGTGACTTCGTTAAGCATCGCGTTGCCGCCTACAAATACCCCCGCCGGATCTGGTTCGTGGACAGCCTTCCAACCGGTCCGACCGGGAAGGTGCTGCGCCGCGAGGTCCAACCACCGGTTGAGGACGGCTGACACCGTGGTAACGGCAGTCGGTCCGCGCCGAAAGCGAGAGGCGATTTTCTCACCCTTTGTGGTCATCTTGTCGCCAAATCGATTGACTGGCGCACACCCCAGGAACAGGCTGATGCATGCAAATGCGTTATTGCTCAATGCAATCCCGCAACGCCAAAACCGATGACCGAGAGGGGCAAAGATGCAAACATCGGACGGTACCCTGCGTGGACCCGATTTGGCCCGGCGGATCGCAGTCCGCGATTTCCTGAACACGGCCATCACCGACCGCGGCATCTGCGTCTACGATTCGGCAGTCGTCGCGGGCAACGGCATCGGTGCGCTGGCGTTCGCCGGCTGGCTTGCCCAAAGCCCGCTGTTCGAAGGCAAGGTCACCGTCGTTGCACCCCGGGTTGTCGAGTCGCGGCGGCTGATCAACGGTGTAACCCTGCGCGGGCGCGGGATTGACTTCATGACCGCGGCGTTGAACACGACACTGGATGACATTCTCGAGGTGATGTCCGGATCTTCCGATGCGCCCCCGGTGGCGTATCGCCAGACCGCGGCTATGGCCTTACAGCAAGGGCGGTCGTGGCGATTCAGCAGGCGGGGACAATGGCAGAACGGGTTGTCGGACAACCGACCGATTGCCTACGGTCTGCGCAACAGCAGGGTGGTCGGCGGCATGCGCGAACTGGCTTCCAAGCTGCCGATCGAGTTCGTGGACGAGCGGGTCGAGTCCGCCTCGCACCTGCGCAGCTTCGGGGCGGGGCGGCATCCATTGCTCGTCAACGCCACCACCGTGCCCACATTGATCGGTGGTGAAGCCACCGCCCCGAAACGGATGGTGGTGGGCGTGCAGGTGCCATTTATCCTGTCGGAGCGCGGCGTGAGCTATCCGCTCGAAGCCGAGACCGCTTTCGCGCCTGTGGTGCGCCGCGGCGGAACGATCGACGTCGGGTACTTCACGCCCTTCCGTGACCCGTTGTCGCCGCGCTCCAGTTGGTACGGGATCTACGCCCGTGTCGTCGACCGCGACGCCGCGTACAACAAAGATGCCGAGCAGCGGATCATGACCGAGCAGCTCTTCGGCGTCGGCGAGGCAATGGGGCTGACGCCAGACGATCCCGAGGAGACCCTCGGCCGGGCTCTGGTACCGGCCGCATCGTGGGGCTCCGTGGCGCCCTCGGCACCGGGCACCCTGGAACTCAAACGCCACTACTCGGGTGGTGCGCCTGTGTTCTACGCCGACGGCATGGTGATGAGTCTCGTCGGCGGCGTGGTCGGGGCCGAAGCGGTGATCCGCGGCGTGAACCCCGACGACGCTATCCGCCGCGCCGTGCGGCCCTGGCGCCGCCACAACCTGCTGTGGTTCCTCGAGACCAACAAGATGCCAATCGTGTCCGAGATGCTTCTCCGCGCGAGCCCGGCAGCTGCGATGGCATACCCCCACACGGTCGGAATGAACCTATGGGCCTCGGCCGTCTGACACTTGCTCCCGCGGTGGGCGGTGGTGCCAGCGTGCACGGCCCGACCCTCGACGACGGCACTATCCATTCCACCGGCCATTCCACCGGCTAATGGGCCGAGGAGGTCCATAATCATGTCCATAATGTGCGCGGAGCTCTCAGCGCAGGCGCATATCGATGCGGTGCCGGAGCGTCGTCTCGACGAGCTTGTGCAGCGGGCGGCGTTGAGGAGGAGCGATGCCGGTTGATCTCTGGTCGACTTCCGGCCGGAGGCAGACGCGAGACACCTGGGAGTCCGCGTCTGCAGCCTTGGTCCGTCGCTACCAACGCGCGTTCGCCAAGGCGGGCAACGTGCAGCCGGTTCACGGACTCGACGGCGTCGACCCCCAGAGGGACCGATTCCTGACCGAGCTGGCTGCTCGCGCGGACGAACTCCACGGCCAACTGCTTCGCGCGATGCGTGATCGCGCCACCTCCGGCGATACGCGGGAGCTGGCAAGATTATGTGAAGTGGCCATCGAGCTTCAGGACGTTCGGTCCAGCCATCGTGAGGCCGTCAACGACGAGCGACTGCACATGCTCACCACCAGCCAAGAGGTGAGCGCGCGGCTATCCCCCACGGCGGGGGTCAAGACCCTGCTCGAGCGCGTGGCCACGACGATGTGCGATCTCCCCGGACTCGAGCGGTTCATGGTGTTCCAGCGTGAGGGTGGAGTGCTGCGCGCCGCCGCCACCGTTTTCGCCGACCACGACGAGTGGGCCAAGGACTGCCAGGCCTTCTCGGCCAGCACGAGATACGATCTGGTGCCGAAACGTCCCGAGGCGCTGATCATTCGCCGCCGCTCCCCGGCGATCATCACCGACGCGCTGAACGACCCCGACGCGTTTCAGCCGATCGTGCAAAAGATGCAGGCGGCGAACTATGTCGGTGCGCCCGTGATCGCCTATGGCGAGGTCGTCGCGACGATACACGGTGATGCCTATTTCAGTGACCGCATGGTCGACGAGGTCGACCGCGACGTCATTGCCGCCTTCGCCGCCTCGTTGGGGCCGATCCTGGAACGGGCGATCCTCATCGAGCAATTGCAATTCCAGCAAAGGGTCGCCGAACAGCTCGCTCAGTCGGCAAGCGGCGTCCTGGGCGGCCTGGGCGGCGACATCCCGTTACTGGAATCCGATCAGCCGGCGCCGAAGGCGCCGTGGCAGAGTCGCAGCGACGTCGTCTCCGATCTGACCCGACGCGAGTACGAGGTTCTGCAGCTGATGACCAAAGGGGCTACCAACCGAGAGATCGCGACGACGATCTTCCTGTCCGAGGAAACCGTAAAGTCGCATGTGAAACGCATTCTGCAAAAGTTCGGCGTGGCAAACCGAGGGCAAGCGGTGGCAACGTACTTGGAAAGTCTGGATAACCGTCCGGTGTTGAGTCGCGGCCATCTCGACGAGCGCAGCCTCGGGCCGCGCTCCTCCCGGACTGGCGCGCCGCGGGTCTAGCTCGGTCGTCGCAGACTAGTAAGCCAACGAGTTGCCGTCAAAGTTGTCGACGTTGAAGTTGACGTTCGTGCCGTAGGGCACTTGCGGGTCGCCTCCGGTCGACGGGGCGGGCGCAGGGTTGGGCGAGACAGGGTCGGCGACGACTGCATTCTCAAGCGTTGGTGCGCCCGTGGTGGCAGTGGCGGCGAGGGCGGCGGGCGCGAGGCTAATCGCCGCACCGATGGCGGCTGTGGCCAATAGCATTGCTATGTAGCGCGTTTTGGTCATCACTGGGGTTCCTCCTGGTTGCCGAGAAGCTTTGCTTGGGCAGTGTCTAGTGTTGCGCCGCGGTGAACCGGCGTCGTCGCCGGTAACACCCATTCCCGATGCTTGCCAGCCCGACATGTCGACCCCCTGCTGCCGGGAAGTTCTGGTTCAGCGTCGTTCGCGATGCCCGATGACGTTGAAGGTGGGACCGCGTCCTTTGTGACATCCTGTGCACGTAGCCAGACCTAACGTCGCACGGAGGAGCTTCGCCGAGGTGCCCAAGTCGCACGGTGAGAACGGGCGCGACGTCGGCGAACGCGCTCGTACGGTCGGATGACGATCTGGTGAGCGCTCCGACCATCGACCCCGTCACCCCGACCAAGCCGACACCGCGAACCGGCTTGGCGAAGTGGATCCGCCGGTTGGCCATCCCGATCATCGTCGGCTGGATAACGCTCATCGCGCTGCTGAATGTCGCGGTGCCGCAGCTCGAAGTCGTTGGCCAGATGCGGTCGGTGTCGATGTCCCCCAAAGAGGCGCCGTCGGTGATTGCGATGACGCGTGTCGGCAAAGACTTCAAGGAGTTTGACTCCGACAGTTCGGCCATGATCGTGCTGGAGGGCGAACAGCCCCTCGGCGACGATGCGCACCGGTTCTACACCGACATGGTCAACAAGCTCAAGGCCGACACCACGCACGTCGAGCACGTTCAGGACTTCTGGGGCGATCCGCTGACCAGGGTCGGAGCACAGAGCCAGGACGGCAAAGCCGCATACGTGCAGGTGTACCTCGCCGGCAATATGGGTGAGGCCCTGGCCAACGAGTCGGTCAAGGCGGTCCAAAAACTTGTTGCCGGGCTTTCTCCCCCGGCCGGGGTCAAGGTTTTCGTGACCGGAGGGTCGGCGCTGCAGGCCGACCAGCAGATCGCCGGCGACCGAAGCGTCAGGATCATCGAGATGGTAACGATCGCGGTCATCATCGGGATGCTCCTGTTCTTCTACCGGTCGATCGCCACGGTCCTCATCGTGTTGGCGATGGTGGTGTTGGGGCTGTCGACGACGCGTGGCGTGGTGGCGTTCCTCGGCTACCACGATCTGATCGGGCTATCGACCTTCGCGACGCAGCTCCTGGTCACTCTCGCGATCGCCGCAACGACCGACTACGCAATCTTCCTCATCGGGCGCTACCAGGAAGCCCGCGCGACGGGCGAGGACAGGGAGTCCGCCTACTACACGATGTTCCGTGGCACCGCCCATGTGGTGCTGGCTTCAGGCATGACGATCGCCGGCGCGACCTTCTGCCTGACGTTCACCCGACTGCCCTACTTCCAAACCCTGGGCGTCCCGCTCGCGGTCGGAATGGTCGTCGCCGTGTTCGCGGCGCTGACCTTGGGGCCCGCGGTGATCACCGTCGCCAGCCGCTTCGGACTACTGGAACCCAAGCGCGCCATGCGCATTCGTGGTTGGCGGCGATTAGGCGCCGCCGTGGTCCGATGGCCATGGTTTTTCCTGCTCGCGACGACTGCGCTTGCCCTGGTCGGCCTGCTCACCCTGCCGGGCTACCAGCCCAATTACAACGACCGCCAATACCTTCCTCCGGACCTACCAGCGAACGCGGGATACGCAGCGGCCGAACGACATTTTCCCGTCGCCCGGATGAATCCCGAAATGCTGCTCGTCGAAACCGATCGTGACCTGCGCAATTCGGCGGACTTCCTGGTGATCGAGCGGATCGCCAAGGCCGTCTCCCGGGTGCCCGGTGTCGGGAGGGTGCAGGCGATCACGCGTCCGGAAGGAAAACCCCTGAAGTACAGCACGATTCCGGCTCAGCTCAGCCTCGGCGGCACTCTGCAGACGATGAACCGTTCGTACTTGGACGACCGCATGCGCGACATGCTCGCGCAGGCCGGCGAGATGCAGAAGACCATCGACACGATGAACCGGATGATCGCGTTGATGGAACAGCTAAGCGCGATCACGCACGGCATGGTGGGCGAGATCCACGACACAGCCGACGAAATCGCTGAATTACGGAATCACATAGCCGATTTCGACGACTTCTTTCGCCCGATCCGCAACTACCTCTACTGGGAGCCGCACTGCTACGACATCCCGATCTGCTGGTCCATTCGTTCGGTGTTCGACCTGCTCGATGGTGTCGACACCGAGACCGACGATATCCAGAGTCTGCTGCCGGACTTGGATCGGCTCGACTCCCTGTTGCCTCGGTTGACGGCGATGATGGCGCCGACGATCGAAACGATGAAGACGATGCGGACGATGATGCTCACCATGCACTCCACTCAGGCGGGTCAGCAGGATCAGACGGCGGCGATGGACCAGAACCGCGGCGCGATGGGTGATGCCTTCAACAACGCATTGAACGACGACACCTTCTATTTGCCACCGGAGATCTTCGACAATCCAGACTTCAAACGTGGCATGGACAACTTCATCTCGCCGAACGGCAACGCGGTCCGCTTCATCATCTCCCACGAAGGCGATCCGCTGTCGGCGGAGGGCATCGGGCGCATCGACGCCATCAAGGGCGCCGTCTTTGACGCCATCAAGGGCACACCCCTGGAGGGATCCCGTGTCTACATCGGAGGCACCGCCTCGATCTTCAAGGACATGCAGGAAGGCAACAAGTACGACCTGCTGATCGCCGGCGTCGCCGCACTGACCCTGATCTTCATCATCATGCTGCTCATCACGCGCAGCGTCATCGCCGCGGGCGTCATTGTCGGCACAGTGGTTCTGTCGCTCGGCGCTTCCTTCGGCCTGTCGGTTCTGGTTTGGCAGCATCTGATCGGCATCGAGCTGCAATTCATGGTGATGGCGATGGCGGTCATCATCCTGTTAGCGGTCGGCGCGGACTACAACCTGCTGTTGGTGGCGCGGATGAAGGAGGAGATCCCCGCCGGGATCAACACCGGGATCATCCGCGCGATGGGCGGCAGCGGATCCGTGGTCACCGCGGCCGGCCTGGTCTTCGCGTTCACGATGATGTCGATGGCGGTTAGCGCGATGACAGTGGTCGCCCAGATCGGCACGACGATCGGGTTGGGCCTGCTGTTCGACACGTTGGTGATTCGTGCGTTCATGACGCCGTCGATCGCGGCGCTCTTTGGTCGTTGGTTCTGGTGGCCGCAGGTGGTGCGGGCTCGGCCCGCTGCGGCGCGGTCGCCGGCGAACCGGCAGCCGATCGGGTCCGCCTGATTGTTGGCGACGATCGCTAACTTACGGGGCGCTTTTAGCGTGCCTGAGCTGCGGTTTTCGGTGGAGCTAACGGGACTCGAACCCGGGACGTGACCTGCGGAAATGCCGTTTGGGCTGCGTAGCACCTACGCGCAAGGGGCAGGCGATGACCTTGGCCGCCCCGGCGTACGCGCATGACCAGATCGACGAGGCCCGAAGCGAACTTGGACAGCCCGACTGAAATCGGTCGGGCAGCACGCCTCTGACCCCGGCGGCGCGCAACCGAACGGGAGACGATTGACGCCTAAATAGGCTCGGCCGCAGCAGGTTTCACGAAGCACGCAGCCAAACACGACTCGCGTTCAGAGCCGAGCTCGGCTGCTAAGGTAGCCGTCTATGGGCGCCTTGGATGGACAGGTGGCCTTGATCACCGGAGGGGGTCGAGGGCAGGGGCGCGCCCATGCGTTGGCATTAGCGGCCGAAGGGGCGGATATCGTCGTGGCCGATGCGCCCGGTCCGATGATGGCCCTGGCCTACCCGCTCGGCACCGAGGACGACCTGAGAGACACGGCCAAGCGAGTCGAAGAGCTGGGCCGGCGCTGCCTGCCTATCGCCCTCGATGTGCGCGACTCGGCGCAGGTTGGTGCGGCGGTCGAGCAGATTCTGAAGGAGATGGGCAGCCTCGAAATCGTGGTGGCCAACGCCGGCATCGTCAGCACCGGACCCTTGGCGGAGGTGAGCGACCAGGTTTGGCAGCAGCTGGTCGACACCAACCTGACCGGTGTATTTCACACCCTGCGCGCGGTAATACCGGTTATGCGGCGGCAACGTTTCGGCAGGATCGTGGTGACATCCTCGATGGGAGGCCGGATGGGCATCCCAGAGCTGGCGCCCTACAACGCCACGAAATGGGGCGTCATCGGGCTGGCCAAGTCCGTCGCCCTCGAGGTCGCCAGAGAAGGCATCACGGTCAACGTCATCTGCCCGACCACTGTGCAGACACCGATGGTGCAGCCCGCGGGAAGCGACGGCGTTCCCGACGATTTGGTGCGACGCATGATGAAGGCCAACCCCATACCTCAGCCGTGGCTTCAACCAGAGGACGTCAGCCGTGGACTGCTCTACTTGGTCACCGACCCCGGGGTCATCACCGGCAGTGTCCTGGAGATCGGCCTCGGCGGTAGCGCCCGCATCCACTGACGCAGAAGCGCGGCGCCGTGTCGACAGCGTGTGTCCGTGAATCCTGCTTGGCGTCGCCGGGTGTAGGTAACGTCCACGTGTTACCAACGACACGAGGGGACCTCCCGTAATGGCGCCGACGAGCGCGGCTCTGATTTGGGACACCGCTAGCCTGCTGGGGACTGCCGTATCGGTCGAACCAACACGGCGATGTGATCTTTGCCGTCTCGGCATGAAGTCGTGCGAGGGGGATTCGAGGAGATGAGCGCCGGCAATAACCCATTGGCCGTCCGTCGGCGGCTCGAGGAGCGCTACCGGCGGCTGGCGGACGCGCGCCAGATGCGGCCCGTTGCAGCAATCGTCGCCCGATTCAACGAGATCGACGGCGGCACGTTGGGCGCACTCGTCTCAGTCCAGCTGTTTACCACCGTCATTCCCTTGATCATCATGGGATTCAGCTACCTCACCGGGTTCGCCGACAACGCCAGCCCCGGCACGGTCTTCAGCCGGGAGCTCGGCCTCGTATCCCCCCTGACTGAGCATGTCCGCGCCACGTTCGGCCATTCGTCGGGTCTGAGGTCCAGCTGGACGTTCATCGGGGTCGCGGGTTTCCTCGTGTGGGGAATCCCGATGTCGATCACGATCGCCGGAATCTTCGCCAAGGCCTGGCGCCGTCAGCAGTTCGGGTTGACGGGCAAGCTGTGGCGGGGCGTCGCGTGGTTCGCGCTGTACCTGACGATGATCGCGGTTCGTGAACGGATCGCCTTCGGCGGCGATCACCACGGTGCGATGAGAGTTCTCCGCTTCGCGGCTTCCCTGGTGCCGGTCTGGATCTTCTGGTCGATCACCCCCGCCCTCCTGGTCCGCGGCGGCGGCCGGGGCCGGATGTACCTCCTGCTCGCCGGCCTCGCCGGGGTGGTGATCGATGGAACCATCCTCCCGCTCGCTGCGCGAGTGTGTTTCCCGCCGTTACTCAGCGGTTGGGACGAGTTGGGCCCGATCGGTGTAGCGATGGCGTTGCTCACTTGGTGCGGGGTAATCGGAACCGGATGGGTTGTGACGGCGTGTGTGGGGGCGGTTCTGTGGGAGCGCACCGCCCCGTCCAAGACGGTCATCGAGTCACAGACAGACGAAGTCACGACCGCAGATTGAGCCTTACTTTGGTTTCTCGCCAACAGCCTTACGCCCGACCGAATCGCCGCGAACCAAACCGCTGCACATCGACGCGAACGTGCGTCGACCGGACACGGTCGGTCGTCTTCAGCCGGTGGGCGGTACCCAGTGGGGCGACCGACCGAGTTGGCTGAGGATGCGGTCGAAATCGGTTGCGGCATCGTGCGTGGCGACGGCCGGACCGAACGGCGCGCCGGCGATCGTTCGGTACTCGCCATCCGGAACGGCGAGCACGAACGGCAGCACGGCGGCCACGACGTCGGCGGGCAGCTCGAAAGACGCGTCGATGGCGCGGGCGACGTCCCAGCCGTGCACGACATAATCCACGAAGTGGAAGCCGATCGCGAGCGCGCCCGGGAACGTCGCGCCAGGCCCGAATTCGGGTAGCGCGAACGCCGCGCCGAGCACACCGTCGGCGGCGAATGCATCAAGCACGTCCGCGGCAGCCGCGGCGTAGGTGCCTACGGGGTCGGCGGCCACCGCGTCGGACATGTTGGCGGCCTCCCATACTGCAGGCTCGGCGCCCGCACCGCGGGCGGCCGCGGCGAACCCGTGGTGCTGCACGGTCATGTGGGCGAGCAGGTCGGCCAGACTCCAGCCTGCGCACGGCGTGGGCCGACTCAGGTCGTTGGCGGTGACGGCGCCGACGACGTCGACGGATGCCAGTACGGCGGTTCGGTGCAGAGGTCGCACATCAGCGATAGTATGCATACGCATATCATATGCCACTGCATATCATCGGTCAACGTCTAACATCTCGGCATGGCACCCAGGGAACCGCGTGCGGACCTCGCGGCGATGCTGGCGCCGCTGGTTCGCGAGCTGATCAACGCCGAGCTTCCAGCGCTCGAGGCGCACGGGCTGTCGATGTGGGGCTACATCGTGTTGGGTGCGCTCGATCGCTCGCCGGTGCGGTCGCAGGCCGCGCTCGCCGAGGTGATCGGCGCCGACAAGACTCGGATCATCCCGACGCTCGACGAGTTGCAGGAGCGGGGCTACATCGAACGCCGCCCCGACCCGGACGATCGGCGCGTCCGTCTGTTGGCGCTCACCGAATCCGGGCGTGCCGTGAGAGATGCTGCGCAGGCAGCCATCCAGCGCGGCGAAGAGCGTTGGCTCGGAAGGCTGTCCGCCAACGACCGTCGCGTATTTCTGCGAATACTGCGTCAGCTCTCGGCCGCGAATCCACCTGCTGAATGACCGGTCGCTCGGCAATCACCAGCGGGCGCCGCAAGACCTGCAGCTTTTGGTCCGCTAACGGGATTCGAACCCGTGACCCCACACTGCCAGGACCGAGCAGGAGCCGTGACCAGGCACGATAACAGGGATTTCGGGTTGTAGTTGCGGTAGTTAAGGGAGTAATTGTCGTCACGAGTACGGGGGAACCGAAACCCGCGGACATCAGCTGGGCCGGCGGATCTGCCGTCGATTACGTTCGGCGACTTGTCGATAGCGCTCGCCTAAGCCGTCGGTGTGTCTGGCAGCGGTGGCGGCGATCGTCTGCTCGGCGGCCAGCGCTGGGTCAATGATCGCGGCGGCGCCGGACACGTACATCGCCTTGAGACCCCGCATCACCGGTGCATCCACCTCGCAGATTAGCGTCGCCAACTCGACGGTCCGATCCAGTAAGCGCGCATGTGCGACGACCTCAGTGACCAGACCCATCGTTTCGGCGCGGGCCGCATCGATGACCTCACTGGTCATTGAGAGCCGGCGGGCCATTCCGACCCCCACCGCGTGGGGCAGTCGCGCGGTCATTCCTGCTCCGGGCAGGATGCCCACTCGGGCATGAGTGTCAGCGAAGACCGCTTGATCGGACGCCACGAGGAAGTCGCACCCGAGCGCCATCTCCATGCCGCCGGTAATCGCTGCCCCGTTGATCGCTCCCAGCACGGGCTTGCTCAGCTGGGCGACCTTGGTGATGCAGTTTTCGGCGTGAAGCCGTTCGAAATAGCCGGCTCCGTCGCGCTGGGCCTGCTTGAGATCGAGGCCGGCACAGAACGCCGGATCCGCACCTGTCAGTACCACAGCGCGCACGTCCGCATCGTGGTCAGCATCCATCAACGCGGTGTGCAAGGCGCTGATCAAGTCGGTGTTCAACGCGTTTCGCGCCTCGGGACGGTTCATCGTCAACACTCGGACCGCCGCGCAGTCCTCACGCAAGACGTAGTCACTCAGGCTCGCGCGCACAATTCCCTAGACCCACGCAAGTTCGATCTTTTGCCAGCCGTTCAATAGCGCGGTCGGGTTGCGCTCCAGTGGCCCGGCTAGCTCGAGCCGGTCGAGGTAAGGCAGTAACCCACCAACCGCGGTGCGCACCTCCTGACCGGCGAGGTGCGCACCTAGACAGAAGTGAATGCCGTGTCCGAACGCCAGGTTCTTGCCAGGGGGCCGGGCGATCAGGAAGCGATCGGGATCATCGAAGCGGCGCGGATCTCGGTTGGCCGCGGCCATGTGCAACGCGATGATGGCGCCCTTGGGGATTGGCGTGCCGGCGATCTCGTTGTCTTCGGTCGCCTCGCGAAAGGCGAACTGGATCGGGGAGGTCAATCGGTTGGCTTCGTCAACGGTATCGGGCAGCAGGCTGGGATCATCGATCAACAACTTGAGCTGATCGGGGTGCGAAAGGAGCTCGACGACGGTGTTGCCGATCAGATTCGTCGACGTCTCGTTGCCTGCCACCATGATGGTGATGGCCACCATCAGTGTTTCGACGTTGCTCAGCGACTCGTTGTCGATCGCCGCGACCATGGCACTGACCAGATCGTTTCTGGGCTGTGCACGACGTGCCTCGATGAGTGGCACGAAGTATGTGCTGAATTCCTTGACCGTGGCCAACATCAACTCGTTGCGCTCGGCGGGGCTGCTGAACACCGCGCCTGCGGCGGCGGCGAACGCGTCCGACCAGCGCTTGGCCTGGCTGTAATGGCTGCGCTCGATGCCCAGGATGTGGCAGATCATTTCGACGGGCAGCGGCACGGCGAGGCGCTTCACCACGTCGAAGGCGGGTTGGTCCTCGATGCCGGCCAAACAGCGCTCGACGATCTCCTCGATCGCGGTGGCCATCTCCCTGATGCGCGGCGGCGTGAATCCCCTGCTGACGATGCGGCGCATTCGGGTGTGCTGGGGCGGGTCGGCTGCGGCGATCGTCTTGGCTGAAGCCATCTCGGCCATGTCCACGGGGATGCCCGCGGCCAGGGCAAGCAGTCGGTCGAGCACCTCAGGTTTCATCTCGTCGTCGGGCGGCGCGGCGCCCTCGTAGGGATTGGGTCGCGACGAGAACTGCTGCGGGTTTGACTGCACGGCCTTGACATCGTCGAACCGCGACACCACCCAGATGTCTGAGCTGGTGCGGTAGACGGGAAATCGCTCCCGCAGCTCGGCGAGTACCTCCGGCAGCTGGTCTCGTGGGCCGGGCTTGAACGGGTCGAATATCAGATCCGTCATCGGGCGCATCAGTCCCAAAACCGGTACAACGTCCGGGCATTGAGCTCGACGATCTTTCGGGCCTCATCGTCCGGCACATTCATGAGGTGCTCGGCGAGCAGCTTGCGGGTGTACGGCCAGTTGGAATCCGAGTGCGGATAGTCGCTTTCGAACATGATGTTGTCGATCCCGATGCGGTGCCGTTGCTCGATACCCGACTGGTCGGAGATGAAGCAGCCATAGATGTGTTCCCTGAACAACTCGGAGGGAAGTTTGTCCGCGTTGACGTTGCACCAGTACTTGTGCCTGCCCCATGAGTAGTCGATGCGTTCCAGCAGGTAAGGCATCCAGCCGATGCCGCCCTCAGAAAGGGCGACCTTGAGGTTGGGGAACTTGTAGAACACGTCGGACATCAGGAGGTCGACGGTTGTGATCATCGAGTTCAGCCCGAACAGCGCGATGCTGATGAACATATCGCCGTCCGGCGCGAGCCCCTGCGGCATGCCGCCGGAGCCGAAGTGCATCGACAACGGAAGTTCGGCTTCCTCGCACATGCGCAGGATCGGATCCCAGTGGTCGGTGTGATACGACGGCAGACCGAGCTTGTGAGGCGCCTCGACGAATGAGATGGACCTCGCGCCCTTGGCGACCGTCCGCTCGATCTCGGCCACCGACGCCTCGACGTCCCAGAACGGGACCATCATCAACGGGATCTGGCGCTGTGGGGCATAGGCGCACCACTCGTCGAGGATGAAGTCGTTGTAGGCGCTGACGCACAGCTTCGCAAAGTCCTTGTCCTCGGCGGCGTAAAACGTGCTGCCGGCGAAACCGCCGAAGTTCGGGAAGCACAGTTGGGCCCATGTGCCCTCGATGTCCATGTCCTTGATGCGGTCCTCGATGTCGTGGCAGCCGGGGAGCATGTCGTCATAGCTGCGCGGGTCCATCCCGAAGTCACGCGGATGCTTGCCCGCCACCGCATTGAGAGCGAAATTGCCGGATTGGCGCCCTTCGTAGAGCCATGTGTCGTTGCCGTCCGGCAGCTTCACGATGCGCGGGGCAACGTCCGCGTACTTGGCAGGCACCCGGTCGAGCCAGACGCGGGGGTGCTCGATGACATGGTCGTCGACCGAGATGATCTTGGCGTCGTCGGGGAGCACGAAGTTCCTCCTGGAAGTGTTGAATGCTTCAGAGTAGAACGATACGTGCGTGAGATGCAACGGATCGTTCTTGCCACTGGATATAAGAGCAGTAACCTCGTTCGCATATGATCCTTGCGGACTTGGCCCTGAGGGCACAGACGAACGACACCAACGTGGACAGGTGATACCGATGAGGCCCCTGGAACTGGACCCCGAAATTCGCGAGGCCGTCCGCGACCTACCCGATTTCGTCTTCTCCACCGACACCGTGCCGATGATGCGGCAGAACGCCCCGTTCCCGCCCGTGCCGGCACCCGACATCGAACGAATCGACCTCACAACCGACACCAACGGCGGGGTCGCGCTGACCCTGCTGCGTCCCCGCGACGCTGCCGGTGACCTGCCGGCCCTGTATT
>Ga0209009_1000143_pt1 | contig 29084 bp, 31 predicted proteins | sample BlaSpr_A8_OM3_M2_FD_187979 | JGI IMG/M metagenome (GOLD analysis project Ga0209009, IMG submission 187979) | Forest soil microbial communities from Thunder Bay, Ontario, Canada - Black Spruce, Ontario site 2_A8_OM3_M2 (SPAdes) (version 2) | ecosystem: Environmental > Terrestrial > Soil > Boreal... | reverse complement strand
GTGGCTGCGACCGATAGGTTTGGCGGCTAGTGCAGTGAGCCAGGCGCAACTATAGAAACGTGGCCGATACTTCGGTTCTTCTTCAGAACGCCTGCGAGTCGTCGGCCGATCTTCCTGCAGCTTGTGAACAACGTTTGCGACCGCATCGTGGCGGAATGCCTTGCTTCGCCGGAGGCTCGTATTGGCAAGCCCGAAACGCTCGTGGTGTCCCATTTGTTCATCCAAGCGTGGGAGCGAAATCCGTAGGGTGCCGCTCGTGTGCGCGATCAATTGTAGTGGGAGCGACCGGACTCGAACCCGCGACCTCCTGCGTGAGGCAGGCGCGCCCCAGCCGTCGGCTTGGACGAATTACCCTAGAAATTCGGATGGTTGCAGGGTACCGGAAACTTGTTCACAGGAAAGAACGATTGATTGCAGAGGCTTGATTTGAACCGACGAACTCCAGCAGTTCGACGGCGCCCCTGCTCACGAGGCAGGCGCGCCCCTGGCGCTGGCGTAATGTCGACGTAGGACTTGCCTGCTTATCACCGCGAGGATTCTAGACGTAACTTTTGGAGTTCACAGATGTATGTCACCCGGTTGGTTCCTGAGGATTTCTTGGAACAACTTCGGAGCATTTGAGGGAGAAGATTGGCTTCCCAATAACCCTAAGCGACGGTTGAACAATGACTTATGGTTTTGAAATCGAACCTGTTAACCGAAGGGTTGCTAGTTCGAATCTGGCCCGGGAGCCAACCTTCTCCCAATTTTTCAAATGCTTACAACGACCTTGGTTTCTTGTGAGTTTGGAACACTTGGAACGTGCGACCGCCAGGTAAATCGGGTCCGGCGATTATGTCCGAGTAGGCGACAATACGCCCGGAATGTGGCGGGCGCGAGCGGCACTTCTACGTGTAGTGCGTTTGAACGACGACGCTGCCGCTAAAACGCGCCCAGAAGGGCTACGGTGGGCCTTGTGCGCAGCAAGGTCGCGCCTAACCTCCCCGCGTGTGCATTTCCAAGTGGGGATCCTTCCGGAGCTGTTGGATTTCGACCAACACCCCTCGCGACGGCAAATCCTGGCGTTCTTCGGCGCCGCGGTCGGTTCGCTTCGCCCACTGGCTCACGATGAGGGACTTGATCTCTTCCCGGGTGGCGCCGCTGCGGAGAGACTTCCTCAGATCCGTTCCGTTCTGAGCATAAAGGCACAGGTACCAGATCCCGTCTGCGGTCAGGCGACTCCGGTCGCAGCGTTGGCAGAACGGTGTGGTTGTGGAAGCGATGATGCCGAAGATGTTCCCGTCGGCCAAGAGGAACCGCTCCGCGGGCGCGGAACTATCCTCCACCACCGGCTCGATCCGGCCGTAGCGCCGGCTGAGCGCTTCCAGGATCTCCGCCCGCGAAACCACCGTGCTCCTGGACCACTGCGTCGCCCCACCGACATCCATGTATTCGATGAAGCGCACTTCGGCACCGGCCCGCTTTCCGAACTCGATCAGGTCAGCGAGTTCATCTTCGTTGGCGCCGCGCACCACGACGGCGTCTATCTTCAGCGCTCGGAAGCCTGCCTGATGGGCCGCCTCGATCCCGCGGAGCACCGGCGCGTGGGCGTCCCGTCGAGTTAACACAAGGAAGCGGTCCGGGCGGAGCGTATCCAGGCTGACCGTCAGGCGGTGCAGGCCGGCGTCACAGAGCGCCTGCGCTTGCCCGGCCAGCAAGACGCCGTTGGTGGTCAAAGCTAAGTCCTTGATTCGCGGGTTCTGCGCCAGCATCCTAACCAGCACGGGAAGGTCTTTACGCAGAAGTGGCTCACCGCCGGTCAAGCGCACCTTCTCGATGCCGACTTCAGTGAAGATGCCGGCCAGCTCGCTGATCTCTTCGAAGCTCAGCAATTTTTCGCGCGGTAGCCAGACGTACTCTTCCTCAGGCATGCAGTAGCGACAACGGAGGTTGCAACGGTCTGTAACCGAAATCCGCAGGTTGAGAAGAGGCCTGCCGAAGGCGTCAGCGGGTCCCTTTGATTTGATGGAAGGTTGCATGGCGAGGCCGCTTTCTTGTGGGGCACATGGTAGGCTGCTCCGGCGCCCAAATCAACTTTAAGTCTCCCTAGATTAGTTTGGATTGTCAAAAGGTTCGCATTTCTGAAGACCGCCTTCCCGTGGCGGTCTTCTTGGTTCCTCCCTGGGTGCCATACGTGTTCTCGCTACGAGAGCCAAGAAATGAGGTGGCTTCTTAGGAGTCCAGCACAAGCAAATCTGATCGAGGGCGCAAGTGCGGCACAAATGGACGGAAGGTAACCTGTCGTCGAAACGCGGGGTCCCACCTCCCAGGAATTCTCGCGCCACAAGACGGGCAGCAACCCTGAGGAGTGAGATAGTAGCCCGTGATCACATAGCCGTAACGTTCGATGAGAAGTTCCCGACAGCTCGGGCAACCTGTGTTCTCCAAGTCGCCCACCTCGCCCGGCAGGTTCCATGCATAGACGTAGCGGAGTCCGGCTTTCTTGCCAATCTCTGCCGCGCGTATCAAAGTCTCCGCACTGGTGTTCTCTGGATCGGTCATTTTGTAGTCTTTGTGAAACGCTGTCACATGCCAAGGAATATCCGGCGACACGCCCGCAAGGAACTCGGCCAGCCGCGTCAGTTCGTCATCCGAGTCGTTGAACCCGGGAATCACCAGCGTAACGATCTCCAGCCAGAAGCCCATCTCGTGCAAGCGTCGAATGGTATCCAGGATGGGCTCCAAGCGCCCGCTGACGATAGTGGCGGTCATCAAAGCTCTTCAGGTCAACCTTGTAAAGATCCACCCACAGCCGCAGGAATTCGAGGACCTGCAGCGTGCCATTTCCGTTGGAAACAAAGCCAGTCACCAATCCGGCCGCGCGTGCTTCCTTAAAGACGGCCACGGCCCATTCACTCGTGATCAGCGGCTCGTTATACGTGCTGACGATGATCCTGCCTCCCTGGCGGAGGGCATCGAGAACAAGTTCGGCTGGCGTGACCCGCATTGGGCCAACAACGGCGGCGGGATCGCGCAGGGCTTGCGAGGTCACCCAATTCTGGCAGTAGGCGCAGTGCAGATCACAGCCGAGCATTCCGAGGCTGTACGCGAGCGATGGTTCCAATTTCAATCCTTTCAACAAAATTCATTGTCGGGGCAGGCTCTTGCATTGCCGAAAATTCGCGGTATTCAAAGAAGAGGTTGCAAGTGCAGGAAGGACGGAGCGAAAACGTCAAAGCGTGCATCCAATAATTAAGATGAAAGACGGTCGTCAGGTCGGCCTCGCCAGCTTTGCAAATGGCGTTTCTAATCGACACCAAATTCGACCCTCTGGCGATCAGAGCACATCTTGATGAATGTTGTCTTAATTTCGACCTATGAGCTCGGCCGCCAACCGTTCGGTCTAGCCTCGCCTGCAGCCTGGCTCCGCAACGCAGGAGCGGAAGTCACTTGCCTCGATCTTTCGCGTGAGCCATTCCGCAAAGATCCGATACGCGCAGCGGATTTGGTCGCATTCTGCGTGCCAATGCACACGGCGACGCGCCTGGCGGTGCAGCTTGTGGGAACAATCCGCGAACTGAATCCAAGCGCCCACATCTGCTTCTACGGTCTTTATGCACCTGTTAACGAAGCGTACTTGCGCAAACTTGGCGTGGGAACAATTCTCGGCGGCGAATTCGAGCAGGGACTCGTGGATTTGGCCGCCCGGCTTGCCGCAGAGACGAACGGCAAACAACGCGAGCCTGTAATTTCTCTCGCGCGGCAGAAGTTCTTACTCCCCGATCGCGGAGGAATGATTCCACTCGAGAAATATGTGCGGCTCATCATGCCCACCGGGGAGACGCGCACGGTTGGTTATACGGAAGCCAGCCGCGGCTGCAAGCATCTCTGCCGTCACTGCCCGATTGTGCCGGTTTACAACGGCGCATTTCGAATTGTCGATCGCGACGTGGTGCTGGAAGATATTCGCCAACAGGTTGAGGCTGGGGCGCAACACATCACCTTCGGCGATCCTGACTTTTTCAATGGTCCCACGCATGCGCTGACGATTGTTGAGGCGCTGCATCGCGAATTTCCGCGACTGACCTACGACGTCACCATCAAGATTGAACATTTGCTACAGCAGGCGCGCAACCTGATGGCGCTGCGCGACGCGGGCTGCCTGTTCGTGACCAGCGCTGTCGAATCGGTGGATGATGCTGTCCTCGAAAGGCTCGATAAGCATCACACACGCGCGGATTTCCTGCGCGCGGTCCAAATGTTTCGCGAAGCCGGTTTGGTGCTGCAACCTACGTTTGTGGCCTTCACGCCATGGACGACGCTCGAAGGCTACTGCGACCTCCTCGAAGTGATCCGCGAAAACGATCTTGTCGAAAGCGTCGCGCCGATCCAACTCGCCATCCGCTTGCTGATTCCTGCCGGTTCGCGTTTGCTGGAGCTGCCTGAAGTCCCTGAAATGATCGGACCTTTCGATGAAGAGGCGTTGCTTTACCCATGGAGCCACGTCGACCCGCGAGTCGACCAGCTTTGTGAAGAGATTCAGCGTCAGGTGCATGCTGACGAAAAACGGAAATGTTCCCGCGCGCCGATTTTCGAGAATATTTGGGAAACAGCGCATCACGCCCCGGGATTAAGCGTCGTGGCGGAACGCGCGCAGCCCCTCCTGGTCGTGCGCGCCGCGATCCCCTATCTGAATGAGCCCTGGTATTGTTGAGCGGAGCCCACTGGCGACCAGTTGGTTGCCATCGCCAAAGCGCGCGAAACCGTGCGCCAATCCGAAGGGTTTGTGTGAGGCCTCACCGGGCGGCTCGGCCCTTGGCTCTTGTCATCATCGTAAGCCCGTCATGCAGGGCGAAGCATCCCTCCGGAAACATTTTTCGAGAGTATTCGGACCTAGGTATGATCCCGCAAGGTTGAGCGCATTATCCGGGCACGCGGCTTGAATTCGAAATGTCTGGGAATGAAAAATCGAAGCGGCTCCTGATCCTGGCGAGCAAGTTGGGATATCAGACGCGTAGCTTCGCCGAAGCGGCAGAAAAGCTCGGCGTTGAAGTCGTGTTCGGCACCGACCGCTGCCACAAGCTCGATGATCCATGGTCTGACGGCGCGCTGCCGCTACATTTCCAAAATCCCAGCGAGTCCGCGCAGGAGATCGCGCGCGAGCTGCGCGACAAACCCGTGAACGCCATCCTCGCGCTCGGCGATCGTCCCACTTCGACCGCGGCATTCGCCGCACAGGCTCTTGGCATCGCCGGCAATCCTCCGGAAGCGGTGGAAGCGTGCCGCAATAAGCTTCGGCAACGTGAAATCCTGCGTGCCGCCGGCGTCCCGATCCCGGCATTTTTCTCGTTTGGCTTGGGAGAAAACCTGGCCACTGTCTTACCTCGCGTGAAATTTCCCTGTGTCGTCAAGCCGTTGTCGCTTGCCGCGAGCCAGGGCGTGATTCGCGCGAATAATTCTGAAGAATTCGCCACGGCGGTCCGACGCATCCACGCTCTTCTCGAATCTCCCGACATCCAAGTTCTGTGCGAACCAAACCTCGATCGCGTGCTCGTCGAAGCTTACATTCCAGGACAAGAAACAGCGGTCGAAGGCGTTCTCGATTCTGGGCGCTTGCGCGTGCTAGCAATTTTCGACAAGCCCGATCCGCTCGAAGGTCCCTATTTTGAGGAGACCATCTACGTCACTCCTTCGCGGTTGCCACGGAAGAAGCTGCACGCAATAGCAGAGTGCGCGCAACAAACTGTTGACGGGCTCGGGCTGACCAGCGGCCCGCTTCACGCGGAATTTCGCTTGAATGATGCGGGCCCATGGGCAGTCGAGGCCGCTCCCCGGCCAATCGGTGGATTATGTTCGCGGGCTTTACGTTTTGGTCCGCAGCGAATTTCTCTCGAAGAATTGCTGATTCGACATGAGCTGCAACTCGGCGGAAGCGATTTAGCGCGGGAGGATGCGGCCTCCGGCGTGATGATGGTGCCCGTTCCGCACAGTGGAATTTTCGAACGACTGGAGGGACTCGAACAAGCGGAGAAAACATCAGGCGTCGCTGAAATTCGCATTACCGCGCGCTTGCGTGATTATGTGGCAGCATGGCCGGAAGGTTCGAGTTACTTGGGATTTATTTTTGCGCGGGGTTCATCCCCGGAAGAAGCGGAATCCGCGTTGCGAGCCGCGCATGCGAAGCTGCATTTCGTTTTTTCGCCGCGATTGCCCATCGAACATCCAGTGACAGGACGCATCTCCCGTTGACCGCATCCTTTCATGCGTGGATCGAATTCCGGATCGAAGCAAGCTGGCGGACTAGGCTTTGGTCTGCGGCGGGATGTAACCTTCTGGCAATTTGGCGCCTTCGCCGAAGAAGAATTGTTCCATCTGTTCTTCAATTATTTTCTGCGAGCCGGGGTCGAGCGGATTCAACCGAAGCTCGTTCATCACCATTTTAGAATGCTCAATCCACAACTTCCAGGCTTCTTTCGAGACACTGTCGTAGATTCGTTTGCCGAGTTCGCCTTTCCAAGGCGGGCGATCGAGTCCCGGCATTTCCTTGCCAAACTTCACGCACTTCACCATATGCGCGCCAGGGGGCGCCGGCTGCGACGCGGGCTGCGCAGCGCTGTCTCCACACTTCTGGTCCGCCATGCTTTCCTCCGAGCTGATTGCCTGTACCTACTCAAGATACTGCAACCGGACGAGACTTCCTAGTCGCCCGCGTCCTAGTCCCTCGGATGGCTGGTGAAACTGGTGGTAGCAGCCGTGGCTGTGGCGCTTTTCTTGCGCTAGCTGGCGACATGCCGAGCGAGTTGGGTGCGATTTAGGAACGAAGCCGACTGGTTCCGGGGCGACCTCTGGCACGCGCGAGGATAGCCCAAACTCGGAAACGGGAGCCAGCAATCGCAAAACCAGACCGCTGTCCCTACCAAAAACTCCATTCTTCCCGATCTGGCGACAACAAGCTTTGCGGTGTCGCTTCGTTCAAACGAATTCAGCGCGAAGCCTCGCTAGCAGCATGGCTCAGACGCACCGAATAGGCGAAAGAATGAGCCAGGAGAATTCGACGGGAAGGAAGGGCGGCGCACTGATTAGGCGGCGACGCGTTCATAGCGATGGTGCAGTCCACCGACCTGCGAGATCTCCACGATTCGGCCCATCGACGCAGGCTGGATCGGCCTTGTGACCGGAGCGTCCTTGCCCAAAGATAAGTGAGTCCTCGTTCGCTCGTAATATTCGAAATAGGACTTCAGGACTCGACGCAGGCTGGCTTCATTGACGACGATCACGTGATCTAAGCACTCGCGCCGAATCGAACCGATCAAGCGCTCGACGTAGGCATTCTGCCATGGTGATTACCGCGGCGCGCTGTTCCACGGAAAAGCCTCCAACAGTTGGCGAGCGGCCCATTCGGACGTGGGGCATGCAGTCACACCGAAGTGAATCACGCGACGGCGGTCGTGCGACAGAATCACGAAGACAAACAACAACTCGAAGAAAACCGTTGGCACCACAAAGAAGTCGGTAGCGACTAAATCCTTCACATGGTTCTGAAGAAACGCGCGCCACGTCTGTGAGGGTGGTTTCCGGTAGCGGACCATGTACTTGGCGACTGTGGCCTGCGACAACTCGAATCCGAGCTTCAACAGTTCTCCGTGGATGCGAGGTGCGCCCCAGCAAGGATTGGCCAGGCTCATCTTTTGGATCAGATCGATGACCTCGCGCGACATAGAGCGTCGTCCCTGCGCATGGCGGCTCTTCCATCTCCAGTAGAGCCGGAAACCTTGTCGGTGCCAACCGATCACGGTCTCGGGTTTCACGATGACAAGAGTAGATCGCCAACCGTTCCACAGCCTTGAGAGCCACACCAACAATAGTCTATCAGCGGTAGTTAGACGCAGCCGACGACCGCGGCTGGATCGTTGCAGAACCAAGAGCTGATGCCGCAGTGCAAGGATCTCAGCCTGCAGCATTACCCGAGTTCGAAGGCTTTGTCGAATGGAAGAAAACAGCGAGGAAATGATCGTGAACATAGCCCCGACAAACTACAGTGGTCAGCGTTCAAAATTCAACGGATTCAATATGTTCGGAGTTTTTGGTAGGGACAGGTCTGAAAGGAGATGCGCTGCAGGGATTAACTTGCGATCAAACTCTCAAGGCCAGCCTTGTTGCGAACGATGAGTGTCGAGCCTTTGATTTGTAGCAATTGCTTTTTCTTGAAATCGGCGAACAGTCTGGTGACCGTCTCGCGAGACGCTCCAATCATTTGAGCGATCTCCTCGTGAGTGAGTGTCAATGTGGCCCGAATCTCGGCGCTTCCCTCTCCGTGGTCGGCGCACCAATCCAGAAGAAACCGCGCTAGCTTTTCTCCGGCCGAATGCGAGAGCCCGATGGACCGCATTTCAGCGACAGCGGCGTGGTAGGTTTCGCCCAACTGCTGGGCTACGCGCAACGAAACTTCGCCGTGCTCGCGGAGAAAATTCAGGAAATCGTTTCGCGAGATAAAATTCGCCTGCGTGGGCTCGATCACGTCCGCGGTGAGCTCATAGGGCTTACCGGTAACCGTGGCTGGCAGCCCCAACACTTCCCCCGTCTCCGAAATTCTAACGATCAGGGTTTTCCCATCGATCGAAGAGGTGGAAAGTTTCACGCGTCCGGCGCACAAGATGAAAACGCCGCGGGCGGGCTGCCCTTCCACAAACAGCGTCGCCCCTTTGGGGTGGGAGGAAGCCGACGTGATTACTGACAGGCGCTGCACGGCCGCCGGCGGAAGATTACAAAAGAGCCGATCTTCTCGATGCGGGCAAGTTACACAATTCTCAATTATTTCAAGACCGTAGGGGGCGCGCATTGATAAACCAGCCGGTATTCTACCCCTTTTCCCCCGCGGAACAATTCTGAAGCCGCCGGTCATCTCCGCTACCGTCCGCCATTCAGGTTTGTGATTGAAGAAGTCTCGTACGGATCCTTTAACGAGTTGGTGACGGGCGTCACGTTTGCGCGTGACCGCCGTCACGGCGAGCTAGTTTGGGAGCACGCATAGTCAAGAAGGATAAGGAGGCTGCTATGCAAAAAGATGAGCGAGACCTGTTGGATGTCCTGAAGTTTGAGCTTAACTTCCTGGGAAAAGGCGGATATGGCCGCTCAACGAGAGAACCTTGGCGGCCGGTGTTTATCTTCGAAGATTCTCCCACGTGCATGAATTACGATTGCAAAAACGATCCGGCTCCATGCGGCGATTGCGTGCTGATGCAGTTGGTACCGCCGGAACTTCGCGCCGGGAAGAAACGCTGCCGGCAAATTCCGCTGAATACCGCAGGAGAGACTCTCGATACTCTTTATCGATATGGCGACGAGCACGAGATCGAAGAGACACTGCGAAACTGGCTGGTGACTATTATCGGTCAATTGGAGGCGCGGCGAAAGGAACCACACACTGCTGACGTCAAACACTTGCTCGCCAACGGCCAAGTTACTAAAGGCGTAGCTTTACATCAAAACCTTCATCCGAAATGTGCGAACCCGGCATGCGCTACTGCGTTCCATTGGCTTGAGGGCGGCAAGTTCTTTCGCTTCCGGCCTGACGAGGCAACTATAGACTCAAACCCAAGTGTGACCGAATCAACAGGGAATGTGCACGGGGTGAAACATTTTTGGCTCTGCGAACACTGCAGCCACGTTTTCACGTTGGTGTACGACGCGGAGCATGGAGTTGTGCTCACTTTGCGCTGGTTGGAACTGCCGCTCACCGAAGCTCGCAAGGAATTGGCGATATCGCGTCCGAACTGAAGCCAAGCGGGCTAGGATTTATGTTCTGTAACCCTCGAGTTGCCATAGCAATATCAGAGGATCGTGTTCTTTTCGAAATGAGGGAAGACAATGCACTACGGTTTGATGGCGACCTTAATCACACCATCTCGTCGCTCGCCGAAGAGCTTGTACGCCTCGGTGATCTGGTCCAGCGAAAACGTATGCATTAGAAAGTGGCGTCAGGTCTAATTTGCCATGCCTGACTAATTCCATCAGTCGGCGCATGCGCTCTTTGCCGCCGGGACAAAGCGTTGTGACAATCTTATGGTCGCCAAGTCCGGCAGCGAACGGCTCTAGGGAATCGCTTCAGCTGCCGCCATAGAAAAATCCGTAAGAAAAAGAACATTCTTCATCTGAATTCGGGTTTGGATATCCAGCATTTTTTGATCCACCTCCATAATCTTTGTACCTCAGATCTCTAGGAGCCCTTGTGACAGCTATCACGATTGATTGTGATGTAGGTCACATCGCATCAACCATCGACAGGTTCATCGTATGACCTGGAGGTGGGACATGCGAACAACCGAAGTCAGCACACCGGTAAAAGTGAAGAACATTCTTTACCTTACGGATTTCTCAAAACCTTCTGAGGCAGCGCTTCCGTTCGCCATCACGTGTGGCCGCGGATACGGCGCCAAATTGCACGCACTTCACATCTTGATTCCTGAACCTTTCGTCTATACGACACCCGAGTTGACAGCAGTCGCGATCGAAGCCGAGGACGAAAATGCTCACGCGGAAATGCAGCGGATCGAGTCTCAGCTTGCCGGCCTGCAGCACGAAACCACGGTAGCGAGAGGAATCGAGGTTTGGCCAGCGGTCCAACAAGCCATCCAGGATGACGAGGCTGACTTGATTATCGTTGGGACGCACGGCCGCCTTGGGGCAGAGAAGTTGTTGCTTGGTTCTGTCGCTGAAGAAATTTTCCGCCGTTCGCTCGTGCCGGTACTAACGATCGGTCCGGGTGTGCGCAGCGGTGTACATAATGGCGCTCGGTTTCATCGCGTGCTTTTCGCCACAGATTTCAGCCAGGAGTCGTTAGCTGCGGCGCCCTATGCGATCTCGCTCGCCCAACAGAACGAATCTCATCTACTACTAATCACCGTAATGCGCAAGCCTGGGGAACTGAACGATTCTGATAACAGAATGTTTGAGTTGTCGGTGGCCGAGGCAATTCATCGCCTCTACGAAATAGTCCCCGAGAACGCGGAACTTGAGTTCCCGCCGCAAGTGGCTGTGGAATACGGTGAGCCGGCTGACCGGATCGTGGAAGTTGCGAAGCAGCGCGGTGCGGACCTGATTGTACTGGGCGTTCGCGATGCCGCCGGCCGTCTCGGTGCGGCAACACATCTGGAGCGCGCTACTGCACATAAAGTGGTCGCGCATGCCGCCTGTCCAGTTCTCACCGTGCGCGGTTAGCGTCTTGACGATTCGTATTGAGCGCGAGATACGGGAATCGACAAACTGGTACTCGAGAGGTGAAATTATGAAACGACCGTTGGTGACTCGGGGTGGGCTATTTAGAACAGCTTTCATTCCCTATGGGCGATACAGTTCCGCAATTAGGCCGCTGGACTCAATGGGAGATATTTGGATGAACACTATTAGGCGCGCAGTTCTTATGGCTGTTCTTTTCGGCGCGACATTCGTGGTTGGTGCCGCGCAAGCAGGCGACGTAAAAGGGAAGGTCTCAGAGACGGGATTGAAGTCGGCCGAAAACATTGCTGTCTACATTGACGCTGTTTCGGGCAAGAAATTCGATCCGCCCTCGCAACATGTATCGGTTGACCAACGCGACTTGAAGTTCGTACCACAGACCATAGTTATCTTACGGGGAACCACCGTGGATTTTCTGAACAGCGATCACGTAATTCACAATGTCCATTGGTCTTCGATCGGCGGCGACAAGGCGCTCGCGCATGGTTTGCCACCTGTATCGCCGGGCCAAACACAGTCCTTTCAGTTCGACCATGTTGGCACGGCCACGACCCTCTGCAGTTTTCACTTCGAAATGATCGGCTACATTGTAATTGTTCCGACGCCATACTTCGCCTTGACCGGCTACGACGGTACTTTCACGATCAAAAATGTTCCGCCGGGCACATACACGTTGAAAACCTGGAGTGCAGACGGAAAACCCACGACCCAGTTGATCACCATCACGGATGCCACAACAAACGTCGAGGTAGCAGTGGTGAAGAAGTAGCGAATCGCCCGCAGGAAGGAAAGCGCACATTAAGGTACGCACCAAATCGAATGTTTTGCGGCCAACAAAAAGGCGCGTGGTGCAGTTAGTAACACTCGTGGCGATGTTGGCGCTTGCATCGTCATTGCTCGGTCAGACGGCCGGGATGAAAGATAGTTCGGTGACGGCGGTACAAGGGGAAAGCTGGATTCGTCACCTAAACAGGTCGTTCAACGAATCCAGTATGGGTAAGACATGGGAGTTAGGGCCGGCTCCAGGAAGCGAAAACTCCAGTTGGCAACTAAAGCTATCGCCCTTCTTCGCCACACAGACCGTCACGCTGCATGGTTCTGACCTGTACCGCCTGAGCTGCCGGGGATGCCATGGAAATCTCGGGTACGGCGCGCCTCCGGAAATAAGTTCCATTATCGAGCCGGTGCAGGCGACTTCCGTCGCGACCACGATGAAACGGATGAAAGATGCTGGGCGGGATGTAAACCAGTCAGACTTGACCACGATGGCAAAAGAATCCAAGACTCAGTTGCTGCAACGGCTTCACGCGGGAGGCGAAAGCATGCCGCCACCCAATTTGAGCGAAGCGGAGATTCGCTCGCTGATTCCCTACCTCGAACAACTTTCCGGCGTGCCGGGCGCGGAAAAAAATCAGATGGCTGTGAAGGAATCGCCTTACCGCGTTGGCGAGCACATTGTGAAATCCACGTGCCACGTCTGCCACAGCGCGACGGGCCCGAATCCTAATCCTCAGCAAATTTTGGAAGGAGCGATTCCGCCGCTCTCTGCTCTTACGACACGAGTGGGTCTCGTGGAGTTCGTTCGAAAGGTCACCTGCGGGGCGCCTATCATCATGGGCTCGCCACCAACGCCGTACAGGGGACGGATGCCGGTTTTCGTCTACCTGCGCCAGGACGAAGCCGCCGAGGCCTACATGTACCTGTTACTTTACCCGCCGCAAAAATAAGTAGGGAAGACTGAACTCTCCAGCCAGGTAACAAAATCCGCTTGTGATCGCGACAACGCGATCAAGCCGTGTGTCGCGGGCGCGGTACACCTCCCCATACCGCCCGCACCGAGCGGCACCGTGATTTCGTACGGTCCAAGTTTCGAACCTGAAGCCAGCATGATTAGTGCAGGGATTATAGCCTCAGAACCGTTTGGACAGGTATCTTCGACCGCTAGAGTGGATTACTGTGCTAACCGGGCACAATGGCTTGCATGATAGGAAATCGCCGGGACAAAGTGTTTGTTCTGACTTTTCAGTTGCTCAGAGGCCCAACGATCTCATACGGCCGAAGTTTTGCTCCCGCCGCTCGGCTCACTTCTTCAACCGTCCCGGCCAATTGACTACCAACGAGAAATTTTGTTCCTTTTTTGCTAACGGGGACGTGTTGGTCAGGAATCGTCCATCCGGTGCCACATCGTAATATCGGCCATTCAAATTGCCTGAGGCCAGTTCGAACAGTGCCGTCGGGCTGCTGAATTCAACTGGGCTCGCCTTCATATTTACTTCCACTGCCATTATCCTGAGACCTTCTCGATAGTAGATCTCTTTCCCGTCGTGTCTCCAAACCGGCCTCTCCCCGCCGATCGTTGAAACCTGGTACTGCGCTCCACCGGCGGGAAAAGGCGTGATATAAACTTCCTTTCTGCCGCTACCATCGGATTCGTACGCCAGCCACCTCCCGTCGGGCGAGAAGGACGGGGCGGTCTCATTTGCTACCGAATGAAGGAAGGGTTGTGGCTTGCCGTCACCGCCGAGCGCCAAAGTGTATATGTCCGCACCCGTAACGCGGTCGATGATCGCAAAAGCGAGAGATTTTCCATCCGGCGACACAGTGAGGAACAACGCTCCGTACTGGTTTTTGTCAAACTTCAGCACCGCCTTCTCTTCCCCGGAACCATCCGCCGCTCTCACATAGATGTCCTGCGGCCCATTGATACTCCATGTGAAATAGATCTGCCGGCCGTCAGGCGACCACGCAGGTGAGCCTCCATCGCCACTGCCGAGCGTCATCAGTGTCCTGGTTCCCCGCTCATCCAGAATTCGGATCTTGCTCTCTTTCATGCTGGTCGTATCCGCGATAACCCGCAATCCATCCCGCGAAATGGCCACGTTCTTGTAATGGTCATTCTCACCCAGTGTGCCCAATACTTTGCCGTTCCGGTCGTACCAGACTAACTGCGTGCCCGTAGGCGCATCACCCGCCATGTACACCAGCTTGCCCTCGGCGGAGGTTGAGAATTCCGCAACGCCGAAGAGTAGCTCGAAATCTGCATGTTCGACGATGGCCGCAGAGCCTCCGCTTAATATCCCTGTGCGTGGGTCAAACCCTTGTGCGACGAGATTTCCATCGCGCCAAAAAAGCAAGTTTCCGTTCGCAAAAGTAGCGCTGCTGCATGTTCGCATTAGCGATACGTCTTGTTTCCCGTCGATGGAGGCGAAGTGCAACTCATTCAGTTCGGTGCACCCACCGTTCGGTGCGTTTACGTAGAGGAAGTGTTCGCTGTCGGGCAGGAAATATGGCCAGCGATGGCTAACAACCTCCACAGGTGCTGAGGAGGGTTTGACTTCAGCGATTGCCACCGGTGTCCCGCCATCGGCCGTCACACGAAGAATCGGGCTTATTCTTGTCGCTGCAAAGATGATTATTCCGGAACTTCCCCAGCTTCCCCCTCGAGCGTCAGCGGCGTCGCAGATGACCTGAACCGGCCCGCCGTCCGCAGCCACACGTTTCAGCTTGCCATCCCCAAAAAAAGCGATCTCGCGCCCATCCGGCGACCAGAAAGGATAGTAGGCGCCACTGGTGTCGCTCACCTCACGGGTCTCCGCTGAGGCCAGAACTCGCAACCAAATCGAGCAGGTCTTGCCTGACAGCATCGACGAAGCCGCAGATTCAGTTTTGCAGCCGATGAACGCGAACCTCTTTCCATCGGGAGAAATCTGCGGCGGTCCGATTCTTCCAGAAGTATCCGCGAACACTCCAGGTGGAGGAATCACCGAAACCATTAAGGGCGATTGCGGCGTAGCCCGTGTTGCGTAATAAGTTGCGGCGATTGCCAACGCGATCGCGGCTAAGGTCATCGCTACCCAGATCGCTTCCCGAGGGAATTTCCCTGCTTTCTCCATTCCGCCCGCCACACTTTGCACGCCGCTCTCGCCAATCCACCTCAGCTCACTCGCCAGGTCGCTTGCGCTTTGCCACCTTTCATCGGGGAGTTTTTCGAGGCATTTTTTAACCGCGTGCTCGAGCGCGGGTGGCGTCATCGGTTTCACGCTGCTGATTGGCGCGGGTTCCTTCTCAAGGATCGCTGAAGCGACGCTGAGGTGGCTCTTTCCGTCAAAAGCGCGCCGGCCGGTCAGCATCTCGTACAGAACCGTTCCCAACGAAAAAATATCGCTGCGGCCATCCACCTCTTTCCCTCCGACCTGTTCCGGAGCCATGTATTGATACGTTCCGACGATGGTGCCTGGTTCAGTGGCAGGCGATAGCTTCGCGGCTGGCGCCGTCACTGATGCCAAGTTGGCCAATGAGATTGACGGTTTCGCAAGGCCGAAGTCCAAAAGTTTCGCACCCGTCGACGTCAGCATGATGTTGCCAGGTTTAAAGTCCCGATGAACGACTCCACTGCGATGCGCCTTGTCCAGCGCGTCAGCGAGCTGCGCGCCGAACTTCAGCACTTGGTCGAGCGGCAGGGGGCCTTTTTCGATCCGCTTCGCCAATGTCTCGCCTTCGACGCACTCCATCACCAAATAGTCGATGCCGTCCTGATGGCCGACGTCGTGCAACACGCAGATGTGTGGATGATTTAAGCTGGAGATGGTCTTGGCTTCACGCTCGAATCGTTGTTTGCGAACTGGATCGGAAGAAAGTTGCGCGGAGAGAATCTTAATCGCGACGCTTCTCTCAAGCCGAGTGTCGCGAGCGCGATACACTTCACCCATGCCCCCCGCGCCAAGTGCGGATTGGATTTCGTAGGGACCGAGCTTTGTACCCGGAGCAAGCGGCATAAGTGGCCGCGATTATAACTCCGAGAGGCCTCCGTCGGGCGCTCTCAGCCTCAAGTGCCCGATTAACGGAGCGCAAACCGGACATCTCTAATAACGCCGGCTCTGTCAAATCTTTTTTGGATAGACTCCTGCATCCACTCCGATGAGTGTTCTCTTTCGGCATTGCTCAAATGCGGGCTTGTTAAAGAAAAACAGAATCATGGCAGGCTCACTGGAAACGTTCGCCACCCCGATCCAGTTTCCGTGCGGGATGAAAACTGTCGCTCCCGTTCCTGCGTCGTATTCACGTCCAGCCAACGTGACGCGCACCGCACCCTTGTGGACAAATATCACTTCATCTTCGTGCAGATGCTTGTGGGTCGGAATTTTGTTTCCCGGTGGCATCTCCTCTGTCCCGACGACCAGTGCGTCCGAGCCGGTACTGAGGGGATCAACCTTGAAAATGAGCGGCTTGTCCCCAAGCAGCATCCAACGGTCACCTTCATCAGCCTGAAAGACTGTCGGCGTCGGTTGCTTTGGCACTGCCCTCGAATCTGTGGTCGGTGCGTGGGCGTTAGTGGCACTTGGTGCGGGCGCAGGGTTGGTCTGAGCAGATAATGGGACGGCCGCCAGAAGCAGCAACGACGCAAGATGAACGTAAATCGCCATACAGCCTCCGTTTTCCGAATCGACTTACGGACGAAACGTATACCGCAGTAAAGATCGCACGGTCAACTGTCGAAGCATCGTCATAGCACTCACAACCCGGAATCGCCTCGTCACCGGCCAACTGGTCGGCTACTCTTACCTTGGGATTACTTCAGGTTTGCCCGTCACCCGCCCAGAATGCTGCACTCACGAGTGCGCAGGTGGAGTTATGGGAACGGAGCCACCTCCTCTATTGCGGCAGGCCGATTTTGCAAAAACAAAGACTACCGAGTGGGGCCGGGCCTTGACTGGATTGCCGTCAACAGCAACCAGAGCACGCAGGTTCCAACCACCGCTCGTTGAAATAGCCCCGCATTTAACGATCCTTGAAAGATGAGAAATGCCACAAAGGCGGCTAACGCGAGGAGCGACAAGGCCATCAGCGATCGATACGAAAATCGTCGGCGTGCGTCGTACTTCAGGCGTCTTGATATCAGCAACGTGGCCGGAATCAACGCCAAAAAGGATATAAGCAGCGTTGCGCGAAGTCGGATTATCTCCTTGTTGATCGTGAAAACACGTGATGCAAGTCTGCAAATAAAAAAAGGCGCGCAGCCTATCCGCCACGCGCCCTAAAAATCATCTCGACCAATTCTTACTTCGCAGCCGGCGCCGCCACCACCTTCGTAAACGTCGATTCCAGATCGGATGTCCACGTGTTGCCGCCATCTGTGGACGATTCATATTTGAGTGTGTATTGCGTCTTGGAAACTTCCTTCTCGGTCAAGCGCGTCTTCATCGGCTTACCTTGCATCATCGTCTCGGTTATCCAAGTCCAAGTGTCGCCGCTGACATTTCCTTTGGCCGTGATCAGTTCGCCCCAACTGTCGAATGCGTTGTAGGTGTACATTTTTGTTTCCGGGTCATATCCCAATACGGCCATGATCTTAAAGTCGCCCACCGGTGACTTGTTGTCCGAATGACCCACAATAAAAAATCCTCCGGACACCCATTCCCACTTTTGAGTTGACGACACCGGTCCGGTCATACCGTGCGCAGTAGATTTGCCCTCTTCTTTCCAGTTGCCCACAAAATATGCGAGCCGCTTCACCTCTGGTCCTGGTTTCGGCGGTCCTTGCGGAGCCTGCGCCTGAATCGAAACTCCCAGCAACAAAACACAAATCGCAACCGACCCGATTATCCGTTTCATGTGAGATCTCCTTGCAAATTTGCACTGCACCCGACAGCCTTTATTATTGGCCGGCAGGCGGTTGCCATAGTTCCACCTTGTTTCCTTCCGGATCGATGACCCAAGCAAACTTTCCATACTCGGACTCGTCAATCTTCTCAAGTACATTGCAACCTTCTTCGCGCAAGGCTTTGACAAGCGCGTGGAGATCGTCCACGCGGTAATTGACCATGAAGGTGCCTTCGCTGGGTGCAAAGTGGTCGCCTTGCGACGAACCAATCGACCAGATAGTAGTTCCGGCAACTGGCTTACCTTCACCGTTGGTCCACGTGAACGCTGCGCCACCCCACTCTTGGACATCGATCCCGAGATGTCGTTTGTACCAGGCTTGTAGTGCTGGAGCGTCTTTGGCTTTGAAGAAAATGCCGCCAATGCCGGTAACTCGTTTCATAGAACCACCGAGATCGAGTATGGTGAGACGTAGTGTGTCTTTTGCAGTTTAATGCCGAACCCTACAAAGGCGCTGGTCATCAACGTTCCGGGAGATATGAATGGTGCCGCCTGGGCCGAGCCGGGCTCAAGTAGAAAAGAGAATTGCCATCCGGGGATGGAACCGGCGCAAAGCCTTCCAGAACTTTCCGGGGCGCCCCGCCGAGCGTGGGCACAGCCCAGATTTCCTCGAACTTCGCGGGAACTTCCGGATTCAGCCGCACGGGAGCTACGGGAGCTTGATGCAGGATGGCGTCTATCGCCAGCCTTGGCTTGACGGCAAGTTGACCGGCCCTGTGCAAGTCGCGCTCAAACTCCCCTTCGCGTTCAGCATCGTTTTCAGCGGCAACGGCTACGACTTCACGCGCGATCTTTCTACCATCGTCTATTCCCGCCCCGGCGGCCAGCACGACCTGTATTTCTTGAGCCAGAAATAAATCCTGGTGGGAAAACAGAATTCTGCCGGTTTCTCGAACTCAGTCAAATACGTGTTGGGAAATGATTTTGTAACCGGCGGTCGGTCCTGTCAGCCGAAAGGTTTCCTTTGGGGCACAGAACCTTCGGTTTTACTTCGGTGTTGAGATTTCAGAGACTCCGTTAATTCCTCGTCCCTTTACCTTCTGGCTCCCCAAAATTTGACAACCTCATTTCCGAAACCTACGATAGCCGCGCGGTGCCAGCGGAGGCTATTCTGTGCCTACTCGGCAATGCCCCTACTGCGGAAAGCTTGTGTCGGACTATCTGGGCGAGTGTCCATATTGTCACGAGGCAATTCCGGAGCTCCGCGGGGCTGCTCCTCGCCGCTCCGACGTCGGACGGAGAAAAATTCGCCAGGGGCTGCTGTATATGCTTCTAGCTACGGTCATTCATTACTTCGCAGGTGGTTACAGCGCGATGGAACTTCCTTTCCCCATTCAGCCTTTGGTGACCGTCTATTTGGCACCCGTACTTTTCTTGGGCGGGCTCGGCCTAAGTCTTTATGGCTTCTATTTGCACCGTAAATCTTGAGTCCATGCGATACGCTTCTCATGAGCGCGATTCGACCTGAGCATGCCGAAAGTGTTACCTTTCGGACCAATTGATAAAACTTGGGTCCGATTTGAGTCCATTACGCGCCAAATATCGTACAATACCGTGCTGCATCGTGCAGAACCGAGCAAGAAGAATCATCAACATAGCATTCTGATGTTGGTCTTCAGAAAGACGTACGAGGTTAGCTCTCGTTCGAAGTCCACGACCGTTTTCGGGATAGCCCAGGAAAATCGCTTAATGCGGCGGTACCGGCGCATAACCGACCGGGGCGTGTCAGCGGGCGAGTACGAGCGCGGTACTGCGCACGGATGTCCGAGTCGCTGAACATGATGTGCCAAACAAATCTACTCGGTTGAACGAGCCGGCAACGTCATCTAATCAGCCCAAGATTTTTTCCCCCTGCGATAGACTGCAGCGTTTCCTTCCTACTGAAATAGTTTTGTGTAATCCTAAATTAGCTCCCCGAGTTTTTAGTCGCCATAATAGAGCATGCGCCTTCAGATGACCGCTTTCGCCGTAGCATTCTTGTTGCTGCCTAGGGTGGGGCTGCATGCACAGCGTGAACCCGTCCTGAAACAGATTGATCTTCCGCATCCCTACTACTATCGCGAAATGTACCTTCCTCAGCTAACGACCGGGCCCAGTTCGCTTACCTGGTCGCCGGACTCCCAATCGGTCATCTTCTCCATGCAAGGCGCGCTGTGGCGTCAGCGACTGGATTCCCACGAAGCCGAACAACTTACGGCGGGCCCGGGCTACGATTACCAACCCGATTGGTCGCCGGATGGGCGCTGGATCGTCTATGCTTCTTACGATGAAGATGCGATCGAGCTTCACATCCTGGACCTTCAAACAGGCAATACACAAAAGCTTACAACGGGTAGCGCGGTCAATGTGGAACCGCGCTGGTCTCCGGACGGGAAACACATTATTTTCGTTTCGACCTCCTATCACAACCGTTTCCATATTTTTGTCGCGCGTGTCGAAAATGGGGAGTTGAAATCCACCGATCGCCTGACCGGTGAAACGCGCAGCGAACTTCCCCGGTACTACTACAGCGAGTTCGACACGGAAATCAGCCCTTGCTGGTCCCCTGATGGCAGCGAGATTTTTTTCGTTTCGAACCGTGGCCACATCTACGGTAGTGGTGGATTCTGGAGAATGAAGGCTGAACCTGGCTCCGATGCACGTGAAATTTATTTCGAAGAGACCACTTGGAAGGTGCAACCCGACTGGTCGCCGGATGGCAAGCGCGTTGTATATAGTTCCTACCTCGGGCGCCAATGGAACCAACTTTGGGTGATGCCAGCCGCAGGGGGTCTTCCGCTGCAGCTTTCGTACGGCGAGTTTGATGCGACCGCTCCACGTTGGTCCCGCGACGGAAGACCATTGGTTTCATTTCCAACCGCAATGGAAACACTTCGCTCTGGATTCAGGACACACTAAGTGGCGAGCAACGACAAATCGTCGCCACGAATCGCCGATATCTATATCCGATGGGCGAATTGAAGATAACCGTTTTGGATGCGGCCGGCCATCCCACGCCGGCTCGCGTGTCAGTCACGGGCGCCGATGGCCGTGCCTACGCCCCCGAAAATTCATGGATTCGGGCTGATGACAGCTTCGATAGATCGGAAAGGCAATTCGAGGCGCACTATTTTCTCTCTTCGGGACGGGCCGACGTTGTCGTTCCTTCCGGGACAGTGGAAATCGACGTGATGAAGGGGTTCGAATACAAGTGGGAACGCTTACGAGTGCCAGTTGAACCGCAGAAAACGGCCGAAGCAACCACCCGGCTGCATCGCTTAGGGTGGACAACCGATGATCCCGCGCAGTGGGTGAGCGCGGACCTGCACGTTCATATGAATTATGGCGGGAGTTATCGCAACACGCCAGAAGACCTCGTGGAGCAAGCGCAAGCTGAAAATCTGGGCATCGTCTTCAACCTTATCGTGAATAAAGAGGGGCGAATCCCCGATATCGCTTATTTTTCTACTCGACTGGATCCAGCGTCCACACCAACGACTTTGTTGTCGCAGGGCCAGGAGTTTCATACCAGTTATTGGGGCCACTTGGGCTTGCTGCACCCGGACCACAACTTTTTAATCCCAGGCTATGCCGGCTACCCAGGTACCGTTGCGGAGAGCCTATATCCTACGAATGCCGCCGTCGCCGACATGAGTCATGCGCAGGACGCGCTCGTTGGCTACGTCCATCCCTTCGATACCGTTCCCGATCCGTCACGCGACAAAAGCCTAACTTCCGAACTGCCCGTCGATGTCGCGCTCGGCAAAGTGGATTACATAGAGGTCCTCGGCTTCAGCGACCACAAAAGTACCGCAGCCGTTTGGTATCGTCTATTGAACTGCGGCTTTCATCTGCCGACGGGAGCCGGAACCGATGCGATGATGAACTTCGCATCACTGCGCGGACCTTTGGGGCTCAATCGCGTCTACGCTCCTCTTTCCGGTCTTCCGATTCAGCTCAGTGCATGGTTGGATAACTTAAGAAACGGGCGCACCTTCGCAACGAACGGACCGCTTTTGAGATTTCGGCTCGCGGATCGGGAGATCGGCGGGGAAGTCAATCTGCCCGTCGGATCAAATCGACTGAATTTCTCCGCATCGCTTCGCTCCATTGTTCCAATCGGCCATTTTGAAATCATCTGCAACGGCCGGGTCGCGCAAGAACTGACGTTGGCGGGTGACCAAACCTCAGCGGACCTCCACGGCGAGGTTTCCGTGGAAAAGAGCGGTTGGTGTCTGCTTCGGGCGTGGAACGAGAAAGCCGAGTATCCCATTCTCGATCAGTATCCGTACGCAACTACGAGCCCGATTTACATCACCGTCGGTGGCGAAGCAACTGCCTCTGCCGATGATGCTCGCTATTTCCTGGCGTGGATTGATCGCCTAAAACAAGCGGCCATCGCCAACCACGATTGGAATACCGATGCAGAAAAAGAAAGGGTGGCGAATCTGTTGTCGGACGCGGCGAAGGTATTTCAGATCCAAATCCGGGCAGTCGAGGCCAAGTGAGTTGGCACACGGAGACTTTCCGGCGGCCGACAGAGTTCATTGAGGCGTGAAAAGAATTGCAAGAAGACAGAGCAAGACAAAAAGCGCCCGTCGGACGAATGCTTATAAACGGGTGGCGCAGATTTAGGGGAGGTCCCAACTATGCAAAATGTGATCGTGCGATGTTTAACTTGCGGTCAAGCTCTTAAGGCCGGCTTTGTTGCGGACGATGAGCGTCGAACCTTTGATTTGCAGTAGTTGTTTTTTCTTGAAGTCAGTGAAAAGCCTGGTCACCGTCTCGCGCGAAGCTCCAATCATTTGGCCGATCTCCTCGTGAGTCAGTGTCAAAGTGGCCCGAATCTCTCCATCACCCTCTCCGTGGTCGGCGCACCAATCCAGAAGAAAACGCGCTAGTTTTTCTCCGGCCGAATGGGATAGCCCGATGGACCGCATTTCAGCGACAGCAGCATGATATGTTTCGCCCAATTGCTGGGCCACACGTAACGAAACCTCGCCGTGCTCGCGGAGAAAATTTAGAAAGTCATTTCCCGAGATAAAATTCGCCTGCGAGGGCTCGATCACTTCCGCTGTGAGTTCATAAGGCTTACCCGTGACCGTGGCCGGAAGCCCCAACACTTCGCCCGGCTCCGAAATTCTTACGATTAGAGTTTTTCCATCGATCGAGGACGTGGAGAGTTTGACGCGTCCGGCGCACAGAATAAAAACGCCGCGGGCGCCCTGACCTTCCAGAAAGAGCGTGGCTCCTTTGGGATAGGAAGATGCTGAGGTGATCACCGAAAGCCGCTGCACGGCCGCCGGCGGGAGATTGCAAAAGAGCCGATCTTCTTGGTGCGGGCAGGTTACACAATTTTCAATTATTTCGAGACCGTAAGGGGCGCGCACAGGTAAACCAGCCAACATTCTACCCCTTTTCCCGCGCGGTACAATTCTGAGGCTGCCGGTCATGGCATTCGCCGCCCGAACAGTATTGTTATTAACGAAGTTTCGTATAGGTCCTCAAAGAGCAGGTGATGAGTGTCACCTTTGTGCGTGACCGCCGTCACAGCGAACCAGCCTCGGGACGCCGATAGTCGAGAAAGATAAGGAGGCTATCGTGCAAAAGGATGAACGAGACTTGTTGGAAGTTCTAAAGTTTGAACTTAATTTCTTGGGAAAAGGCGGATATGGCCGTTCAACGAGAGAGCCCTGGCGGCCGGTGTTCATCTTCGAAGATTCCCCTACGTGCATGAATTACGATTGCAAGAGCGATCCGGCTCCATGCAGTGATTGCGTGCTGATGCAGTTGGTGCCGCCTGAACTTCGTTCTGGTAAAAAACCCTGCGGACAAATTCCGCTTAACACCGCAGGAGAGACTCTCGATTCTCTCTATCGATATGGCGATGAGCACGACATTGAAGAAACACTCCGAAACTGGCGGATGACTACTATTGGTCGACTGGAGGTCCTGCGGAGAACCCCACGTACTGCTGACGTCAAACAGTTGTCCGCCAACGGCCAGGTTACGAAAGGCATAGGTTTACATCAGAACCTTCATCCGAAATGTGCAAACCCAGCCTGCCCTATTGCCTTCCATTGGCTCGAGGGCGGTAAATTCTTTCGCTTCCGGCCCGGCGACCCTAGTCTAAACTCCAGTCCTAGTGTGACTGACTTTACAAGCAATTTGCACGATGTGAAGCACTTTTGGCTATGTGAGCGATGCAGTCACGTCTTCACTTTGGTTTACGACGGAGAGCATGGAGTTGTGCTCACGATGCGCTGGTTGGAACCGCCGCTTACCGAAGTGCGCAAGGAATTGCCGGCTTCGCGGCCAAACTGACGCTACGCGTACTGGGATCTGATGCAGATCAGAGATCGTGGATCTTATGGTACCTGGCGACGCAGAGTGTTAAAGGTGCCTTCGATGCTCATCGGCATCATTCCGGTGCGCAACTGGTAGTCCGCACCTAGTACCGAGTTGTTTTGTTGCCGTGGAAAGCGCTGCCGAGGACGGTTGTAACCAGTGCGGTAAGATTCCATCGGAGGGTTATCGTGGTCATCCGAGAAATGACTAACCACGCGACCTTGGATTTTCTCGCCCGTACGCATTTCGGCAGATTGGCGTGCACCAAAGGTGCCCAGCCATACATTGTGCCAATCTATTTCTCCTACAATAATAATTGTCTCTACAGCTTTTCAACCGTTGGACAAAAGATCGATTGGATGCGCACCAACCCGTTAGTATGCATACAAGTGGACGAGGTGGTGAACTCTGAGCAGTGGATCAGTATCATCGTCTTCGGCCGCTTCGAGGAACTCCCAGATGTGCCCGGGTGGCATGGCGAACGCTCTTTAGCTCACGACCTCCTGCAAATGAAAGCTATGTGGTGGGAACCCGGTTACGCGAAGACAATCCTCCATGGCACAGAGCGGCCGTTGGTGCCAATCTTCTACCGCATTCATATTAGGGAGATCACGGGCCACAGCGCCAGTCCTGAGGATTGCAAGACGTCCTAAATTGTCGGCCGCTAGCCCGTTGAGCTCCGCTCATTTCGGTGCATTACCCCGAGATAAGCCATACGACCTATTTCCCCTGCATGGACTAGATGTAGTTCACCAGGTTTGTGATGCGCAGGTTTACAAGCTGGTGATCCGTTCCGCGAATCGACGCGAACAGCGGTCCCCATACAGGCATCTCCGAGTCGCCATGCGCCGGCTTTTTCACACCGTTACGAAGCACGTCCTCGACGTAACCGCCCGGGAATTTACCGTCGTGGCGTTGAGCGAGTGTTGTCAGGTCCGCTGGCGGAGTTTTAAGTTCAGTCGACAACGGGCCGTGGCCCTTTAAATCAATTCCATGGCAGACAGCGCAATATTGCCTATACAGTTGCGCGCCGGAAACCGGATTTGACCCCGGCAGGTGCGCACCTTTCTGGTCTTGAGCGCGCGCGGCCGAAGCGAAGGTAACAACCGAAAACAGTACCGCGCACGACATCATGATGTTGCGAATAGCGAGGATGACCGTAAACACCTCACACGAAGTCTAAGGTTTGAACCGGCAGATGGTCAGTGCGTCCTTTGGCAATTAAGAGCCCAGTGTCCGAACCAGAACTCATCACTCCGACCGTAAAACCCAGTCCATGAAGTTCTTGCCCGGTGTTTCTTATTTGATTGACTGGATTGATTCCAGGTATTTAACTAAGTTCTCCAGTCTCACCGGCCCGCGGTCCACGTCCGCTTCCACCTGAGAAAAAATCGGCCCCCACACTGGCATCTCCCGTGATCCGTGCGACGCGACCATTCCTTCGCCCGTAATAATCCTTCGCACACGCGCTACCGGAAACTTCCCTCCATTATTTTTCGCAATCGCCGTCAGATCCGGTGCCGTCGCTTTCAACGCCGGTGCCACGGGCCCGTCACCTTTGCCATTTTCCCATGACACGATGCGCAGCACGCCCGGTACAAATCCACTCCTTCGACCGATCGGATCAACGTCTTCTGTTTCTCCGAATTCGGTGTCTCCCTGCGCGATCTTCGAACCCGGCTGCGTTCTGGCTCCGGTTCCCGCCGCCACAGCCGTGCTAACTGCAACAACTAGATACCATGACGCGCTTGGAATTTTCATAACCAACCTAATCGCCGGAGTGGAAGCTCGGCGAAATTTTCCGCAGAGCATCGCTTTGCGCTAGCGAAGGTCAAGCGAGCTACCGAACCTCTTCCGCGAACCCGTGTAAGAACGAGGAGACGCGACAATTCATTTTGTGCCTGGAAGTGGGGCAATCCCGGCGCTCACGAAAAGACCAGTAAGCGCGCTTCACCGATGGATTATTGCCCTTTCGTAGGGCGCCCGTTGCGGCGAGCGCCCTTTCAAAACTAACGGCCGGCGCTGACTAGTTCGAAAGCGGGTGACTCGTCACGCTTCGGGAATAGTTCCTGCCTGATGCCGAGTACGACGCGGCCATTCACTTGCCCCATCTTCAGGCGATCGAAGACGAGATTGATGGAGTCTAATGGCAATGTCTCGATTGTTGCTTTCACTTTGCCTTCGGCGGCAAACGCGAGCGCTTCTTCGAGGTCTCGTCGAGTGCCAACGATTGAGCCACGCAGCGTATATCCGTTCAGAACCACGTCAAAAATCGAAACGGGGAATTCTCCTGCTGGGAGACCATTTAGCACGCAAGTGCCTCCGCGACGAAGCATGCCGACAGCTTGTTTGAAGGCGATAGGCGAGACCGCGGTCACGAGCACGCCGTGCGCGCCACCAATTTGTTTTTGGATTTCTTTTGCGGGGTCCTGCGTTCTCGCGTCAATTGTGATTTCGGCTCCGAGCTTGCGCGCAAGCGCCATTTTTTCTGGTCCCAGGTCCACTGCCGCGACGTGCAATCCCATGGCCTTCGCGTATTGGATGGCGACGTGGCCCAGACCGCCCGCTCCAGAGATTACAACCCACTCGCCAGCTCTCGCCTCAGTCATTTTCAAACCTTTGTAGGTGGTGACGCCTGCACATAGGATCGGGGCCGCATCCACGAAGGAGAGGTTTTTTGGAATGCGTCCCAGATAATCGGCTTGGCCCAACGCGTACTGCGCGAAGGTTCCATTTACCGAATAGCCGGAGTTTTTCTGCTCCAGGCAGAGCGTTTCCCATCCAGTTTCGCAAAATTCACAATGCCCGCAGGCGCTGTGCAGCCATGCGATTCCAACACGGTCACCTTCCTTCAAGTGAGTGACGCCTGGTCCGAGGGCTGCGACAATTCCTGCTCCTTCATGGCCCGGTATGAAGGGCAGCGCGGGCTTGATTGGCCAATCGCCTTCAGCAGCGTGCAGATCCGTATGACATACTCCAGTAGCAACGATTTCTACTAGTACTTGCCCTGGCCCCGGTGTTGGGATTGGAACTTCTCGAACGACAAGTGGCTCGCCAAATTTCTCAACGACCGCTGCCTTCATGGTTCTTGTGTTTGGCATCCTTAATCTCCTTTCCGCTCGCAATTCGGCAACTCTAGCGCCCGAGAAAGAGCTTGTCTGTGTCATTCAGCACAGTTGCGTGTGATGGGCGTCACAGAGGTCCCACAAGAATTAATTAGATGTGCGTCTAAAGGCCACGGCTTTATCAAATACCACAAGTGTGCCAGTCAGCTCGAATACCGCGCTCCTCCTCACCGCCGAAAGGCGGGTTCGTCATGCACGAACTCACGACGCGACACGCCGCGAGATTTCAGCGCAGCGGGTAAGGTCGTTCCCGGTGAATGCATCGCTCCTCCTCCAGGCGCTACGGGGAGTCGAGAGCGCCAGCGATACCGATCGCCTGCCACTGACACTTGCCGTTCAAATCGGCACCTGTGCTCCGGAAGGAAAAGAAAACGACCCTCGCGCGAAGCTGTCTGTCGGGACCGCGACGGTAGACACAAATTACTTCAAGACGATGCGGATTCCAATCTTACGAGGGCGGGCGTTTCGGTGATGAGGACAAACCGAAATCGACGCCTGTAGTGATCGTGAATCAGACGCTGGCGAATCGATTCTGGCTTGGACAAGACCCCATTGGCAGACGGTTAGTGTTCGGTGGTGAAATTAAGAACTATTACGAAGTGGTGGGAGTGGCCGCGGATGGGAAGTACATCACACTGGGAGAAGCATCGCGACCATATGCTTACCGGGCGATGCGGCAAGAGGAATACAAAGATCGAACACTGGTCGCGAGAACGATGGGCGATCCGCGAGCCGCATTGGCATTGATCCGCGATGTTTCACGGCAGCTGGATCCAAAAGTCCCGGTGACCAACATCGAAACGGTTCAGCAGGCAACGAGTGCGGCGCTGCTCTTGCCGCGCGCGGGCGGAACAATGTTTGGACTGTTCGGCTTTCTGGGATTGGTCCTAGCATCGATCGGACTGTACGGAGTGTTTGCATACACCGTGGCGCAACGAACGCGCGAGATTGGAGTCCGGATGGCGCTGGGTGCAAATCCACTCGACATCCTTTTTGGATGCCGAGTCAACACATTGAAGCCCCTGCTGACAGGGACGAAAGTCCGGATAAGGATTGAGCACGAAGGGGAGAACCTTATGGCTTTGGGTAAGGTGGTATATTCCCTTCCACACTCAGGGATGGGAGTTGTCTTCACAAAGATTGAGCCAAACAGCCAAGTCATTCTGGAAAAGTGGATCACTGAACTAAGAGTCCGCAAATAAAATCGTTCGCGTTGCTTAGCGTTTAAGCTCTTCTCGATTGAACAAGGATTTCATTTCCAATAAACGGAACGTCATCTCATCTATTCTCAGTCTTCGGCTGCACCATTCTTAGCCGCTTGGCGACACCCTCGACGGCCCGCAAGAGTTCGGCGATTCCAGGCGTGTCGGGAGTCAGTTCGCGGGCGTCGAAGTCTCCTGCGATGTCGTCGTTTAGCTGAGTGCCGCGGCGCACTCGCTCAACCGTGAGCAGCGAAAGCACCGTAGACGCATCTTTGTGCCGGAACTGACGCTCCTGGTATTCGTAAACGGCCCAGGCAGATTTTCGCACGAAGTCCACAGCGTCGCGGAACTCACGCAACACACGCGGATCCGCTCCTCCCTTCTTGATTTCCTGTTCTATGGTGCGCAGATCAGCGGCTGCCTTCTTGAGCCTGAACGTGGTTCCCCAGAACGTCTCACTAGGCAAGCGGAGCTCCACCGCCACCGCGTCAGACTTCGAGCGACGGATGGCGACGACCTGCGCTTGGACCGTTTGGTTCGATAAGCGATTGGTCAA
>Ga0209009_1000142_pt1 | contig 29143 bp, 34 predicted proteins | sample BlaSpr_A8_OM3_M2_FD_187979 | JGI IMG/M metagenome (GOLD analysis project Ga0209009, IMG submission 187979) | Forest soil microbial communities from Thunder Bay, Ontario, Canada - Black Spruce, Ontario site 2_A8_OM3_M2 (SPAdes) (version 2) | ecosystem: Environmental > Terrestrial > Soil > Boreal... | reverse complement strand
GGCCGACGTAACGGGGGGTGACTGATGGCCGGGGAATCTCTACAACTCGCTGCACCCGGGCTTCAGCCGATCGGGCTCACAAACAATGTTGCCCGGAGGAGGTTGGTAGCACATGAGTGAGAAGAGTCTGTACGAGCGGCTTGGTGGCGTCTTTGCAATCGCGGCGGTGATTGATCACTTTAGCGACGCGGTTGTACAGAACCCGATCGCAGGGAAGACTTCGAAGAACCCGGCCTTGAGGGAGTGGCACACGCAGAACCTGGGCAGATTGCCGGGCCTCAAGTTCATGCGAACCCTCTGGGTCTGCGCGGTCGCGGGCGGGCCGCTCCACTACACGGCCACAAGGCCGGGGGAAACTGAGGTGGGTCTTGAGGAGGCTCATCGTGATCTCAAGATCTCGCCAGAAGAATTCGACGCCGTCGCGGCAGAGCTTGCGCGCACCCTTGACTTCTTCAAAGTGCCTGCGCGCGAGAAGGGAGAAGTCCTCGGCGCTTTCGCAGCGCACAAGAACGAGGTTACGACTGGCTACATGGCCGCGGCTAGATAGCCAACTGGAGGGCCCCCAACGGGGTGTTCAAGCTGCGTGTAGGCCGGCAGACCCACGCCAAAATCGTCATGACCATCGCCGCGGGCTGACCAAGAACGCGGCGATCGAGGGCGCTGGCAATGAATTTTGTTGGAGTCGTTGAGGACATTGGTGAGGGAGTGGACGTGGCGGGAATCACGATCATTCTGGTCGGAGTCCTTGCTTCGAGCGTGCACCAGGAGATCGTCCGGCGCCTGGGCGACAAGAGGGCGAAGGCCCTCATGTCTGAGGGAGCCGCGGCGGACCCGGACAGCGCCCTGGCGAAGATCGCAAGCTGGCTCCGCAACCCCTGAGCGCAGGCTTGAGGTGCGGAGAAGGTTCGTTGCGCGGCCAGAGCAAACGACATCAAGGGGGGCAGGCTGATCTAGCCGGACTCAATGATCGTCCGAGTCGAGCCATCGTCGGCAATCCGCGAGCTACCGGTGCAGTTCACGGAGATCTTCATGAAAGACCGGGTTCGTGGCAAAGCGGAAGAGATCAAGGGCAAAGTCACTGGCGACCGCGGCTTGGAGACAAAAGGCAAAGCGAGGCAGGCGGTAGGGAACCTCAAGCGCACCGTCCGCGACGTCAAAGAGGACGTGCGCGAGGGAGGTCATTAATCTCCGGCTAACGTTCCGAAGCCGCAGGACCCGGTGCGCCGGACATCAATTGGCGGACTGGCTGATCACCACCATTCCGGCGATGCCCGCGACGTAAAGAACCAGGACCAGCAACGAGTCCGGGCCGAGCCGCAGGTACTGCTTTCTCGGGCGGATGACCAGCCCAGCGATGTAAACAGCGGTCAGCAGGATTCCCAGCACGGCCAAGAATGCGTCGGTCTTGGCCGCGCTGCCAAGCACCGACTGGCCCGCGATGAGGGTGGCAGGGAAGAAGAGCACGGGCAGAAAAGCGTTGCCACCGAAGATGTCGCTGACAGCGAGCTCGAAATCCTCGATGTGGACAGCGGCCAGCCCGGTGGAGAGCTCTGGGAGCGCAGTCGCGGCCGCGAGCACAGTCCCGCCGAACACCGCACCGCTCAAATGGATTTGCGCGGCAATGGCGCTGCCGCTTTCCTCGACTAGAACTCCGGCGGCAAGCGTGACCAGGCCTGCGCCGGCAAAGATGCCAAGGGTGACCCTCGTCGATCGCGGTTTGCGGGCTTTCGCCCGGCGGCGGGCGCCCGCATCCGGCCCGGCTCCACCGATGGCCTTCCAAGGAAGGCTCTTGCTGGCGCGCCAGACGATGTACAGACCGCCGATCCACAGCAGGACGATCAGGAGCGCGCTCGGGTCGATGCGGGCTACGACCACATTTTTGGGGAGCAGGAACGCCCCAATCGCCACCGCCAGCACGGCGATCACGAGCGTTCCCTCCAGCACTTGCACCAGGGACGCGGTGACGTTGGTAAGGGGGCGGCGAGGGACTCCGAACCCGTCGAGCGCCACCAGTACCAGGGTCTGGATGGCGATGCCGCCCAGGATGTTGCCGGTGGCGATGTCGAAGTTGTGCTGCACCGCCGCCGCGCTCACGATCGCGATCTCGGGCAGATTGGTGGCGAACGCCAGCAGGATCAGGCCGCCAAGCGCTTCCCCTAGCCCAAATCGGGAGTCGATCTGGTCGGTGGTTTTTGAAAGCTGGATGCCGGCGAACCAGATGGCACCCGACGAGACGATGAACACACCTCCGAGGACAGGAAGGCCGAGGTGCGCCATTACCTCACCCGCCGGCGCGCGGGCCACGCCGGCCATCCGCCGTTAGTGTCGATTTTCCGAGCCCTCCTTCGATGCATTTCTAGAGGCAGGTTCCCCAGGCCACTAGAGGTAGCGTGACGCGTCGCGATTCTCCAACGAACCCAATTATCGCCAGGCCTGGTGGGAAGCCTCGCCAGCCTTTTGATCTGGACCTGTGGGAGCGGGGAAACAGGACGTTAGTTGAGAGTACGCAACGGCATTCCGTGAATTCGGCCCGCTATTTTTGTACACGTGGCGGCGAGCTGTTAACCGCAAGTCATCAAGTCATGTAGTAGTTCATGTAGTAATTTAGTCGCCATCGGTGGACGAGACCCCTTAGATTTCGGGACCGTGAAGCCCCGGAGTCAAATCCCGGGCCGCCGACCAACTCGACCTCGAGCGGCGACCCCACATCCAGAGGTGCTCGAGTTGCTCACGTCGAGATCTTGTGGTCGATCTCGCATGTAACGGAAAAGCCACACGGGATTTGAATGCACAACTGCCCGAGATCTTCCCGGTGCTGCCCCTGATCGCGCGAGTCTCGCTCGGTGTCGGTGCCATGTCGAGCTGCATGCTCTGCTCGCGACTACGATTGCGTGCCCTCGCTCAGAGCGTGTTCCACAGGCAGTCTGATCAGACGTACCTCATCCAGGCACGAGACCTGGCCAAGCGTCCCGATCACGGCATGCCCTCCGGCCCTTGGCTCATGTCCTGCAGCTGGTGCCTACTGATTGCAGGAAAAAAATTATGCCAATAGCGACTCGTCCACAGCAGCCAGGGACAGTCCCTGCAACTGAACTCGGCAGACCTCATGTCACAACCGAGCAGGTATGGCATGAGCTTGACAGAGCGTCGTTCGCGGTTATCGGATACGGCACTCCCGCGGGGGAGCCGCGGTCGAGCGGCGTCGTGTACAAGACCGTGGGCAAGCGGCTCTACATGGCCGTGGCACCCAACAGCTGGAAGGCCAAGCACATCGCTGCCGGCGGTCATGTCTCGGTCACCGTTCCGGTGCGCCGTGGCGGCATCCTTTCGCTCGTACTGCCCATCCCGCCGGCGACCATCAGCTTCCACGCGACCGCGGTCGTTCACCCAGCGGGTTCGGTGAAGGTCAGCTCGCTCTCGAAGGAGCTCGAGTCTCTGATACCGCCCGACAGGCGCAACGCGGCGGTCTTCATCGAACTGGCCCCCATCGGAGAGTTCCTGGTTTATGGCGTGGGAGTTCCTCTGATGGACATGCAAAAGCCGGAGCTCGCCGGCGGCGTGGTCCCAATCAGCGACTCAAATGGCAGCGTGAACAGTGGAGGTGTTCCAGGATGACCATTCAAGAAGGAGCCAGCAATGTTCAAGACCAGGTGCCGGAAAAGAAGGCCAGGTCTCTACGGGTAAAGGTTGTGGACAACGCCAGGGATGGCCGCCCCGCGGTCAACATCAAAGTGCCGATCGGACTGGTCAAATGGGGCATGAAGATGGCTCAGGCGTTTTCCCCGGAGATGAAAGCCGCCAACCTGGACTGGGAGGCCATAAGCGCGATGATCGACGAAGGCGCGTTGGGAAAGATCGTGGACGTGGAAGACGAAGCGCAACACAAGACAGTTGAGGTCTGGGTCGACTGAAAATACCCGTGGCCGGCCGCCGGTGTTCTAGCCCGGCAGCTCGCCCAGGATGACCGTCACCACGATCTGGGACCCGTCGGACCGCCTCAGCTGCACCTTGACCGACTGGCCCGGCTGAAGGCTCGAAAGCACAGACGCCAGCGCCGGTTGGTCGGGCACCGCACGCCCGTCGATCGAGGCGATGACATCCTCGGCCTTCAACCCGGCCTTGTCCGCGGGTCCACCTGGGACCACTGAGTAGATAGCGACCCCCTGCCCGTTGGGGACGCCGGCGGCCTGGACGCCGATGTAAGCGCGGTGGCTGTTCGTGACCCGACCGTTCTGGATCAGCTGCGCGGCGATGTCTCTGGCCACATTGCTGGGAATCGCGAAACCGATGCCGGGGGCGGTTCCGCCCGCCTGGGGATCCTGAGCCGCAAGCGTCGGGATGCCGATCACCTCTCCATTCAGGTTGACGAGGGCACCACCGGAGTTGCCTGGATTGATGTCGGCGCTCGTCTGAATCAAGGGTGGCAGAGCGACGCCATTGGGTTCCGTGACCTGGCGCCCGAGTGCCGATACGATGCCTTCGGTCACCGAGCTTTGAAGACCGAGCGGGCTGCCGACGGCCATCACGATGCTCCCGACATGCAGCTGGTCCGAGTCGCCGAAGACCGCCGGCCGCAGATCCGGCGCGCCGATGCGGATGACCGCAAGGTCGTCGGGTACGAACGTGCCAACAAGTTTGCCGTCGTAAGACTTTCCGGTGGCGAGAAAGACGCGAAATGTGGTGGACCCTGCCACTACATGGGCGTTGGTGATGACGTTGCCGTTCGTGTCGACGATGACGCCGGATCCCAGGCCGCTTTCGGTCTGGATCACCACGACGGATTGGCTCACCCGGCTGATGACCGATATGAACTGATCTTCGAGGGCCGTCGCATTGCCGCCGGCCGGTTGGTTCGCACTTGGGGTCGCCAGCGCCGATGAAGGCTCCGATGCTCCGCTTACGCAAGAGGCAAGGGCAATCGCTGCGACAGAACCTGCAAGCCAGTGTTGGATGCCAACCGACCTGATCTGAATCCTCAACGTTCCATCCACGAGCTTCGTGACTTTTCCACCATCGGGGTTTCTGCGCACAAACGTCGCATCGGGTGAACCGAGTCTCCAGAGTCGAAGGCCTCTGCCTCAGAGGGGCTTCTGACCGGTGAGGGCGTCGAGCGCGACGGTGTCCGTGGGGCTGAGTCCTCGCCCGGTGGTCACGCGGCCGGCCAGACCGCGCCTCGCAGCAGCTCGCGTCGCGATTTGAGGCCCAGTTTCGCTCGGACGTTGGCGGCATGAGTCTCGACCGTACGGCGCCCGATTCCGAGCATCGTCGCAATCTCGCGATCCATGTAGCCGGTCGCCAAGAGCCTCGCGACCTCTGTCTCACGCGCAGTCAGCCGCTGTGGCGATCCGCGGTCGGTTCGCCGGCGGTCGAGGACTCGCGAATCCGCCGGCCGGAAGCCGCCGCGTCCGTCTCCTTTGCAGACCGTGATCTGGCCGCTGGAAACGTCCAGGACGGCGAGATCGAGCTTGCCATCGCCATCAAAGTCGGCGTTGACCAGGGCCACGGGCCCGTCACTCGTGAACACGACCGTTCTCGGATCCGCGGCACCGTTCCGCGAGGTTTCGTCGATCGATGTGCGCATGCTTTCCTCCACTCATTTCTGAGCAGAGGTCTTGCCACAGGCTGGCCTGCGGCCGCTTCCGGGTTAAACCCCGCTCGCGCGGGTCCCAGTCGAAAGCGGCCTCCGGGCTACTCCCCTCGTGTTCGCCTAGAGGTTACCACCGCCGTCCATGCCAAGGCGCGCGAAGATCCGTAGTGATTACGGACGCGATTGGACGAAGCGCAGGCTAGGCTGATCGATAAGCGCAGAGAAGTTACTGATGACTGCCTGTGCCGGCCGTCGGACACACCACGGCCGCGAAAGGAGGTTCTTCTCGTGACGACTGCAACCATGGAAAGGGGCGCTCGCTCAGGGACGCCGCTAGCCCTGGCGGTCGAGCGAGAGCGCATCGCTCAGGAACTCAATCGATACACCGTCCACCGGCTATTTGGCATCGGGCTCAAGCTGCAGGCGCTCTCCGCCAGGGGTCCGGATGCTGCGATTTCCGATCACCTCGACGATTGCGTGCGCGAGCTGGACATCGCGATTTCGGACCTTCGGGCGCACATCTTCAACCTGGGCCCTGTGAGTGTCTGAGACCTCGTCCCTTTCGACGGAGCGTCCTTGGCCTCGGCGGAGGTAAACAGCCGCCAATCGGGCCGCCCACTGAGGGTCTTCTGGCCCTGGCTTGCCACCTTTCGGAGAGAGACGCTTTGAAAGTCAAATGAACTTGAAGAGCATCATCCTTGGGGTCGACAAAGACTCCTCCGGCGGTGCGGTCGACGTGGCCTCCGGGCTCGCCAAGCGGCTCGATGCCCGCATCACCGTGGTGCATTTCGGAACGCGCGTCCCTCACGCTGAGGATGCCGTCACCGCCGCGATCAAGTCATTGGAACGATCCGGGGTGACGTTCGACGTTCGGCTGAAGCAACTGCCCTCTGGTGCCACCATCGCCGAAAGCCTGGTGCACGTGGCGGACGATCTCCATGCGGACCTGATCGTGCTCGGATCGCGCGGCCGCCCTGCTCCGCTGGCCAGCCTTTTCGGCAGCGTCAGCCGAGAGGTCGCGCGGGGTGCCCATGTTCCCGTTCTCGTCGTTCGTGAAGGAGCTCGACAGGCGGGTCCTCCTGCTCACATGCTGCTCGTGGTTACCGAAGAGACGCTGGGCTCAACAGAGCTGGACGCCGGCATCGAGTTGGCCCGCGGGCTCGGAACGAGGGTGACGATCCTACACGTCCATGGCTTGCTCGAGGACGCAGTCGAGGACCTGCTAAGAGTCCCCGCCAGCCGGCGCCCCGACCACGTCGCAAATCTTCTCCTGGCCAGGTTCGAGGCGGCCGGGATCGAAGCCAATCTTGTCATCGCCAACAACCACGATGGGCTCGCGACTGAGATCAGCCGGGCCGCTCTCGACGCCGGCTGCGAGTTGATCGTGATCCCGGCCGGGACAAGTGTTGCGGCTGAACGCTGGCTGCTGGGAACCGTCGACGAAGCGGTCGGACGTCGCAGTGGGAGTCCGGTCATGGTCACACCTCCGACCGAGTCTGCCCGGACTCGCCCCGGCTGGCGCTAGAGCAGCGCCGCGCTGCACCAAAGCCCAGCCTGCTGATCGAGCAATGGCTGTGTCATTTGGATCTTTAGAACCGGCGCCTCTGTCGGATACCGCCTTCCGCGGCTTGACTGAGCAGGAAGCTCGGCGACGAGCAGGTTCAGGCCTGGCCAACAAGACGCCCGAAACCAACAGCCGGAGCGTGCGCGACATCTTGAAAGCGAACTTGCTCACCCGCTTCAACGCCCTGCTTGGATCGCTATTGGTTGTGATCCTTGTGGTCGGCCCGATCCAGGATGCGCTCTTCGGGTTGATCCTGGTCGCCAACGCTCTCATCGGCATCGTCCAGGAGCTGCGCGCGAAGCTCACCCTCGACCGCCTCTCCATCCTGGCCGCCCCGCGGGCACGGGTGATCCGCGACGGCGTCACCCGCAAGCTACAGGTGTCGGAGATCGTCGTGGGCGACCTGCTCGAGGTGGAGGCCGGCGATGAGATCGTGGTCGACGGCGCCGTGGAGTCTGACGAGCCCCTTGAGCTGAACGAGGCCCTCCTCACAGGTGAGTCGACCCCCGTCGCCAGGCTGAGAGGAGCCGAGGTCCTCGCGGGAAGTTTCGTCAGCGCCGGTCTGGGCCGTTACCGGGCGACCCGTGTAGGAGAGGCGAGCTATGCGCGCCGGTTGACGGCAGAGGCGCGGCGCTTCCAACTTGTCCGTTCGGACCTCATGCGTGGAATCAACCAGATTCTGCGGATCGTGACCTGGGTCATCCTGCCGACCAGCATCATGCTTGCCGTCTCGCAGTTGAAGGCCAATCCCAGTCTCCCTGACGCGATTCGAGGTTCGGTGGCGGGGGTGATCACGCTGGTGCCGGAGGGCCTGGTGCTGCTGACCAGCGCAAGCCTGGCCCTCGCCGTGATCCGGCTCGGTCGTCGCAAGGTGCTCGTCCAGCAGCTCCCCGCCGTCGAGATGCTGGCCCGCACGGATGTCATCTGCCTGGACAAGACAGGGACTTTGACCGAGCCGGAGAGCTGCGTAGAACGGGTGCAACCGCTCTCGGCCGGCGCGGACTGGAAGGACGCGCTCGCCTCGATCGGTAGCGCCGATCCCCGCCCGAATGCATCGATTCGCGCCATCGCAGCCGCCCACCCTGCTCAGACCGGCTGGCTCCTCGAATCGTTGGTGCCCTTTTCCTCTGGTCGCAGATGGAGCGCGTTCCAGTTCAAAGGTCGGGGCTGGTGGGTCCTCGGCGCGCCTGACGTGCTGGTGCCTCGAGCCGAGCAGAACCACGATCTCGAATCACAAATGGCCGGCCTGACTTCCGAGGGCCGGCGGGTGCTTCTGCTTGCGCGAGCGGAGTACGCCCACGCAGAACATGGGCTGCGCGGCCTGGAACCGGCTGCGCTGGTCGTGCTGGCTGAGGAGATCAAGCCGGATGCGGCTCAGACGCTTTCGCAGCTGGCCGGCCAGGGCGTGGCCGTCAAGGTGATCTCTGGCGACCATCCCTCTACCGTGGCAGGAGTTGCCTTGCGGGTTGGCCTCCAATCCTCGACGCCGATCGACGGCCGGGACCTGCCGGAGTCGGCATCGGAGCTGGCAAAGCTGGCGGAGTCGGCCTCTGTGTTTGGGCGGGTGTCTCCGGATCAGAAGCGCAGCCTGATCCGAGCCCTCCAGGCAGGTGGACATACGGTCGCCATGGTCGGCGACGGTGTGAACGACGTCCTGGCGTTGAAAGAGGCGGATCTCGGAATCGCCATGGGCGGCGGAAGCGGCGCCGCCCGGGCGGTGGCCGCGGTGATTCTCATAGACGGCTCTTTCGCCGGCGTGCCCGCCGTCCTTGCCGAGGGCCGGCGCGTGATTGGCAACGTGGAGCGGCTGGCCAGCCTTTTCTTCACCAAGACCGTATACGCCTTCTTGCTTGCGGTGTCTGTGAGCGTCGCGGTCCTACCCTTCCCGTTCCTACCCAGGCAGCTCACTTTGATCAGTGCGTTCACGATCGGCATCCCATCTGTCTTTCTGGCGCTGGCACCGAGTTTTGAGCGGTCCGCCGGAGGCTTTCTGAAGCGCGTTCTGCGCTTTGCGCTGCCGTCGGGTCTGGTCGCCGGCGCCGCCACCTTCGCAGCCTATGCGCTGGCGATCAACGAACCAAACCTGTCGACCTCCGAGGAGCGCACCGTGGCGACCATCGTCATCGCCGCCATAGGGCTGTGGATCCTTGCTCGCCTGGCGCGACCGCTGACCACCCGCCGCTGGGCGCTGCTGGTGGCGATGAGCGCAGGTCTCCTAGCCGCATTCCTGACCCCCAGCCTACGCATGCTTTTCGATCTGGACCTACCCAGGCCGATCGTCGCCCTCGCGGCCGCCGGCGTTGTTGCGCTGGCGTTCCTGGGCCTCGAGGTCGGCGATCGAGCCGCCCCACTCTTTGGGAGCCTCGCTCTCCGGCTGACAGTAGTTGAACAGCGAATCCACCAGATCCGCCGGCACTGATGGCGGAAATGATGACCCGTGGTCTGACCGAGGTCGCTGCTCAGGCCAGGCTGAAGGCCGAGGGGTATAACGAGCTGCCCCGCCCGGGCCGGCGCACACCATTCCGCATCATTTTCGAGGTGTTGCGCGAGCCCATGATGGCGCTCCTGCTGGGCGGCGGCGTGATCTACCTTGCGCTCGGAGACCGCACCGAGGCGCTCATTCTGCTCGCCTTCGCGACGCTGTCAGTCTCGATCACGGTAGTCCAGGAGACCCGCACCGAGCACGTTCTCGAGGCGCTCCGCGACCTGACGAGCCCGCGTGCCCTGGTCATTCGCGATGGCGAGCGCAAACGAATCGCCGGCCGCGAGGTGGTTCGTGGCGATTTCGTGGTGCTCGCCGAGGGAGACCGGGTGCCGGCCGACGCAGCACTCGTTCAGAGTCACGACCTGCAGACCGATGAATCGCTGCTGACCGGCGAGTCCGTGCCAGTGCGCAAGGTCGCCGGTGTCGTCACATTGCCGCATGGTGGTCGTCCGGGTGGCGATGACCTGCCGTATGTCTTCTCCGGTTCATTGGTTGTGCGCGGGACCGGGATAGGCGAGGTGACCGCAATCGGCGCATTGAGCGAGATCGGCAAGATCGGCCAGTCGCTGAGCACGCTGGAGCCGGAGCCGCCGCGGCTGCGGGAACAGACCCGCCGGATTGTGCGGAACTTCGCCATCGTCGGTGGCGCCGTCAGCGTGCTGGCAGTGGTGCTCTACGGAATCACGCGCGGAGCATGGCTCGAAGCGCTGCTCGCCGGCATCGCCCTCGGCATGTCGATGATGCCGGAGGAGCTCCCAGTCGTGCTCACGGTCTTCATGGCCGTGGGTGCATGGCGAATCTCGCGAGCGCGTGTGCTGACCCGGCGTGCCGCAGCCATTGAAACGCTTGGCTCTGCGACGGTGTTGTGTACAGACAAGACCGGCACGTTGACCGAGAACCGCATGTCGGTGGTCGAGCTGCGCCTCGAGAGCGGCGAAATATTCCAACTCGGCGCCACTTCTGATGTAAAGGTGCCGGACGACTTTCATGATCTGATCGAGTTCGGCGTTCTCGCCAGCGCGCCCGATCCCTTTGATCCCATGGAGAAGGCGTTTCATGATCTCGATCGCCACCAGCCGGCTGATCTCGAGCACATACACGGCCCGGAGTGGAAGCTCGCTCACGCTTACGGGCTCCGGCCCGACCTGCTGGCGATGTCGCAGGTCTGGCGGGCAGGCGGTGGCGAGCCGGGCTTTGTCGTTGCCGCCAAGGGCGCACCTGAAGCCATCGCCGATCTGTGCCACCTCGGCGGGGCTGAGCGCGCCGCACTGACACAGTCTGTCGAGGCGATGGCCGCCGACGGCCTCCGGGTGTTGGGCGTTGCCCGTGGCTCATTCGCCGGGCAAACCTGGCCGGACTCGCAGCACGACTTCGTCCTCGAGCTCATTGGTCTTGTGGGCCTTGCCGATCCGCTCCGCCAGAGCGTGCCGGAGGCAGTGAGCGAGTGCCGGTCGGCAGGCATCAGGGTGGTCATGATCACGGGCGACTACCCGGCCACTGCAAGGGCCATCGCCCGCCAGGCGGGCATCGATGCGACGGACCTCCTCACCGGGGCGGAGCTCGAGCAGCTCAGCGAAGCCGAGCTTGCTCTGCACGTGCGCACCGCGACGGTCTTCGCGCGGATCATGCCGGAGCAGAAGCTCCGCATCGTCCAGGCCTTGAAGGCGAACGGTGAAATCGTGGCCATGACCGGCGACGGCGTCAACGATGCACCCCCGCTCAAGGCCGCGCACATCGGTATTGCCATGGGCGGACGAGGAACGGATGTGGCGCGCGAGGCTTCGTCGATAGTGGTTCTCGACGACGATTTCGGATCGATCGTCAAATCCATCCGGCTCGGACGCCGTATCTACGACAACCTCCGCAAGGCGATGGGTTTCATATTCGCTGTGCACGTCCCGATCGCGGGACTCGCGCTGCTGCCGCTGTTGTTCGGCCTGCCGATCCTGTTCGGACCCATCCACATCGCGTTCCTGGAGATGGTGATCGATCCTGTGTGTTCGCTGGTGTTCGAAGCGGAGACCGAGGAGGGCGAGGTGATGAGCCGCCCGCCGCGGCATCCTGATGAACCCCTGTTCTCGCGCCGGTGGATCAGCTGGAGCCTGTTGCAGGGCGCCTTCGCGTTTGTGCTGGTCGCTGCCATCTTCGTCGTGGCACTCCGGCGTGGTATGCCCGAGGCTGAGGTCCGGGCGCTGACGTTCTTCTCGCTCGTTGTGGTCATAGTCGGCTTGATCTTTGTGAACCGCTCGTTCAGCGCGTCGCTTTTGACGGCGTTCCGGCGTCCGAACGCTGCGCTCGCGGCAGTGCTCCTTACCGTCACATCTGTATTGGGCCTGAGCCTCCTCTGGCCGCTCGCTCAGGCACTCTTCCGCTTCGGGCCTCTCCACATAGACGATCTCGCAGTGACAGTCGGCGCCGGCGCCGTTCTGCTTGTTCTGCTCGAGATCGTGAAGCCTCTCTGGTGGCGAAAACCTTCGATTTAGAGCCGCGAACGCCACGGTGGGGGTTTTCCGATCACCTCTTGCCAGACGAGTACATCGCATCGATCTGGGTTTGGAAGTGCTTGGCGATGACGTGGCGCTTCTTCTTCAGCGTTGGAGTCAGCTCGCCGTCTGCCTCTGTGAAGTCGCGATCGAGAAGGGTGAAGTACTTGACCGTCTCGAAGCTTGCGAGCCCCGTGTTGACCTCGTCGACCGTGGCGGAGAAGCGATCGTGCAGCGCAGCGTCGTACGCGATGCTGCCAGGCTGACCCACCAGCCCGTTGTCGGCCCGCACCGCCTCCCAATCCGGGACGATCAGGGCGACCACGTAGGGTCGTTCGTCACCGACCACCAACGACGCCTTGATATAGCGGTCGTGCTCCAGCTGCGATTCGATGGGCAGCGGCGCCACGTACTTGCCGCCGGACGTCTTAATCAAGTCCTTCTTGCGGTCGGTGATGGTGAGGAAGCCGTCTGAGTCGACGAAGCCCATGTCGCCGGTTTTGAGCCAGCCGTCACTGATCGCCTCAGCCGTGGCCTCTGGCCTGTTCTTGTAGCCAAGCATCACGCAAGGACCGCCGACCAGGATCTCGCCGTCCGGCTCGATACGAATCTGGGTGCCCGGCAGCGCCTTTCCTACAGTGCGGTAGCGGTGCTCCTCCTCGGTGTTCGAGGTCACGCCTGAGGTGGACTCGGTCAATCCCCAGCCCTGCAAGATCTTCACGCCAAGCGCCCAGAAGAACTCCTCGACCTTCTCGTTCAGCGGCGCGCCGCCGCTTATGAAGAAGCGCAGCCGGCCGCCCGTCAGGCGCGTACGGAGCGAGTCGAGGACCAGGTGCTCTGCGATCCTCACCCGCAGCCGAAGCCAGGGTCCGGGATGGCCGTGCAGGCGGGCGGCTCCGATGCCGAGGGCCCACCTGAAGATGGCGCGCTTGTAAACGGGTTGTCCGTGCACCTGGTCGAAGACGGCCTCATAGACCTTCTCGAATACGCGCGGCACGCCCAGCATCACTGTTGGTCGTGCCGCCTGGATATCCTCGACGAGGGTGTCCAGGCCGCGGGCAAGCCAGAACGAGCAACCGGCCATCGTCTCGACGAAAATTCCGTCGACTCGCTCCAGCACATGGGAGTAGGGAAGGTAGGAGAGGATGACGTCATCCGGCCCGAGGTGGAAAGCCTGGAGCGCACTCCTGCCCATCTCAACGAAGTGGCGGTGGGTGAGCATCACGCCTTTCGGATCGCCGGTCGTGCCTGATGTGTAGACGACGGTTGCGACCCGATCGGGCGTGAGACTCTCGAGCCGGGAAGCAAGCTCACTCTCCAGCGCGGCGCCTGGCCTGCCGTCAGCCCACCCCTTGATGTCGTTGTCGATCATGAAGATCCGGCTCGGGTGGTCGTGACCTGAGAGCTTGGCCGCAAGCTCTTCGCTCGAGACGATGGCCAGCCGGGTCTTCGAGTCCTCGGCGATGTAGGCTGCCACTCGCGAGGGCAGGCTCGGGTAGATGGGTACCGTGACTCCGCCTGCGGCCAGGATGGCAAGGTCGCAGTACAGCCATTCAGCGCGGTTCTCAGACATCAATGCGACGTGGTCGCCGCGCTGCAGCCCGGCTGCAATCAGGCCACACGCCACCCGCCTCGCGCGCTCGGCCATCTCGGTCCAGCCCAGGCTGTGCCACGAACCATCCCGGAAGAAGCGCAGATATTCACGCTCGCCCAAAGTGGCCGCCTGCTCGAAGAAGACTCCCGGGATCGTCGAGGCGGCGTAGGCCGTCGATTGAGGTGCCGCCTCGACAGCTGAGCTGGTCATCTTCGAGCGCTAGGCCTTGGCGGAAGCCAGGGCTTCTCGCTCTGCTTCATCTGCCACCGCCTTGGTGCGGTGCATGGTGCCTGCTGCGTGCTGCGGCGGAGCGTAGATCGTGAAAAGCTTCATCGGCTCGTCGTCGGTGTTGATGACGTTGTGCTGCACCCCGGCGGGGACGAACACGATCTCGCCTTTGTCGAGTTCCTTGTCTACACCGTCGAGCACGACTTTGCCTTCGCCGTCGACCACATAAAGGATCTGGTCGACTTTGTGGACCTCGGTTCCGATCTCTTCGCGGGGCCGGAGCGACATGAGCACAAGCTGGCTCTGGGTCCCGGTAAACAGAACCTTGCGGAAGAAGTCGTTGTCCTTCGCTGCCTTCTTGATGTTGACGACGTAGCCCTGTGTCATCGCAAACCTCCTTGTCGGTGACCTCACCTTCGCGCAAAGGCACGCTCGAGCAAAGTGGCAAAGGACCCTCCCAGGCAGGGCCGGGAAGCAGTCGCAATCTGCGGGCAAGGCTGTGAGGCTGACTGAGATGACGAGCTCGCCATGCACCGGCCTGGTCCTTGCGGGAGGTGGTTTCGTCGGCGGCGCCTGGATGGTTGGCGCGCTTCACGCCATCGCCACGGAGACGGGCTGGGATCCAGGCGGGGCTGACATCGTGCTTGGCACCTCAGCGGGATCGATGATCGGCGCCTTGCTCGGCTCGGCCGTTCCAACCTGGCTGCTGATGGCCTACGGCTCGGGGGAGGACCTCGGCCAACCCGAACGATCTGCCGGTTCGCCCGCCGGGCATTTCGGGGCCGGCTTCCGGCTGCACTGGAGCTTCCCCCGACCCGTGCTCGGCTCACCTGGACTGGCCCTGCGAAGCATGCGCGAGCCATGGAAATACGGTCCGGCCGGCATCATCGCCTGGCTGCCACAGGGAGTGGTGTCGACCGAGCCGCTGAAAGCGGCCGTCCGCAGGGTCGTCCCCACTGGCTGGAGCTCACACCCCAATCTATGGGTCACCGCGATCGACTACGAGACGGGAGCACGGGTGGTCTTCGGCCGCGAAGGCGCGCCTGGTGCGGACCTCGCCGATGCCGTGGCCGCCTCGTGCGCGGTCCCGGGCTTTTATCACCCGGTCACCATCCGCGGCCGGAGGTACGTCGACGGGGGAATGTACTCGCCGGCGAACCTGGACCTGATCGCCGGCACTGAAGCGGAGATCGTCGTTTGCCTCAATCCCGTCTCCTCACGCCACCGCGGCGGGCTCCTGACCGCCACCGGGCCTATCGCAGCTTTCTTCAGGGGTGACAACCGACGGCTGATCGACCGCGAGGTGCTCCTGCTCGAGCGCGCCGGCAAGCAGGTGATCCTGCTCGAGCCCAACGCCGACGACCTCGGCGTGATGGGGTTCAACTACATGAACCGCAAGCACCTCGACCAGGTAACGGACAGTGCGGTCAAGAGCACAACGGCTGCTCTGCGAGGAACAGAGGCGGGGCGCGCGCTATCGATACCGCCGGCCGGCCCGACCGACCGCCTGCGCCGCCCAGAAGGAAGTCCAGCGAGCTGGCCCGCGGACCTGTTTCCCCCTGTCCGGCGCAGCGCTCAGCGTCAGGAGACCGGCTGGCGGAACACCTGGTAGCTGCCGACGAGGCAGGCCTTGTAGCCGGCGGGAATGTGCCACTCGGCGCTGCCGCGCACCAGACGCGGTAGCGAGAGCATGGAACCGGCGCAGGGGACGCTACCGTCCGCCGCGGCTCGCGGACACTTGCCGGCGAGGTCCGGGCCACTGCAGCTCTCGATCTCAGCCCCGTCAGAAAGCCGGCAGATGGCAATTGCGCGCGGATACCGGGGCAGGCTCATGTCTGCCGGCTGCGGAAACGAAAAGTAGAGGCGCGCCTTGCGCACCGGCTCAACGACCGCCTTCGCGAAGCCGGGCCGGGTCGAGCCTACGGAGGAGGCCACCCACCAGATCGCCCAAACGAGTGGCGCGATCGTTGCCGCGATCAGAAGCAACATGAAGACGACTCCTACTCCCATCGACTCATCCCCTTTCCGACAGCCTGCGCTTCAAGGCTCAGGCGGAAAGGGCCGTTCGACCCTCCGCGGCCGGGACCGTTGCGCCCGCCAGGAGCTCCTGCCAGACGGAACCGATTCCCGGCATGAGCACGCTGCCGACCGCGAATCTAGCGGTGTCGGATGTGCCAGGACCGGATGAACCACTCATGTTGTTGGGCCGCCCGATAGTGGCGTGCTACCCGATGATTCCTTTGCCGCCCGCGGTCGGGCTGTCGGTGGCCGCTGTGCGCATGGTCGGGCAGATGGGGATTGGGATCGTGGCCGACCCAGACTTGGTGCCGAATCCTCGCCGCTTGGCAAGTGAAATCGAGGCGGTAGTGAGAGCTTTCGACAGATCGCAGCTCGTACACGCTCCTTCGCGGCTGCCGCGTTACGCGCACCGCCGCGCCGCCTGAACCGAGCGCGTCAGCCTCCTTCGAGACTCCTGGCCAGAAAGTCGAGGACGGTCCGCTCGTACTTCCCGTTGGCGGTGTTGTAGGCGCCCACATGGCCCGCGTCAGGCACGACGAAGAGCTGCTTGGGGCCGGCCGCCGCCTGGAAGATCGCCATTCCCTCGGCGGGCGGAACAATGGTGTCGGCGCTGCCGATGATCGCCAGCAGAGGCTTGTTGAGCAAGGCCGCTTGGGCGACCGGCCGCACGTTCCACAGCGAAGTTCCCACGTCCACCTGCCCAAACACAAGCAGCGGAGCTGCCCAGGGCATGTCCGGCAGATGCGTGACCTCGCTGAAGCGAGCCATGAACACGTCTCCCACCGAGCTGAACCCGCTGTCCTCGACGACGGCACTGACGTCGGGATTCACCGCAGCCTCCTCGACCGCAATCGAAGCGCCGAGAGAATAGCCGAACAGGGCGATCGGGCCCAGGTCGAGCGCTCGCGCTTCGGCGACTGCCGCGCGCGCGTCTTCAGGCTCGCGAAAGCCCATGGTCGTTCCCTCTCCATCCGACTGGCCGTGCCCGCGAAGGTCGAACACCAGCAGGTTGTAGCCCGCCTGGTGGAGGTAGCCCGCCTTGTCGAGCGGCTCCCGGCGGCTGTTGGACAGGCCGTGGATCATCACGATGCTCTGGTGGCGGGTTCCTGGAATCCACCATCCGCGCAGCGTCAACCCGTCGCGCGTTTTGAAGCTCACGTCGCGGTAAGCCATGCCCATGGCTGCTGGTGTCGGACCTATGCCTCGCCGCGGTGGATGCAGGGAGGTCCGCTCGGCGACAAAGCTGGCCGCCAGCCAGACGGCAAGGACGGCGGCGAGCAGCCGGAGGCCAAGCCGGACCCAGGAGGGCGGCCGGGTGTGGGAGGGGGCGCGAAAAATCGGCTGCATGCTGCGGCCGACATGTTACGGAGGTCACGCCGAACGCAAGCCGTACGGCCCTATGACCATGACTTCGACGCTGGGATCGTTGACTCAAATATCGGGAGGAGGCACCAAGAATGGCAACGATCGCCCAGGCCGCGTCTGAGTTCCTGGCCAAGAAGCGGATTGCGGTCACCGGGGTGTCCAGGAACCCGCAAGGCCACGGCAGCAACGTCGTTTACCAGCGCCTGAAGGAGCGGGGCTATGAGGTCTTTGCGGTGAACCCGAACGCGGACAAGATCGAAGGTGACGCCTGTTACCACACCCTGGGATCCGTCCCCGGTGGCGTCGATGCGGTCGTGATCGGAACCAGGCCCGAGACCGCCGACGGCACGATGCAAGAGTGCGCGGAGCTTGGCATCAAGCACGTCTGGATGCACCGCTCGGTGGGCGGAGGAAGCGTCTCGAAATCGGCCGCAGCTTACGGACGCGAAAGGGGAATCGCCGTCATCGACGGCGGGTGCCCGTGCATGTTCGACCCCACTGCGGATGGAGCGCACAAGGCGATGCGCTTCATATTCACAATCACTGGCGCTGTGCCGCGCCGTGTATGAGGCCAGAGGGAAGAGCGGCTGCCGGGCCAGTTATTAGAGGACGGGCGTGAGGATTCTAGACAGCAGGTCGGGCGGCCACGGCGCCCACCGCCAGCAGGTCACCTTTCGAGAGCATCCCGATCGCCGAGCCGGCGTCCATCACAGGCAAATGGCCGATTCCGTGCTCGACCATGCGCTGCGCGGCGATCCCCGCATCGTCGCCGGGAACGACGGTGATCGCGTCTTCGGTCATGTACTCGTCGACCGCCGTCACCTCCAGGCTCGCCTCTTCGGCGACGGCCGCCACCACGTCGGCCTCGCTGAGCACGCCGACGAGCGTGCCTTCGTCAAGCACAGCCAGCGCCCCGACGTGATTGCGGGCCATCTTCTGAGCTGCCTCGAAGAGAGTGTCCGTCACCTCGGCGGTGATCAAACCAGAGCTGCACAAACTCTCAACCTTCATCGTCGTCACCTCCCTCGATACTTCACGGACAGTGTCCGGCCCAGACCGAGGCGCGTCATGGGCCGACCGGCCCTGAAACCAGGGGACGAAAGCTGGGCGGTTTCGCCGGCACGGGAGGCGGGCATAACATGCCGTAGGTGATCCCCCTCGACTGGCGCCGCGCGGCCGGCCTGGCCGCCCTGGCCGCGCCGCTTCTGATGTGGTCTGAATTCCTCACGATGGGGATCTCGCGCCCCGGCTACAACCTGCTAACGCGGCCGTTCAGCGATCTGGCCACGCGCGGCACCCCGCATGCCGACCTCTTCGCGCTGGGATTCTTCTTCGTTCCAGGCTTGCTCACGATCCTGTTGGGCATCGGCTTGTGGTTCGCCATCAGAGGCGGCCAGGCCTGGCGCGCCGGAGCGCTCCTGGTCGTGTTCACGGGGATTTTCATGGTTGCCGTCGGGAGCTTCCCCCAGGACCCCAGCTCCTTCGTGTCCGGCGTGCTGCATGGCACGATGGCGCAGACCTGCTTCGCGATCGCGAGCGTGGCGCCGCTGGTCCTGGTCGCGGGATCGGCCAGTCATGCCCATCTCGCTCCGCCCCGCCGGCTCTGGCTGGCGGCGGGCATCGCGGCAATCGCCATCGAGATCCTTGCTGTTGCCCTTCGCCCGGTGATGTCGTATCCAGACGGTCTTTTCCAGAGGCCGTTCACGCTCGTGTTGACGATCTGGTTCATAACCACCGGCAGCTGGCTGCTGAGAGGCCGTAGGTTCGAGGGTCTTTCGGTCCCTGACTAGCGGTCCGACAGGACGGAAACTCGATTCGAGTTGAGCTCGGAACGGATCCATTACCTCGACTGGCTGAAGGTGCTGATCGTTTACGGCATCGTCCTGTTTCACGTATCGCTTGTCTTCTCATTCGGCACCTGGCTGGTCTCCAATCACGAGCGGAGCATCGTTCTCAGCGCCTTCGCCGGCTTCTGCTTTCCGTGGGGCATACCCGCGATGTTCCTGATCGCCGGAGCTGACGCCTGGTTCGGGCTTCACTCGCGCTCGGTTGCGGACTTCCTGCGCAGGCGCTTTCTACGCCTGGTGGTGCCGCTCGTGCCCGGCCTCCTGGTGCTGTCCCCTCTGCAGCGGTTCGTGACGAGCTCCAATCCGCCGCCCTCCATCGACACCTTCTGGGACTTCTACGCGTCATTTTTCCGCAGCTTTCATTTCAGCTGGACGCTGCAGTTCATCAGCCAGTACTGGCTGCACCTGTGGTTCCTCGCCTATCTGTTTGCCATCACGCTCGTCTGTGCGCCGGTCCTGGTGTGGCTGCGAAAGCCGGCCGGCCGGCGTCTGACGTCCTGGCTGGTCGCCCTCGCCTGCCGAAGGGGAGGAGTCCTCGTGCTGGCGGCCCCGCTTGTGCTCTCCCAGCTCGCGTTACGTCCCCGGTTCCCCGCGTACCAGGATTGGGCTGACGTCGCGACGTATACGCTGGCTTTCCTGTGGGGGGCGATCTTGTTCAGCGACCGGCGCTTCGAAGCCGCGATCCGCGAGCAGGTGCGCTGGCTGCTGGCCGCCGGCACGGTGACCATGTTAGGCATCGGTCTCCTGACGTACTTCACACGCATTCACGCCACCGGCGACACTGGAGCACAGGCTGCGGCGCAGCTGGCGCAATCGTTCCTATGGAGCCTGTTTGTGTGGTCGTGGCTGCTCGCGGTCCTGTACCTGGGCATACGCTGGCTCAACTTCCCGAATCGCATGCAGCGCTACGCGGAGGAGTCGGTCCTGCCTGTGTACGTGATCCACCATCCTGTGGTGCTGCTGATCGCGTCCTTCGTGGTCACTTGGAACCTCGGCGTTTGGCCCAAGTTCGCGTTGATCCTGGTGAGCGTGGCTGTCCTGACCCTTGGCATCTACGAATTCGGCGTCCGGCGGTGGCGTGCCACCCGTCTGATGTTCGGACTCAATCCGGTGCCGGCACCTTCGACCAGTTCATCTCAACCCGCCTCGCGCCCGCAGCCTGTTTAGGTCGTGCGATCGATGGCGGAGGTCAGAACGGCCACGGGCCAGCCGGTCTGGTGTCACTTGGATCGTGCGCACCCGGTGTAGAGGCTTGGCATAACGTGATCTCATCTATGACGAAATCTGTCTCCATGCACCGTGCATCCTGCCGCTGAGGTTGACGATGCACCTGCACCCCGAACACTCCGAAAAGCACTTCACCGCCAGCGACACGGTTCGCGACGTGGTCGTGGGCATGTCGGACGGCCTCACCGTACCGTTTGCCCTCGCTGCCGGTATTTCCGGCGCGATCGCCATCAGCCACCTCGTGGTCACCGCTGGCCTGGCCGAGATCGCGGCCGGCTCCATAGCCATGGGCCTGGGCGGCTACCTGGCCGGCCGGAGCGAGTCCGACCACTTCGCGAGCGAGCGGCGCCGCGAGGAAATGGAGGTCAAATCCGTGCCGGACATCGAAGCCCGGGAGGTCGAGCATATCTTCGAGGGCTATGGACTGACTCCCGATGAGAGCGGGCCGGTAGTGCAGGCGTTGCGCCTGCGCCCGCAAGCCTGGGTGGACTTCATGATGAGGTTCGAGCTCGGCCTGGAGAAACCCGATCCACGGCGCGCCCTCATCAGTGCCGCGACCATCGGCGGGTCGTACGCACTGGGTGGAATCGTCCCGCTCGCTCCGTACATCTTCATGGCCAACGCTCACACGGCACTTATAGTCTCGGCCGCCGTCACCATCGTGGCACTGGGAATCTTCGGCTATGTCAAGGGGCGATTCAGCGGGGCGCGCCCGCTTATCAGCGCATTCCAGACTGTGGTCATCGGTGGCATCGCCGCGACAGCCGCGTTTCTACTGGCGCGAGCGATTTCATAGGCTCCCGGCAGCAACCTGGGGTGCAGCAATTGGCGGGTCTAATGGCCCTGGTTGCCCACCGCCAGGTGTCGTCTGCTGGTGGCGTGAAAGAGGCGAGCAGCGAGAGACGCGCGCCCCACGCCAATCCAGTTGACGGGAGCGCTGCTGGATTCGCTGAGCGGCATCTCGACTACAGGCACGGAAAATTGAGACTCACCTGGACCGCGTGCCCGGCTTGCGGCGGACGCAGACTCGAATACCCGACTGCTGCTGATCGCCGGCGGATTCCAGAAGCCGACGGTTTCTGTGGCAATTGCGGCGCTGCCGTGATGGCCGCGCCGGACGGACGGGCGCGGATCCTGGCACCTCGGCAGACACAGCGGGCCTCGTAGGAGGTCCTGCGGATTGAGGACCGAAAGACCCTAAACATATTCACCTGCTGCGCCTACTCTTGTTGAGTCCCGAGGGACTGAGTAGGGTAAACCGGAAGATATCGAACGTCGTTAAGGTCAAAGGTCGAAAGGCTGGAAACCGGAAGACGAACAGGACACTTCAGGGTAAACAGGAAAGTTCCTCGGGACAGTTTCTTGGGCGACTTCAAAGCCTTTCCCCGGGGGCTCCTGCCCCTGCCAAGCAGAGACCATCGACCCTGTTCGCCGAACGCGCCCGGCGCCAGTCTGATCCTCATGCGCGTAGTGGCTGCCACAACCCTCGCCGCATTGATCGTTTTACTCGCTGCCTGTGGCTCTACTTCACCGGGCAGCTACTCGCCCTCGCCTACCCCTAACGCCAGCGCTTCACCGGCGGCTGAGCCAACCCCGTCGCCGTCACCCACTCCATCGCCGATCTCATCGCCGTCGCCGTCGCCCAGCCCGATCGCGTGTCTCCCACAACAGGGCGGCACCTCGTCCAGAGCCACGATCACGGATGTGCGCGTCGGCTCGCATCCCGGCTACGACCGACTGGTCATCGAGTTCAGCGGAGGCCTGCCGGCATACAAACTGGCAGCGCAGGATCCGTCGACCTTCGTCGGTCCGTTCAGCGGCAACCCTGTGAGTGTGGCCGGAAGCGCCGGTATCCACCTCTTCATCTACAACATGGACATTCCGCCGTCGTTTCAGCACGGGACGAACCTGAGGCCGGGCTACAGCGTGCTGAAGCAGGTAATCGTGATGGCGGACTTCGAAGGCCAGGCCGACATTGCCCTCGGCCTCGGCAGCGCGGCGTGCCCGTCGGTGTCGACACTCACCAACCCGTACCGCCTGGTGATCGACTTCCCGACCCAATGAAACAAACACAGGAGGAGTGAACGAGATAATGTCCGGGCTACGACACGGTCGGTTGGTTCTGGATGGTGCCGGTCATGTTGCTGTTCTGGGGGGTGGTCGTGCCGGTGACATGCGCGCTTGGCGCACCTCGCAAAGACGGGGACGAAGCTTTGAAAGGATGAGACAGCTCCTGCAGTCCTAAGCAGTCGGGTCGCCGTCGAGTGTGAGTTGTTTGGCATCCACCTGCTCGGCAACGGAGCGGCCCAGAGCATTGCGGGCCAACACGCCGGCGATTCGCTTAACGAAGTCTTCAACGGTTGCGTGAGCTACTGCGTACAGCGCGGCCGCGTCGGCCGCGCGGCCGAGGAAACCACCAGGCGGCGAGTAGTGGCCGTCAAGCTCGAGCCGGCTGGTGCCGTCAGGGGCTCGATAAAGCCGCAGCCGGCCCTCGAAGGTAGGAAACAGAGCCTCGCTTTCAAGGGAGTGCCAGGTGACAGGTACGACAACCTCGTCCGTTTCGACCTGAGCGCGGTCGATCTTCATACGGGCATAGCGGGCCAGGCGGCCGAACGTCGTGTCAGCCTCCAGCTCGGTGATCTTGCCAGTCGCGGACTCATACATGCCGGGCATCCAGTTCGCGGGTCCCTCCAGGAGCGCGTCACGAAGCTTGTCGTACTCTCCGATGACCTTCTGGTGCGCTGAAATAAGCCGGTCTTGGGGGATCGCGTAATGCTCCACGAACCCAGGCTACGTCGCACTCAGTGCCCGACACCCGAGTCGAAAGACCCGGCAAGCTCGTGGCTTAAGGCCCGCCGGCAGGGCGCCTGACATCCGCAACCAAGCGCGAACTGATTGCCGTAACTTTGGGGCCGATCGGCCCTACCACGTTCCGGATTGTCGAGCGACACTCCAATCAAAGGAGCATGCCTGTGATTGATCTGATTCCACCCGAAGGGGCCACGGAGGCACAAATCGACGCATTCGTGGCGAGCCTGCGTCAGGACGCTCGCGAGCGTGTCCGCGACCTACGTGCCGCGGGGGCGTCGGAGGTCGAAATCGCAGAGTACATCTCGAGCCTCGATTCGCTCTCAACGGATGCCGCTTCATCCGATGGAGCGGAGCAATGACCGAGAAGCGCTCGCGGTCTCGGACCTCAGCGAAAGCTGAGCAGGGAAATCGGCACCGGCGTGCAGAGCCGGCGGAGGGAGCGCACGACAAGGCTGCCGGCGTGCAGGGACCAAACGTCGGTTACTGGCAGGCGGTTGGTTCCACCAGGGCGGCGGCCAAACGATCGAAGCGGCCTTAGCGGTCTCCGATTCGCCCGTCACCAACCGATAGCTGCGCGCGGCAGGTCTAAAAGGCCCGGGACTCGTCGCAGGGGGGGCTTCAGTTCTTCACCCCCTGGGTGTTCGGATTCACCGCCGTGACAGCGACTGCTTGGGTCAGCTGGATCGCCGGCGTGCTGGTGGTGGGCGTGAGCGGGATCGAGCTTCTCGTGCAGAACCCGCAGAAGACGGTCGCCGCCTGAGCTGACGAATTCGGTCGAGGGGCGGGACTCGTCGGCCCCGCCTCCTCGGTCGTTGCCGGCCTGCGCTCAGAACTCCTCGGCGACAAGCTCCGGGTGCGTGTTGACGGCCGCCTGTAGGCGTCGACGCCGCAAGAGACCCGGCGTTGCTCCGAAAACGCCGACGACGTGTGCTGCCTGCACGGTCCCCCATGCCATCGCCACCGCCAGTGGCCGGCCCAGCTGCAGGGCAACCATTACCGTGGCCCCATAGCCGTCGCCCGCGCCCGTCCGGTCGACCACGGGGACGGGCAGCACCCCGGTCCGCAGGTAGAGGTCCCCATCGAAGGCATAGGAGCCATGAGTCCCATCAGTCATGACCACTGTCTTCGGTCCCAGGCGATGCAGGGCCTCGAGCAGTGCCTTGGGTTGGTCCTCCACATGCGTGAGCTCGCGCGCCTCGTGGCGGTTGACGAGCAGTAGATCGCTCATCTCCAGGAGTGGGGACAGTGCGCGCGCGCCCATGCAAAGCTGGTGCGTACCAGGGCTGAACGCGAGCCGGCAGGGGCTGCGCTCAACGTGGCAGCGGAGAGCTTTGTGCAGGCGGTTGACCGCTGCTCCCCGAGGCCCGACTGATGTGACGTAGATCCAGGCGGCCGCCGGCAACTGAGGCAGGTGGTAGCTCCGCGGTTGGTGCCAGACGAAGAGCGTGCGCTCGCCCCGGAAGACCAGAGCCGTGCTGGCGTTGGTCGTGTGCCTGTGGTCGAGCGCAATGAGTGACGTGTCGATGCCTTCGCCGTCAAGCTCGCTCCGAATCGAATCGCCTTCAGGATCGGCGCCGGTTACCCCGTAGACTCCCGCTCGCAAACCCAGCCGGGCTGCCGCGACGGCCGCGTTGACGCAGCTGCCGCCAGGCGAGCGGTGCAGCTCGTCCACCGGGATCTTGTCTGCATAGTCGATGCAGATCTGCGTTTGACCGGGCTGAAGCGCGAGGGCGAGATGCGCATCGTGGATCTTGAGGAAGGTGTCGATCGTGGGATCGCCGATAGTGATCAGGTCCAGCATCTTCGCCACGGCCCTCAGGCTGGCACTTCCGCTACTGGCACCACAGGGCCTAAATACTCAGTCGCCACGGGCCCTTGGGCCCTGCCGCAGCGGACTCCAAAGGCGCACCTTGAACGGCAGAGGAAAATGCAATGGCAAGAATCACCGTCAAGCACAGGCACGGCCAGAGTTTCGACATCAGGGTGCGGGGCTACGCGCTGATCTCCGACGAACCGGTCACCGTAGGTGGTGATGACGAGGGCCCGACGCCCACGGAGCTCATGGTTGCCGGCCTGGCCGCATGCGCCGCCGACGAAGCCATCAAGTGCCTGGCGGCCACCGGCGAGAGGTTCGAGCCCATAGAGGTCGGAGCCGACTTCGACTGGGATTCCGAAGGCTGCCGGGTCAGATCCATAAGACTTGAGGTCACGGTTCCAGCTGTGATCGGCACGAGCGCCAGGAATGAGGTGCTGCACGCGATGCAGTCCTGCCCGGCGCGGAAGATGCTGGCTGAGCCGCCGAACGTCGAATATGAATTGAGCGTTGTGAATGCGCCAGTGGTTGTGGGGCCAGGCCTGGCCGGCGATTCATGGCCGCAGGAGCCGCCCCCGGACGTCGATTCGCAGGATTGAGGCCGACAAGCCAACGTGACCTTTGGCCCCCAGGTGATGGGTAAGGTTCCCCTGGGAACAGCGCCAGCGGCGGTTTAGTGTGGGGTTGCGATGAGAGTTGTGCGCCGGGTCGACCAGCCGGCCACCAGCACCACGGTTCGTGAGCTGATGGGGAAGTCAACCGTATGCGCCGACCCGCGGCAGTCCCTTGTAGACGCCGCGGCCGAGATGCGCGCCAACCGGACCAGCGCCCTGGCGGTGCTCGACGGTGAGGCGATCGTCGGCATTGTCACCGAGCGCGACCTCATGCGAGCCATCGCGGATGGCCGCGACCCCGCGGCGACGCATGTCTCGCAGTACATGACCCACGATCCCCTGACCATCGAGGCGGGCAAGCTGGCTGCCGAAGCAGCGGCCATGATGGTGAAGCATCGCGTGAGGCACATTCCGGTGACCGACGGAGGCCGGCTGATCGGCTTCCTTTCAGCCCGCAACCTGCTCGCTTTGACCCCCTGGCCGCTAGACCTGCCGATCGGCGAGAGCTGGTGAGCTGATTCGTATTCGGGCTATTTCGCCTGGTGGTCCGATCGCGGCAGCGCTGCGGTTGAGATCAACAGTATGGGTCGCCTGGAGTGCAGGACGAGCTCGTGGCTCACGCTGCCCAACACCAGCTCCGCGAACCCGCCCCGGCCTCTGCGACCGACCACGATCACGTCAGCATCGATGCCGTCGGCGACCTTCGCGATCACCGATGCCGGCCGGCCGTCTTCCATGACCGCGCGGTACTTGACTCCGGCGTCTCTCAAGGGTTTGCACCACGTCCCTTCGAAATCTCTCTTCATCTCGGCTCGCCACTCTGGGTCGAACTGCGGTGGCGCGACTGCAGTCACAAACCCCGTGTCCAGGTAGAAAGGCGGGGTGATCGCGAATACCGCGACCACTTCGGACTCCATGCCTTTGGCCATCCGGACCGCCCAATCGAGAGCCGCATCCGCATGCTCTGAGCCGTCCACACCGACGACGATCCGACTGATGCCAGAGCGCTTTGTCGCCATCTTCGACTCCTGATCCACCCGGCTTACTCGATGTGATGAGCATTCGCGATTTCGGCCGCGGCGGATCGGGCTTTTGGTCCCCTCATGTTGAGGACCCTCGACCCTGTCGACTGAGCCTTCGGAGGGTCAGTGCGGACTCGGCTGCCTTCCTCACCGAAGTTTTGGGGGTTGCTCGCAGCTAGCCCAGGAAACCGCCGGGTACGATCCAGCCGGAAGCGAAATGAAGGCCCGTCACCTGTTCGGCATGGAGAGCGACCCAGTGAAGCCTGGCGCCTGGCGCGAGCGGGTCCACCCGGAGCTGGCGCAACGCCAGGCTCCGCGCGTCTCCCGCGTCGGTGATCTCTTCAAGCTGTCCGACAGCGACGACGCTCCAACCCTCGCGAGCGTGCGGGTCGTAGCCGTCGATCTCGAAGCAGGCGATCGAATTTGGACCGCATGCCAGCTTGGTGCCCGGTGCGGTCCGAAAGACGATCGACTTCTCACCGACCGCGTAGTTCACGGGGAATATGTCCGGCCGACCGGCCATGACGATCGCCAAACGGCCCAGCTGCTGACCGCGCAGGTGCTTCCAACACTGCTCTTCGCTGAGCGGGAGCACGGCCGGCGAGGCTGCACTCGCACCGGCTCGACCTAACGACTCAACATTATCGTCCGACCTCTGGCTCACCTCTCATCCTCCTGCTTTGTACGGCAGCCCGGATCTACCCAGACGGCCGCAGCTGATCGCTGATTCGGTCAAGAAAGTCTTTGACGGTGACCTCCGCGACTCTGTGCATCAGCGCGCGATCTGCAATCTTGCCGAGGAGCCCAAAAGGCGGCTCATAGCTGGCGCTGATGCCGAGGTGGGTCGTGCTCTTGCCAATGGGCGCGATTTCGAGCTGTCCGTCCAGAGCAGGGAAAAGTCCAGCGTGGCTGGCCGCTTTCCAGCGGATCGGGAGCAGCGTTACCCCGCCCACCGGCCGCAGCGCGCCAATCTCGACCTCGATGCTCCTGGCCATCCGGCGATTCCCGACGTCGAATCCCAACTCAGAGAGCAGCCGCTGGCCCCGCCCGTTGGACTTCCAGGCGAGGGCCGGCATCCACTTTTGGGCGCCTGTCGCAAGCTCGGTCTCGATCTCTTCGACCGGGCGAGCGATAACGACGAAATGCCGCAGCAACATTCCCGACATCGTGGGAACAGAGAATCCCTCCCATAAGGGCCGGTAGTCCCGCCGTATCCGGGACATGCGGCACCCGTCAAAGCTCTTTGGCCTGAGCGGATGCTCGAACCTTGATGGCCAGTCCACCAACAGACCCGCGATGACGCGGCCTTGATCTCAGCGACGGCAAGGAGGCTTGACATTCCTAGCCCTCGTGGTATGCCGCCGACGACCTGGTGGTTATCGCTGGAGGAGGTTGGAAGCCGGCAGCCTCCTACTTTGCCTTCGATTTGCCCGCTGACTTGCTTGCTACATCGCCTTTGAGATCGCGCACGTCGCGCTTGACGTTTCCCACCATCTGCCTCGCCTTGCCCTTCATCTCCTCGCCTCGATTGCCGGTGACCTTACCTTTGATCTCTTCCGCCTTGCCACGAACCTGATCCTTCATTGAAGACCTCCAGGGCGTTGATTCCGATTCCAACCTCCCAGCACCATGTCTCGATGTTGGAGTGGACTGCGCTCGAGCTTGAATGTCGTCAGACCGGGAGACCGCCTCAGCGCGCGGACCGGCTGCGGACGAGACCAAACAACCAGAGCCCGACCAGCACGATGATTACGAGCCAGATCAGGTTGACCAAACCACCGGTCGCGTGGAACAGCAACCAGAGGACGAAAAGAACGACCGCCACGACCAGCAATGCATGGATCATCCGGACACCTCCCAAGGCAAAACACAGTCTTCCCTGCATAGGTTCAACCAGGTGCCATAACAGAGGCAGCAAAAGCGTCCGAGATCACAACTGTCGAGTCAGAAGGTGGGTTGCTGCTTTTGTTATGGCCGATCGACCACCGTGATTCTGTCAGGCGGAAGGAGTGCCGTCGCAAGACCGCTCCTTCGGCTTGGCGCCAGTGAACTTATGGGAGGACGACCATGAAATGCGACATATGCAGTCAAGACGTCGAGAATTCAGAGGAGCTTCAGAAGCACATGGAGCGCGAACACGCTTCCGGCATGGGTGACAAGTCGATGGACAACCTCGAGAAGCCGGACATGTTGGGGGATACCTCAGCCGAATCCGCGGCGATTGAAACCCCCTTGCCGACTCACTAGCACCGATCGTCTCCGCGTAGTTGCTCGGAGCGCTCTCAGCAATTCACCAAATTCGACGGTCCCGGCCTGTTTACCGAGCGGCCCAGGCGACACGCCAGACTCGCCAAAGCGCAGAGGGGTCGGAGAGTGGATCGCCATGGACGAGGAAAAAGTCTGCTCGTCCGCCCTCTCGGATCTGACCTGCTTCCGGCTCGTCGAGGATCTCACTCGCCTTCCAGGTGACTGACGCGAGTGCCT
>Ga0209009_1000141_pt1 | contig 29218 bp, 27 predicted proteins | sample BlaSpr_A8_OM3_M2_FD_187979 | JGI IMG/M metagenome (GOLD analysis project Ga0209009, IMG submission 187979) | Forest soil microbial communities from Thunder Bay, Ontario, Canada - Black Spruce, Ontario site 2_A8_OM3_M2 (SPAdes) (version 2) | ecosystem: Environmental > Terrestrial > Soil > Boreal... | reverse complement strand
TCGTTCGCCAGGGCGGCCGCGTCTACGCGGTCGAGCCGCGACACGAGACGCTCGAGGACCGGTTCCTGCAGCTGCTCAAGGAGCAGGACCAGTGACGCAGGTGCTCACAATCGCGCGACTCACGATCCTCGAGGCGTCGCGCCGCAAGTTGCTGCTCGCCCTCGGCATCCTGACCATCGCCGTCATCGTGCTGACCAGCTGGGGCTTCAGCCGCCTGCCGACCATGAAGAATGTCTCGGCCGCCGAGGTTCGGCTTGCGGCGTCGCAGCTCACCATCTTGATGGCCTTCATGTTCAGCGGCGTGCTCGCCCTCGGCTCGACCCTGGTGGCGGCGCCGAGCATTGCCAGCGACATCGAGTCGGGGATCGCGCTGGCGATCCTGCCACGGCCGATTCGCCGCAGCCAGCTCCTCATGGGCAAATGGCTCGGCCTTGCCCTGCTGGTCACGCTCTACGCCGCCGGCAGTGGGCTCCTTGAGTTGTTCGGGATCTGGATTGGCACGAATTACCTGCCGCCGAACCCGCTTGCATCGATCGGCTTCGTTGCAGCCGAGGGGATCATCCTGATGACGCTGGCTCTCCTGCTTAGTACGCGCCTCGCGCCGATGACGGGCGGCGTGATCGCGCTGGTGCTCTTCTTCGTCGCCTGGATCGGTGGCATCGCGCTCGCCATCGGCGTTACGTTCGACAACGAGACGATCAAAAATATCGGGTTGGGCAGCCGGCTCTTGATCCCGACTGACGGACTCTGGCACGGGGCGATCTTCTACCTGGAGCCGTCTGAAGTCCTCGCTGCTGCTCGGGTCGCCGGGAGGGCGCGGGCCGGGAATCCGTTCTTCGCCGATGCGCCCCTGCCCGGGATCTACCTCGCCTGGGTCGTCGCCTGGCTGGTGGCGGTCGTTGGACTGGCCAACTGGAGCTTCGCAAAGAGAGACCTTTAGGAAAGGGGTCTGTCGCCGGCGCGGCGCACCGCTCGAATTGTCAATCCTAGCCGGATCAATGCCGGCGTGACGACCACCTTGAGTAGCAAGCTGAGCAACGGCCAGTAGTGTAGGCCGGCTAAGCCGAGTGACCCTTTTGCGCCGCCAATTGCCAGCACTTTTCCGTCCAGCGTGCCCGTCGACGGTTGGGCCCGAGGGCCATTGACTTAGGCGGTAACCGAACGTACATTTAGCTCGCCAAATCGGCGACCCGCAACTCAATAGGAGGGGAAACATGGGAGTCGCGACCTTAACGCCTCCGGCGCAGCGAGTGGGGGAGGAGCTTGTCTATCCCGACGGCCGGCATGAGCTGGCCGACGATTCGGCGATCCGAAACAGTCCGCTCTACAACGTGGACCTGGCTCCGGTACCGCTCAAACGGCGGACCTGGAGCACCTATAACTACATGGCGCTGTGGATCGGAATGGCGCACAACATCCCGACCTACCTACTGGCGTCCGGACTCGTTGCGTTGGGCATGGCCTGGTATCAGGCGATCCTGACGATCGCGCTCGCGAACATCATCGTCCTGATCCCGATGCTGGCGAACAGCCACGCCGGCACCAAGTACGGCATTCCGTATCCGGTGTTCGCGCGGGCCTCGTTCGGCGTTTTTGGCGCCAACGTCGCGGCGCTGCTTCGGGCCGGGGTGGCCTGCGGCTGGTTCGGCATCCAGACCTGGATCGGCGGCGGCGCGCTCTACGCGCTGAGCGGAAAGCTGTTTGGTAGCGGCTGGACGAATTCGTCCATCGTCTTAGGGCAGCACTGGACGCTCTGGCTGAGCTTCGCGGTCTTCTGGGCGCTCAACATCCTGATCATCATGCGCGGCATGGATGCGGTCCGCCGCTTCGAAAACTGGGCCGCGCCCTTCGTGCTGGTGGTCGCGCTCGGTCTGCTCGCCTGGATGGTCGGCCAGGCCGGCGGCTTCGGCCCAATCCTCAGCGAGCCTGGCAAGATCGGCTGGGGCAGCAGCTTCTGGTTCGTCCTGTTCCCGCCGGCGCTTATGGGGATGATCGCGTTCTGGTCGACACTCTCGCTCAACATGCCGGACTTCACTCGTTTCGGCAAGAGCCAGCGGGCGCAGGCGTGGGGCCAGATCCTTGGGCTCCCGACGACCATGACGCTCTTTCCGCTGGTGGCGGTGCTGATCACCGCGGCCACGCAAAAGGTATACGGCGCCCCGATCTGGGATCCGGTCGCGCTGACGGCCAAGTTCGACAACCCGCTGGTCGTGATCTTCGCCCTCTTCACGCTGGCCGTCGCCACCCTGTCGGTCAACGTAGCGGCCAACATCGTGAGCCCTTCCTATGACTTCTCGAACGTGATCCCGAAGCTGATCAGCTTCCGTACCGGCGGCCTGATCACCGGCGTTCTCGGCATCTTGATCCAGCCCTGGAACCTGCTGACGAACCCGAACGTCTACATCTTCACCTGGCTCGGCTTCTACGGGGGCGCGCTGGGTGCGATCGCCGGCGTGCTGATCGCCGACTACTGGTTCATGCGCAACACCAACCTCCGGCTGGGCGATCTCTATCGCGCGGACGGCGAGTACCGCTACGCTGGCGGCTTCAACTGGCGAGGCCTGGTCAGCTTGCTGGTCGGTGGTGTCCTGGCGGTGGGCGGCGCCTACTCAACGCCAGGCAACGGGCCCTTCCCGCAGGCCGGGATCATCGGCCCGCTGTACAGCTGGTTCCCATTCCACGTGTACGACTACAGCTGGATCGTCGGCCTGGTGGCGGCGTTCGTCTGCTACCTGGCGCTCTCGGCGCTCTTCCCGGCGGCTGCCGCTCGGCGGCGCCCGCAGGCAGCGGCGGCGACCTAAACTCGTAGATCGATCGCGCTGGAGCCCCTTCCTCGCGGCGGGGGCTCCAGCCTTTTGAAACGAATGGCACGACTCAGCTTCGGTGTTTGCTTTGCGCCGGATCCTCCCCCCAGCCGGTGGGTGGAGCTGACCAAGCTTGCCGAGGCCCAGGGATTCGAGTACGCGTGGCTCTTCGATTCGCACGTGCTCTGGCAGGAGGTCTATCCGATCTTCACGCTGATGGCCGTCAACACCAAGACCATCAAGATCGGCCCCTGCGTGACCAACCCGGGAACGCGCGATCCCACCGTCACCGCCAGCGCACTGGCGACGCTGAACGAGATATCCGGCGGGCGAATGGTGATGGGCATCGGCCGCGGCGACAGCGCCCGGCGCGTGCTTGGCAAGAAGCCGGTCACGGTGGAGCAGATGGAGGCCGACTGCCGCCTCATCCGAGAGCTTGCGGCGGGGCGTGAAGTCGCGTACGACGGCGTCAAGGTCCGGCTGAAATGGGCCGAGCACGAGCTGCCCATCTGGGTCGCCGGCTACGGGCCGAAGGCGCTGCGCGCGGCGGGGCGGGTCGCCGACGGCGTCATCATCCAGCTGGCCGATCCCGCCATCATCAAGTGGTGTTTGCAGTTCGTGCGCGAGGGCGCGGAAGAGGCGGGTCGATCCTTCGACGACATCCTGGTGCAGGCCGCCGCCCCGGCATTCATCTCCGACGACATCGAGGCGGCGCGGGAGCAGGTGCGCTGGTTCCCGGCGCTGGTCTCGAACCATGTCGTCGACCTGCTCAAGCGTTACGACGTCCAGGACCTTCCCAAGGCCCTGACCGACTACATCAAGGCGCGCGACCACTATGACTACTCGGAGCACGCCCAGCGGGGCGCGGCCCATGCCGACTTCGTCCCCGATGACGTGATCGACCGGTTCTGCGTCATCGGCACGGTCGAGCAGAGCAAGAAGCGGATCGAGGAATTGATCGACGCTGGCGTCGACCAGTTCAACCTCTACCTTATGGTGGAGAAACCCGAGGCGGTCATTAAGCAATACGGCGAAGCCATCATTCCAGCGTTCAGTTAGCGAGGAGGAGGCGACACAGACATGGCGAAGGTGAGGGCGGCGCTGATCCAGGCGCACGCGAACATGCCCAAAGAAGAGGCCATTCAGAGGCACGAGGAACTGATCGGCGAGGCTGCGGCGAAAGGTGCGCAGATCACGTGCCTGCAGGAAATCTTTTTTGGCCCGTACTTCTGCGCCGAGCAGGATCCCAAGTGGTACGACACGGCCGAGCGGGACGACGGGCCGACCGTCAAGCGGATGCAGGCGCTGGCCAAGAAGCACAGGATGGCCCTGGTCGTGCCTTTCTACGAGGAGGCGCAGACCGGCGTCTACTACAACACCGCCGTCGTGATCGAAAACGACGGCACGATGATCGGCAAATATCGCAAGACGCATATCCCGCATGTCGGTCCCTGCTTCTGGGAGAAGTTCTATTTCAAGCCGGGCAACCTCGGCTACCCGGTATGGGAGACCTCGGTCGGCCGGGTCGGCATCTTGATCTGCTACGACCGCCACTTTCCTGAGCCCGCCCGGGCGCTTGGTCTCAAGGGCGCCGAGCTAGTCTTCAACCCGTCGGCCACGGTCAAATCGCTGTCGCGCTACCTGTGGGAGCTCGAGCAGCCCGCGCACGCGGTGGCCAACGGCTACTGGATCGGCGCCATCAACCGGGTCGGGGTTGAGAAGCCGCTCAACGAGGCGCAGTTCTACGGGGCGAGCTACTTCTGTGATCCGCGCGGCAAGATCGTTGCCCAGGCGTCCGAGACGGAAGATGAAGTCCTGGTCGCCGACATCGACCTGGACATGAATCGTCAGGTGCGCAACACTTGGCAGTTCCTGCGCGATCGCCGGCCGGAGAGCTACGAGGAGCTGGTCAGGGAGCTGCCATGAGGACGCTGATCAAAAACGGCACGGTGGTAACCGCGAGCGACACCAACAAGACCGACGTGCTGATCGAGGGCGAAAAGATCGTGGCGATCGGGAGCGGACTCACGGCCAATGCCGACCAGGTGATCGACGCCGAAAACCGCTACGTGATGCCCGGGGCGATCGATGTCCATACCCACATGGAGTTGCCCTTCGGTGGCACCTTCGCCTCCGACGACTTTGCCACCGGGACCGCTGCCGCTGCCTGGGGCGGAACGACGACGATCGTCGACTTCGCCGTCCAGACCTACGGCCAGACCCTGCGCCAGGGTCTCGACCAGTGGCACAAGAAAGCCGAAGGCAAGGCGCACATCGACTACGGCTTTCACATGATCGTGCGCGAGATCAACGATTCCATCCTCAAGGAGATGGACGCGCTGGTCAACGAGGGCGTCCCCTCGTTCAAGCTCTTCATGGCCTACCCAGGCGTCTTCATGCTCGATGACGCGTCGATCTTTAAGGCGATGGGCCGCACCGCTGAGAACGGCGGCTTGATCATGATGCACGCCGAGAACGGTGGCGCGATCGACGTGCTCGTGCAGCGTTATCTCGCCGAGGGAAAGGGCGATCCGATCAATCACGGACTCACCCGTCCGGCCAGCATGGAGGGCGAGGCGACCAGCCGTGCCATTGCGCTGGCCCGGCTTGCGGAGGTCGCCGTCTATATCGTGCACTTGAGTTCGAAGGAGGCGCTCGATGCGGTTCGGGAGGCGCGCGACGACGGCGCCTCGACCTTTGCGGAGACCTGCCCGCAATATCTATATCTCAGCTTGGACGACCTCGGCCGGCCCGGCTTCGAGGGAGCGAAGTACGTCTGCTCGCCGCCGCTGCGACCGTCCTCGCATCACGACGAGCTCTGGAAGGGCCTGCTCCAGGACGACCTGCAGCTGGTCGCGACCGACCACTGTCCCTTCCATTTCAAAGGCCAAAAGGACCTGGGGCGCGGCGACTTCTCCAAGATCCCCAACGGCCTGCCGGGAGTGGAGGACCGCTTTACGCTGATTTTCCATGGCGGCGTCAATTCAGGCCGCATCACGCTCAACCGCTTCGTCGAACTGGTGGCGACCGCGCCCGCCAAGATGTTCGGGCTCTTTCCGCGCAAGGGCACGATCGCCCCGGGAAGCGACGCCGACATCGTGATCTTCAATCCGAGGGTGGAACGCACGATTTCGGCGAAGACCCATCATATGAACGTGGACTACAGTTGTTACGAGGGCATGGCGGTCAAGGGCTTGCCGGAGGTCGTGATGCAGCGTGGCAACGTGCTGGTCAAGGACGGAAAGTTCCAGGGCATCACGGGCGCCGGCCAGTTTCTGCGGCGCTCGCCGTTTCATTCGGTGCCCGCCGGTCAACCAAGTCCGGTAGGAGCCAGGTCATGATTGCCACCAAGAACGTCCAGAGCTTCATCGGCGGCAAGTTCCGCGACTCCAGCGCCCAGAAGGTCGACCCGATCCCGAACCCCGCGACCGGCGAGACGATTGCCAGCCTTCCGCACTCGACCCGCGAGGAGATCAACGAAGCCGTAGCTGCCGCGAAGAAGGCATTCCCCGCCTGGAGCGAAACCCCCGTCCCGGAACGCGCTCAGGTGATGTTCCGCTTCAAGGCGCTCTTCGATAAAAACATCGACGAGCTCTCCGCGATCGTCACCCAGGAGAACGGCAAGACGCTGGACGAGTCGCGTGGCGAGGTGAAGCGGGCAATCGAAGTCATCGACTTCGCCTGTGGTGCCCCAACCCTGATGCTGGGTCACAACCTCGACCAGATCGCCAAAGGCATCGACGAGGAGCTGACCCGATTCCCGGTTGGTGTGGTCGCCGGCATCACGCCCTTCAATTTCCCCAACATGGTGCCGATGTGGATGATCCCGGTCGCGATCGTCACCGGCAATACGTTTGTCCTCAAGCCCTCGCAGCTGACGCCACTTTCCGCGATGCGTATTGCGGAACTGCTCGAGGAGGCCGGCTTGCCCGAGGGCGTCTTCAACGTCGTGCACGGCGCCAACGATGCCGTCAACCAGCTGTTGACTCATCCCGATATCTCCGCGATCTCGTTCGTCGGCTCGGCGACGGTCGCCGCCTACATCTACGCGACCGCCGCGGCCAACGGCAAGCGGGTCCAGGCGCTGGGCGGTGCCAAGAACCACATCCTGGTCATGGACGATGCCGACCTCGAGCTGTCTGCACCGCACGTCATCTCGTCCGCATTCGGCAATGCCGGCCAGCGTTGCCTGGCGGGGAGTGTTGCGGTCGGAGTGGGCAAGATCGGCGACGCCCTGGTGCGCGAGCTGGCCAGCGATGCAGCGAAACTGAAAGTCGGCCCGGGCACGGATCCGAAAACAACCCTGGGGCCGGTGATCCGTGGGGAGCGCAAGAAGAAGTTGATCGAGTACATCGACGGTGCGCAGGCGGAGGGCGCGCAGCTGGTCTCCGACGGTCGGCAGGTCGACCAGAAGGAAGGCTTCTTCCTCGGACCCACCATCTTCGATCGTGTCACGCCGAACATGAAGATCTGGAAGGAGGAGCTCTTCGGACCCGTGCTCTCGGTGGTTCGGGCCTCGGATATCGACGAGGCCCTCAAGGTGCTCAATGCCAGCACGTACGGGAACATGGCCTCGATCTTCACCAACTCGGGCAAGTACGCGCGAGAGTTCAAGCGCAGGGCGCAAGCCGGCATGCTGGGCGTCAATATCGGAGTGGCGGCGCCGATGGCGTTCCTCCCGTTCACCGGCTGGAAAAACTCGTTCTTCGGCGACCTGCACGCCACGGGCCAGGACAGCATTCGCTTCTACACGCGACACAAAGTCGTGACGACCCGGTGGCTTTAGAGACGAGCGCCCGCCCTCACGTTCTGAGCGGCGAGGAGATCGTCGCCCTCTGCCGCCAGTACACGCTCTACGAATGGACGGCGCAATCGGCGGTCGATCCGATCGCCGTTGACCATGCCAAGGGCGTCTACTTCTATACCCCCGAGGGGAAACGCTACATCGACTTCAACAGCCAGCTGATGAGCGTCAACGCCGGGCATGGTCACCCGCGAATCATCGAGGCGATCAAGCGCCAGGCGGAAAAACTTCCGTATGCCAATCCCTTCATGGCGCATGAGCCGCGTGCGTTGCTCGGCAAGAAGCTCGCCGAGCTGATGCCCGGCGACCTCGACAAGGTCTTCTTCACGCTCGGCGGTGCGGAGGCGAACGAGAACGCGATCAAGCTGGCCAGGACCGTGACCGGTCGCCACAAAATCATCGCACGATACCGCTCCTACCATGGGGCGACCGCCGGCGCCATGGCGTTGACCGGCGACCCTCGGCGGTGGGCCAACGACCTGGGCACGTCGGGCGTGGTGCACGTGCTCGATCCCTATCACGGCCCGCAGCGCGAGCCGGACAGCGCAGAAAAATCCCTCGAGTACCTCGAGGAGACGATCCAGCTCGAGGGGCCGAACACCATCGCCGCCTTCTTCCTGGAAACCGTCACCGGTACCAACGGCATCCTGATTCCACCGGATGGCTATCTCCAGGGCGTACGTGCGCTCTGCGATCGATACGGCATCCTGATGGTCTGCGATGAGATCATGTCGGGCTTCGGCCGGACCGGCGAATGGTTCGCCGTCAACCACTGGAACGTTGTCCCGGACATCATGACGATGGCCAAGGGACTGACGAGCAGCTACGTCCCGCTGGGCGCGGTCGGCATGCGGCCGAGAATCGCTGAGTATTTCGACAAGAACGTCTTCTACGGCGGTCTTACCTACAACAGTCATCCGCTGGCGTGTGCCACGGCACTCGGCACCATCCAGGCATACGAGGAAGACGACATGATCGGCAACGCCCGCCGGATGGGGGAGGTGATGAAACGGCATCACCAGGAGCTCAAGCGGAAGCACCCGTCGGTGGGCCTGACGCGCGCGATCGGTCTCTTCGGCATCCTCGAGCTGATCAAGGACCGCAAGACAATGGAGCCGCTCGCGCCCTTCAACGGCACCTCAGAGCCGATGAAGGCGGTTGGGAGAGCCCTTCGCGAGCAGGGGCTTTACACGTTCGTGCGCTGGAACACGATCATGACGAACCCGCCGCTGTGCATCAACGAGAACGAGCTGGCCGAAGGCTTCGCCATCATCGACAAGGCGCTCGACATCGCCGATGAGGCCGTCGCCTAGGCTCCGGCCGGCGCATGGCCAGCGTGCAGGACGACCCGTCGAACCCCGACGCTGGATTCGCCGAACTCTACGCGCAGCTTCCCGATGTGACCGACCTGTCGCCATGGCTCGAGCTGGCTCAAGGCGCCACACCGCCGGTTCTCTATCTCGGGATCGGTACTGGGCGGATCGCCGTGCCGCTGTCCGCGGCAGGCATCGAGCTGGTCGGGGTCGATAGCCATCCCGGCATGCTCGAGCGGCTGCGGGGACGGCTCCCGCGGACCGAGTTGATCCAATCGCGAATCGAGGACCTCGCGCTCGCCCGGCGATTCGACCTCGTCATCGCGCCCTCCAACATCCTCTACCTGGTCGAGCGGTTGCGCCGAGCCGCCGATCACGTCGCCGACGCCGGCGCCCTCGCCTTCGAGCTGGCCAACCCGCACTGGCTGCGGGCGGGAGGCGGCGATGGGGTCAGGGTGCAAGCCTTCGATGGAAATGGGGCGCGTCTCGAGGTCGATTACCGACTTCCCGACGGACGGACGGTCACGCAGCACGCCGAGGTGGCCATCGTCTGGCCCGAGGAGATGGAGAACTGGCTATCGGCGGCCGGCCTGAGGCTCCAGCGGATGTTCGGGCGGCCCGATGCTGAGCTCCTCGACAGCCCGAGCTTCTACATCGTGGCCTCCAGGTAAAGGGGCGGGGTGGCCGGGCGCATCCTCGTGGTCGAGGACGATCGCGCGTTGCGGACCGTCCTTGTCGGAGCGCTGCAATCCGGTGGTTTCGAGGTCGAGCAGGCGGCGGACGGGTCGGTCGGCGTCCAGGCACTGAAGGCCAGGTCCTTTGACATCGTCCTGCTCGACATCGGACTGCCGTTCGTCGATGGCTGGCACGTGCTCTCCACTCTCGAAGGCCGCCGCATTCCTTCGGTCATCGTGATCAGCGCTCGCGGCGACCAGGCGGACAAGGTCCGCGCCCTCGACATGGGCGCCGACGACTACCTGGCGAAGCCGTTTGGCTCGGACGAGTTGCTGGCACGAATCCGCGCGGTGCTTCGCCGCGCCCAGCCTCCGGCGCAGTTGCCTCTCATCGTGCGAACCGGCGACATCACCGTCGACCTACAGAACCATTCGGTCTTACGCGGGGAGCAGGAAGTCCGGCTCTCGGCGACGGAGTATCTCCTGTTAGCCGAGCTCGCGCGCCACGAACACGAAGTGATGGACTATCGCACGCTCCTCCACCGCGTCTGGGGCCCGGCCTACGGTGATGAACGGCACTACTTGCGCGTCTTCATCCAGCGGCTGCGGCTCAAGCTAGAACACGATCCGGCGCATCCGGAGGTAATCCAGACGGTGCCGGGCCGTGGCTACCGCTTCGGTTCTGCGATCAAGCGCTGATCGGCAGCGCGCTGCGCTTGCGCCGAGGCAAGCCGTTGGTCGGGACCGCGACCACCGGTAGATCCGAGTGGCGTAACACACGGGGAGCCACGCTTCCCATCAGCAGCCCGCCCAACCATGACCGCCTCGAGGTGCCGATGACGATCTCGTCGGCGTGATGCTTGTGGGCCGCATAGACGATCTCATCGGCCACGCGCCCGCTGCGGGCCGTGCGGATAAGCCCGCGGGCGCGCACGCCGGCCCGCTCCAATTCGTAAATCGCGCGACTCACGGTTTCCGCGATCTCGCCCGGCTGGCGGACGTCCCACCCGTAGCCGCGGACATAATCGCGCTCGCGCACCGATAGCACCAACACCTCGGCATGCGACTGTCGGGCAAGCTTGGCCGCCGCCGCGACCAGGGCTTGCGACTGAGGCACGGCCTCGATCGCCAGCAGGATCGGTCCCGTCGCCGGATCAACCGCGGAAGACCACATGCGCCCAGCGTATCCCTGGGTGCGTCAACAGCCCATAAACGATCGGCGCTCCAACGTGAATTTGTTGATGCGCCGTTGACGCGCCCCGTCCTACGCTCACGTCATGCCACTGGATGTTTGGTTGATCGGTTTGTTACTCGCGCTGACGATCGGTAGTTTTGCCTATGTGTTCGGGCTGAAGAAGCTGCCATGACCGGCTATATCGTGTCCGGCGTCGTTGCGCTACTGGTGACGGTCTATCTGTTTGTCGCGCTTCTATTCCCGGAGCGGTTCTGATCCATGGTGCTTGAACTGATCGGGATCGCCATCACCTTCGCCGCCGTCGCCGTCGGTGCCTGGTTTCTGGGCGGCTTCATGGTCAAGGTCTTCACCGGGGGACGCACGTTCCTGCATCCGGTCCTGCGCCCGGTGGAAGTTGGCTTCTACCGGCTGTCCGGTATCAAGGAGGACCAGGAACAGGGTTGGATCCTGTACACGGTCGCGATGCTCGCCGTGCAGGTGGTCAGCTTCATCCTCACCTACGTCATCCTTCGGCTCCAGGATCACCTGCCCCTCAACCCGATGGGCTTCAGCGGTGTCGCCCCCGACCTTGCCTGGAACACCACGGTGAGCTTCGTCACCAACACCAACTGGCAGAACTACACCGGCGAGCAGACGATGTCGTACCTCTCACAGATGCTGGGGCTTGTCATCCACAACTTCCTCTCGGCGGCGACGGGCATCGCGTTGGCGGTGGCGCTCATCCGCGGCATGTCGGCGCGAAAAATGAAAACGCTCGGCAACTTCTACGTCGACGCCACCCGGGCGATTCTTTACATCCTGATCCCCATCTCGGTGATAGCGGCCTTCGTCCTGATCTCGCAGGGCGTGATCCAGAGCCTGGACCCCTACACGACCGCGCACACGGTGCAGGGCTCGACCCAGACGATCGCCGTCGGCCCCTTCGGCTCGCAGGAGGCGATCAAGGACCTGGGCAACAACGGTGGCGGGCCGTTCAACGCCAACTCCGCACATCCCTTCGAGAACCCCAATGGCTTCACCAACCAGTTCGAGATCTTCCTCGAGCTGCTCATCCCATTCGCCCTGGTCGTCACGTTCGGCAAGATGGTCGGCAACATCAAGCAGGGCCTCGCCATCGGCGGCGCCATGGTGGCGATCTTCTTGGTCGCGACCGGGATCGCGATCGGCGCGGAGCAGGTCGGCAACCCGGCGCTCACCGCGGTTGGTGCCAACCAGGCTCGAACATCCACGCAACCTGGCGGCAACATGGAAGGCAAGTCTGTCCGTTTCGGTCCCGTGTACTCGGCGAACTTCGCCGCCACGACCACCGGCACGAGTACCGGCTCGGTCGACGCGAGCCACGATAGCTTCACGCCGATCGGCGGCATGGTGACCATGGTTCTGATCCAGATTGGCGAGGTCGCGCCCGGCGGCATCGGTGCCGGGCTCTACTTCATGCTGGTCTTTGCCATCCTGTCAGTCTTCATCGCCGGCCTGATGGTCGGACGAACACCCGAATACCTTGGGAAGAAGATCGAATCCAAGGAGGTACGGCTGGCGTCGCTGGCCGTCCTGATCGACGTGCTGATCATCCTCGGCTTCACCGCGATCGCCATACTCGCTCCCGCGGCGAAGGCCCAGGGGGGCGGCCCACTGAACCCCGGCGCGCACGGCTTCAGCGAGATTCTCTATTCCTTCTCGTCCCAGGTCGGCAACAACGGCAGCGCCTTTGCCGGGCTTACGGGCAACACCGTGTTCTGGAACACGATGGGCGGCACGGCGATGTGGCTGGGGCGCTTCTTCGAAGTCATTCCGGTACTGGCGCTGGCGGGCGCACTCGCCGGCAAGAAAGTCGTCCCGGCTGGAGCCGGCACGCTCGCCACCGACCGGCCGCTCTTCGCGGGCCTGCTCGTCGGGGTCGTCCTGATCGTTGGGGCACTGACCTTCTTCCCCGCGCTATCCCTCGGCCCCTTGCTGGAGCACTTCCAGCTGGCCGCCAATCACCTGGCTCACTGATATGGAAGAGAAAACCCGTTCCGAAAACTACCGCCGACGCCGTCGCTCCAGCCTGCTGGATCGCAACATCATGGTGCCTGCGCTGATCGAGAGCTTCACCAAGCTCGATCCGCGCTGGCAGGCGCGCAACCCCGTCATGTTCGTCGTCGAAGTCGGCTCGGTGATCACCACGATCATCTTCATCGCGGGGCTCTTTCGCGGCGCGCCCGACTCGCTCTTCGTCGGCCAGATTGCGCTCTGGTTGTGGTTCACGCTGGTGTTCGCCAACTTCGCCGAGGCACTCGCGGAGGGCCGCGGCAAGGCCCAGGCAGCCTCACTGCGGCGGGCCCGCACCGATACCATCGCGCGCCGGCTGGTCGATGGCAAAGAAGATCGTGTCCCGTCCTCGCAGCTGCGCAAGGGCGATACCGTTGTCATCGAGGCCGGTGAGCTGATTCCCAGCGATGGCACCATCGTCGAAGGCATCGCCTCGGTCGATGAGTCGGCGATCACGGGTGAATCCGCACCGGTCATCCGCGAAGCCGGCGGTGACCGCAGCGCCGTGACCGGTGGAACGCGGGTGCTCTCGGACCGAATCGTGGTCGAGGTCACGGCCAACCCTGGGGAGACCTTCCTCGATCGCATGATCCATCTGGTCGAGAGCGCCTCGCGCCGCAAGACGCCGAACGAGATTGCGCTCAACATTCTCTTGGCCGCGCTAACCATCATCTTCATGATCGCGGTCGTCACCCTTCAACCCTTCGCGATCTATGCTGGCACGTCGGTCACGATCACGGTTCTGATCGCGCTACTCGTCTGCCTGATCCCGACCACGATCGGCGCCCTGTTGTCGGCGATCGGCATTGCAGGCATTGACCGGTTGCTGCAGCGCAACGTCATCGCTCTCTCCGGCCGCGCGGTCGAGGCCGCCGGCGACGTCGACACGCTGCTGCTCGACAAGACCGGCACCATCACCTACGGCAACCGGCAGGCGACCGAGTTCGTGCCGGCGCCGGGGATCACGATGGACCGCCTCGTGAGGGGCGCGGAGCTGGCGAGCCTCTCGGACGAGACACCGGAAGGCCGCTCGATCGTCGCACTGGCCCGCCGCTTCGGTGCCGATGGACAGCAGCAACCCAACATGACATTCATTCCGTTCTCGGCGAACACGCGCATGAGCGGCGTCGACTTCGACGGCCGTAGCATCCGCAAGGGCGCGGTCGACGCGATCTCGACGTGGTGCGGCTGCCCAACGCCGAAGCAGCTCCCGGAAGCCGTTCAGGAGCGGGTCGACACGATAGCGCGATCCGGCGGGACTCCCCTCATGGTCGCAGAGGACAACCTGGTGATGGGGACGATTCACCTCAAGGACATCGTCAAGCCGGGGATCGCCGAGCGCTTTGCCGAGCTGCGCAAGATGGGCCTGCGTACCGTCATGGTCACCGGTGACAACCGGCTGACAGCGGCCACGATTGCCAGGGAGGCCGGCGTGGACGACTTCCTCGCCGAGGCCATCCCCGAGCGGAAGTTGGAACTGATCCGTAAGGAGCAGGCGGACGGCAGGATGGTCGCGATGACCGGCGACGGCACCAACGATGCGCCCGCACTGGCCCAGGCCGACGTGGCGGTCGCGATGCAGTCGGGGACGCAGGCCGCCAAGGAAGCGGGCAACCTGATCGACCTCGATAGTGACCCGACCAAGCTGATCGAGATCGTCGAGGCCGGCAAGCAGATGCTGATCACCCGTGGCGCGCTCACCACCTTCAGCATTGCCAACGACGTGGCCAAGTACTTCGCCATCATCCCCGCGATGTTCTTTGTGGCATTACCAGAGCTGGGCGCGCTCAATGTCATGCGTCTCACGAATCCGAGCAGCGCTGTGCTATCGGCCGTGATCTTCAATGCGCTCATCATCGTGGCACTGATTCCGCTCGCGCTCCGGGGCGTCCGCTACCGGCCGATCGGGGCCGCCGCCCTGCTGCGGCGCAACCTGCTCCTCTGGGGCGTCGGCGGCATCATCGCGCCCTTCATCGGCATCAAGTTGATCGACATCATCATCACGGCGGTGCACCTGGCATGACTGGCTCTGAATCCATCACTCGCTCGCTCCCAACCGAACTGCTGCGCGCAGTGCGGCTCACGCTGGTCGTCGCGGTCGTGACCGGCCTGATCTACCCGCTGGTGATCACCGGGATCTCGCAGGTCGTTTTCCACGACCAGGCCAACGGCAGCCTGGTAACGAAGAACGGGCAGGTGGTCGGCTCCAAGCTGATCGGGCAGAACTTCACCGACCCGAAGTACTTCTTCGGCCGACCGTCGGCAACCAACAACGCCAGCGATGCGACCAAGTCGGACCCTTACAACGCGCAAAACTCGGCGGGCAGCAACCTGGCGCCCTCCAACAAGGCGCTCATCGACCGCGTGTCGAAGGCCGTGGCGCAGATCCGCAAGGAGAACAACCTCGCGGCCGATTCGATGGTGCCGGTCGACCTGGTCACGACGGATTTCAGCGGCTTCGACCCCGACATTACCGAGGCGGGCGCGTTGATCCAGGTCACTCATGTCGCGACGGCGCGCAACCTGGACCCCGTGAAAGTCCGTGCCCTGGTGGAGAAATACGTGCAGGGTCGCAGCCTCGGGGTCTTCGGCGAGCCACACGTCAACGTTCTCGCGCTGAACATGGCCCTGGACAACGGCGAAGCAGGGTAAACCTCCTCCCTAACCCTCCCCCGCCGGGCGGGGGAGGACAATATCCGGCTCTAACATGACTTCATGGAGGAGCAGCCGCCCGCGACCGTAAGTCCGGGGGCAGCCACGGTTACACCGGCGAACCCGAGTCGCGGACAGTTAAAGGTCTATCTGGGCGCGACGCCCGGGGCCGGCAAGACGTTCGCCATGCTCAAAGAGGGGCGTGAGCGAAAGCAGCGCGGTGAGGACGTCGCCATCGCTTTCGTCGAGACCTACGGCCGTGCCCGCACTGAGGAGCTGCTCGCCGGCCTGGAGCTGATCCCGCGCAAGCGCGTCCCCTATCGCGGCACGGTGCTCGAGGAGATGGATCTCGATGCGGTCCTCAAGCGGCGGCCCAAAATCGCTCTGGTCGACGAGCTTGCTCACACTAACGCGCCCGGCTCCGCCAACGAGAAGCGCTGGCAGGACGTCGAGCAGCTGCGCGACGCCGGCATCGATGTCATCTCGACGCTGAACGTGCAGCACGTCGAAAGCGTCAATGACGTCGTGGAGAAAATCACCGGCATCGTCCAGCGGGAGACCCTGCCCGACCGTGTTCTGGACCTGGCCGACGAGATCCAGTTCATCGACATCTCGCCGGAGGCGCTGCGCAAACGTATGAAGCACGGCAACATCTACCGCCCTGACAAGGTCGAAACCGCGCTGGCAAACTTCTTCCGACCGGGCAACCTCGCAGCGCTGAGGGAGATCGCGTTGCGGCTGGTTGCCCAGTCGATGGCCACCTCGCGAGAGGTGCTGGCACCGGCGGAGGACGTGCTGGTCGCGATTTCTGGTTCCGCAAAATCCGAGCCATTGATCCGCCGCGCCGCTCGCCTGGCCCGCCGGCTCGGCGGACTTTGCATGGTAGTGACGGTGGGCTCCGGTGACACCGTGAAGGTGGAAGGGTACCAGCGGCTTGCGGCCCAGCTAGGTTGCTCCTTCGTGTCGCTCGGGGGATCGGATGTCGCGAAGGGCATCATCGAGGCCGCCCAGCTGGCAAATGTGCGCCACCTCTTTATTGGGGAGTCGCGTCGGACCGGCTTCCTATTTCGCTGGCGCAAGACGCTGGCCGACCAGCTGATCGATTCGCTCCCGGACATCGACCTGCACGTCATCGCCACCGAGCACGCGGCGCCGCCACCCGACGCCGAACCCGAGCGCCGTCTCCCCGCAGACCTACTTCGCGCCGAGCAGCGGGTCGGTCGCCGGGGTGCGGACGTCCGAGTCTATCTCGGCTACGCCGATGGCTCTGGCACCACCACGGCCATGCTCGACGAGGCGCGCCGGCGCAAGGCACGTGGTACCGACGTCGTCGTCGCGGCCATCAATCCGCGCGTTCCGGTTGGCGAGCTGGCCAGCCTCGAGCTGCTGGGCGGGCCGGACGCGCCCGCCGCGCACGACCGCCTCGACGTCGAGGCGCTGCTGCGCCGCAATCCCGAAGTGGCGGTGATCGATGAGCTCAACGGCGTGGACACGGAGGGACGCTTACGCGCGGAGTTCCTGTCCCGGCTGGTCGAAGCCGGTATGACGGTGCTGGGCACGCTTCATTTACTCGACTTAGCCAGCGTTCGCGAAAGCTATGCACCACTGCTCAAGGAGCGCGCGCCCGGGTCCGTGCTGTCGGATGACGTCTTGACCGGCATCGACGAGCTGGAGATCGTCGACGTTACGCCAAGCGTATTGATCGAGCGGCTCCGCCGCGGCGAGATCATGAGCCCGGCCGAGGCCGCGCGAGCCCTGCAGGCCGAGTTCCGTCCGCAGATCCTCTCGGCCCTACGTGAGATGGCGTTCCGGCTGATCGCCGAGCACACCGATCGCCGCCTGGTCGCGTACATGCGCGAGCGGAAGATCGAAGAGCCCTGGGAAGCGCGACCGCGCCTGGTCGCGTGCGTCGCGCCACGCCCGGGGATGGAGCCGTTCATCCAGCGGATGGCAAAGTTTGCCACGCGCACGGCGGGACAGTTCACGGTGGTCAGCGTTCGCCCGCCGCGACTGTCAGAGCCGGAGCGCCGATGGCTCGGCGAGTACGCGGCGTTAGTGCACCGCGAGAACGGTGAGTTCGTCAGTCTCTACGGACGAAACGTGGCGGCAACGCTCGCCGGCTATTTGCGCAAGACGTTGAATACCGAGGTCGTGCTCGGCCGACCCCACCACAGTTGGCGGCCCTGGCGGACAACCTCCGTGCTGCTCCGCTTGCTCGAGGACATCGACGTGCACATCCTGCGTCGCGACCAACCAATTCCGGTTACGAAGGCGCCGGCAACTCAGCCTTCGGGATCGTAAAGGCAAACGTCGTCTCACCGGGGGGGCCGTCCTCGAGCACGATGCCGCCGGCGTGCGCCTCGACGAGCCCACGCGTGATCGCCAGGCCAAGCCCCGAGCCGTCACCCGCGTCGGATGGGCCTTTCACGAACCGGTTGAATAGATGGTCGCGCATCGCGACCGGCACTCCCGGACCGCGGTCGAGCACCCGGATGGTGACCTGGCCTCGAGCCTCCTGGCTGACCCGCACGCTGATCGGCGTGCCGGGCGGGGCGAAACGATTGGCATTGTCGAGCAGGTTGTCGAAGATCTGTCCCAGGCTGTCCCAGTCGGCGAGCGCGCTGACCGCGGCTTCTTTCGGGTCCCACTCGACTCTCCGATCGGGCGCGATCCGCTTGAGGCGCTCGGCCGCCGCTGCCACCGCGTCGCCGACCTGCACTGGCTCCAGCGTGAGGTGAAGCGCGCCGCTTTCGATGCGGCCGAGGCTGAGCATGTCGGCCAGCAGCCGATTCAATCGTCGGGCCTCGGTCGCGATACCTTCAATTCGATAGCGGACCGAGGTGTTCATGTCCTGGGTGCGCAGCATGTTCGTGCTGTCAGTGAGGATGGTGCCGATCGGCGTGCGCAGCTCGTGCGAGATGGTGGCGAGCAGGTCGCGGAGGTCCTGCTCCGCCTGCTGCAGCAGCTGAACCTGCTGCTCGGTGCGCGCCAGCCGGACCGCCGCCTGGGCGGCCGCGGCCTGGTCCCGGTTGAGGCGCACCAGCTCGGCGTTCGCATTGCGAAGTTCCCCCGCAAGGGCCTCAGCCCGGATCTGCGCCTGCCGCCGCCGCCCGGCCATGAAGCCGACTACGCCCGCGGTCCCGAAGAAGATGGCCAGGTTGACCAGGTCCTGTTCATCCGCGATCGTCAGCGTGTGCACCGGGGGGACGAAGTAGTAATCGACCAGCAAGAAGCTGACCGCCGCCGCCAGCAGGGCTGGCCAGAGCCCGCGGGCGACGGCGATGACGGCGACCACCCCCATGTAGATGAAGACGTACTCCCGCTGGGGCGAGTGCGTCTGAAGGAGGATGGCGGTCAACACCACCGGGAGGACCACCGCCGCCACCGCGACCGCTATCTCTTCGAGCTGGTCCCGCTTCATCACGACACAAGTCTGGCGCAAACGGCAACGGGTTAGAGTAAGCGGGGCCATGGCGAAGGAACCCGGAGAGCAGCGCACCGGAGGGATCGTCCGGCGCGGGGTGCAGCGGGAGAACGAGGACCGCAAGCTGCTGGAGCGGCCCGAGGTCGCCCCGGAATTCCTCGAAAGCGACCCCTGGCGCGTGCTGCGGATCCAAGCCGAGTTCGTGGCGGGCTTCGACGCGCTGGCCACGGTCGGTCCGGCGGTTACGTTCTTTGGCTCGGCGCGCGTCCGTCCGCCCGACCCGATGTACGATGCGGCGCGCGCGCTGGCCGCGGAGCTCGCCCGCCGAGGTTTCGCCATCATCACCGGCGGCGGACCGGGCACCATGGAGGCGGCGAACATGGGCGCCCGTGAAGGTCGAGGTCTGTCCGTCGGCCTGAATATTGAACTGCCCTTCGAACAAGGCCTCAACGAGTACGTCAACCTGGGCATCGAATTCCACTACTTCTTCGTGCGCAAAACGATGTTCGTCAAATACGCCGAGGCCTTCGTCATCTTCCCGGGCGGCTTCGGCACCATGGATGAGCTGTTCGAGGCGTTGACGTTGATTCAAACCGGCAAGATCGTGCATTTCCCGGTGATCATGTTCGGTTCGGCCTACTGGGCCGGCCTGCAACAGTGGATCCGCGACCGCGTGCTGGCCGAGGGAAAGATCTCAGCCGAGGACCTCGATCTGATGGTCGTGACCGACGACATCCAGGAGGCCGCTGACATGGTGCAGCGGTACTACCAGCGGAAGGTGGTCGAGGACCAGCCCAAGCAGCCGACGCAGCCTAAGAAAAGCGACGCGCAGTGACGGCATCGCTCGAGGTGACCTTTCTGCGGGATGGCGCGCAGCCGGCCGAGCAAGTTGCGGGAGAACTCGCCGATTTCATCAGCGCGGCGAAACACAGCCTCGACATCGCGATATACGATCTGAATCTTTCGGGCGCGCCGGCTGACCAGGTGCGGGCCGCGGTGATGGCCGCCGCCGCTCGCGGTGTCGCGATCCGGCTGCTCTACAACGTCGACTACCCCAACCCGATCCCGGTGCCACCGCCCTCGCAGGCCGACACCGCGTTCATCGCCAGTCTGGCCGTGCCGACCAAACCGGTGTCAGGCGTTCCCGACCTGATGCACCATAAGTACATCGTGCGCGATGCCGCGAATGCGGACGCGTGGGTCTGGACCGGCTCGATGAACTGGACCAACGATTCCTGGACGCGCGAAGAGAATGTCATCCTCAAGCTGCCGTCCACGGCATTGGCGGCTGGGTACGCGAGAAATTTCGGGGAGCTGTGGGAAACCGGCAGGGTGGAGGGCAGCGGGAAGTACGATCTCGCGGGCGTCCCCGTTGCCTACCAGGACAGCCCTGTCAAAGCGCATGTCTTCTTTGCGCCGGGGCGCGGGCGCCAGATGGCGCATGTGATCGCCGATCGGCTGGCGCATGCAAAGAGCCGAATCCGCGTGTGCTCGCCAGTGATCACCGCCGGGGTGATCCTGGGGACGCTGGGCGACCTTGCGAAGAGACCACATCCGGATTTCAAGGGTGTCTACGACCGCACCCAGATGGCCGAGGTGCTCGGTCAGTGGCGAGTCGACCCCTACGCGACCTGGAAGGGACCGGCCTTCCAGGCGGTGAGCGCCGCGTTCCCGTTCGCGTCCAAGGTCACGACGCCCTACACGCCGAGCAGCGTGCACGACTTCATGCACGCCAAGATCACCGTGGTCGATAACACCGTATTCACCGGCAGCTACAACCTGTCGCATGCCGGGGAGGACAACGCCGAAAACCTGCTCATGGTCGACAGCGCGCCGCTGGCCGATCTCTTCGTTAATTTCGTCGATGCGGTGTTCGCCCACTACGCGAAGCCCGCGCTCGCTGCGGCAAAATAAGGCTCATGGCGCGGCGTCAACGCGCGGCCCTCGTCGCCGGATCGCTGCTGTCGCTGGCGACCCTGTTGCCACCGGTCAGCCGGCTGGCCGATCAGCGACTGAGCTTGCACATGCTCGAGGAGATGCTGATCCTGGCACTGGTCATGCCGCTGTTGGCGTACGGTGCGGGTCCGCTGCTGCCGCGCCGCATGGCCTCGTGGATGCACCCGGTCACGGGCATCCTCGCGCTCAACGTCGTGCTTTTTGGCTCGCAGTATCCGGCGGTCGTCGATGTTTCGGTCAAGCATGCGGCGTTCCGCGAGGCGACGCAGGCGATCCTCATGTTGGGTGGCTTTCTGTTCTGGTCGCCGATCGTGAGCCGCAATGGTCTCAGTCCGATCACCAAGATTGGCTGCATGATGGTCGCCGGGGTTCCACCCACCATCCCCGGCCTGACGCTGGCGCTCTCGCACCACACCTTCTACCAGGCTTTTCGCTCGCTCGAGGACCAGCAGGTCGCCGGGGTGCTGCTCTTCGCTACGGCAAAATTCGCACTTATCACCGGGACCTTCGTTCTCCTCTGGCGGCTGCTCACGCCGCAGCCCGACCCGCCAGATCGTGACGACCGGGCGGTGCCGAGCGGCGATCTTCCACCAGGGGCTCCCGCCTGGCTCGAGCGGCTGAACGAGGACCTGCCCGCCGAGGCCGGACGTGCCCGCGTTCCGGTTCCGACCCGGTCTTAGATTTTCAAATCAGCGGCCAGGGATAGGCCCAGCGCGAAGTAGGCTCGGGGTAGCGCCCCTCATCGGCCAGGCGCTGCGCGCGCTGGGCGGCCGCGCGAACCTCGGGTCCCGAGATCAGTTGCCGCAGCATTTTCACCCAGCCCTCGCCGGCGATCAGCTCCTGCGCGAGACGCCGCGCATCGCGTCGCAGGTTTGCCGGCACTTCCTCGCCCGCAAATTCCCAGATCACGGTCCGTAGTTTTGGTAGGGGATGGAACGTCAGACCGTTGTCGACACCCCAGATGTGACCGTCGCGGTCGAGCAAGCAATGGCCGCTCTTGCGATCAGCATTATTCACGATCACGTCGAATGCGGCCATCGTGCGAAAGTCGGCCGCGCGCTCAGGCATCAGCGTGAAGTAATGCTCGCCGATGTCGGCGACGATGAATTGTTGCAGTGACCCCGGTCCCAACGGACCCTGAGCGCGATAGACCGTCAGTGGCACGACTTGCCACTCGAGGGCGGCGCTGACCAGGTAGGCGGCCACCTCGCGTTTGCCGAGCGTCCCGTCCGGGAAATCATCGAGCGGCGTTTCACCCTGCGCTGGTTTGTAGACCCCGAGCGTCTCCGCACTTTCGCGACGGACCTGCGCGAGATACGTGTAGTTCGAACAATCGGGCATCAGCCCGCGCGCTTTGATGCGGCCCTCGCGGAGCAGGCGCTCCTGCGCATCGCCATTCGGGAACGGCGTGGCTTGCGCCATGACTAGTGATGTCCGTTGAGCCGCGGACACACGCCGCCATCGTGATCGATGGGACCGCCGCACATGGGGCATGGTGGGCGGCCGGCGCTGATGAGGGAGGCGGCGTGCTCAGCGAGCGCTTGCATCTGGGCGAGGCTGGCGTTGAAGTGCCCAGTCGCCGGCTGATCGCCTTCGTCGACCAACTCCACCAGGGAGACGTCGAACTCGTTCTCATCCTGGCTGTAGGTAAGGGTCATGAAGCCGACCCGCCAGATCGGCGCGATGGGTTCCTCGAGTGCCATGTCGGGTAACGTGCCTGCCGGCGGAACCGGAACCCGGGAGAAGACCTCCCGCAAGCGCTCCGTCAGCGCCCGCAGCTGGTCTTTCTCAATCGCCAGGCTGACCAGCTCCGAGTCAGTTCTCACCTGCAGGTAAAACGCGCGCTTGCCCGGCTCACCGATGGCCCCGGTGGTCACCCGGGTCACCGCTTCGAAGTCAAAGCTTTCCGACGCCATCGCACTTATTGTCCCGCACACCTGTTTTCGTGCCGGACGAAAGGCTTGGGCGCGCCTGGATATAAATGCGGGCCGCTGGGGGAGCGGCCCGCTAAAAGAGGGGAGGGGCTTATGTCTGTACCCAGTCTGGGCGCCGGCTAACGCGCCGCGCATCAGGCGAAGACCTGAATGGGCAGAGGGATCATCCCGATCAGCAGTCGGGCCAAAAATCGGCTTGAGTTGCTGCCTAAAATGAGACGTGAGATCGTTGTGAGACCCTCGTTGGACCCACGGTGGTGGCACCGTAACCTCACCACATTCCAGAAGGTGGTGGTGGCCAACAGCGCGATCATCGCCGCCGGCGCGATCAGCGGGCCGCTGATCACGCTGAACTTTTCCGGCCGCACGCGGCTGCCATTCTTGCTCGGCTTACTCGCGATCGGACTGGTCGCCATCCTGGTGGCCAATTTCTTGATTCTCCGGCTCGCATTCAAGCCGATGCGCGAGCTGGAGTCCACCATGAGCGCCGTCAGGCCTGGGGTCGATGAACCGCGAGTCCATGCGAATTTTTCCGATCCAGATCTACGCCGGATCGCGACGGTATTTAATTCAATGCTCGACCGGCTCGAGCACGAGCGCCACCTGAGCGCGCAACGCGTGCTTCAGGCACAGGAGCGGGAACGCCAACGCGTCGCGCGCGAGCTCCACGATCAAACCGGCCAGGCGCTCACGCACGAGATCATTTCTCTTGACCTGCTACTCGAACGGACAGGCGATGTCAAGGCGCGGAAGCAGCTCGAAGCCGTCAAACGAACGTTAGAAGAGACACTCGAGGAAGTGCACCGGATGTCGCAGGACCTGCGACCCTCGGTGCTCGACGACCTCGGCCTCGTGCCGGCGCTGCGCACGCTTGCCAAGCAACCCTCCGGAGCGCAGGTCGCGCTTCAGGTCGACGGGCTGCGCGACCGCCTACCGCCGCCGATCGAGACGGCGCTCTACCGGATCGCGCAAGAAGCCCTGACCAACGCGAACAAGTACGCCAGGGCGTCGCACGTGAACATCGACCTGCGCTGCCTCGACGGCCACGTCCGCCTCCGGGTCCGCGACGACGGCGTGGGCTTCGATCCCGGAAGCATCCCGGAGCGAGAAGAACCGGGGCGTGCGGGGCTCGGGATCTTCGGGATGCGAGAACGCGCGACGCTCCTGCGAGGGACCCTCGAAATCAACTCGGCGCCGCTCAAGGGCACCGAGGTCGTCGCCAATCTGCCGCTGGAGGACAACCATGCCGGTTGAACGCCGCGCGATCCGCGTCATGCTGGTCGAGGATCACAACCTCGTTCGCGCCGGAATCCGCGCCGTGATCGATGGACAGAGCGACATCCAGGTGATCGCAGAAGCTACCGAGGGCCGCGAGGCGATCCGATTGGCGCGCGCCAACTGCCCCGATGTCGCGGTTGTCGACGTGGCCATGCCGAACATGTCGGGAATCGAGGTGACGCGCGAGATTCGCCGCCTCTGCCCGCAGACCCAGGTGTTGATTCTCACCGCGCATGACAACGAGGAATATTTTTTCCAGACACTCAAGGCTGGCGCCGTCGGTTACGTGCTCAAGAAGGCGGCGGCTTCCGACCTGATCGCCGCCATCGAGGCGGCCAGCCAGGGCGAGCCGTATCTCTATCCCTCCGTGGCGAGACTGCTGGTCTCGGACTATCTACAGCGCGCGCCAGAGAAAGAAACGTTCGAACCGCTCAGCGATCGCGAGCGCGAGGTCCTGCGCCTCGTGGCCGAAGGCAAGACCAACCGGCAGATCGCCGACACGCTCTTCCTGAGTATCAAGACCGTACAGACGCATCGCGACCACATCATGAAAAAGCTTCACATGCACGACCGCACCGAGCTGGTCAAATACGCCATCCGAAAGGGTCTGATCGAGGCCGACAGCTAGCGAGCGATCCCATGGCTCACGTCGAGCTCGAGGAAGCGGCCGATGTCCGCGACTTCTGCCTCGATGCCGGCGCGGACAGCGCGCGCGATCGGTTCCGTGGGTTCGACCTGGAGATGGCCCCGGGCGCCGGACTTCCGCAGGCTCCACGCCGCCACGACGCGGCCGTTGACGACAACGGCGGGATGCAGCCATCCGCCCCCACGCTGGAGTCGGCGCTGCAGTTCTGGCGGCACGGCCAGGTCACGCCGACGGTAGCCGAGCAGATACGCATCGAAGGCTGGTAGCAGGCGAACCTGCTGCGTTGATGAGCTGGTCACGCGCTCGAGCCGATTTTTGATGACAAAGCCTGGCTTGCCCTGGATCGTGACGTCGGTGAGGCCAGCTCGAGCTCCGGCGACGGCCGAGCGTGCCTCAGCCGTCGGGATGCCCGCCCACGCGCTGAGATCCTCGACTGTGGCCGGCCCGTAGCCTGCGAAGTAGCGGCTGGCAAACTCGGCAAGCGCCGTTTCGCGGGAGGGCGTCTGTGTGGCAGGGACCCAATCATCCAGCAGCACGTAGGTCGACTCGCCGTGGTCGCGCTCGGGTCCGAGGCAAAGAACGCCCTGCATCGCGGCGAGCGCGATCAGATGAATCCCTGCCTGGGTCTTTGGGTCGAGCGCGATGCCCTGCGCGCGGAGGCGATCGACCAGGTCGTAGCGCGTGAGCGGACCAGTGTTCTCGAGAATCCGCCGCAGAGCTGCAACGCCCTTGATTTTCAGGTCGTCATCGAGGCCGAGCTGCGCATGGCGCGTGGCGCCGGCCCTGGCAAACACCGGACCCAGCAGCGCAAGGAGCCAGCGGAGATCCTCCGCGGCGACGACATGGAGTGTTCCGCGCATCAGCCAGGTTTGGACAATAGATCGCTCATCAGTGAGCGCCCGCTTGACGTCGCGTTCACGCAGGCCCGTGCTGCGGACGCGCATCCCGAGGGCTGCCGCGCTGAGAACCTGCGCCTGCAGTCCGACCACCTCGCGCAAGATCGTCGCTGGACGCCGACCCCTGGCGTTATCCCGAGTCAGGCGCTGGGCCGCGACACGCATCGACAGCACGCGGCTGTCGGTCAGAGCGCTAGCCGCCTGCGGGTCCCGCTTCGACGCCCGGTTGAGTCATCCGCGCCGGATCAAGCAGACGCTCCAGCTCGTCGGGCGCGAGTTTCGTTCGTTCGCGCGCGATCTCGCGGATGGTCTTGCCGCTGGTCAGAGCTTCCTTCGCGATCTTCGCTGCGGCGTCATAGCCGATAGCCGGTACGAGTGCCGTGGCCAGCATCAGCCCCTGTTCGACCATATCCGGCCCGCGCCCTGTCGCTTTGATCCCGACGACGCATTGCTGGGCGAAATTCTGCGCCGCGGCCGCGAGCAGGGCGATGGACTCAAGCAGGCTGTAAGCCGCAACGGGCATCATGAGATTCAGCTCGAAGATGCTGCCCGACTGGGCCGCGATCGCGATCGTCTGGTCGTTCCCCAGCACTTTCGCGACGACCATCGTGACTGACTCGATGATCACCGGGTTGACTTTCCCGGGCATGATCGAGCTCCCCGGCTGTACTTCCGGAAGCGTGATCTCGCCCAGCCCGGCGCGTGGACCCGACGCAAACCAGCGCAGATCGTTGCCGATCTTCCAGAAGCCGACGGCGGTAGTTCGCAGAGCACCCGCGGTCGACAGAACGGCGTCCAGCGTCGCCTGGGCTTGAAAATGATTGTCCGTCTCGTGCACCGGCACGCCGGCCCGGCGGCTCAGGTGCGACGCGACTCGCTGGGCAAACTCCGGGTGCGCGTTGATGCCGGTTCCGACCGCGGTCCCACCCAGCGGCAGATCGGCCAACTCTTCCGCGGCGCGTTGGACTCGATCCAGCGCTCGTTGCACCTGGCCGGTATAGCCCGCAAACTCCTGGCCGAGACGGATCGGCGTCGCGTCCTGCAGGTGCGTGCGGCCGGTCTTGATGACCGGCATGAACTCTTTGGCTTTGGCGTCGAGCGCGTCTTTCAGATACGCAAGTGCCGGCACCAGCTCTTCGTGGATCGCCACCAGTGCCGCCAGCTGCAGTGCCGTGGGAATCACGTCGTTGCTCGACTGGCTCTTGTTGACATGGTCATTCGGATGCACCGGCTTCCGTGAGCCCAGCGGCTGGCCGAGGATCTGATTGGCGCGGTTCGCGATTACTTCGTTCGCATTGGTGTTGGTCGACGTGCCGGAGCCAGTTTGGAATACATCCACGACGAAGTCCTTGTCGAACTTGCCTTCCTCGACTTCCTCGGCGGCTTGCTGAATCGGGTTGGCGAGGCGGGTCTCGAGCAGCCCGAGTTCGGCGTTGACCAGCGCCGCGGCGCCCTTGATCTGAGCCAGCGCCCGAATGAAACGGCGCGGCAGCCGAAGTCCGCTGATCGGGAAGTTCTGTCGAGCTCGCTCGGTGCTGGCGCCATAGAAAGCGTCCTCCGGAACCCGAACTTCGCCCATGGAGTCTCGTTCCACTCGCGTGCCCGTATCGTCTGACATTCGCGGTCATCGTAGCAAGCGCTTCCGGGCGCTGATCGGTCAGAAGCTACGCGGCTTTCTTCTCGTCGATTACCTTGGTCCCGAGCGGGCCCCGAAGAAGGCCGAGGACCTGCTCGTACTGGTTGTCTGACTTCGCCCAGGAGAACTGCGGGTGGGTGCCATCAATCAGCGACAGCATCAGCTTGCCGGTCATTAGTCCGGATGAAAGCCGCGCATCGACGATATCGCGTGCCAGGATCTGGACGTTCTTCGGATTGAGTGCCAGGAGTTGTTCGGCGGACAGTTGCCGACGCTGCTCGGCGGCGGCCACCCGCGACTTGCGGCCAAGTCCGTAGATCAGCATCCCGATCAGTCCGAACTGCATCGCGACGATTCGTCCGTACGTTGCGCCAAACCCGCCGCTGACGACGACCAGGCGGTCGTCGAAGACGTAGATCTCCTGACGGTCCATTCGTGCCGCGATGCCGCTGATGACGCCCAGGGCTCGGGTTGGAGCCATTGTCACCCGGGATAACGGTTCCGGGCGCACGGTCCTGCGCGGCATCCCGTAATCTTTAAGCCGTGCCGGCACGGATTGTCTCGATTCAGCTGTGTACGGGCCACCGCCAGCCGATGCGGCCGGTGCCAAGCGCCGACTTGATTACTGGCGTTGGGATCGAGGGCGACAAGCATGCCGTCGCTACGTCGCACCGCCAGGTGCTCCTCGCCGACCAGGAGGCGCTCGACGAGGTCGGCGTCGAACCGGGCACGATCAAAGAGAATCTGACAGTTCAAGGCCTCCACGTCATGGGCCTCCCAGCCGGCACCCGCGTGCGGCTCGGTGAGAGCGCGGTGCTCGAGATCACGGAGGTCTGCGAACCGTGCTTTCGCATGGACGAGATACGACTCGGTCTGAAAGCTGAGCTCAACGGCCGGCGTGGCATGGTTGCTCGCGTGGTCAACGGCGGGTCGATCGCGGTCGGCGATCTCATCACAGTCGAAGAAGCAGAAACACTGGCTTCGTAACTTGATCCGCGCGGTCGACCTGCATGTCCATCTGCCTCTGCGCGAATGGCTTGATGGCAGCATGGGTCCGTACCGTGAGGGCGCAGCAAGCTATTTTCGTACTGAGGTCCACGAGCGCAGCGTCGACGAGCTCGCCGTCGAATTCGCCCAGGAACAGGTCTTTGGGATTCTGCTGGCCTGGGACGCGGAGACCGCGACTCACCGACCGCCGCTGACGAACGACTTTGTTAGCGCGATCGTCAAACGGCACCCCAAGCGTTTCGCGTTCTTCGCCTCGGTCGATCCGTGGAAGCCTGACGCCGTCGCCGAGCTGGAGCGCGCCGTCAAAGAGCTCGGCGCCAAAGGGGCTAAGTTTCATCCATCGATGCAGGACTTCTACCCGAGCGATGAACGGCACTTCAGGCTCTGGGAGAAGGCCTCCGAGCTGAAGCTTCCCTGCCTCTTTCACACGGGGACCAGCGGCATCGGCGCCGGCCAGCCGGGAGGTCAGGGCATCAAGCTCGACCCGGCCCGCCCCATCCATCTGGACACGGTCGCGGCGCGATTTCCGGACCTGCCGATTATCGCGGCGCACTTTGGCTGGCCCTGGCACCTCGAGCTGATCGCGATGGCACTGCACAAGACGAACGTCTTCATCGAGCTCTCAGGCTGGTCGCCGCGGTATTACCCCGAAGAGTTGACCCGTGAGATTGGCGGACGGCTGCAGGATCGCACGCTCTTTGGCAGCGACTACCCGTTCATCAAGCCGGCGCGCGTCATCGAAGAGCTCGACGCGCTCTCACTCAAGCCCGAAGCGAAGGCGAAGATTCTTCGCGAGAACGCAGCGCGCTTGCTCAAGCTCGAGCTGACCTAAGCGCAGCTCAGCCGGTTCGCGCTCGCGCGATAATCGTGAGTTTCGGCGGCGTCGCGATCCATCGGCCGTCCTTCTCGCGACGCAACGTCCAGCCCTCTTCATGGACTTTTCGGTGGTGCGTCCCGCAAACGAGCC
>Ga0209009_1000140_pt1 | contig 29708 bp, 25 predicted proteins | sample BlaSpr_A8_OM3_M2_FD_187979 | JGI IMG/M metagenome (GOLD analysis project Ga0209009, IMG submission 187979) | Forest soil microbial communities from Thunder Bay, Ontario, Canada - Black Spruce, Ontario site 2_A8_OM3_M2 (SPAdes) (version 2) | ecosystem: Environmental > Terrestrial > Soil > Boreal... | reverse complement strand
GGCCTTCTTCTGGATATCGAGCGTCGCCGACGAGACGCCGGAGAGGAGCATGCCGCCGCACCAGACGAGAAGCACGATCGCGAGGCCCAGACCCGATCCCGTTTTCTTCATTCCGCTTCCTCCTTTTTCACAGCTCCCTGTTTGGAGCCTGCGCGCCAAGCTTACTTTGCTTTGTCCCCCGGGTAGTCCTTCAACCACGCGGGATCGACCTCTTTGGCCTGCCGCTTCTCCTTCTCCGCGCGCAGCCATGCGCCGCGCTCGTTCGGTGTCGAAGCGTCCTTCTTGGGCAGCTTGTCCACATGGCAATACTGGCAGTTCTCGACCTTGAAGCCGAGCTCCTTGGCCTTCTTGCTGATGGGAAGCGTCGCCGAGGAGGTGCCCCCGACGAGCATCCCGGCCGCCCAGGCGAGGGCCACGGCCGCGATCCCGAGTGACGATCCGGGTTTCTTCATGAGCTCTCCTGTTACGGGTGCCACCGGACATAGAAACCGTACCGGTTGGCGTCGAACTTGCCGAGGCTGCCCGTGTTCTGGGCCACGTCATTGTATTTGTCGCGCATCCACTCGGCGACGAACCCGAAGGTGGCCGTGACCGGAACCTCGCCGCTGAAGCGCGCGCGATCGATGGTGAAGGGGTAGGAGCCCCTGTTCTGGAACCGGGCGTAGGAACCGTCGAGCGTCAGCCCCGAAAAGACGAGCCCGATGCCGCCCTCGAGCGAGAGGCCGCTCTCGCGCTGTTCCGAGATGCCCGTCGTGAAGTCCTGCGGGAGCCGGTAGGGAATCGTGCTGTGGGCCTGGTACTTCCCGGCGGAGAATCGCAGGTGCAGGGGCTTGACCGGCGTGATCTCGAGGTCGCCTCCGTACTCGCGCATGCGCCCGTCGTAGCCGATTCCGGGCCGGTTGTTGGAGGAGTCGGTCTGGGAGCCGTTCACGGACACGTGCAGCAGGTCTCCTTCGGTCCAGGCGAGGCGCAGGCGGTACCGGTCGCGGTCGATGAAGTCAGTCCGCACGATCGGAGCGTTCGCGCGCTCTCCCTGGTAGTCGCCCCCCAGCGTGAAGCCCGCGACGCTGTAGGTCGCCCCGGCGGAATACGCATCGACCCGGCGGCCGAAGTCGCCCCCCTGGTTGCCCGGGACCACGATCTCGGAGAGGTCCGGCGTCACGGTCACGTCCTGCCGCGTCTGCGACCACCCGGCGCGCAGCGCGAAGGGCCCGACCGCACGGGCGGAAAGCGTCACGTCGAAGACATCGTCGGTCCGGTCCATCGCGTTCTGCGCCTGCAGGAGCACGAGGAGGTTCGGCGGGTCCAGTCCCGCGAAGGTCACGGTGTTCATATAGAGTGTCGATACGAGCGCGAAGCCGTCGAGATACCGGTGGCGGCGCGCGAAGCCGGCCGTCAGGTCAACGCCGTCGGCGATCGAGACCTCCGCGCGGCCGCTGCCGCGCCAGAAGGTCGCCTTCGACTGAGTCGAGGCGGTCTCGGTCAGGCCCGCGAAGAAGCGGCTGATCTCAAACGAGATGAGGTTGCCCGTCAGGCCTTCGGACTCGCTGGTGTCGGCCTCGGCGCTCGCGCGCTGGTAGGAGCCGATGAGCTTGACGCGCGATCCGAGGCGCCCGGTGACCAGAGCGAAAGTGGAGGGGGTGTTGGTCTTTGTCGAAGTGTTGCGGTTGAAGTCGGTCAGGTTGACCGGGACGCCGAGCACGGGGCCGGCGTTGTTCCCGTTCTTCTCGCCGGGAGCGAGGTTGAGGCTCTCATGGTCCCGGAACTGTCGCCATCCCTGGACGAAACGTCCGGTGACCGGTCCGGCGTCAAAGGCCAAGCCCGCCCGGACCTCCTGGTCGATGTCGTCGAGGTCGGAAGCCAGGCGAAACTCGTCCTGCCCGACGTGGTACGTTGTCCGGCCGGGGCCGGTATAGGTGTTGCGCGTGTATCCGAGGATCGGCGTGATCCAGCGGCCGGGGAAGAGCTCGATCTCGGCGTCGAAAAGATTCCGGACCCGGTTGATCGTGTGCTGGCCCGGGATGACCGCCGGAAACAGGGGATTGGCAAAATCATTGAGCGCGCTGAAGCTCTCGGCGCGGCGGTAGGAGAAGCGAAGGTTGTAGAGCCCCGAGCGGCCGGCTTCCAGGCGCAGCGCGCCCGCGGGTCCCGCTCCGAGGTCGGAGGCGTCGAAGCGGAAGTGGTCGACGAGGCCCGTCTTGCCGCCGAAGTCCGCGGTCGCAAACGTCACGTTGCGGAGGATGAGCCCCTCGCGCTCGTTGATCTGCGTGCGGTATTCGTCGCTGCTGCCGTTGACCTTGACGAAGCGGTAGCCGAAGGTGATGTCGAGGGGAGTGGTCTGCCCGGCCGCCAGGGCGCAGGCCAGAAAGAGGAGGATCGCCAGCGGGAGACAGCGTTTTGTCGTTCTCATCGGCGGCTCCTACTTCAACAGTAGCGGCGACACGTTGGAGCCGTGCACCGCGACGTGACAGGTCGTGCAGTTCTGGTAGCGGGGGAGCGAGACGTTGTGGAACGAGGGGGGCTGCGAGCCGAGCGTCGCCGTCGAGAGCGTCGAGTGGCACTCGAGGCACAGGCGGTCGACGCGGGCGCGGGTCAGACGCTTGTTGTTGGAGGAGCCGTGCGGCTCGTGGCACGTCGTGCAGGTCCCGACGACGCCGTTGACGTGCTCGAAGACGAAGGGCCCGCGCTTCTCGGCGTGACAGCTGAGGCAGGGCGGCTCGCCGACACGCGTCAACCTCAGGGCCTTCTGCGTCGCGCGGCCGTGCGGGTCGTGGCAGGAGGTGCATTCCATCCCGCCGCGTCCGATGCGGTGCGCGAAGGGCTTGTTGCGGAACGAGGCCATCTGCGAGGGATGGCAGGAAGCGCAGAGCTCCGAGGGCTTTTTTGCGAGCAGGTGGGGCGTCTTCGCCTCGGGTGTATGCACGGAGTGGCAAGAGAGGCAGTTGACGGCTTCCGTCGAGGCATGAACGCTCGACTGGAAGGATGCGTGCTCCTTGACGCTCGTGTGGCAGGTAACGCAGAACTCCGCTCCCCTGCGGCCGCGGAGGACGCGGATATCGGACTTGTCTTCGCCGCTCGATTCCATGTGTTTGGCGCCCGCCCCGTGACAGGCGTTGCAGGCCCCAGTCTCCGAACCGGCCTTGCCCCAGGCGACGCCCGGGATCCGGGTGTGAGGGTTGCCGGAAAAGTTCTTTGCCTGGTCGTGGCAGTCCGCGCAAACGGGCGGCGCCTCCGCTTTCTTCTCCGTGTTGGCGGGCGGCGTAGTCTGGGGAGCCGGTTGCTGCGCGAAGGCCGGGCCGGCGGAGAGCCCGGCGAGGACCAGGACGCCGATTCCGCCGAGTACCCAGGGTTTCATCGACATCGAATCCCCTTCCTCTTGGAGAGCCCCTGGGGCGGCTGCGCGTGCGGCCGCCCCAGGGCGAACTCCTTTATCGGGCGTGGACCTTGACGACGTCCCAGTCCTTACCGTCGCCGTGACACGAGGCGCACGCTTCGCCGAAGAAGGGCGAGGTCACGGTGTTCAGGTACGCGTGCGCGGCGGTGTCCACGTTGTCATGGCAGCCGAGGCAGGCGGCCGTGGCCGGGCCCTGCGGCGAGAAGTAGTCGCGTTGCGTGATGGAGGGTATCGTGCCCGTCGGAAGCGGCAGATTGTAGGTGGACGTGTTCGTGTGGCACTGCACGCAGTCCTTTCGGTTGCCTGGGTAACGGACGTCGTTGAAGTTGGTGGAATTGCCTCCGAAACCGTAGATGGTGAAGTCCTGCGTGAGGTTCTCGCCGGAGTGGATGCGGTGGATCATGCGCTTCAAGACGATGGATTCGGGTTTGCCCGCGCTCGCCGGGCGCACCGGCGAATCGTCCGCGTTCGGGTTGTGACAGATGTCGCACTCCTCGATCGCAATGCGCTGGCCGCCGTGCGAGAAGGTCGTGGCCAGGCGGTCGTGGCACTTGTTGCAGGTGTCCAGAAGGACCACGCTGCGCCGGGGCACGGGCGCCCCATCCGTGACAGCGATGTAGAAGACCGGGTTCACCGCGCCCTCGGTGTAAGTGGCCGGACCCTGGCGAGGAGCCGGGTTGAAGGTGATCGTGCGCCGGGCCTCGATGGCGACGGCCCAGGTACCCTTGGCGGTCAAGGGGATGGCGTTGGTAAACGTATAGGTCGCGATGCTGCCGTTGAACGAGGCGCCGGTCGCGCTCTCGCGGAAGGGCTGTGCGGGCGCCGCCTGGCCGGTGCCATAGTCGGTCGTCGGCCCGCCGAGCAGGAAGTTCAAGCTGGGGCTGGCGCCAAGGTTCTTCGGATCGAGGATCGTGCCGTCGTTCTCGGTCATCTTGAAGGTGACGACCGGCTTCTTGCCCGGGCCGACATTGGTGACCGACAGAATCGTCGCGTTCAAGCCCTTCAACTGCTTGGACCTGTAGGGGACCGTGTGCGCGGTCTTGATGCCCGCGTCGTACTCCTGGTCTCCCTGCGGGACATGACAGCTTGCGCAGGCGCTGTCGTCGGCCTGCGCGCCTCCCGGATGGTTGGCGCCGGTCACCCAGTCGATGTCGTCATGGCAGGCGCCGCACGGCACGCGGGCCGGCTTGGTGTACCAGACGTCCGACTGCGACGGCTTCTGCGTCGCGTTGCGCCCCTCGTGGCAGTTCTGGCAGTTGCGGATGTCCTGGGGGAAGACGACGGTCGAGTAATCGTTGACCGACTGGGAGTTGCCGATGATCACATACGGCTTGCCCGCCTTCACGCTCGGCAGGCTGCTTCCCCTGTGGATCTTGTGGATGAAGAGCCTCATGTCTACGGAGTTGCCGGTGTCGGGGTCCGAGGTCTGGGGGGAGTGGCAGAGGACGCAGAGCTTGGCGTCCGTCCTCACGTCGCCGTGGGCACCCAGCGGGTCGTGACACTGGTTGCAGGCGTTCTTTTCCTGGATCTCGTCCCACTTGGCCGTGACGGCCTGGCCATCGGGGCGGAAGTCGAACTCGTCGTTGTCGATGTAGACCTTGCCGTCCATGATGTCGGCGGGCATCGTGCGCCGGCCGTAGGCCGCGATGGTGTGAGTCTTGGTCTGGTCAAAACCGACCGGGAGGACGGTGCCGAAGGTATAGGTGAAGTGCCCGACGGCGATGTCTTTGTAGGTCCCTCCCGAGTCGGAGGTGGCCTGGACGGCCTTGTTTCCGACCCTGCTCGGGTCTGCCGGGGGGGCCGCCGTCTGGACGCGGGTGGCGTAGGAGGTGTAGTTGCGCGTGGTCGGCTCGTACCAGGCGAGCACGTAGGTCGTCGTGCAGACGCCGGGAGTCTGGATGCCGACCCGGTCGAGCGGCGCTCCGAGGTCGTCGGTCAGGGTGACGTCCACGACGGGCTTGCGATCGGCCCCGATCGTGACGCTGTTCAACTTGATGTGATATCCGGGGCGCGCGAAGTCGAACTGGTCCTGCGTGAGGTAGGCCTCCTTGGACGTCGGAGCGTAGATCGCCTGATGCGGCGGCCCCCCGTCCCCTCCCCGCGGCGCGACGACGCGCGTCGCAGTCGGCTGGCTGCTCGTCAGAACGAGCGAGCCGGCGGTGATCGCCAGTGCAATGCCACGTCTCAACATACGACGACCTCCACGGCGCCCGCGCAGGGCGCATAAACTCCCTTATCGGCCGAGACGGCGCGCGAGACCGCCGGCGCAACTGAGAGAGAAGCAGTTGTCCGCATCACTCGTTTCAAGGTCTTTTCTTTCATCGACTCTCCTCCGGTCGGTTTGGTTCAGAGTTATCGCGTCTATCTGAAGGGAAGCGCGTTTTTCTCCCATGATGCGTGTGCATCATTCTGTGTTTCCATTGGGTTCCGGGACCTGCGAAACGGGGTTGCCGGATCATCGCGGCCCCGCGATCAATCCCACGCCGGTTCCCGCTGACATCAGCACAAACGAGAGGAGCGCACGGGCCTGGGCCGGGATCAGAGCGGCTGTGGTCTCGGGATTCTTGACGAGGACGCGCGCGGCGAGCGCCGCAGGGACAAAGCCGGCGACTCCGAGCCAGACGGCCTCGGGAAGTCCGAGAGCCGGCAGCGCCGCGACGAGCACGAGGGCCGCCGCGACGAGCGCGACGAACCCGCGGCTCGCCCGCCGCCGTCCCATCCGGACGACGAGATTGCGCTTGTTCGCTTGCCGATCCGCGAGGAAATCGGGGAACTCGTTGATCCAGAGAAAGGCGGCGATGAGCAGGCCGAGCGGCACGGACGCCAATAGCACGGCCGACGTCACGCGGCCTCTCTGGACGAGGCAGGCCCCGCAGGCGATCAGCGGCCCGTAACACAACGCCACGGCGGCTTCGCCGAGGCCGCGATAGGCGAGCCGGAACGGAGGTCCGTTGTAGGAATAGGCCATCGCGAGGCCCGCCAGGCCGAACCAGAGGACGCGAGGCTCGCGCCAGAGAACGATCGCAAGGCCGGCGGCCGCGCCCAGCGCGTAGCCGGCCGCGGCGATCATCGCCGTCTCCCCCTTCGTCACGAGACCGTCCACGAGGACGCGCTTCCCCCCCGAAAAGGGGCTGCGGTCCTCGGGGGCCACGGCGGAGTCCGTGCCGACGTCGAAGATCTCGCCCGAAGCGTTCTTGCCAACCTCGATCGCGAAGATCCCCGCGATCGTCACCGCGAGCCATCCGAAAGAGAGCGGGCCCTCGCGAGCGGCCGCGCACGCGCCGAGAAGAAGCGACGCCATGGAAGCCAGCGAGATCTTCGGGTCCGCCAGCCGCCAGAGCCCGCCGGAGAACGACCTGCTCACGAAGTCAAGGTATTGCGCCGGCTGGAACCGACACTGATGCATTTGCATCATCGGGCGCGGGGCGATGTGTCCGCATCCAGGCGCCTCGGAAGGCGGGCCCTGGCATCGATTTCGCGGCGGAGGGCCCGCCCGCGGAGTTTGGTCCTGCTGGTTCGCGCCGGAGGCCGCCGCGAAGCGGGAGTTCTCCTCGAAAACGCCGTATTTCGATCCCCTGTTCTGCGCCGGCGGTGACGGTCGGACTCGTCGAAAATCGGCGCCCCGTGAGTGCGCGAAGCCCGGGACGTTGCGCCGCGCTCCGTCCCGTTGATGTGTTTGATCGCGTCGTTCTTCTTGCGCTTCTTCCTGCGGCGGCGGCCCGCCGAAGCGAAAATGATTCATGCGTCTCATGACACGCGGCGAACTTCGGTTCATAGTTTTGCGATGTGAAATCGAAAGGAGGAGTCATGAACCTGATTCGTCGCGAGCCCAAGGTTCCGTTCTTCCCGCGGGTGGATGTGCCCCTCTTCCGTGACATGGAGGAGATGTCGGATCGTCTGGGGAAGCTGTTCGGCACGTGGACGCGCCCCTTCGACGTGAAGGAGTCGCTGAAGGTCGCCGACTTCACGCCGGCCGTGGACATCCAGGAAACCGAGAAGGAGTACCTGCTGAAGGTCGAGCTCCCGGAGGTCAAGAAGGAGGACGTCTCGGTGACCGTCCAGGATGGCGAGCTGATGATCACCGGCGAGCGCAAGCTCGAGAAGGAAGAGAAGGGGAAGAAATTCCATCGGATCGAGCGCGCCTACGGCACGTTCGTTCGGCTGTTTGCGCTCCCGATGGACGCGGATGAGACCAGGATCACCGCGGAGTACAAGGACGGCCTGTTGCTGCTCCACCTCGAAAAGCTCAACAAGCCGCTCCCCAAGACCATCGAGGTCAAGGTGGTCTGACGGTCTCATCCCCCGATGCCGCCCCGCGCGGGCGGCACGCTTACCGCGGCCGGCTCAAGTCCGGCCGCTTTTCTTTGCCCCCGTTCCCGTCTCCGGCGCGCTCAACCTCACGAAGAGCGGGCTTCTCCCGGAGCAGGGCCTCTCGGCCGGCACACCACCCGCAGGCTTCTAACGGGAAGGAACGGCTGTGCCGGCCGAGCGGAGCGGCGGCCAGACCCATCCAACTGTCGAAGAGGCCGCCGCGTCCCCGCGGAGGGAGACGCCCGCGTATGAGCCGCGTCCCCGCGGAGGGAGACGCCCGCGTATGAGCCGCGTCCCCGCGGAGGGAGATGCCCGCGCTAGTCCAGCTAACGGGCATGGACCTTGTCGACCGCGAACTCGTCCTCCGGGCCATGGCAGGCGGCGCAGGACTCGCCGAAGGGAGCGGTCATGACGTAGGCGTGCGCCGCGGCGGGTTTCGAGTCATGGCAGCCGAGGCAGGCGGCCGCGAAGTGCTGCTGCGGCGCATACCAGTCGCGCAGCGTGTTGGTGGACAGCAGTCCCGGAGGCGGCGTCTCGGAGACCTGCTGCGCGCCCGGAACGTGGCACTTGACGCAGTCGCGCCGGTCGCCGGGGAAGCGCACGTCGTTGAAGTTGATCCCGCTCCCGCTCGTGCCAATGACCGTGAAGTCCTGCGTCAGGTTCTCACCCGTGTGGATCCGGTGAATCATCCGCTTGAAGTCAATGGCCTCCGGCGGGAACAAGCTCGCGGGCCTCCGGTCGGTCTCGTTGGGGTTGTGGCAGATGACGCACAGCTCGGTGTTTCGCCGGCCACGCCCGTGCGGGGCGAGCTGGTCGTGGCAGACGTTGCAGTTGGCCAGGTCCACGACCTTGCGCCGCGGCGCCGGAGCCTTGTCGGTCACGGCCGCGTAGAAGACCGGGTTGAACGCGCTTTCGTTTACGCTGGCGGGTCCTGCCTTCGGGGCCGGGTTGAGAGTCACCGCTCGGCGCGCCTCGAGTCCGAAGGCCCAGGTGCCCGTGGCGTCCCCCGGGATCGCGTTGGAGAGCGTGAAGGTGGCCGTCGTTCCGTCGAAGGAGGCGCCATCGGCCCGCTCTCGATAGTTCAGGGGATTGACTCCGTAGTCCGTGGTCGGCCCGCCCATGAGGACGGTCAGGTTGGAACCGAGGCTCGACGGCGTGATCGGCTTCCCGTCGTCCTGCTTGAGCTGGAACTGGACGGTCGGCTTCTGGCCCGGGCGCGCGTTGGTCACGGCGAGGATCGTCGCGTTGATGCCCTTCAACTGCTTCGATCTGTAGGGGACCGTGTGCGCCCCCTTGATTGACGCATCGTACTCCTGGTCCCCCTGCGGGACGTGGCAGCTCGCGCAGGCCGCGTCGTCCGCCTGCGGGCCGGCCGGATGGTTGGCGCCGGTCGTCCAGTCGATGTCGTCGTGGCAGGAGGCGCAGGCCGCGCGCGTCGGCCGCGTGTACCAGATCTGCGACTCGGGAGCGCTCGCCTCGTGGCACTTGACGCAATTGCGGATGTCCTGAGGGAAGACCACGGTCGAGAAATCGTTGTCCGACTGGTTGAAGCCGATGATGTGGTACTTGCCTCCTGCCGTAACGCTCGGGAGGCTCGAGCCCCTGTGGATCTTGTGCACCATGACCTTGAGGTTGAGCGTGTTTCCCGTGTCGGGGTCGGTGTTTTGCGGCTGGTGGCACAGGACGCAGAGCCTCACATCCCGCCGCGAGCCGCCGTGCAGCGCGAGCGGGTTGTGGCAGGTATTGCAGGTCTTGGCGATATCCATCGCGCCCCACTGCTCCGTCACGGGGGCCGCGTCCGGCCGGAAGTCGTACTCCACGTTGGCGTAGTAGTCCTTTCCGACGATGTCCGTGGTCGCGCGCGTTGCGTAGATGCCGAGAGTGTGGGTCCTCGTCTTATCGAAGCTGGGGGGCACCGCCGTCTTGAACTTGTAGGTGGAGTGGCCGAGCTCCATGTCGTTCCAGACGCCGCCCGTGTCGGCTGCCGGCTGGATCGCGGTCACTCCGGTGATCGGGCTCGTCTGCGTCCGCGTCGTGTAGGACGTGTACTGCCGGGCGCCCGCGTCCCACCATGCCAGGATCAGGCTGATGGACAGCGGTCCCGGAGTGACCTTCCCGTTGCGGTCGAGCGGCTGATCGAGATCGTCGGTGAAGGAAAGGTCCACGAGCGGCCGGCCGTCCGCCGAGATCGTGATGCTGTTGACCTTGATATGGAAGCCCGGCCGGATGTAGGCAAAGTCCTGCTCGGAAAGGTAGTGCTCCTTCTCCGTGGTGGAATAGATCGCCTGCGGCGGCCCGGAGCCGCCTCCGCGCGGCGCCACGACGTGCGTTGCGGGCCCCCGGCCGCTCGACAGGACGAGCGAGCCAGCGGTGACGGCCAGTGCGATACCCCGTCTCAACATACGACCTCCCCGGCGCCCGCGAGTGGCGCAAAAACCGCGGCCGCCCGGCGTGGCGCCGTGGCGACCCGGGACTGGGAAAACACTCCTGCGTTCATTCCGGATCTCGATTCCCGCCTAGTGGGTGTACTTGAGCGCGATGTGCTCGTGGGTCCCCTGCTTCTTGCGCTCCTCGAACTTGAAGACGTAGTCCTTTCCGACAAACGGGCTCTTGTTGTTGTGACAGATTGAGGTGCACGTCTCCGCGTTGGGCACGACGAGGCCGACCTTCACCAGCTCGGCGCGCTTGTACTCCTTGTTCTTGAGCGTCATCGCGCCTTCCTTCAGGTAGTCGCCGCCCGGCCCGTGGCAGGACTCGCACTGGACTCCGAGGAGCTCGGGTGTTTTCTCGAAGCTCACGAAGCCGCCGGGCTTGCCGTAGCCCGTCGTGTGGCACGAGACGCACTTCTCGTCATGGGTGTAGTCCTTCTGGGGATCGAGTTTCGCCTTCGTTTTCTCCGGGGCGCGGACGCCGGGCTTGAGCAGTTCGAAGGACTTTGCCATCCTGGTCTGTTCCCAACTCTGGAATTGCTTGAGATGACAGGCGCGGCATTTCCGCGCGCCCACGTACGCGGGCGAATCGGCGGCCAGGAAAGAGGCGGCGGCAAGCGCGAGAGCGCCTGCCAGAGCGACGTTGCGGGGGAGCCTTCTCATGGATCCAAACTCCTTTCTTCTGCAAACGCAAAAGCCGAATTTCTTGCTCCTCGCACCGCGGGCCGCACGGCCGCCTGGCCGTTCCAGCCTTCTCCGAGAAGGGCGAGCAGAGCGGCCAGCTCGTCGGCTTCGAAGCGCGGCCAGGGAATCTGATGGAGGCCCATCTTGTCCCGCATTTTCGGGGCGTGGTTCCACAGGCGCTGGAAGATGGCCTCCTTTGACTCGCCGACGGTGATATTGCGCAAAGACGGTCCGATGTCTCCCTCTCCGGCCGGACCGTGGCACGCCGCGCATCCCTTCAACCCGTAGAGGCCGGCGCCCCGTTTCGGATCTGCCGCTTTCCCGCTGTATCGAGAGACGAAGAGGTAGGCGAAGACGTCGGCCAGCTCGTCTTGCCGGAAGGTGGGCGGGGCCATCCCCAGAACTCCCATCGCCTCCGACATCGCCGGCCAGTGGTTCCACATTCGCCCGGCGAGCTGCGTCACGCTTCCGCGCAGCTCCGTTCTTCCCAGGTCGGGTCCGATTCCCCGGCCGTTCCCGAAGACCGCGTGGCAGCGGAGGCAACCCTTCGCCGCGAAGAGACGCCTGCCTTCGACGGAATCTCCCGACGACCGAAACTCGCGCGCGGTCCGACGCTGACCGTGGCTTCTCAAATAGGCGAAGAGATCGATGATCTCGCTGCCTTCGAATTTGGGAACGTCGAGGCCCATGCGGCGTATGGCGGGGACCATCACCGGCCCGTGGTTCCAGAGATCCTGCGCGATCCGCAGCGGGGCCGTGCCTCGCGGGAGAGCGTCGAGGCGCGGGCCGATCGTCCCCCCCTCGCTCTCCAGGCTGTGACACTGGATGCAGTGCTTCTGAGCGAAGAGGATCTTGCCGACCCGCGGGTCCCCCGGCTCGTCGAAATAGTTCAAGAAATAGAGGAAGGCCAGCAGATCCCTAAGCTCCTCCTTCTCGAAAGACGGTCGAGCGAGGCGGAACTGCAGCATCTTCTCGTCCATGGCGGCAGAGTGGTTCCACATGGCGGCGGCGATCTCGGAGAACGAGCCTTTGACGGCCGTGCGCCCGAGGTCGGGCCCGATACGCCCGCCGGCGCCTCGCACGGCGTGGCACTGGACGCATCCCTTGCCGACGAAGAGGGACTGTCCTCGCGTTGGATCGCCGACACCCGCGCTCGCGGTCCGCGGCAGCAGCAGCGCGGCGACAGCCCACACAACCGCCTGAAGGATCGGACATTCTCGATCGGTCCCTTTACTCATGGACTGGCTCCGGCATCGCCGGCAGGTAGCTCTGCACCCGCGCCGTGACCTCGTTGACCGAGTGCTCACGGCCCTCGTGAACCTCCCAGATCGACACGATGGGAAAGAGTTTCGTGAAGACCGCATAGAGGAGGATGAACATGGCAATGAAGGCGGCGAGCAGCGACCACTCGACCCACGAGGGGGAGTAGGAAGGGGCGCTCAATGGGAGCCGCGGGCGCGAAAGGCTCGGGACGACGATCAGGAAGCGCTCGAGCCACATTCCGATCTCGACCGAGATCGACGCCGCGACCGTGCCCCAGATCGTCCGCCGGGTCCGGTTGTTCGCGAGCAGGAGGAAGGGGATGACGAAACAGCTGACCGCCATCGTCCAGAAGAGCGGAGAGAACTTGCCCTCGGTCTTCGACAGGAAAATGCTCATGTGAGCCGGCTCGGATCCGTAGTAGGTGGTCAGGAATTCCGCAAAAGTGAAATAGAACCAGAGAAGGCTCATCACGAGCAGAAGGATCCCGAGATTGTTGAAGTGAATGGGCTTCAGGTACTCCTCGAGATGGTAGGCCTTGCGGATGATGGCCATCGCGATGATGATCGCGGCGATGCCGGAGAAGATTGCTCCGACCACGAAGTAGGGACCGAAGATCGTCGAGTGCCACATGGGCTGGACCGTCATGGCGAACACCCAGGAGACGACCGTGTGCACGCTGATGGCGATCGGGATCACGATGACGGCCATGACCGCGATCGCCCTGTTCAAGACACGTTGCTGCCCGGGGGCGCCCGTCCAGCCGAGAGCGAGGGGGCGGTAGAACCAGCGCCGGCGCGGGATGTAGTCGCGCAGGATCGCGATGTCGGGGATCAAGGGCAGGTAGAGATAGATCGTGCTTGCGGTCAGGTACATCGTCACGGACAGGACGTCCCACAGGAGCGGCGAGGTGAAGTTGCCGGACTTCAACACGTTTAACACGCGATCGGGGCGGCCCAGGTCCAGGATGACGCAGCCCATCCCGAAGAAAAGAACCAGGACGGTGATGACTTCGGCCGCGCGAGTGATGGAGCGGCGCCACTCCGCGTGGGAGAGGCGCAGGATGGCCGAGATCAAGGTCCCGGCGTGGCTGATGCCGATGAAGAAGACGAAGTTGGTGATGTAGAGGCCCCAGTACACGGGCACGTTCAAACCGGTGACGGAGAGGCCCCGGCGAAGCTGGGTGGTCCAGGCAAACACGCCCCAGAGCCCGATCGCCATCAGGATGCCCGCGAATATCCAGAAGGCCCGCCCCGTCCTCTCGATCGGGCGCAGCAGGCGGATGTCCTGGCCTATCTCAAACCTTTCCACCCGACTCTCCTTTTGACAGGTAGATGACTTTGGGCTCGGTCCCGAGGTCCTCCAGGAGCCGGAACGCCCGAGGGCTCTGCGACAGCCGCGTGACGGCGCTCGCGGGGTCGTCCAGGTCCCCGAAGACCATCGCCTCGGCAGGGCACGTCTCGACGCACGCCGGCACGTAGTCCCCCTCTCGCAGAGCGCGGCCTTCCATCCGTGCGTTGTCCTTTGCCCGCTGGAGGCGGTGATGGCAGAACGTGCACTTCTCCACGACTCCCGTCGGCCGAACCGAGACATCCGGGGAGAGCGCCTGCTCCATCGGCCGGGGCCACTGCGGCTGCGTCCAGTTGAAATGACGCACCGTGTAGGGACAGGCGGTCGTGCAGTAGCGGCAGCCGATGCAGCGTGGATAGACCTGGGCCACGAGCCCCTCCCGGTCGATCTGGGTCGCCTTGACGGGGCAAACCTTCGTGCACGGGGGGCGCTGGCAGTGCATGCAGGGAAGCGGCATCAGCCGCAGGTCCGGGCGCGTGCCGTGCTCGCCGTCCTGGAACGGGACGAGGCGCAGCCACGAGATCGCGCGCCCCTCCTCCCACTGCTCGGCTCCGGCGGGCGACACGTTGTTCTCGACCTGACAGGCGACAACACACGCCTGGCATGCGGTGCAGCGGTCGAGATCGATCGCCATGCCCCAGCGCGCCAACGGTCAGACTTTCCTTTCCGGCCGGCGTTCCTTTTCCGGCCCGTTCGCGGCGGAGATGTCAACGACCGTCGCGCCGTAATCAGGCAGGCCGCAAAGAGCGTCGCGAGCCGGCGAGAGCAGCCGCAGAGGATTCGCGCCCGACCGGTTCGCCCAACGCCCGCCCCCCTTTTTTCCGAGCCCGACCGGGATCGCGGCCACCCCGGGCACGACTCTCGGGGTCACGCGCGCGCGCGCCGTGATCGCGCTCCGGGGGGATTGGACGCGCACCCACGCCCCGTCCTTGACGCCGAGGGAGGCGGCGCTCTCCGGGTGGATCTCCACCCAGGTCTCCCAGCCCTCAGCGTGTCCGGGGTCGAGGATTCCCTGGAGAAACGGCAGCTCTGCTCCGGTTCCTCCCGCGATGGGAAGGGGCTCGAAGAGGAGCAAAGCGAACGAAGCAACGGTGGCACGCTCTCCTCCGGAAAGAGGCCGGACGCTTATCTCGATGCCCGCGGGGAGCGATCCGTGACCCGGCGACTGTTGTTTGAGCAGGTCGCTGCGGAACTCGTAGCGCCCGGACTCGGTTCGCAGGGCGCGCTTCCAGTCTTCGTGGTCGTAGAAGGGGTCCCACCAGCCGCCGGACTCCTGCGCCCGCTGCCAGAGCTCGTCGGCCGAGTGATATCCCGGCGCCCACCAACCCGCGCCTTCCATCATCCGGACCCAGGCTTCGTCGAAAGGAGCTCCCATGACGGCCCCGCGCCGCGCGCGGTAGAGGCCATCCATCTCGGCCCGCACCAACGTCGTCGAATCCTTCCAGGGGAACGCGGACTCCAGACCTGTTCGCCGCGCCAGCTCCAAGAAGATCTCCGCCGCCGGATGCACATCGTGGAGCGGCCTCGCGAGAGCGGGACGCGCCAGGCTCACCAGGGGGTAGGGAATTCCGGGCGGGGTGGTCCACAGCTCCCACCGTTCCAGGAAGTGCGCCTCGGGCAGGATCCAGTCGGAATGGAGCGCCGTGTCGTCGGGAAGCGTTGCAAAGGAGACCACGAGCGGCACTCGCTCCAGGGCGGCGGCGAACCGATCGGGGCACGCCGACGCGAACACGGGGTCCGCGTCAAGCACCATCAGGACTTCGGTGCGATAGGGAGAGCCGCTCAAGATCGCGTCCGCGAGCCGCTCGGGGTCGCTGGCCAGGAGCGGGAAGTCCTTCCCACCGGCGGCGTCGAGGCGAGGCCGCCCGCGGCCTTCCTGCGCGAGCGCGTCCGGCGGCAGCTCCGGCCAGGTCGCCAGAGGGGCCTCTTCGGGCACAAGAACCCCGCCCGGTCCGTCCACGTTCCCCGCGAGCGCGTTCAAGACGTGCGCCGCCAGGTGATCAAACAGCCGGCCGGGAAGCAGCGGTCCCTTGCGCGGTCCGATTGCGAGACTGCTGCGAGCGCCCGCGAACTCACGGGCGATGCGCAGGATGACGTCCACAGACACTCCCGTTTCCACCGCGACGCGCTCGAGGGTGTAGTGGCGCGCGAGCAGGGACCTCAACCCTTCGCCGCCCCTTGCGCCGGAGCCCGTCGCGTCCTCGAACCCGTGGGTCCTCTCGAGCACGAAATCCCGGTTGTAAAGGCCTTCCGAAACGAGCACTCCGGCAACGCCCAGGGCGAAGACCCCCTCCGTCCCCGGCCGCACGCGGATCCACTCGTCCGCCGAGGAGGCGGTGATGGAGAGCCGCGGCTCCACCTGGACCAGTTTGCCGCGCCGTCCCGTGCGGCCCTGGCGGAATTGCCCGTAGGCCCGCGTCATGTGGACGGGGGAGCTTGAGGCCTCGAGCATCGCGCCCCCCAGGGAGAGCACGTAGTCGGTTGAGGCAATGTCGTACGCGGGCACGGCCCTGACCCCCTGAGTGAGCCAGAGGGCCAGAGAAGCCGCCACCTCCCCGCGGTCTAACGCCACGTCGTTGGGCGAACCGAAGGCCTGCAGGAATCGCCGCGCGACGCGGGTGCCGATTCCTCCGGAGTTGCCTCTCACGAGGGCCAGCGATTCCGGGCGGCGCGTCTCGCGCAGCGACCGCAGGCGCCCCCCGACCTCCGCGAAGGCTCGTTCCCAGGAAACACGCTCGAAGGACTGGAGAGATCCGCGGGGGCCCTTGCGATGAAGCGGTCCGGGCACGCGATCGGGATGGTAGAGGCTCTGCAGAGCCGCCTGTCCCTTCGGGCAAAGGCGACCGGCGTTGACCGGGTGAAGCGGGTTGCCTTCCAGCTTGACGACGCGCTCGGAAATCCGCCGGGCGCGGATCCCGCAGCCTCCGGGGCACAGGGCGCAGACAGAGAGGATGAACTCTTCAGGCCCGCGAGGAGGATAAAAGGAGGAGTCCGTCGAGGACAGCATCTGACCGAGAATGCGTCCGCCCGGCACGGCCAGGGCCGTCCCGGCCGCCGCTCCGATCGTGAGCCCCAGAAACCGCCGTCGGTCGACTTTCAAGCAAGGCCCTCGTCTCTTCCTGGCGGCGCTCTCATCTGTGACAGGACGTGCAGTCGGTGGCGACGCCCGAACGCCTGTGACAGTCCAGACAGTCCTGCATCCGGAGACGCTTGACGCTCTGCGGGGGAGCGACGGAGGCCGCAATCGACCCGTGGCAGACCGCGCACGGGATCTTGGCGGCCACGACGTGCCGGCGGTGAGAATAGAAAACGTGAGCCGGCTGGCGGAAGAGAGGGGTCCATTCGAGCGGAGCTCCGGACCGGAGAAGCTGGACGAGCTTCAGCTCTTCTTTGCTCTTTCCCACCGGGTCCTGATGACACGAAAAGCAGGTGTCCGCTCCCGGGAGACCCGAGAAAGTCTCCTTCTCGAAGAACTGGTGGCACGAAGAGCAGGCGAGCTCCAGTTCTTCAACGTGCTTCTTGTGATTGAAGGCGATCGGCTGTCCGGCACGGGCGACGCGGGGACTGCTGCGCCAGACCGTGACAGCGCCTGTCAGAAAAAAGAATGCAACGAAGGACAAGACTGCCGCCGTCCAGGGTTGCCCGAACTGCGGGCGCCGATCCGGATCTCGGTCTTCCATCACCGTTCCCGTTCGGGCGACGTGTTCAAGAAAGAGATGAGGTCACCGACGTCGGTTTCGGCGAGAGTCGGCCAGGGAAGACCGAGGTCCTGGGCATGTTTGTACATGGCCGGTCCGTGGCGCCACAGCGCGGCGGCGAGCGCGATGGAGTTGAACGACCTGCCTCGCCCGCGCAGGCTCGGAGCTTCCGAGGTGCCGAGCGCGGCGGGCCCGTGGCAAAGGCTGCACCCCCTCCCCGCGAACAACATCTCGCCGACTCTCGGGGAGCCGCCGGGCTCGGAGTAAGACAGGCTGTACAGGAAGGCGACCAGGTCCGCCATCTCCCGATCCCGGAACACCGGCCGCTGGACGCCTCGCGCCCGCATGGTGCGGAACATTTCGGGCGAGTGGTTCCACATGGACCCTGCGAACTGGATGATGGTCGGCGGCAGTTTTTGTCGTGACTGCAGGTCGGGACCGATGCGGCCCACCTCGCCCCGGAGCGAGTGGCACGACGCGCAGGACTTCTCCTCGAAAAGTTTCTTGCCTCGATCGGGGTCGGCGGGCAAGAGATCGCTCCCGCCGCTCACCGCAGGCCGGCCCCCGCGGAGGTAGGTGAGAAGGTCGTTCATCTCTCCCGGTTCGAACTTTGGCCATGTGACCCCGGCCTCTCGCATCGCGCTCTCCATGGCGGGCGCGTGATTCCACATTGCCTGCGTCCAGCCCGTGAGGGAGCCGACGGCTGCCCGTGTCGAGAGGTCAGGTCCTTTCCTGGCCGCGGTTCCACCCAGGCTGTGACAGGCGGCGCAGCCCTTCTTTTCGAAGAGGTGCCCGCCCTGCTCCACGTCACCCGAGTCGCCGACGTAGCGCGATGTGTAGAGATAGGAAAAGACGTGCGCCATCTCCAGCTGGCTAATGGCGGGATAGGCGACTCTCTCCTCGCGAATGCGCTCCCACATCCGGGGCGCGTGGTTCCACATGGATGTCACGAGGTGGGCGGGCCCAGTGGAGGGGCGCTCGGAGCCCAGATCGGGAGCGAGCCTGCCCCCGGCGCCGTTGACCGCGTGACAGCGGACGCACCCCTTTCGTTCGAACAGCTTCGCGCCCGTTCGGGGCATGCCGACCAGGAGCGTGTTCCCGCGCCGATTCCTGTCCAGGTGTTCCCAGCGCAGGACGCCCACGAGCAGGGCCGTCGCGCCGAAGGCGGCCAGCGCCCACGCGATGAGCTGAGGCTTCGACCGCGAGTGCCGTCCTTGCGGTTCGTCCGTTCGAAGTTGCGCCATGCCGGCTCTCCTCCGCTCTCCATCGGCTTCCGCAGGCAAGGGCGGGAGCGCGAGCGTTCTTAAAGCGTGGACCTGCCGTTCTCAGAGCAAGGCGGGGGCCACGCGAAGGGGCGTTGACGTCTTGTCGGCCCGCCTCGCGCTCGCCACCCGCAGCGTTCAGACAGGCAACGACTTGCGAAGCCCGGCGGCCCGCGAGCACCGCGCGACCCGGCAGCGGAGGACCCTCGCAAAACTGTCCGAAAATCCGCCGGTGTCCGAAAATCGGACAGGCTTGCGTCAGATCCCGTCTTTGAGTTGTTTGAGCTTCCGATAGAGAGTGTCGCGGGAGATCCCGAGCATCGAAGCGGCCCGAGTTCTGTTGCCGTGGCAGAGGCGAAGAGCCTGTTGAACCGCCGCGCGTTCCAGGCGCTCCATCGAGAGCGGCTGCTCCCGGACATGAGTCTCGTGCGTTGACCCGGAAGTGGCGAGCAGAGGCTTCAGGTCTCTCTCGGTGATCGTCTGGGGATTGTCCACGGAGAGCGCGGCGGCACTCTGCAGGACGCTCTCGAGCTCGCGAACGTTGCCGGGGAAGGAATGCCCGAGCAAAAGCTCCAGGGCCGCGCGGGTCAAGGCGATTTCACGACCGCAGCGGCGCGCGAGACGAGCGACAAAGTGCTGCGTCAGAACCAGCACGTCTTCTGGACGCGTCCGCAGCGGAGGCAGTTCGATGACGACGGTCGCGATGCGGAAATAGAGGTCCTCTCGCAGGTGCTCGGACCTCAGTTGCGCCAGCCCGCGATTCGAAGCCGAAACGATCCGCACGTCAATCCGGACCGACTTGGAGCTGCCCACCGGCCTGACTTCACCCTCCTGCAGCACGCGGAGCAGCTTGACCTGAGCTTCCTTCGGCATCTCCCCGATCTCGTCGAGGAACACAGTCCCTCCGGCCGCCGTCGCAAAAATGCCCGGGGCGTCCGCGTAGGCTCCCGTGAAGGCCCCGCGGCGGAAGCCAAAAAGCTCGCTCTCAACGAGGTCGCGCGGCAAGGCGCCACAATTGACCGGAACAAAGGGGCGTCGGGCCCGAGGGCTCGCGGCGTGGATCGCTCGCGCGAGCATTTCCTTCCCCGTGCCCGTTTCTCCCAGAAGGAGCACCGGCGCGTCGGTTGCCGCGGCCAGGCGCGCGCGCTCGAGCACTCGCTGGATCGCCGCGGACACGGAGACGAAAGTCTCGAACGAGGGGTAGTGCTCCAGACTGGCCTCGAGTTGGGCCACGCGCTCCCGCAGCTCGTGAACCTCCATCAAGCGCATGACTTTCTTCCTCACGCCTTGCTGGTCGAAAGGCTTGGTCAGGTAGTCCTCGGCGCCGCGCTTGATGGCTTCGACCGCGGTCTCGATAGTGCCGAAGCCGGTCATGATGACCACCGCGAGGTCCGGATTGCGCTGGTGCAGTTGTTCCATCAACCCGAGCCCGTCGGTTACCGGCATGATCAGGTCCACGAGCGCCAGCGCAATCTGGGGGTAGCGCTCGGAGATCGCGAGGGCCTCCTCGGCGGAGAGCGCGACCTCGACGCCGTAGCCTTCGCGTTGCAGAAATTCCTGCAGCGTCCGGGCCATGGCATCGTCGTCATCCACAACCAGGATTGCCGGAGTCTGCGTCGAGGCGGGCGGTTTCATGGTCGGCCGGCGTTTTCCGGGGTTGGAAAGGGGCGCCAGAGGGGAAGCTCGATCGAGACCGTCGTGCCCCGGCCGGGCGGACTCTCGAGCCCGATCGAGCCGCCGTGTTCCAGAAGGATGTTGCGAGCGATCGCCAGCCCCAGTCCCGTGCCCTTGCCCGATCCCTTTGTCGTGAAGAAAGGCTCAAAGACGTGCGCCAGGTCCGATGGCGCGATGCCGCACCCGTCGTCCGAGATCTGAAACTCGATCCTGTTTTCGGAAGGCTGGAGGCACCGAATGTCGATCGCGCCGCCGTGCGCGATGGCGTCGAGCGAATTGCTGAGAAGGATCGAGAACAGGGCTTCGAGCAGGTTACGATCCGCGAAAACGCGAGCGCCGTTGGCCTTCTTCAGGTCGAGCGAAACGCGCGCCCCCCTGGCCTGGACCGACGGGGCCAGGAAACTGACGATCGACTCGAGGATGCGGGCGGCTTCCTCCGGCTGTTTTTGCGCGCCCGGCCGGCGGGAAAACTCCAGGAGCCGGCGCACGAACTGCTGGCAGAAGAGGATTCCGCTCTCGAGCTGCCCGAGGTCCGACAGGCAGGAGCCCTGGTCTTCCCGCTCGCGCATCATCTGAACTCGCAGGAGCATGGCGGCCAGGGGCGTATTCAAATGATGCGCCGTGCCCGCGGCCATCTTGCCCATGCTGGCCAGCTTCTCGATCTCGAGAAGGGCGTGCCGCAGCCGCACTCGCTCGCGGATGTCGCTCGTGACCTCGAGAAAGTCGTTTCTGTCGGGCCCTTCCCGAAAAGGCAGCAGACTCAACTGGACCTCGAAGCGGGCGCCGTGAGTGTCGCGGCGCTCGGTCTCGATGTCCAGAATCGGCTCGCCGGCTCCAACCTGGCGCAAGAACATTTCCAGCTCGGCCTGCCTCTCGGCCGGGACCGTGGGAATCGGCTGCCCGATCACTTCCGCTTTGCTGAACCCGTAGAGCCGCTCCGCCGTGGCGTTCCATTCGATGACTCTCAGAGAGCTGTCGTAGAGGGCGACGGCGCCGGGCGACGCTTCCAGAAGACGCCGGTAATGTTCCCGCGAGCGGCGCAGCTCCTCTTCGCTCCGGCGCCGCTGCCGCATCACATACCAGGCCGCCCACGAGGCGAGCAGCAGAGAAGACGCTACGCCGCGCGTGATGTAGAGGTAATGAAGCGTGGTGTAATCCACTTCGCGGAACAGATGGTTTTCCAGGAGTTCCCAGATGGCGAACACCAGAGCGACGATGCTGGCGCTCGAGAGCGTCAGCGTCGCCCAGAACCACTTCGACTCCGGCGCTCTGGGATCGCCTCGACTCGAGGGGTCTTCTTGAGCGCGCCCGGACGGCGCCGGTGCCGGCCTGCCGCCCGTTGACAGGCCGTCCGGAACTCCCCCTTGCCGCGATGGTGAGATCCGCACGGTCCCATCAGCTCCTTTGTCCGGAATTCTCCACTCCCGAGCGTTTGAGCAGTCTAATTCGTTTGAACCAGCCCCGCGCGAAATACGAAGAGAAGGACGGCGCGCTTGCCGGGGCCGGCTCAGTCCGGTCCCTTCTCTTTCATCCCCGTTCGTTCCAGTCCCCATCGCGCTCAACCTCACGAAGAGCGGGCCTCTCCCGGAGCGGGGCCTCTCGGCCGGCACACCACCCGTCGGTTGTTTTAGAAAAAGGAAGAACTGTGCCGGCCGAGCGGAGCGGCGGCCAGACCCATCCAACGGTCCGGGAGGCCGCCGCGTCCCCGCGGAGGGAGATGTCCGCGAATGAGCCGCGTCCCCGCGGAGGGAGATGTCCGCGAATGAGCCGCGTCCCCGCGGAGGGAGATGTCCGCGAATGAGCCGCGTCCCCGCGGAGGGAGATGCCCGCGAATGAGCCGCGTCCCCGCGGAGGGAGATGTCCGCGAATGAGCCGTCAGACCACTTCGATGCTTTGCCCGAGGATGTCGCAGCAGAAGCGCGACAGGTCCGCGTTGGAAAACTCGTCCCAGCCCCGGCACGGGCCGTGCTCGGCGGCCTGCGCGTCGCAGGCGAGCGTCACTCCGAGGCGGATCTGCTCGGCGAGCTGCCAGAGGTTGGCGAACTCCTCCATCTGAGAGCGCGACAGGTGCGTGCTCCTGCCGATGGCGTTTCTCCAGTGATGGTCGAACTCGCGTGCGTTCCACCGGTGGAACCCGTGGCAGAAGATGCCGCGCTCGCCCGCGACCTGGCACAGGGAACGGTCGTCGTCGGTCAGCTTGACGAGGGCTTCGCGGAGGTTCGAGATCGCGCCGCCGCGAGTCCAGGTCACGACCCCGGGAATCACGAGGCCGTGTTGGTTCCGGATCCGGAATCGCGGGAAGCCGGTTGACGCGGGTCTTTCACCACGCGATCGGGGTACCGGCTCAGGAAGCTCTCGGCCAGGTGGCAGTTCCAGCAGATCGGCTTGTGTGTGGCCAGGACGGCCGGAAGCTCTTCGGGCTTGATCTCGCTCCAATCGATCGTCTTCAGATCGGGTGCCAGGAGTCCAGGCTTGCGGTCGAACGCGCGGATCTGGCCGATCGCGCGGCCGCAGATGGCGCAGCGGGCATCGACGTACCAGGCGGCGAGCCTCTCCCGCACGAGGCATCCGTCAGGGGCATTCTCGATCTGCGCGATGCACTCCTGGCCGCAGTCCTGGCGCTCCGGCCAGCGGGAGCAGGAGGAGAGCCGGAGGGTCGGCTCGTCGAACGCCCCCGTGAAGGCGGCCTTCCCGGCCTTCAATTCGACGGCTACGGCCGTCGCGGTCTCCGGGCAGGTCACGACCCGTGGGCCCCGGAAAAGCCGGTACTTGCGGGCAATCGCATAGGCTATGGGAATGAAGGAGAGAACGAACACGATGCCGATGACCAGAAAGAGAGTACCCATTCTGCACCTCCGCGCTTTGCGGAGATTTAATCCCGACGCGGAAGCGGTTTCCATGATGCGATTGAATCAGTGTGCGGGGGGATGCGCCGCCTTCGAGATAGGTCGGGTGATGTCAATTTATGTCAGATCTGACATAATTGTCGGCAGGGGCGTTGTGAATTGCGAGTTGTGAGTTGTGAGTTTCGAGAAGACGGCTATCTCTACCTGGCGGCTACCAGGTTCCCCTCGTCCATTCCGCCGCAGCCGCCCTGGGAGAAGGCCCGGCCGCAGCCGCCCGGCGTGTCGCAGGCGTCGCCGGAGAAGCCGCTGGCGTTGACGAATTTCATCCAGCCTTTGACTGCCGTCTGGAGCTCGGGAACGGTGGCGTCCTGGCGGGCGATGAGGTAATTCGAGAGCCCCCAGACGGATTTGGCCAGGTTGCAGGGGCAGCAGCAGGTCGCCTCGGAGAACTTGTCGCAGCAGGCCGCGGGCATCGCCGCGAGGGCCTTGTCCCGGACCTTCTTCTGCTTGGCGGTCAGCGTGATCGACCGGTTGTAGCCGATGAACTCGGCGGCCTGGGAGGGGGCGTCGAAGAAGCGGACTGGCGGCGCGGCGTGGCTCGAAGCGGCGCGTTCCAGGGCCAGCGCCGCGCAAAGGGGCGCCCCGAGAATCAGGAGCGAAACGCTCAGTCTGCGGGAAAGGGAAGGCATCGGATTCTCCTTTTCGGAGGCAGAATAGAATCCGGTGGACGGCGTTCCATGATGCAGACGCATCAGAAGACCGGAATGCCCCTTCTGCAGACTGGCAGGAGTTCATGGCAGACGTGCTGGATCTGACGGCCGCGGTCCTCAACGCACGCTGGAGGCGCGCGGTGGACCTGCTCTGGCGGGAGGTGGTATGGCGCCGGCAGTCCAACCTCGCGGAGCGCGAGCGGGCGCGATCCGCGAGACGCGTCCGGAACCTCCAGAGGATCGTGCGCAAGGCGCTCGCCGACTACCACCGGATCGAGCTCGAACGGCAGGGGCACCGCGGGGCCCAGGGGACCGTCGAGGATTGAGAGTCGAGGGTTGAGAAGCGCCGGGGCCCAACTCTCAATTAACTCTCGACTCTCGACTCTCAACTCTTATGACCGGGATCATGGACGGGGGCCTGGCGACCTGAAATCCTCGGTTCGCGTGAGCTCTCAGGCCGTTTTCGATCCGAAGCTTCCGGTGAATCAGATTCTGGCGCGTTTCCCGGACGTGCGGTCGGTCCTGGCCGCGTACGGGATCGACACCCGCTGCGGCGAGCATCCCCTCGAGCAGGCGTGCGCCGCAAAATCCGTCCCCGTCGCCGACGTCCTGCGGGACCTGGAGTCCGCCCACCGTGTCGCGGAGGCGCAGAACCTGATTCCGCCCACCATGTCGGTTCGGCAAGTGCGGAAGAGGTTTCCCGCGACCATCCCGGTCTTCACGCGCTACGGGCTCGGGGACTGCGGGGGCGATGAGGGCCCCGAGGAGCCGCTGGCCTGGTTCGCGACGGTGCACCGCCTGCCGCTCGAAGACTTTCTGCGCGACGTCCGCGAGGCCGCCATCACCGACGCGGCCGCCGCTCTCCCGGCGTTGCGGGCCGCCGCGGCGCCCTTCTCGCCGCATTTCATTCTGGGCTCGCTCTTCCTGACGCTCACGCTCGGCGCGACGACCGGGATGATCAACCTGCTACGGATCGCGGCCGGCGGCGACGTCCCGATCTCGCACCGACAGATCCACGGCCACGCGCAGGTCCTCGGCTTCGCCGCGCTGTTTCTCATGGGAATCGCCTTCCACGCGCTCCCCCGGATCCTCGGCATCGGCGCTTTCACTTGCGCTTCGGCGCGGCCCGCGTTCTGGATGATGTTCGCGGGGGTGATCCTCCGCAATATCGGACAGCCGCTCGGTTTCTATCCCATCGGCCGGCTCCTCTCCTTCGTGTCGGCCGGCCTCGAAACGGCTTCCGTCTTGCTATTCGTCCGCTTCGTCTTCGCGCTTCTGGCGCGGGTGCGCGACGGCAAGTACGACCCGAGCGACCCGATTCTGTGCTTCGTGCGGTGGGGAACGATCTTCTTCGTCGCCGCGATCGCTTTCGTCGCGGCCCAGGGCGTCTGGCTCTCCGGGCACACCGAAACGGCGGCGCCGGTCTCCCTGACCGAGCCCTTCTACTTCGCGGCGCTCTACGGATTTCTGCTGGCGTGGATCTACGGTTTCGGCAACCGCGTCGTGTCGATGTTCCTTGGAGTGGGACCGGCCGCGCGCGGGACACCGGAGGCCACTCTCGCGTTGCAGATCGGCGCTCTGCCGCTCTTCCTTGCCTCGTACATTCCCGGGATCGGCCTGCGTCCGGCGCTCCTCCTGCGCGACGCGGGGCTCGCCCTCGCGGCGCTTTCCGCGCTGGTGTATCTGGCGGGCAACGGTTTTCTCTGGCGCCGCGCGAAGCTTCCGGCGATGCGCGCTCCCGGCGCTCCGACGGCCGCGATCCGGTGCGCTTTCGGCTGCCTCGGGCTCTGGGCCCTGCTCGAGCTCGCGGCGGTCGTGATCTCGCGCACGACGGCGATCCCCGCGCAGAACCTCTGGTGGTCCGACGCGGCGCGCCATCTCTTCACGGTCGGGTTCCTGACGCTCCTGATCGTCGGGATGAGCCTGCGCATCCTGCCGGTCTTCTCCGGGAAACCGCTCTGGTCTCCCCGCCTGGCGTACGTGACATACGCGCTGCTCCTCGCCGGAGCGGGCATGCGCCTGCTGCAGTATCCCGCCGCGTTCCATCCGGTCTTCTACCGGATCGGTTCCTGGATGGGAGTGCCGGTCGTCGTGGCGCTCCTGCTCTTCACATTCAACCTCATGCGGACGATGAAGCCCGGACGCTCGCGACCGCCCGCGCGGACGCCGGCCCCGCGGACTCCTGCATTCGGCTCGACCCCGCCGGTTCGCTGACCGGTTTTTTTGATGCGTTTGCATCTGGAGGCTGGAACGCAAACGCGTAAGGCTGGCAGCGGAGTCAAGGAGAAGGGAAGCCTTCCGACAACGAGACCGATGAAAACGTCCAAAGGCCTCAGCGCTCCAGCGCCTTCGCAGATGGCTCAACTCTTCTCCGTCCCGGGTTCGTGTACCGCCCGTCCCGATTTTCCGGCTCGGCCACGCTTTCTCGTTTCGGGCAACGGGCCGTTTCTGTCAGTGTTCGCCAACCCCTGACCGCGGACCCGGCGCTCCCTCACCGCGAGGCCGGCCGTGACGAAGCGACGCAAGGTCGCCTCCCGGCCGGCCCGCTTTTTGTAGCGGTTCGGCGAGCCGTGCTCTCGAGACCGGAAGTGGCCGGAGCGAGGGTTTGGCGGTCGCAGAGCGTTGTGAGTTGTGAGTTGTGAGTTGAGTTCAGGCGCCGGAGCCGACTCCCGAACTCTCGACCGTATTCTTCCGGCCAATTGATCCGTCCGCATCTGGTGAGGGCTCCGTTCCGGCGATATCAGTTTCGGGCGTACCGAGCGAACTGTGCGAAACGATCGTGCCGCGAGGGGCGAAAAGGCCCGTCAAGAGGAGCAAACGGCGAAAAAAGAGAAAAGCGCGCTGACGGATGATCCCGGTCATACCCGCCGGTCCGATCGCCCCCGATGATTCGCCCGGTCGAACAATGAACTCCGATCCCGGCCGCAATTCCTCTTCGGGCGGGCGCGCCTATATGACCCGTTCGGAGGTCTCACGGCTTTATGGTGTTTCCGCCTCGACGGTGACGCGGTGGGCGCACCTCGGCCTTCTGAAAGCCGTCCGGACGCCGGGCGGCCATTACCGGTTCCCGGCCGTCGAGACACGGCGGGCGTTTGAGCGCGCCGGGGCGGGCGAGCTGACGCGGCTGGACTGAGACGATGAGCACGGCTGTTCGTTTTCCCGATCTCTCCCACTGGAAGGCGCAGGTCAAGTGTCAGATGGGCTGCCCGGTCGCGACCGACGCGGGGCGCTACGTGCAGCTCATTGCCGAGAAGCGCGACGAAGAGGCGTATCTCGTCGCCCGAGCGCCCAATCCTTTCGCCTCGGTCTGCGGGCGCGTCTGCGCCGCGCCGTGTGAGGACGCCTGCCGCCGCGGGGCGATCGACGCGCCGATCTCGATTCGCGCCTTGAAGCGCTTCGTCACCGAAAAGTACGGCGTCGAGTCGGTCCACCCCGATACGCAGAACCGGCTGCGCGAGGAACTCGTCTCCGAAGGAAACCGCTACGCGGGGCACCTGCCCGTCCATCCGCTCTCGGGGGCGCCCCGGGCCGGGGCGGTAGCGAGGCGAAAGGTCGCCGTGATCGGCGCGGGACCGGCCGGACTGTCGGCGGCGCATGACCTCGCGCTGCTCGGCTATTCCGTGACCGTCTTCGAAGCGGCCGAGGAGCCGGGCGGCATGATGCGCTTCGGCATCCCCGAGTACCGCCTTCCGCGCACCCTGATCCGATCCGAAATCGATCGGATCGCCGGCCTCGGCGTGGACATCCGTCTTGGCCACCCGCTCGCCGAAGGCTTCGGAATCAAGGAGCTGCGCGCGGACGGGTACGAATCCGTCTTTCTCTCCGTCGGAGTCTCGAAAGGGCGGGACCTCCAGGTGCCGGGCGTGGAGCTCGACGGAGTCGTCAAGGCGGTGGACTTCCTGTTGAACGTCAACCGCGGCTACCGGATGAACCTCGGGCGAAGAGTCGTCGTCATCGGCGGCGGCTCGGTCGCCTTCGACGCGGCGCGGACGGCGCTGCGCCTGTCGCGCGAGGAGGAGATTGCCGGCCGGGAGCCCGAGGTGGACGCGCGCATGAAGGAAGCCTTGGATTCCGCCCGCGCGGCCCTTCGCGGCGGGGCCGCCGAGGTGACGATCGTCTCGCTCGAGACCTTCGACGAGATGCCCGTCCTCAGAACGACGCAGGGTCACGAGGAGTTCGAGGAAGCGAAACGGGAAGGGGTCTCGTTCCTGACGCGCCTCGGGCCGAAGGCCTTTCGCGGCGACGGGCGGCTGTCCGCGATCGAGTTGAAGCGTGTCCGCGCCGTCTTCGACGAGAAAGGGCGTTTTGCGCCGACCTACGACGAGAGCGAGGTCACGACCCTCGCGGCGGACGGGTGCGTCCTCGCCATCGGCCAGAAAGCGGACCTCGGATTCCTGAAACCCGAAGACAGAGTGGCGCTCTCGCCCGGCGGAACGATCCGCGTGGATCCCGAGACGCTCGCGACCTCCGCGCCCGGAGTCTTCGCCGGTGGCGACGTCGCCTTCGGCCCGCGAAGCCTGATTGAAGCGGTAGCCAACGGCAAGCGCGCCGCCCGCTCGATCCACCGGTTCCTCTCGGGAGAGGCGGGAGCGGTCTCCGCGCACCTTTCGATCGAGAAGATCCCGACTCCGCTCTATCGGATGATCGCCGGCTTCGAGGTCTTCGACCGCGCCGCGCCGCCGACGCTGGACGTCGGCCGCCGCACGGGCATCGCGGAGGTCGAGACGGGCTACGGGGAAGAGGAGGCGAGGCAGCAGGCGGCCCGGTGTCTCATCTGCCACGTCCAGACGATCTACGACCCGGAGAAGTGCGTGCTCTGCAACCGGTGCGTGGACGTCTGTCCCGAGTATTGCCTGGCGATCGTCCCGTTGGGAGATCTCGATCTCCCGGAAGAAGAGCGGCGCGAGCTCGCCCTGCGGGCGGAAGGCGACGGGCTTCCCCTCTCGGCGATGGTCAAGGACGACGAGCGGTGCATCCGGTGCGGTCTCTGCGCGATCCGCTGTCCGACCGACGCCATGACGATGGAGAGGTTCTCGATCACGGAGCGGTTCGCCGCGGCGGCAACCGAGGCCCCGGCTTCACTCTGAGCGACTGAGGAGGAGAGCATGGAAGGGAAACCCAGGGCCAGCCGGCGGGAGTTGCTCGTCAAGCTCGGGATCGGAGGCGGCATCGCCGCGCTCGCGGGCCAGGCGGTGGCTTCGCTGCGGTCGCTCGTCCCCAACGTGTCCTACGACGCGCCGACGACGGTCAAGGTCGGGATGCCCAACGACTTCCCCGATGGGATGAAGTTCCTGCCCGATCAGCGCCTCTTCGTGTTCCGTGATGGCAATGTCTTTCACGCCGTTTCCGCCGTCTGCACTCACCTGGGGTGCACGGTGCGCGCGGAAGCCCTGTCCCAGCCGGAGACCCGGACGATCGAGGGCAAACCGCTGCGGCTGTCGCACCGATTTCTCTGTCCGTGCCACGGCTCGAAGTACAACGGCGACGGAACCAACGTCTCCGGGCCAGCCCCGAGACCGCTCGCCTGGTACCACCTCTCGGTCGCTCCCGAGGACGGCCAGCTCGTCGTGGACCTGGCCCGCGCGGTGGACCGCAATTTCCGACTGAGCCTCGCGTGAAGGGGAGACTATGAGCGGCGATCCGAACTCGAACCCGAATCCGACTCCGAGCCGCAAGCCCCTGTCCGCGCCCGGCGTTCACCCCCGGCCGTTCTGGAGCCTGCGACCCGCCTCGGACCGGGAAGCGGGAGACGCGGTGGTCTCCAACTTCCTGCTCCACTGGTTCCCGGCCAAGAGTTACAAACCGTCTCTCTCCTGGGGCTACTCTTTCTGGCTCGGGACGATCTCCGCCGCGCTCCTTCTGCTGCTGACCGTGTCGGGGCTCCCGCTCCTTTTCCTCTACATCCCGTCCGTCGAACGCGCCTACGCGTCGGTCAAGGACATCGAGTACGTGATCACGTTCGGCTTCTGGATCAGGGCCGTGCATCGCATCTCGGCGCACCTGATGGTTGCCGTCGTTTTCCTGCACATGGCGCGGGTCTTCCTGACCGGCGCCTACAAGAACGGCGCGGGGAGAGGGCAGAGGCGGGAG
>Ga0209009_1000139_pt1 | contig 29729 bp, 24 predicted proteins | sample BlaSpr_A8_OM3_M2_FD_187979 | JGI IMG/M metagenome (GOLD analysis project Ga0209009, IMG submission 187979) | Forest soil microbial communities from Thunder Bay, Ontario, Canada - Black Spruce, Ontario site 2_A8_OM3_M2 (SPAdes) (version 2) | ecosystem: Environmental > Terrestrial > Soil > Boreal... | reverse complement strand
GAGTAGTCTCCCAAGCGGAGCGAGGGAGGAGGCTCACGCCGCGGGAGCGAGCGGACTGCGAGCGACGTGGGATGCGGCCTCGACCGCTCGCCTGATCCCTCCCGATCGCTTCGCTCCCGCGGCGCGCGCCTCCTCCCCTCTGGGAGACTACGCGCGCCGCGAGCGTAAGCCCTGACGCCTCGGAAAACTGCCGGTGCCGGTATCGAACGCTAGGAGAGAACTTGTTGGCCCACAATCGCCATAGCTCGCGGCGGGAGTAGTCTCCCGAGCGAAGCGAGGGAGGAGGCTCACGCCGCGGGAGCGAGCGGACTGCGAGCGACGTTTCCGGGATGGCGGGAATTCGGAGGGTGGGCGCGTGTTATCGTTTTGCGAATTTTTCCGGGAAAGGAGCTCGTGTGAAAAAAACTGTTCTCGTCTTGACGCTGCTTTGCGCCGTCCCCCTGCTGGCCGCGACGGCCGCGCAAAAGAAGAAAACCAGCAAGAACAAGAAGGAGAAGGCCGTGGCCACGTCCCCCCGCGATTACGCCAATACCCTGGCAACGCTGCAGACCGACATGGGTGACATCACGCTCAAGTTCTACTACGACAAGGCGCCCCACCACGTGCAGAACTTCGTGGACCTGGCCGCGAGCGGCCTCTACGACGGCACGATGTTCCACCGCGTGATTCCCGGCTTCATGATCCAGGGAGGTGATCCCAACACCAAAAAGCCGGAAGACCCGACGCATCCCTACGGCACCGGGGGCAACGTGGTCGGCGGCAAGGAAGTGCGGATCAAGGCCGAGTTCAACGACATCTCGCACAAGAGGGGCATCCTCTCGATGGCGCGCTCCCCGGATCCCAACTCCGCGTCCTCGCAGTTCTTCATCGTCGTGAAGGACTCGACCTTTCTCGACAACCAGTATTCCGCCTTCGGCGAGGTTGTCTCGGGGATGGACGTCGCGGACAAGATCGCCACGACTCCGCGAGGCGCGAACGACCGCCCGAACCAGCCGATCCGCATCAAGAAGATCCTACTGACGCAGGCCAAGAGCCTCTCGTAGGAGCCGTTGAGAGTTGAGGGTTGAGAGTTCAGGGTGAGCGCGGTCACTCGACGGCTACTCTCGACTCTCGACTCTCAACTCTCGACTCTCTCCCGATGATTCCCCTCGAGTACAGCGGCCTCGCGACGCTCGCGCGGCGCACGCGCCACGAGCCTGTCGCGGTCGAGCTGCTGCCGGGGGACGTCGGACGGCGCCGCTACCTGAGACTGACGCTGTCGGACGGCCGGACCGTGCTTGGCGTCGTCTACTGTTCGGAAGAGACGGATTCGCGCCGGCGCTGGGTCGCCGCGCATGCCGCGCTCCGGGAGCGGTTGCGCGTTCCAATGCTCGTCGCGGACGACCAGGCCGGCAACCACATCGTCGAAGACCTCGGACGGACGGACCTCGCCGCGCTCCTTCTCGAACGCCCGCCGGAGCGCCCTCTCTGGCTTTCCCGAGCCGCCGCCGCCGCCGCGACGCTCGCGGAGCTGCCGGACCCGGCCATCAATCCGCCCTTCGACGCCGCCTTCTTCCGGCGAGAGCTCGACCTCGCGCGCGAAGCGGTGTTCGATCTCTATCTGAAATCGCCGCTGTCGCGGCAAGATCGCGCGGCGCACGACGCCTGGGCCGACGCGCTCTGCCGGGAGATCGCTTCGCACCCCAGCGCGCTCTGCCATCGGGACTATCACGGCAACAACCTCTTCCCGCTCGAAGACTCCGTCGGGTGGATCGACTTTCAGGACTTGCGGGCGGGACCGGATTCCTACGACCTGGCTTCCTTCCTCTGGGAACGCACGACCCTGGATTGGATGACGGAAGACCTCGCCGCCCCGGTCCTCGAGAGCTTCGCGCGGTCCCGCGGCCTCGATGCCGCGGAGTTCCGGTCGCGGCTCGACCGAGTGCTCCTCCAGCGGGCCTGGAAGGTCTGCGGCACCTTCGCTCGGGCCGTGGCCCAGGGACGCGGCGAGGCTTACCGGCGTTACCTGCCGGGCGAAATCGCCCTCGTCGGACGCCTGCTCCGAGACACGCCCGAAGAACTCGCATTCCGCCGGGTTTTCGAGGCGCGCCTCTGATAGACTTGAGAGCGGCCCAGGAGGAGAAAAACCCATGTTCGGCTCACTCGGCGTTCCCGAACTCCTCATCATCCTTTTGATCGTGGTCATCATCTTCGGAGCAAACAAGCTCCCGCAACTCGGCAAGGGAATCGGCCAGGGCCTCAAGAACTTCAAGGAATCCATCAAGGGCGAGGAGCCCCCGCCCCCACCCCCCGCCGGCCCGAAGACCCAGTAGCTATGATTCGCGCGGCACCGCGCGAATCATCATTTCTTCTTCGTGATGTCCGGGGAGACGCGGGCTTTTTCACGAGGGAGGCGAATGTTCAGGATCCCCGCCTTGTTGCGCAGCGTGTTGCGGTGAATTCCGAGCGACATCGCGGCGCGCCCGAGATTCCCGAAGGAGCGCTTGACAGCGCCGACGATGTACTTCTTCTCGAATTCTTTCTTGGCGAGGTCGAGGGAGATTCCGTGGGCGAGGAGCTCGTCGATGATCTCCTGCAATTGTCCGTCGAGATTCACTTCTGCCCCCGCGCGAATTCTTCTGAAAGAGGGGCGGCATCTTAGCAAACGGAAACGTTCGCGGGGAGTTTTCGCAAAAAAATTTTCGGCATCGCGATCTTCGCGCGAGACCGTGATCCGAATTAAAGAAAGTATTTTCCGTGCCAGCGGCGATGCAGAAAAGAATCAGGAGATCTCGATCGTCCGCCGAAGTTTTTTAGGGAGACGGCGGCTCGAGCGGGGATTCGGTTCTCCTCGAGAGATTCCCCTCCACGCGACGCACCCGGGGAGCCACGGCGGCTGACGACTACTTGAGCTCCACCTCGTCGCCGACCTGGATCAGGCGGAACGAATCGGTCAGTCGCACGATCGCCCAGCGCTCTCCCAACATCAGCACCACGGCCTCTCCCAGATAGGTGCGCGGAATCGCAACGCCCGGCGGAGGCGGCAGGTTCACCCAGTAGGAGCCGATCGGGCGGACGCCGAACTCTTCGCCTGCCGCGTAGCGGAAGACCGTCAGGAAGTCCCCCGGCGACATCCCGTCGTTGGTTCCGAGATCGACGATGACCATGCTGTCACTGCCCAGCGCGACGACGCCGTCGCGGGTAAAGACGATGCGGCCCCTCGGCTTGCCAGAGGGAGGATCGCCGCGGAAGGCGGGTGGCGACTTGCGGACCAGCGGGATCGGAATCGGTTCGAAAGGCTTCAGGTACGTGCCCATGGGGATGTCGGTGCACGCCTGGGTCACACGCACGATGCCCGCCCGCTGTTCGAGGCTTGTCACGACAGCGCGTCCGCGGTACTGGTAGAGCCGTCCCATGCTCTTTCCCGTGGTGGGATGGATCACTTCCTGTTCCGGCGTGACGAGCCAGAACTCGTCGCCGACTTTCAGACCCCTGCTCAAGCCGCCGCTGATGTAGAGATAGTCGTCGGTGATGTAGTCGGTTTGCTCCGCGACGTTCTCGGCGCCCTTGACCTGGACAGGAAAGCGCTCGGAGAGGTCGCCGACGTACCCGAAGCAGTAGATGTCGCTCTCGAAGCCGACAGGCTGAGGCGCGTTCTCCGTCGGAACGGGAGCTTCGTTCTCGACGCGGGTGACGCTGAGTGGCTGTTGGCTTCGGCTGACGATGCTCTTTTTTCCGCTGACCGCCGGAGGCGGTGTGCGGGAGGGCGCCTGCGCGGAAACGACGCCGCCGGCGCAGAGGAAACCGGTCACCAGAAGGGCACCAGGACGGAGACGCATGGCGGCTCCTTACAAAATATGGCTGGTCTTATCTTCTGCCTTAAATTACTCGCTCTTGGCGCGCGTGTCAACGGATGCGGACGCCGCCGGCCGGACTTTTCCCGTCCTGCCCCTGGCCATTTTTGCGTACTGGCTTGCCGGAAACTCCTCGATGACGCGCGAATAGTAGCGGGAGGCTTCCTCGCCGCGCCCGAGCCTCTTCAGGGCCTCGGCCTCGTAGTAGAAGAGCCTGTCTTTGCCGGCGTAGTCGGGGTACCTCTGCTCGATCGCCGTGAAACGCGAAAGGGCCGCCCCGGGGGCGCCCTTGCGGACGTAGAAGTACCCCACCAGGAACTCGTGGTCGGCAAGCGCGTCCGTCAAGCGGCGGATTCGTTCCCGCGCCACGCTCACGTATACGGAATCGGGGAATTCCTGGAGCAGCACCCGGTACTGCTCGAGCGCCGCGCGCGTGGATGTCTGGTCGCGATCCGGCTTCTCGTGCTCCTTGTCGTAGCAGACCGCAAACTGGTAGCGGGCGTAGTCGCGCTGGGGAGCGCCCGGGTAACGATTCAGGTAATCGCGATAGCGGAAGCGGGCTTCGGTGTACCCCGTCGCGCCGCCCTGCCGGAAGTAGGAATCCGCGACGAGGAGAAGCGCCTGGCGCCCCTCCTTTTCGTTGGGGTAGGTCTCGAAGACGAAGTTCAGGTACTTGCGCCCCTGGTCGTACCTCTTCTTGTCGAAGAGAGCCTTCCCCTTCTCGTACAGGACCTCCTTGGGAGAGGTCAGAAGCTCGTTCGTTATCTTGTCGGGTTTCTTCGTACTCGACGCGCATCCGGCACACAACACGAGCATCGCGAAGACGGTCCCAACGAACTTCCCCGCGTCCCCGCGTCCCCGAGTCCCCGCGTCGTCTCTTCGCGCCTTCAAACCCTGACTCCCCCCCGGGCCGCTGCCCGCAGTTTCTCGATGGCCGACACTGGATCCTCCTGACCATATATCGCGGTGCCGGCGACCAGGACTTCCGCGCCCGCCTCGACGAGCTCGCCCACGTTGCTGGCGTCCACTCCCCCGTCCACCTCGATAGCGGCCCGCGCGCCGGCCGAAGCTGCGTTCTCGCGCGCCCGCCGGACCCTGGCGACCGAGGAGCGCAGGAAAGGCTGGCCGCTCCACCCGGGGTTGACCGACATGATGAGCGCGAAGTCCATGTCCTCCCAGGCCGCCGCCAGCGCCGCGACCGGCGTGCCGGGATTGATGGCGGCGCCCGCCTTCGCCCCGCCGCGCCGGATCAAGCCGAGGCAGCGCTGGAGGTGGCGCGTGGCCTCGACGTGGACCGAGATCCAGTCCGCGCCGGCGTCGGTGTACTTTTCGAGCGTCTCCTCCGGTCTTTCGATCATGAGGTGCACGTCGAGCGGCAGCCTCGTCGCGCGCTTCAACGCCCGGACGACGGGCGGGCCAATCGTAAGGTTGGGCACGAAGTGCCCGTCCATCACGTCCACATGGACCAGGTCGGCGCCCCCCTCCTCCGCGATCGCGAGCGCGTCCGCGAGACGGGCGAAGTCCGCGGAGAGCAGCGACGGGGCGATGCGGACTTTCATCGGACAGGCTCGGCGGGTGGAGCCGAATCGGCAGGACGCGAGACAGTCAGAGAAACGACCTCGCGGCCGGATATCGGCGCGCCGGAGGCAGGGAACTGCTTCAGGACCGTGTTCGCCGCAATCCCTTCGTAGGCTTCGTAGCGGGCGCTGCCGACGCGAAAGCCGCGGCTGCCCAGCACCTTTCGCATCTCCTCAGCGTCGCGGCCCACGAGGTCCGGCATCACGTAACGCATTTCGGCGGCGCCGCGGTTGGTCAGCACCTCGACAGCCCCGTTGCGGCCGGCCGGGGCCTCGGGCTCCGGGTCCTGCGCCGCGACTCCGATGCGCGCGCCAGCGTCCCGGTACCAGGACACCGTGCCGAGCTGCAGCGACTCCTGGGCGAGCCTCAACGCCGCCGCGCGCGGAGGAAGGCCCGTCAGGTCCGGGACCCGAAGCTGGTTGGCGCCGAGCGACAGCACCACTCGCACGACCTGGGACGGTTTGGCGAGCGAGCCCGCTTCCGGATCCTGCGAAAGGATCAGGTCCTTGCCGACGCGGTCGTCGTTGCGCGCGCGTCCCGACTGCTCCTCCACCCTGAGCCCCACGTCATGGGCGATGCGGATCGCGTCGAGGACCGGCTTTCCCGTCAGGTCCGGCACCGCCACCGAGCGACCCACGATCGAACGCTCGAACGCCAGCCACGCCCCCCCGAGGAATATCCCCACGAGAAGCAGTGCGTACACCGCCCGAAAGACAATTCTCCACACCAGTTCAAGCTAACACGGATAGCCCCTCCGAGGCGGTTGTCGCGGACGGGGGGACGGGGCGACTGGGGGACAGGGAGAAGCGGAAGCACCGCCATCTCGCGATTAGTTCACCCCGTCTCCCCGTCACCCCGTCTCCCTGCCTCACCGTCTGCATTTGACAGTTCGGCCCGCAATTTGCAACCCTGTCTGTTCCCATGAGAAGCAAAACCGCCGACGACACCGAGATCCCGTCCTGGTTTTCGGACAGTCGCTTCAAGAAGGCGGACCTCCACTGCCACTCGGTCTACTCGACGTTCAAGTACTTCCGCATCGCCAACACCCGCGATTCCTACAACCGCCCGGAGGAGGTCTACAGGGTGGCCAAGGAGCGCGGGATGGACTTCGTCACGCTGACCGACCACGACTCGATCGACGGCTGTCTCTATCTCTTGAACGAGTACCCGGACCTGACCGACTTCTTCATTTCGGAAGAGGTCGAGACCTGGTTTCCCGACACGCGGCAGCGGATCCACGTCAACGTCTTCGACATCACGGAGCGCCAGCACACCGAGATCCACCGGCTGCGGGAGAACATCTACGACCTCCACGCCTACCTGCGGCAGGAGAGCATCCTCGCCTCCGCCAACCACATGTTCCAGAACTACCGGATGCGCAACTCCCCCCGGCAGTACCTCGACGAGATGCTCCGCATGTTCGACGTTTTTGAGGTGAAGAACGGCGCGATGGCCTCGCAGCACAATCGGCTGATGGAGGACCTGATGGCGGTCGTTCGCGAGAAGCACGGGGTGGTCTCGCTCGTGGCCGGCTCCGACGCGCACACGCTCTCGCCGCTCGCGCGAGTGTACACGGTCGCCGAAGCCGAGACGTACCGCGACTTCCTCGACAAGGTCCGCGGCGGAGAGTGCTTCGTCTGGGGGAGCGAGATGGGCTTCCGCGTGCTCCTCTCCGACGTGTACCGCATGGTGTTCCGCTACTACGGCAGCGTGCTCGACCTCAAGAACCCCGAGTTCACCCGCGGCGAAAAGGCCCGCCACCTCGCGCTCGCCGCCGTCGGCGCCCCTTTCTCCGCCGCCGGAGTCCCCTTCGCCATAACGTCCCTGAACTACTTGAAGCAGATCTTCGTCTCGAGGAGAGTCGGCCAGGAGCTCCTGGACTCATTAGACGACACGCACGACCCGTCCTGACGGGATTGATCCACTCCTTTTCGCCGGGCCCATCTTGGCGGCATTCGTTTGCGCCTTGCCATAAGCCCGGGCTGGTCGAAAAGTCGAAGTTCGAAGGTTGAAGAGTTCGGTCCCTACTTTCGACCTTTAACTTTCGACCTTCGACCGACTCGTGCTCCCGATACAATCGCGCAGTGAGGGAAACGGCGGCAACAGTCCTTTCGGCTGAAACCTCCAAAGACGAGACCCTCGACCTCGACCGCCAGAACCTGGCGACGCTGCGTCGCCTCTCGCCATGAGGGCCCGCTCCGAAGCCTTCCAACTCTTCCTGCTCCTCGGCGGCGCGGCAATTCTCGCGGCTCTCGCGATCGGGAGACTCCCCCATTTTCCTGACCTTCTTCAAGCGCCCTCGACGCCGTTCGACCGGAGCGCGATGCCCGCCTCTGCCGAAAGTTACCGTCTCTTTCAGGCGGCCGCGGCCGTGATCCCCTCCGGAGCTTCGGTCGCCCCGCTCTCGCAACCGCGCGATCCCGTGCGGGAGACGGCCCTTCACCGCGAGGCGGTCGCCCTGCTTCCGGGAAGGAGGGTGATACCGGCGGCGCTCTGGGACGCGCCGACACATCAGGAGGAGGGGGCGGATTTCCTGATCGTGGCCGGGCCAAGGCCTTCTCCTCCACCGGGAACACTGCTCCTCGAGACGGAGCGCGGAACCGTCTGGCGGAGAGTCCGTCGGTGAAGGCCGGCTACCTCTGGCTTTCGAGCTTCGCGTGCCTTCCTCTGGCCGGCTGGCCGCTGCTCGCCCATCCGGGCTATCGCACCCTGTCGCTGGCAGCCCGGACCGGCCTCGCATTCGCGGCCGGAGCGGCGCTCCTCTCCGGCTGGATGACAGCGCTCGCTCTCGTCGGGCTTCCCTGGCAACCGGCAGTCCTCGTCGCGCTCGCGGGCGCGACAGCCTTCGCTCTGCGGCTCTCCCTCTCCAACGAGCGCACGGCTCTTGAAACGCCGCCGTTTGAAGGTCCGGCGGGCCTCCTCGAAAAATCAGCTGTCTTCCTGTCGGTCCTCTCCATCCTCGCGGCGCTCGTTGCCGCGGCCTCGTCCGCCGCCACTTCGGCCGACCTGATTCTGCTCTGGGGAGCCAAGGCCCAGGCCTTCGCGGCCGCCCGAACGATCGACGCCTCATTCCTGCGCGATCCCTCTCTCGTTTACATGCACCCTTCGTACCCCCCTCTCGTCACCAATCTCCAGGCATTCGCCACGCAGGCCGCCGGCCGTTTCGCGTGGGGAGCGGCGACCCTGACCTTCCCGTTGCTGATCGCGGTCCTCGCTTGCAGCCTGCCGGGGGCGCTCCGGCTGACCGCGTCGCGACGGATCGCCTGGGCGGCTTCGGCTCTCGCCGTCTCGGCCCTTGGCTTCCTCGGGGGCGAGCTCGGCGTGGGCGGAAACGCCGACCCCTGGCTCTGGACCTTCGAAGCCCTGGCCACGGCGATTCTGATCGGCCCCGCGGCCCGATCGGGGGCCGGTCAACTCCTCGCGGAACTCCTTCTCGCCGGAACATCCGCCGCCAAGGTCGAAGGGCTCCTCTTCGCGGCCGCGGCCGTCACGCTCTTTCTGATGCTGAGAAGACGAGAGGTTCGGATTGGCTCGGCCGTCGCCTTCCTCGTAATCCCGAGCGCGGTCTCGCTCGGCTCATGGTTCCTCTTCGAAGCGACCCGGCACGTCTTCTACGGTTACGAGCAATACGGCCGATTCCTGGATGTCCACTGGGACCGTCTCTCTCTCGTGCTGTCGGGAATCGGCCACGCTCTCTGGTCGGCCGGCTGGGCGCTGCCGTATCTCCTGCCGCTCGCCGCGCTGCTGCTCGCTCCCGCCCGACACCGGCTCCTCTGGCTTCCGGTCGGAGTCTCCCTCGCTCTTTGCGCCTTCTCCGTTTTCACATACCTGCACGGAGATCCCGATCCCTCGGGTTGGATCAGCTGGTCCGCGGGCCGGATCTTCTCCCCCGTCCCCGTGCTCCTCGTGATCGGCGCCGTCGGCGCGCGGCCCGAGCAGCATTGATTCCGCTGCCCTTCGCTTGCATCAATTCCATAGATGTAGCCAGCATCAGATGCGGGCGCACGACTCCGGACATCGATGAAGACGTTCTCCTCGACGAAGCCGAGGAGAAGTAATTGCGCCCCTCGACATCGGTTTCCTGATCGCGCCAGGACGCCTACAAAGGGAATCGCGACTTTCGGCGAGCTATGTGCCAGTCGTCGACGACGGCGTCCGGCTCGTAATGCGTGGACAGGTATCGAGAGACCTCGGGCGCGCGCTCCGCGTTGGAGATGTCCAGGTCGCTGTAGATCCCCCAGGACAGGATCGCGATGGGCGGCTTGACCCTCTCGAGCTCCGCAATGACGTCGTTCTGTCTCTCGAGCGACTCGTACTGCGCCACCGTGGGATAGCGGATCGGCATCATTCGATCCATAACAAAATAGAGCGCGGGCTGGTTGCAGAAATCGAAGAAGGTCTCCGCGGGCGTCAGACGGGCGTCCAGGTATTTTTTCAAGGCGGCCAATCTCCGGGCCTGGTCCGCCGGAAGCAGCGCGCCGCCCGACCGCGGCGCGGGCTCGCCAGTCGCGGCGAGGTCCCGGCGGGCCGCGCCCTCGACCCAGCCGAGCGCCGTGTCCACGGAAGCGAGCGGGTGGAACCGGACAAAAACGAGGGCCGCCGCGGCGGCCAGCCAGCCCGCGCGGCCCCGGCGCGCCCGCGCCGCGCGCAGGAACAACCAGGCCGCCGGCAGCCCGACGAAAACGCCGTAGCGAGCCAGGTGAGGATCGTCGGCGCGCCCGAGAACCGACCTCATTGCAAACGCCGCCACCACGGTCCCGATCCACGCCGCGCGGTCGCAGGAGTCGAACCGCCCCGACGCGCTCCGCAGCAGCATCACCCCCACGGCAACGGCCAGCAAGGCGAGCAGGGGAAAGGAATGCATCCACTCTCCCGCCAGCAATCGCACCCACGCCTCCAGGGATCTCGCCCGCAGGAGCGAGTCCCACGCGGACCCGGCCGGGCGGCCCCAGACGGCATCGACCCACCGCGGCGTCTCGTCAAACGAGATTCGAAAGAAGCCTCCGAGACCGCCCCGCGCTGCGAGCCGGAGCAGGAAGGGCAGGGCCCCGAGAATGGCTCCGCCCACAAAGGGCGCCGTCCGCCGCAGGCCGGAGCGAAGAGCGAGACGCCAATCGGCGAAGCCCGATTCGAGGAGAGGCAGGAGGAGGAGCCCTACCGCTCCGCCGAGGAACACGAACAGGCCGAACTCGACGCTGTACAGGATCGCCCACGCCGCGAAGAGTCCCGCGATGACCGCCGGGCGGGCGCGGCCCGCCCGCGCGCTCCAGAGCAGGAAGACAAGCCCCGCAAACGCAAGCGTCTGTCGCTCGCGATCCGGCCGAGCCTCAGGAACAGTGCCGCCGGCCGTTTCGACAGAGAGACACACGCAAAGAGAGCCGTCGCCGGCAGCACAACGGCGGCCATCGCCAACTCGACCAGGAGATCGCCGGCGAGCCTGGTCGCGGTATGGGGTATTCCGCGGCGTGCCAGGTCGAAGACAGCGCCCGCTATCGCGAGCGCAACCCAGGCGCTGCGACTCCTGCGAGCGAAGAACCGCCGAAAACCGAAGGATCCACGGAAGGCGAGCGCACAAGCCGCGACGAGCAGAGCGCCGGCCGATCCGGCGAGCAGGGCGTGCCTGGGCCGAACTCCTCGCTGCGCAAGGAAGAAGGAGATGACGAACCCGGCCGCCGCCCACTCGAAGGAGAGACGACCCGGCGCGGCGATTGGTTCGAGCAGCCGGGGAAGCACGAAACCGAAGAAGAGCGCGGCCAGGGGAACGGCGACCAGCAGGACCGCCGCCTCCGCGTACGTCGCCTGCTTGATGTCGCCGAGTCGGCGCTCCAGGCCGGGCAGCGCCGGGGGCGACGAAAAACGAATCGCGAGCCCGCTCGCGATGGGCAGGAGTGGAAGGATCCCGAACCCGCCCAGAATTCCGCCGACGAGGCCATTCGGGAGACGCTGCCTTGCAGAGTGGTCCATCTTCATCGGCCCCGGAAACTCAGGGGACTTCGAACGGACGCATCCAGCTAAAGTCTGACCACCGTGTAGTCCGCGGCAGATTGTCCAAGGGGCTTGATCGTCACCCGGTGAGGTCCGGAACCTGCGCCCTCGAGATCGAGCCAGGCGATCCCCCTCCAGCCGCCGGGAGATGGAGCGCAGAGCCACCGGCTCCGTTTCCAGGGCCGGCCGTCCACCAGGATCCCGGCGCGGGAGACCGAGCGCCGGCACGTTCGTCCGACCGCGACGGACGATGTCGCCTGGATGGACGAAGGCTCTTGAGGCGGCGGTTTCCAGACGTGTACGGTTCGCAAAGAGTGATCGCGCCCGTCTCCTTGCCGCAAGGAGAGAAGATGCGCTCCTTCCGTTAGATAGGGGACGTCGAGGACAGCGACAAATTCCTCCGTATCCCATGCGGCCGCGCCGCGAAGAGGCATTGCAAATTGCCGGTCGAGGTAAAGATCCGGCGGCACACTCCCCGAAAACCGACCCCGAATTGCGAGAGGGTCCGTCACGACGGCTCCGTCGGGAGGCCAGAGTAACTCCGGCGAGGAAACCCGAACAGGGACGCTCTCAACAAGGTCGGGAAGATCGGCTCGAGCCGCTCGAAGAGATCCGGTGTGAGGAAAGGCGGACGCTTCGAGCCGGGAAAATATCGGTTGTCGTGGTTGATCGCGCACATCTGGCAATGCAGGTTGCACCGTGCCGCGACCTCGAAAAAGGCCTCGAGCGGCCCCTCCGAGCTCTTCGAAGAGGACGACTCGTAGCTGCGCCGGGCGGCTTGAACGTTGTTCCATCGAAGGACGTTCACGCGATTCCTCTCGGAGGCATCCACCGGCCTCCTTACCCTGTCTTACGGCGGTCCCGTGATCTTCGTTAGCGCGCGTTGATCGCTTCGCGGAATTCCCTCAGTTCCTGCTCGGGCAGGGGATAGGGAGGCGCCTCGCCGCTGGCCTCGGCGATCAGGACGTGCGGCATTTCCAGAGTGTCCTGCCAGGTCTCGTGGCGCTCGATGCCGGAGAGCTCCGGCACGTCGCTCTGCCCGTAGAGGTGAAACCGGACCGTCCCGAAGCCCGCGGCCTTCAGGGCGGACTCGAGCGTCGCTCGGTTGTAAAGAAACTGGTGCCCCCAGCCGTGGAACGCGCGGTTCAACTGAAAGCAATCGTGGAGCGCTTCCTCCGCGACCTGCGACGTCCGGTAGTGCGTGGCATAGACCCAGTCGAGGTTGGGAGTGGAGAGGCGCAGTACGCCGGAAGACGCGAGCACGCGGCGGCATTCCTTGAGGAAGCCGAGCCCGTCGTCGAGCCCGAGGTGTTCGAGGAAGTGCTCGGCGTAGATTGCCGATACGCCGCGGAAAGGGAGCCCCTTGCGGACGTCCAGGACTCGGTCCACCCCGGGAAGCGCATGGTTATCGATATTGATCCAGCCGGCGATCGCTTCCTGGCCGCATCCGATGTGGAGGCGCAGCGTTCCCTCTTCCTCCTGCCGCTTCTCCCGCTGAAACAGGCTCATGATCTCCTCGATGTCTCTATCACATTGTCCCGGCGGCGATCCTGCGTTCGGCTCCCCGCGTTCCCCCGCGACGAGAGGTTTCGGAGCGCGCATGGAAGCGGGATCGTAACCCGCCTTTCGCAGGGCGCGGATCAGGAACACCGAGCCTCGTGACGCGATACCGTCGATTCCGACCCGCGGCCGCGCGACGAGCGCGGTATGGAAGCTCAGAGCCGGATCCCGCGCGAGGTCCTCGTCCTCGATGGCCAGCCAACACGAGACCAGGCGGTCGAGCAGATCCTTTGGAATCCGGTCGAGCGCCGCCTGGGAAAGAAGGATCGAGACGATGTGCCCGCCGTAGGGGCGTTCGACGATCACGCGGAAGAGCTGGCGCACCGAGGGCAGGATCGCGGACGAGCGGATCGCCTCGGACGGATCTTCGTGCTCGATAGGATCGCGCAGCTCCAGCCAGCGCCTCCATTCCGGCGGCAGGTGCTCGAACAGGCGCCGCACCCGAGCCAGCCTCTTCGCGTCCCATTCGTAACGGGAGGGCCCGGTCCATTCGTCGAGTGCGAGGAGGCCATCCGGCGTGAGCGAGAGGGCGACGCGCGCGAGCAGCTTCTCGATGGACGCCACGTGATGCAACGACTGATGGAAGATCGCGACGTCATAAGTCCGGCGAGGGAGACGAAGGTGATTCAAGTCTCCCCGGCGGTAGTGAATGCCGGCGATCCCTTCCTCGAGAGCCTTCTCCCGCGCGACGTGAAGCGAGGCCTCGGAGGAATCCAGCGCGCCGATTTCCTCGCAGAAGTTGAGCCGCATCGCCGCCCGTTCGAGCGAGCCCGTGCCGCACCCGAGCGACAGCGCGCGGCGGAACCGCCGCCCCGCGCAGGCCGCGAGCGCGGAAAGCGGCCACACGTTCGGATCCCCCGAGACGCGCCGGTTGATCGCGAGGCGGCACAGCGGGTGGGCCATCCAGAAGCCCGGATCTTCCACGATGTGATGGTGCCTGTCCCAGAACTCTTCGGCTTTGACCTGGAGCTGAGACATGCTGGAACTCATCTTAGAACGTTGAAATCGCAGGAGAGGACGGGGAACGCGCTTCGCGTATCCGTCGGGGATAATCGCCCGAATGCAGACGCGCTGGAACGACGGAAACTTCACCGGAAATTTGAACGCGATGGTCTGGACGGCCTCGGCGACCGTGCGCCGGTATCTTCACTTTCTCGTCTCGGGGAGCCCGGAATGCGACTGGCCCACGTGGGTTCGCGCGAAGCACCTTCCGCCCCGGGTGGAGCGACTCCTCGTCCTCGGAGCCGGATCGGGATGGCTCGAGAGGGCCCTGGCGGAGAAGGATGGAATCGGATCCGTCACCGCCTGTGATTTCGCGCCAGCGACCGTCGCGGCCGCGGAAAAGGCCGCCCGCTTGGCAGGACTGGACCAGATCCGCTACCTCGTCATCAACCTGGAAACGGAGGCGCTCCCCGAGGGCCCGTTCGACGCCATCTTCGCCAACGACGTCCTTCACCACATCACGGACCTGGAGAGTCTCTACGCCCGGATACACGAAGCGCTCGCGCCGGAGGGGAGGTTCCTGTTCAACGAATACGTCGGGCCGAACCGGTTTCAGTACAGCGACGCCCGGATAGCTGTGATCAACCGCTATTTTCGACTGGTCCCCGACCACCTGCGATTCAATCCTTACTGGAGCGGCCTTTTCTGGAGCCGATCCCGCGTCGATCCTGCCAGGCTCATCGCCGACGACCCCACCGAAGCCGTGCGAAGCGAGGACGTTCTCCCCCTGGCGAGGAAATTCTTCACTGTCGAGGCCGAGTATCCGTACGGCGGCGGCCTGTTGAACCCGCTCCTCTACGAAATCATCGCGAACTTCGACGAACAGAATCCCTACGACAGCCGCCTCCTGCGAATTCTCTGCGAGGTGGAGGATCGTCTCACCCGGTCCGGAGTCATCGAGCCCGACTTCTTCATCTTCGTCAGACGCCGCAAGCGGTAAGAGTCGGCGTCCCCAAGCGGAGCTGCTCTTCCCCTACGGAGTTTCTCGAGAGCTCGTTGGGGTTGTTCGACGGCGGGAAAAAACCCGTAAAGGAGATTGCCGTGAACGCAAACACGGCGAGGGTCGCGCGCCACGCTCTCGCCTTCGCGGCCAGGCCTTCTTCCCGGCTCACTGAGGAGGACCGTCCGCGCGGTGGCGCCAGCCGTTCCCGACCGACAGGACACCGGCTCCGAGGATGGCGGCGGACAAGGCCGGCTGCGTCACCCGAGGAGCCGTCCATCCGATTCGCTCCGTCGGATTGTCTCTGTCGTGAAGATAGTCGAACACGAAGAAGAGCATCAGTCCGAACGCAAGGGTCAGGGCCGGAGCCGCCGCCCTCCAGGCGGACGCGGATCTCGCAAGAAAGAAGAACACGATCAGCCACGGCAGCCACAGGCTCCCGGCGTTGAGCGAAGCCACCATCTCTTTGAGAATGACGGCAAGATTGTCGGTATACAGGCGGAGGAACTCACCGTGCGGGCGGTAACCGGCGGGCATTGACCGGGACCATTGATACACGAACCACACGCTGACTGCCGCCACCGGCCATGCCACCAACGCAAGGCTCTTCACCAGCGCCCTCCCGCGCGATTGGCTGCCCTCTCGAAGGAATGAGCCCAACGCGATCAGGACGACTGCCGCGAGCCCCTCGACCTTCGTGAGCGCGGCCCCGCACAAAGCGAGCGCCGGCACCAGACGCGACTCCGTTTCCTTCTCTTCCGTGAGCAACCAGACGACCGCGACCGACTCGAAGAAGAGCAAGGGAGCTTCGGCGTTTCCCGCGGACAAGGAGTATACGAGCGAGATCGAGATGGCCGCTGTCCAAAACGCAGTCAGCGCCGCCGCGCCATCGTCGCCCATTCTCCGGCGGCACCGCTCGAAGACTATCGGAATCGCCGCCACGACCCACATCGCGGACAGGGCCGGTACGACCCGCCATGGCATCAGGCCCGCGGCCAGGCAACCCCATGCCTGTACGATCGGCAAGAGCGGAGGGTAGTCGGGAACGGCATGGGCGGCGAAAGGGTAACGGAGAAACTCCGCGCTGATTCCTCGATGATTGGCAAAGCGGACGGCCTTGACTCCCCAGAACAGAAGATAGTCCGTCGAAGCCGCGGCCGAAGACACGAAGCAGAGGACGAGGTAGAGCAAAGCGACGCCGCAGACCAGACAGCACCAGAGGGCGACGCTTCTGCGCATTTCCAGGGGGCCAGGCGATTGCCCGGGCGGCTTTCGCCACCATGCCGCCGCGCAGACCGCGGAAAGCAGGAGCAGCGGCGCCGCGAGGCCCGGTATGGTCCACGGAACTCTCATCAACGAGTAGATCGTCGCTTCCAGAGTGAGTCCCACCGCGCCCGCGCACAGAGACACGGCGATCCGACTCGCCAGGGACAGGGATCGGACGGACGGATGAAAGCCGACTCCGCCGCCGAGAAGCGCGAGGGCGGCCTGGGCGAGAAGGAAGCGAACGCCCGCAATCATCGGGGACCCGCTGGCCGTTCGTAAACCGCGCCGTCCGCGCAACGGAACGTCAGACGCGCGCGATCGGTCCCCGGAGGCCTGCCGCCGAACGAGAGGATGTATCGGGCCCGCAGTCCAAGCGGCTGGGGGATGCCAAAGTAGGACGTCGGAAGAGCCAGTTGCTTCGGAAGAATCCCCAGGGAAAACATGTAGACATACATCTCGTCATCCGGATTCGAAGCGATCACCGTGTAGGAGGCTCCCTCGGGCACCCGATCCCGGGTCTGCTGCAAGAAACTCCACATGTGGGCATACCTGTCGCTCGTGAGGTCGAGAGGCGTCGCGGGGATGCGGAAGGCTGCCCAAAACGATGGGAGCCGGGAGGTCGAGAACCCCGCGATCAGCACCGCGGTGGCTCCCGCGAGCCAGATCAAAGGCATCCTCGCGGCTTGACGCGAATTCTTCGGACTCTTCGTCGGAGAGGGCGCAACCTGGGGGACGAAGCGCGATGAGAGCCCGCGAGAGGACCGCAAGACCGTCGATAGGAGACAGAAGGCCGAAATCCAGACTCCGATTCGAAAACCCGGCGGCGAGTAATTCAGGTGAACGAGGTGGTCGCCGCTCGGAACTCGAAGCGCGAGAAAAGGACCATTCGCCAGCGTCGTATCGATCCGGCGCCCTGCTTCGTCCCGGGCCGACCAACCTCCATCCTGCGTGAGGCTCGCCACGAGGACGGCGGCGCCCGCCTCGGCCGGAACGCGCGCGCGAAAAGAGGCCCCGTTCGTGGATTCGCGATATCCGGTGACCTCGGCCCGGCCGTTCTCGACCACCTTCGCTTCGAGGCCCAACACGAAGGCCTGCTCTCGCCAGTCCTTCTTTGTCCCGATCGCGGACGAGGGCGTTCCGAACTCGTCAAAAGCGTTCCGAACCCAGCCCCAGCGGCTCTCGACGGGGGCGATGAACGTGACCGTGCCGGGCGCGAAGACTCTCGGCAGGACGTCGCGATTCTCAAAGACTGTTCCGTCTCTCCCCCTGTACACGAGACGCCACTTTTCACCGGGAGAAGCTCGCCCGGGCGAGGAAACGAGATAACGCACATTCAGGAAATCGAGCGCCGGAGCGTTGTACTCGTGCAGCAGCTTGAAGTAATCCCCGGGCGGATAGCCACAGGTTGCGTCGAGGAACTCCACGTAGTCGCGGCGCTCGACCGGATCGTGAGTCCTCGCGTCTTCGACGCCCGCAAAAACGTTCGAGCTCGGAAAGAGCACGTCGGCTTCTCCAACAACGCGGAACGGAGAAGGCTGTCTTTGCAGAAACTGCACGAGCGGAGTCGGAGGAAAGAGCTGATCGATTCTGCCCGTCCGATAAAGCCGGGCGCCCTGGATGCCAAGCTCCACGCCTGCGACAACTCCAAGCGCATAGGGAAGGAAGGCTGCGAGAGCTCTGCCCTTCCAGGAGACAAGACCGACGAGAATGATGAGAGTCGCAAGAGACGCTTCGGCGAGCCACAGCGCTTCGACTTGCGACGGAAGTCCTCCGCTTGCCGCGTGTAATGGCCGGGATCGCTGATAGATCATGGCCGTCACCAGCATTAGTGCGCCGGCGGCGCCAAGAGCGCCAAGGGCGGCTCTCTTTGACCCCTGCAGGTCGTTGACGAGGCGGTCGAGTTCCATCGCGGCGAGCGCCGCGCCGGCGAGTGCCACCAGGGCGAGAAACCGGATCGGAAAGACATGTTTGAGCATTGGAACGAAGCCCGCAACTTCCGCGAAAGGCCATATCGCGGTGGCGACTCCGAAGCCGGCGATCGCCAGGCCCATCAGGGCCCACGCGGTCTTGCGTCGCCGGGAACCCCGCCGAAAGATGAGAAGCGCGCACGACCACCCGACGATGCTGATGTATCCCATCGCCATTTCCGGAAACGCCGCGACCGCTCCGGCAATGATCGGCGACTGGATCCCATCTCCGAGGGCACGCGGAAGAATCGTCGTCGCCGCGCCCGCAGGCCAGATTGGCCCGTGCGGCAGCCAGGAGAAATAACTCGACCAGAAGGGGCGCTGCGCATTCACGATCCGATTCGACGACAGGATCGCCAAGACTTGAGGAAGAACGGAGAACGCGGTCAGTCCAACGGCCGCGAGAGAAGCCAGGGCAGCCCGTCTGGCCACGCGAGAGGCCTCGGGAAAGTCTCCGGACACCCGGCGAGCCAGGAGGAACAGGAATGCGAAAAGGCAGCCCAGGACTGCGCTCTCGGTATGCCCTCCGAGGGGGAGCGCTGTCAGGACGGCAACGAGCAGCCAGAAGGCACGCCGCTCCCCGACTCGATCCCGGCAGAGCTCCAGAGAAAAGAGGAGCCAGGGCCACAGGCACTCCACCGCCGTCAGCGACATGAAGAGCCAGGGAAGGAAGGTGAACGAGAAGGAAAAGACCACGGCGCCAAAGAAGGCCGTCGGTTTCGATATTCCTAACTCCCTCAGCCAGAGCCACATGCCTGTCATCGCCAGAAACAACTTGACCGCCGCCATCAACGTGAACGCCGCCGTCAGCGGAAGGAGCGCCGTCAGGAACATCAGAGGGGAGAAAGCCGCGGAAGCTCCGTTGGCGGCCAATGGCGTGCCGCATCCGTTCCAGCGGTCGCGGAGAGGCAGGTCGCCGTGCAACCAGGCCTGTCGCACCGCCTTGGCCCAAGGCAAGAACTGCAGGGCCACGTCATTCATGTAGGGGTTGTATCGCTGGACTTGCGCGTTCGTGTTCCATGGAGGAACCAACATCGCGTGGTCCACGGGAAGGAGTGTTCCCTTCGAAAGAGTTCCGCGACCGAGAAACAGCAACGGCGCAAGGGCCAGAACGCAAAGCAGAGAACGCGGCAATGGCCGCCGGACGCAAAGCGCGACCCCGGCAGTAAGCAGGACGGCGAAGAGGTATGTCGAAAAGAAAAGGACCGGGTGCCCGACCGATGTCACGCCGGTCCCCCCTGCGCGCTCTGGATGGCCGAGCCCTCCCGTGGCAGAGCCGGCGCTCGCCGAAGGCCTGAGCGCCCCAGGAAAAGGAGCAGAGAGCAGAACACGAGCGTCGCACTACTCGCCGCCAGGCCGGCCACGAAACTCTCGGGCCAGTACTCGAGCACGGCTCTGTGACGGCCCCGGGGGACGCGGAATCCGAGGAACGCGTGGTTATAGGAGAGGAGCGGCGCGCGCGCGCTGTCCACGGTCAATCTCCATCCGGGCCAGGCCGTGACGGAAGTCCCGACGACCGCGGGATCGCGCGCTTCCACCTCGAGAGTCATTCGCTGCGGGTGATACGAGACAATCCGCACGGACGTTGGGCCGTTCCTGTGCCAGCCGCCCGACTCTTCCCCGGCGGGCGCCGACTCACCCACAACGCCACGATCGCTGAAGTCCGAGACCGTGCCCAGCAGCGGCACCCGCGCGCTCGCATCCGGTTGATAAGCCACCGAGCGCGGAGCGAATGCTCGTGGCAACGGGGCGGGGTTCTCGAAGAGGCGTCCCTCTTCGCTGGAATGAAGCACATTCCAACCTCGCGGCGTCGCGAATCCCGGCGGACCGAAGGCGTAGCGGACGTTCAGGAAGGAGAGAAAGGGCCTCGTGGGGTCGTCCACGCGGTTGTACCAGACCGGCTGGGGAACGCACCAGAGCGGATATGTCTCGAAGAGAGGCTTGAACGTCATCGCTTCGTATCCCCGCACATCCTCGATCTCGTAGAGCGCGGCGATGTTGGGAATGAAGTTGTAACCGATCGCGGTCATCCTGTAGGGAGCGTGCCGGGGAATCGCCTCGAGCGACCGCAGGGGTGGGTAGAAGGCGCGCGCCGGATATGTCGGATAGAAATCTCCTTCCTCGAGACCGCGCTGCGCGAGCAGAAGCATCAGCGTGGCCGTCATCGCAATTGCGGGCCGCCGCCGAAACAGGAAAAGCCAGACGACCACGCAAAGAGCCAGGGGAACGGCCAGAAGCAGAGTCCTGTAACGGAAGTGACCCGGAGGCATTTGCATCTGCGGAAGGTGAGGCTGCGCGTGGACATAGAGAAAAGCCGAGAGGGCAAGCCCTGAGAGCGAAACGCCGAGCAGAACGCTCAATCCGGCCTTTTCGCGGAGCCGATCCATTCCCAGCGCGGCCAGCGCCGCCGTCGCGAAGGCGCCGAGAAAAACCATCCTCTCGTTGATGCCGATGTCGAATCCGGGGAGAGCGCAGAGGGCATCCATCACGCCGCGAAGCCGCGCTCCGATCGCGATCCCGAGAAGTCCGATCAACAAGATCGCCCATTTCTCCCGGCGCCGCGAAAGGAGACCGAGCGCCGCGAACGGCCAGAGAACCGAGCCCGCATAGGCGGTTGGCTCGTGATAACCCTCGATCACCAGCCCCTTCCCGGAGAATCCGTAGTAGAAGGGCATCAGATTCGGCACAGCGCGGCGAATCGAATCTCCCACCGGTATGGACCTGCGCACGTGCGCGTAATAGGCCCGGCGAAAGTAGTGCTCCACGGTGTGCGGGAGCGCCTCGGCGAGCGGCAGAAGCAGGACGGCGCAGAGGCCCAGCGTGAGGACGCCCGCGAGAAGGGAGAGCCCGATGGGCCTCAGTCGCCGGCCCTTTCCGGCGAACCCGAGCTCGAAAAGAAAATAGATCCCGGCGCCCGCGACGCTGTGCAGCAGCGTCTCGGGATGTCCGGCCGTCAGAATGAAGAGGAGCGCGACGACCGTCAGCCCGACGGCCCTTCGGCTCCCCTCCGAGACAATCCGCCGCAGACCCAGAAGCAACAACGGAAAAGGGGCCGCGGCGGGAGCCAGCGGATAGCCGGCATAGAAGACGTGATAATCGCAGAACGCCCAGGCGACCGACCCGAAGAGAGAGGCCATCTCGCCGCACCGCAAGTCGCGCAGGAAGAGATAGGCCGAGAGAAGTGCCAGGAAAAAGTGGAACGCCATCTCGAAAGTCCAGGCCTGCGAAAGCGGCAGGAGAAATCCGATCACCGTGGCGGGGTGGAGAACGGCAGGCTGTTGAACCGCGAGCAACGGCTCGCCCGCCAGGACGAAACGGTTCCAGAGAGGCAGTCGCCCGTTCTTGACCGCTTCGCGCACGGCCTTTCGCCAGGGGATTTCCTGGTAGACGACGTCACCCAGGGCCGGATTCTGCGTGACCGCCGTTCCCATTTGCTGCCCGTACCGAGACAACGGTGCCGCCTGGTAGGGAATGTCGATCGGGGCATAGACGCCCGCGGTCAGCAGCGCTTTTCCAACGAGCAGAAACGGACCAAGCGCCAGGAGGAGCGCGACGCGCAGCCGGATGGCGGAGATGAACCGGTGCGCGAGCCAGAGGCCGAGCGCGGCCGTCCCGAAATACACGGCCAGCAGGCGCAGAGCGAGCAGGAACACGCTTCCGGAGTTTAACCCGCTCGCGCGGAAGGCCGGCGCGCCCGGAAACCAAGCGCCGCCGCAGCCGACAGCCCAAGGACAAGAGAGAGTAACCCCCAGGAGAAGGAGGCGGGCCGGTAGTGGAGACGGACAGTCTGCCGGCCGGCGTTCAGCCAGAACCCGACGAAGGCGTGATTCGTGGTCACCAGGGGAATCCTCGCGCCCGCGCTCTCCGCGATCCACCCCGGCCAATCCGGAAGGGAGGTCGCGATGAAAACGCGCTCCGCCGCGGCGACAGTCGCGATCAAGTCCGGGCCCGCCGCGCGCAACGAGATCTCCGCCTTGCCGTTGCCGACTTCGCTTTTCGCGCCGGGGATCCAGGCTGTCTCCGAAAAATCCGGCGCCGTTCGCATCTGCTCGAGCGCGACGGCCGCGTCCTCTTCGAGTCGGAGCTTTCGCGGCGCAAAGAGCCGGGACAGGGCGCGGGGATTCTCGAAGATCGTCATCTCGTGCGTGCGCGAGCGCACCTGCCACCCGTTTGGAGCGGAAGCCTCGGGAGGCGCGATGGCGAAGCGCGCGTTCAGGAACGAGAGGAACGGGCTCGCGAGGTCGTCCACGCGATTGAACGAAGCAAACTGCGGCTTCGACCAGAGCGGGTAGGTGTCGGCGAACCGGTCGAGCACGAGCGACTCATAGCCGCGCGCGTCCTCCAGGCCATAAAGCGTCGCGCCGTTGGGACGAAAGACGTCTCCGGCGGCGACGACGCGTGCCGGCCCGTCCGCCCGGAGCCTGGCGAGGTCCGGGAGCGGCGGCGCGAGAACGTCGGCCGGAAGGGTCGGATAGACGCCGCCCATCTCTCCGAAGCGCTGCGCGAGAAGAAGAAGCGAAACGGAGAACAGGATCGCGCGGCGGTTGCGAGAGAAGAAGATGGCCGCCGCGCCGAAAAGGGCGACCGGTCCGATCTCCCAGACGAAGCTCGACCGCGTGAAGGAGTCCGGCAAGCCCCTCTTCTCGAAGATTCCCCGCGACAGGAAAAAGGCAGCGAGAAGGAGCGCCAGCGTCGAGACGCTTGCGATCGCGAGCGCCCTGGAAGACTCATCGCGGCAGATTCGGTCGGTCCCGAATGCCGCGAGACCCGCCAGCCCGAGCGCCGCCAGAAAAACCAGCCTGTAGTTCAGTGCCAGCGAAAAGAACGGCAGCCGCGTCAAGACGTCGATCAGCCCCGGCGCGCTCGCCCCGAGCAACAGACCCGCGACGAGAAACCCCACGAAGATCGACCGCCCCCGCTCCTCCCCCTCTCTCCCCGGAGGGACGGGGTGAGGGGGTTCCCTCCGCCTCCCTGCTCTCAACAACCCGACAACCCCGAGCGGAAACAACACCGCCCCCCCGTACGCGAGCGGCATCCCCGACCCGTCGTTTCGCTCCGACTGCACCGGGCTCCTTCCGTAGATGCCATGCGCGAAAGGCAGGACCGCAGGCAGAAGCCGCGCCGCCGCCTCCCCCGCGCCAACGGACTGAGACGAGCGCCCCGAGGCCACCGCCGCGCGCCGGGCGCGGTACTCGGCGGAATGCCGGATCGCTTCGACGAGCGGAAAGAGCTGCGGCCCGGCAAGGAGAAACGCCAGGACCCCCGCCACGGCCGCCGAACGAAGAGGCCGGGCAAGGAGGTTCGGTGTGCGGTTTGAGATCTGCGGAGCACGGAATCGTGGCTGTGCGCCGGCGAGCTCCCAGACGAAATAGACCGCCCCCGCGGCGACGCAGTGAAAGAACGTCTCCGGATGCCCTCCGGCGAAAGACAGGAGGAGCGCCGCCACCGTCAGCCCGACGCCGCTTACGCCGCCGCAAGCCATTCGCCGCAGTCCCAGGAGGAGCAGCGGAAAGCTCGCGACCGCCGGCCCGACACTCCACCCGTTCCAGAAGAGGAGATACGTCGAGAAACCCCAGGCGACCGCTCCCACGAGCGCCGGGACGGTGCTCAAGTGGAAGTCGAGGAAGAAAACCGCCGCGCAGAGAAGCGACAGGAAGATCGTGAACGTGCAGGAAAACGTCCAGGACAGCGCGGCCGGCAGGAAGATCCCGAGCCACGTCGCGGGATGGAAAACTCCGGCCTGCGCCGCGCCCAGAAGCGGGTTGCCTCCCAGCACGAACCTGTTCCAGAAGGGGAAGCGCCCGTTGACGAGCGCCTCGCGCACGGCGGCCCGCCACGGAAGATTCGCGAAAGCCAGGTCGGACAGAATCGGGTTGGCGATCCCGGTCACGCCGTGCTTGGCGGCGACGCGCCTCCACGGGTCGTGGCCGTAGTAAAGGTCCGCCGGCCCGTAGATTCCGCCCCGCAACATCGCCGCCCCCGTGAAGACGAGCGGCGCCGCCGCCAGAAAAAAACCGGCGCGAGGGGAGAGCGGCCCCGCGAAACGGCGTGCGAGCCACACGGCCGCCGCCGCCGCGGCCGCGTAGATCAGCCAGAGCGCGACGACTTCAATGCGCAGGTAATCCAAGGCGGCCAGTCTATTTTGAAAAAGGGAGCTCCCGGTTCGTCACCTCATTCAACCGGTCGGATGTCCATGAATAATCCGGGCTGGCTGGCGCGATGTCACCCCACCCTTCCTGTCATCCCGAGTGAAGCGAGGGATCTGCCCTCGTTGCTTTTCACACCTGGCGGAGCAGATCCTTCGTCGCTGCGCTCGCGCCGTCGCCATAGCGGCTCTGGCGCGTCGGCGACCTCAGGTTGACAGGCAACTGGCGAACGTGAGCGGGATTCGCGGGCGCGGATCCTTACTTGACGAGGCAGGAGAGGGCGAGCTGGCACATTTCGTCGGTCGTTTCCATGCCGACCCCCGCGTCGCGCGGGGGGTTGCAGCACGACTCGCGACTCTCGACTTTTCCTAGAACGGCCACCACTTCGCGGGCAGGTTCTTGGCGAGGTCGTTGTAGAGGATGACCGAGATGAGCGCCAGGATCATGAGGAAGCCGACCTGGAGAATCCGCTCCTTGACCGCGAGCGAGAAGTCGCGCCGGACCGCGCCCTCGATCATCACGAGGAAGAGATGGCCGCCGTCCAGCACCGGGATCGGAAGGAGGTTGAATATCCCGAGCTGCAGCGAGATCGCGGCCATGAGCGCCACGAGGGGGACCGCGCCCGTGCGCGCCGCCTCGCCGGAGAACTTCGCGATGTCGAGCGGTCCGGACATCGTCTTCAGACTCGCCCGCCCGACGAAGAGACGCCCGAGGACGGAGAGCGTCATGCGGAAATCCGTTTTCAGGCGCCTCCACCCTTCCACGAAGGACTGTCCGAGCGGAAAGCGCTCCGTCACTTCCTTCAGGTCAGCGGCGACCGCCACTCCGACTTTCCACGAACCGTCGGGGTCGCGGCGCGGCGAGATCTTCGTCACGCCAATCTTTCCGTTTCGCTGGTAGGTGATCTCGAAGGGGCCGGGGGCCGCCTGGCTGATGGCCCCGACGAACTTGCTCAGGATGTCTTCCGGCGCCCCCCGGATCTGGCGTCCCGCGATGGACACGATGACGTCTCCCTTCTTGAGGCCTGCCTTGTCCGCCGGATTACCGGGGATGACGGTGACGAGGCGAGGCTCGCGGGGGGCTCCGGGATAGAGGCCGACTTCGCCCAACTCGTACTTGGTCGCGGCGCGGGGCGTGACCTTGAGGAACACGCCGAGGCCATTGCGGTCCACTTCCACGTCGAGCCTCTGGCGCGCGTTCATCGCGAAAAGAAACTGCGCGTCTCTCCAGCGCGGCGTGGGAGTGCCGTCGATGGAGACGATGCGATCGCCGGGCAGGAACCCCGCCGCCGCCCCGGGCAAGCCGGGCTCGACGACCTTGATGACCGGGGGCTGCAGCTCGTACTCGGGCACGCGGACGCCCAGAGTGAAGACGGCGGTGTGGAGAACGAGAGCGAGCACCAGGTTCATCACGGGGCCCGCGAGCAGGATCAGGGCGCGCTGCCACCGCTTGCCGACCGGCGCCGCCTCCGTCGAGGTTCCTTCCGCGAGGGTGGACTCGTCCGGTCCGAGCCCCACGACGCGGACATACCCGCCGAGCGGGATCGCCGAGAAGCGGTAATCCGTCCCGTGCCACGTCTTCCCGAACAGCCGTTTGCCGAAGCCGACCGAAAAGACCTCGACGGGAAAACGGAAGGCCTTGGCGACGGCGAAGTGGCCGAACTCGTGAACGACGACGAGAACGGACAGGACCAGGAGGAGAGCCAGTGTGTTTCCGATGTAGTTCAAACGGATGCTCCCTGGATCGCGATCACAGTCGAGCGGGAACCCGGCAGGCGTCTCACGGCTTCCCCCGCCCGGTCCCGCGCCATGCGGTCAATCTCCTCCGCTTCCTCGAGGCTCCTCGGCGCGGAAACCCGGCCGGCCGCAGAAGCCGTGTCGGACACCACCGCAACGATGCCCAGGAATGAAATCTTCCCGGCCAGGAAGGCCTCGACCGCGACCTCGTTGGCCGCGTTGACGACGGCCGGCATCCCCCCGCCGGCGGCCAGGGCCGCGCGCGCGAGCCCGACGGCTGGATAGCGCGCCGGATCGAGCTCGAAGAAGTCGAGCCGGCCGACCTCGACGAGGTCGAGCTTTCCGAAGGCGTTCGCGACACGCTCGGGGTAGGAAAGGGCGTAGAGGATCGGAAACTTCATGTCGTTCCTTCCGAGCTGGGCAAGATACGAGCCGTCCACAAACTCGACGAGCGAATGGACGACCGACTGCGGATGGACAACGACGGCGATCTTCTCCGGCGAAACGCCAAACAGGAAATGCGCCTCGATGATCTCCAGCCCTTTGTTCATCATCGTGGCGGAATCGACCGTGATCTTCGGGCCCATCCTCCAGGTCGGGTGCGCGAGCGCGTCCGCGACTGTGATCGCGCCGAATGTCGCGAGGTCCCGCCGCCGGAAGGGCCCCCCGGAAGCCGTCAGCACCAGCCGCTCGACTTCGGCCGTTTCTCCGCAGCGCAGCGCCTGGTGGATCGCGCAGTGCTCCGAGTCCACCGGAATGATCTCCGCCCCGCTCTTCCTCGCCACGGACAGGATGAGCTCCCCGGCCACGACGAGGGTCTCCTTGTTCGCGAGCGCGAGCCTCTTGCCCGCCGCGGCGGCCGCATAGGCCGAGCGCAGGCCGAGCGCCCCGACGAGACCCCCGACGACGACGTCGACCTTTTCGAGCGCCGCCGCCTCCTCGAGCCCCTCGTAACCCGTGACGATCCGCAGCGAGAGACCAGACGGCAGAAGCGCCTCGAGCCTCCGCGCCTCTTCCCGCCCCGCCACCGCCACGAGCTCGGGCCGGTGCCGGAGGACCTGCCCGGCGAGCTTCTCGACCGAGCGCCCCGCCGCCAGCGCCACGACCGTATACCGATCCGGGAAAGCCTCGACCACGTCCAGCGCCGAGCACCCGATCGAGCCCGTAGAACCGAGGACGGAGAGCTGTTTCATGGCGAATTCGTAATTATAGCGGCGAAGCGCGGCCCTCTCTGATGCCTCGGTCGGTCAAAGGTCGAAGGTCAAAGGTTGAAGGTCAGATCCTTCGCGGAGCCTCTCCCGAGCGGACGGGTGACTCGAAGCGGCGACAGCAGATCCCTCGCTGCGCTCGGGATGACAACGGGGGGCGAGGGGCTCAGGATGACAGCGAGGTCCGGTCGCCTCGACTTTCGACCCTCGACCTTCGACCTTCGACCTTCGACCAGCCCTGGCTTACGGCAAGGCGCAAACGAGTGCCGCCAAAATGGGCCCGGCGAAAAGAAGGGAATCAATCCTGTCGTAGAACCCCCCGTGCCCCGGCAGGAACACGCCCGAGTCCTTTACACCCGCGCCCCGTTTCCAGAGGGACTCGACGAGATCGCCGATCTGGCCGGCCGAGGACGCGAGCGCGCCGGCCACGGCCCCGCGTACGGGACCCAGCTGCGGCAGCACCCACCACGTCCCGAGAGCCGCGCCGATCAACGTCGCGCCGACCAATCCCCCGATCGTCCCCTCCCAGGTCTTGTTCGGCGAGACGACCGGCGCGAGCTTGCGGCGCCCGAAGTTCTTGCCCGTGTAGTAGGCAAAGGAATCGCATCCCCACACGATCAGAAACAGGAACAGGACAGCGCGGGGAGAGAACGCCCGCAGCGCGCACATCGCGAGCGCGGGGACGGCGATCAGAAGGAGCCCGAGAACGGTCGATCCCGTTCCACCGAGCGCCGACGAAACCTCCACGGAGGAAGCAATCTCCGCAAAGGCGGCCACGAACGCGACGGCGCCAAGAACGATCAGCACGCGGATCTCGCGCGGCGCGACGAGGCCGAGGAAACCGGACGCGAGAAAGACCAGCAGGCCTCCCGCCACGCCGACAGTCTTCGCCACGGGGTGCCCCGTCTTTTCCGCGAGACCGTAGAACTCCCACAGGGCCGCCAGCGCGACCGCCGCCACGAGGACGTCGAAGACGACCGGCGGAGCGAAAAAGAGGATCGAGAGGACGATCGGGATCGCGACCGCCGCCGCGATCTCTCGTTTGAACGCCAAGGCCGACCTATGTCATCCCGAGCGAAGCGAGGGATCTGCCCTCTTCATCCCGGGAAGGCAGATCCTTCGTCGCTTCGCTCGCGCCGTCGCCATAGCGGCAGAGCCGTAGCCGCTTCGGCGGAGGCTCACCGCCTTCGCTTGAGAGCCGAAGCCGCTTCGGCGGAGGCTCTGGCGCGTCGGCGACCTCAGGATGACAGGGTGTCGTCGAGTCACCGCCTGCCGGCCTCGGCGCGGCTCTCGCCGGAGTCCGCGGCGCGCCCCTCGTCAATGACGCCGCCGTAGCGGCGCTCCCGCTTCTGGAAATCGAGGACCGCCTCGAAGAGATGGCGCTTGCGGAAGTCGGGCCAGAGCGTGGGCGTGACCCAGATCTCGCTGTAGGCGATCTGCCAGAGGAGGAAGTTCGAGACGCGCATCTCGCCGCTCGTGCGGATGAGAAGATCCGGGTCGGGCAGCCCGGCCGTTCCGAGGCGCGATCCCAGAGTCTCCTCATCGATCTGCTCGGGAGTGAGCCGTCCCGCGCCCACGTCGTGGGCGAGCGAGCGGCACGCGTCCACGATCTCCGTGCGGCCGCCGTAATTCAACGCGATGTTGAACGTCATGCCGCGGCAGGAGGAAGTCCCGGCGAGCCCCTTGGCGAGCTCCTTCTGGACGGAGGCGTCGAGCTCGTTCATCCGGCCGACCACCCGGAACCGGATGTCGTTCTTGAGTAGGTTCGCGAGCTCGCGGTTCAGGTATTCCTTGAGGAGAGACATCAACGTCACGATCTCGAACCGCGGCCGCTTCCAGTTCTCGACGGAGAACGCATAGAGTGTCAGGGCATCGAGCTCCAGCCGCGCGCAAGTCTCGACCACCTCTCGCACCGATGCGATCCCGGCCCGGTGCCCTTCCACGCGCGGGGAGCCCCGCTGCCTGGCCCACCGCCCGTTCCCATCCATGATGATCGCGATGTGCCGCGGCAGCCGCGCCAGGTCGATTTCGTCCAGGAGCTCCCTCTCCGCCGTGCCGGGCGCCGCCACATTGTCCTTGTCGATCACCGCATCAGTGTAACCCTCAGACCTGGATCCGAGGGGCGACCGCGTGTCCCCCGTTCCTGCCCCCCGCATCGCACGGGCGGGGCTTGCCCCCCCGCAACAACGGACTGCTGAGTCCGACGGGAGGCGGGCGGGCGCGTACCGAGCATCGTCGGCCGCGACAGCGGCCGAGGGATGCGACATGCGGCGGGTTCGCCCGCCGCAGACGCCCGCCCCAACGAAACCAAAGGCAACCGCGCGCCCCCGTCCGTGCCCCTCGCGCCGTAGGGGAGGGGCTTGCCCCTCCCGCGACAACGGACCGTTGACGACGACGGGAGGCGGGCGGGCCAAGGCCCGCCCCTACGAAACCAAAGGCGACCGTGGGCCCCCGGTCCGTGCCCCCCGCATGACCGCGGGTTTTGTCCCTTACGGGTTGTAGTGGACG
>Ga0209009_1000138_pt1 | contig 29781 bp, 31 predicted proteins | sample BlaSpr_A8_OM3_M2_FD_187979 | JGI IMG/M metagenome (GOLD analysis project Ga0209009, IMG submission 187979) | Forest soil microbial communities from Thunder Bay, Ontario, Canada - Black Spruce, Ontario site 2_A8_OM3_M2 (SPAdes) (version 2) | ecosystem: Environmental > Terrestrial > Soil > Boreal... | reverse complement strand
GACGAAAAGCCTTCCTTCGATCCCGCCACCGCCGATGCTCGTTTTAGTATTGCCACTACCGACTACGCGGAAGTTGTTCTACTTCCCGGTGTGCTCCGCGCTCTCAAGCGTGCGGCTCCCAAAGTAACGCTGCAAGTTAAACGCCTGAATGGGATTTTTGATTTGCCGACAGCGGAGCTTGAGGATTGCGACTTTGCACTGGGATTTTTTCCGTTGCCGCTGCCTCCCGGCGCCGGAATTAACGGCACCGCCCTGTTTCAGGAGCGGTTCGTTGGAGTCATCAACAAACGCTATCGCGGTACTCAAGGGAAATTTAAGCTTCGTCAATTTCTTTCGCTTGAGCACATACGCGTGAATTACAGCGCCGAGGGTCCCGGCCTGATCGGCGACGCCGTACAGAAGATCGACCGCCGCAGAAAAGTCGGACTTATAGTTCCGCATCTGGTGACTGTTCCCTTCTTGGCGGCGCAATCTGAAATGCTCGGCATCGTCCCGTTGGGATTGGCGCGAGCTTTGCGCCGCCCGTTGGGCCTGCGAATACTCGAACTGCCAGTGGAATTGCCGCCGCTCACCATGTCTCTCGCGTGGCATGAGCGGCACCAGCATGACGCAGCACACCGCTGGTTCCGCGAATTTGTCGCTCCGGTCGCTCGCGGCTGATCGTTCGACCCGCGATCGATGATTCGGCTGGAGCGAGATTGTGGTGATGCGCAAAATATGTTTGCACGGAGATGACAATTATCCTTTTGCACGGGACCGCGCCAAATCGTCGATGTTGTCGTACAAACATGGGGGAACTCATCGCGGGAATAAGCTTCCTGTCGTGACTGGTGCTGGCGTCGGCGCGATTGGCACTGCGGGAACCGGGCTGAGGAACTCGCGGAGTTTTAGCCATTGCAGCAGCGCGAACAGTACAACCTGCGCGGCAAGAAGGAGCAGCGCCATCACCCAGAGCTGCGAATGGATTGTCCAATCCGCAACCTCAAGCGAGGACACGCCTGCCGGTATAAGCGCTGCGCCAAATGCCGCGACCGTAGGACGAGCAAACGTATGAGCGACGCTTAGAATTACGCCGATGCAGGTATAAAACACAATTAAAAATAAACCAGCCATGACGAGGGGGCGCCGTGATCGCCGCAACTCCATCCATTGTAGGTAGAGCAAATCGCGCGCAACCCACAGCGCAATGAAGGACCCTTTTATTAGCGCCAAACTCAAACTCCATTGTTCGGGTGTCAGGTTACGGTAGATGCGAATCAACTCGACGATCGCAATCCCCACGATGATCACGCCCGCCACCGCGTAGGGTGCAGGCCAGAGAGCCGCCCACCAACTTGCCGCGCTCTCTCCAAGTGTCCTGATTCTCCGGCGAACGCGTTCGCGATTGCGCAACAGAATTAAGCCCAACAACACAAATATCCAAAAGGTGTTGAACAGAAGCATTTGTTCTACTTGTAGTGGCGGAAGAGTTTTGAAACCAATTATGCGAAATGGCATCACCATCTGGACGATGGGCTGGCCCAGCGGAGCTTTCCAGTTAAAAAATCCAACCATGAGGAAGCTCAAGTAAATGGAAAAGCCAAAGGCTTGCACCGGCGAATAAAGTTCGTAAACAGTGGGGTCGCGTTTTAAATTACGTACGATAGCCAGCAAGAACCACAATCCGAACGTGGCGTAGATCAGCATTAGCACCGCGAAATGGGAAACCGAAACACCCAAGAAAAAGTCGCTTACAGCTTTTGGCGTTCCGTTAGAGAACATTTCGGGCGCTGTGAATGGACTCAGTTGATGAAGCGCCCAGGGCGCCGACATGGCTGGTCCGCCAGTGTTACTGGAGAAATCGATGGAGGTGAATGCCACCAAAATCAGGAAAGGTAGGATCGCGATGGCAGAAGCTCCGCGACCCAAAATCATAGAAATCAGCAGGGCCAGCAAGTGAAAGGTGATACAACCCAGAAAAAGAATCAGGTAGGCCTCGCCAGCCAACAAAATTGGAACCTGGCCTAGAATCGCGCCAAGGATCGCGATGGGCATCAGGCATAGCAAAACCAGGTAGGTCAAGACGGGCGCACCAAACAGCTTACCCATGGCAAGCTCAAAGGATGTGAGTCGCGTGACGCGCTGATAATCGAAGGTATTCAGCTCTTTTTCGCGATAGACAGAGAGCAACTCGTAAATTCCCCCGCCGATTAATAAGACCACCACTTGCAGTTGCAAAATAAAGCGGAACATTTCAAGCGAGTCATCCACAACTGTTTGCACCACAGTTCGGGATTCGTAGGAGTACCAGACTGTTAGCGAGATGGCGGCGCAGATCACTACCGCCGCGATGGCTCGGCCGGCGCGCAACTGGATGCGTGCGTTACGGAGAAATTCCGGGTTGGAAATGAAGGCGCTCACATTACTTCCCCGCTAGAGATTCGCGAATAAAGGCGCTCAAGCGTCTCCACTACTTCCTGGATTTCGCACACCGGAGCGCCTGCCGCTACAAGGTCTTTGACTAGCTCGGCTAGCTGCGGGTCTCCGCCGTCGAGCGCGAAATTCGCGCTGGCCGGCTCCGACACGATTCCGGTGACGCCTTTTCTTCCTGCGAGCCAGAGTGCCAGACCGAAACCGGATTCCGCAAGACGGATGCGATACCTGCGGACGCTTGTGCCTTCGCGCATCACTTTTTTCAGGGTCCCGATGCGCAGGAGCTTCCCTTTTTCCATGATCGCGATGTTGGTGCAGATTTCTTCCAGGTCGGAAAGAATGTGCGAAGTGATGAAAATAGTTTTTCCGGCGGAGTGCAAATCTTTCAGCAGACCTTTCAGCTCGACGCGCGCTTTGGGGTCCAGTCCGGCGGCGGGCTCGTCGAGAACTAGCAGCGGAGGGTTGTGAATTATGGCGCGTCCAATTCCCAGGCGCTGCTTCATGCCGCGCGAGAGGCCGTGGATGAAGGCGTCGCGCTTGGTTTCCAGATTCATCAGGCGGAGGACTTCGTCCACGCGGGGCGGGATGGTGTGCAGCTCCATTTTGTAAGCGCGCGCGAAGTAGTCGAGATATTCCCAGACCTTCAGGTCGTCGTAGAGCGAGAAAAAATCCGCCAGGTAGCCGATGTTGCGTTGGGCTTCTTCGGGCTGCTGCTGAACGTCAATTCCCTTCACTGTGATGCGTCCCGAAGTGGGAACTTGCAGGCCGCAAACCATTTTCAGAGTGGTGGTTTTTCCGGCGCCATTCGGTCCGATGAGTCCGAACAATTCTCCGTCGGCGATATGTAGGTCCAGGCGATCCGCGGCGACGAGTTCCCCGCCCTTCTGCGAAGGGAGGTCGTACTGCTTGGTCACTTGTTCAAGCTTGATCATGAATTGGGCGCCATGTTGCGCCAGCGTGGCGCGAGTGTCAATGGCGGCCCACACCAGGCACGATTCTCTGCGGCTAAAGTGCGCGTTTCGACAGACATTCTTTTCAGGAAGCGCCAGTGGCCCCGCTATGGCGAGCGGCTGTCCCGGTGATATGCTCTGGTGATGCCGCCACGGAGGTTCGAAACATATCCCGAGAGTGCCCCGGGAGCGTTCTATGTGGGGAAGGATCTGTGCATGACATGCAGAGCTCCGGAATCCGTTGCGCCGGACCTGATCGGATTCTACGAAGACCTTTCAGGAACCAACCGCGAGAGCCGACCAATGTCGGGCTCTAAGTTCAGTGGTCTTCTGACATTCATCGTCAAATTTCTGCCTCTTCTCCAGGCTCCGTCAATTATGCTCGTGTTTCACCGTTCGCACACGTCCTGCTCTCGGTGGCGCACATAAATTTCTCCGGGGCAGGTCCCAGCGATAACTCGTTTTCCATGGCAGTTGGCGTTGGGCTCGACGCGAGGATCGTTCACGGAGTGTATTGGCGCGTGTTCGAAGGCGACTACGTGCCGAAGTTCTATCGGAAGTGAGTTTCAGCGGATCGCAATCCAACGCACGGACTTGGACTGGTATCGTAATAAAGTTCTAGGCGCGTTATAGCGTAACTTTCATCCGGCCACCCTGACCACTGATCAGTGGGGGAGCAGCACATCCTCGTTTGCAGGGCCTTACTTGTGCGTCATTCGCGCGAATCGGGCACTGTCACTTTTTGCAATTCCCTAGCATAATCCTCCGCATAGACACTGGCACAAAACTGTTGAGTCACGATAAATCCTGGTTCGTGAGATTGCGGACGAGTCCTGTCTTTGTAATTTAATTTCTACAACAAGCGCGTTCAAACACACACTAGAGCTGAAAAATTGTGACGGAGGGTTTCAACAGTGAAAGCAAGTTCGATTTCCTCAGCCATCACGAAGGCGTTGAAGATGCCGGTTTTTTATGCGCAGGACTACTCGCTGCTCTCCCTTGAGTCAGTGCTGGTCCTGTTCAGCAAGCACCTTTACGTTGAAGACACGCTCGAACAGATGGACCAGATTGGAGTGGGTTCCATTTTGATTATCGTTGTGGCGCTGTTTTGCGTGGGCGGCGTGATCGTATTGAATGCAGCGTCACAATTTAGCCGCTTCGGGGAAACAGTTTTGACGGGTGACGCGCTATCGCTTTCGCTGGTGCGCGAGCTTGGTCCGGTGTTCACTGCGCTGCTGGTGGCCGGACGAAACGCGACGGGCATGGCTTCGCAATTGGGCTCCATGGTGGTTACCGAACAGGTGGACGCGATGCGGGCGATGGGGATTGACCCGATCCGCAAGCTGATGACACCTCGTGTGCTCGCGACGGTGTTAATTCTGCCGTTGATCGTGGCGGTTGGAGATTGCGCGGGCCTGCTCGGCGGATTCCTGGTGGCAAGTTTCACGCTGCACATCGATGCGCAGCAATTCTGGACACGCGCGGTGAAGGCTCTGTCTTTCGGCGACCTGGTTATCGGCTTCTGGAAACCGGTTGTTTTCGGGTTTCTTGTGGCGACAGTGGGGTGCTATCGAGGGTTTCGCGTGGAGGGTGGGACGGCGGGCGTGGGACGTGCTACGATCATGGCATTCGTCGATGCCGCTTTGGCCGTGCTTATTGCGGATTTGTTTTTGACGCGATTGCTGCTCTATCTCTTCAATATGTGATCAGGCTTTGATCTCAGGTGCGGTGAGAACATGAGATGACAGTCTGTCCCGTCGACGATCACAACGCACGGCTGCAAGAGTGGCGCGATTAGCTTACCTATTCACTTTCGTCGCCGTGGTGTTTGCCCAGTTCGTATCCAGGACCGCCTGATCGTCAATCGCGATGCTGCGCAAACCGCTGGGAATACCTGGCGCACGAACGATTATTTCGCGTCAGTATTGCATGCGATCTAGTTTATTCCGCCGTCGCCGTTGTGCTGCTCGCCGCGCTCTACGTAATTCTAAAGCCGGTAAATCGAGGTCTTGCGTTGCTCGCCGCATTCTGGAGGCTCGTATACGCCTTGGCGGCTTTTTGACGCCCTGCGCCTGCTGCGTGGCGCTGATTGTTTGCAGGCATTTGACACAGAGCGATTGCAAGCTTTGGCCATGCTCTACCTTCGCGCGCGTTTCGATCGGTATCACGTAGGCTTGCTATTCTGCGGATTGGCGTCGACCGTTTGCGGCTATTTGTGGTTTAACTCTGGCACATTCCTAAACCATTGGCGGCCTGGGGTGTGGCTCGTCTGCATTTTGCGCCGTGTGCACTTTCGTTTTCATTATTTCTCCAGACTTGCGAAGGCCGTGAACCTGTGGTGGTTCGATGCGCCGATGGGCATTTTCGATCTGGCGACGAGGTTTTTGGCTTCCCGTTAAGGGATTAAGATTATCTGGTAGCCCAACAGGCGCGCCCCGTTAATCCACATGTCCGAGTCGCTCGTTAATCGGGTGCTGGGTTCGGTCCTTGCCAGTCGAGCGAGAAGTACTTACACTGGGTCCACCTAAGCCGCGCGTGAAATGATTTGATGATAATCCCGACCGAACCAATTGGAAGTATCCCGAGGCCAGTTGTACTGATTGACGCGATTGCCGCAGCCGGAGACCATGCGGCACCGAGCTTGAATCCTCTCTACGAAGAAGCGATTCGGGACACGATCAGGCAATTCGAGGCGACAGGTTCCCCGGTTATTACCGACGGTGAGCAGCGTAAGTATCACAACTTCTGGACGTATTCGGTTCACGGATTGCAAAATACCGCGCCGGATGGTTTCAATATCCCTTTCTCCGCCGGCCACGTCCGGCGAATGCCCCGACTTACCGCTGGGCCATTTCGCTATAAAGTTTATGCGGACACCTATCTGGAAATGGCAAAGCGATACGCTCACAGGCCGCTAAAGCAGGCGGTGATCTCGCCATCCGCGCTCAGCCTGATGTATCCAGCAGAGGACATTCCGAATTACTCACGGCAAGAATTCATCGACGATCTGCTACGCGAGCACGAGATGGAGATTCGCCGATGTTTCGAAAAGGGCGCGGAAAAAGTCCAAATCGATTTCACGGAAGGACGATTGGCGGTCAAACTCGACCCATCAGGCAATCTGTTGAATAGTTTTATTGGTCTGAACAATCTGGCGCTGTCGCGGTTTTCGGCCGAAGAGCGCCAACGAATCGGCGTGCACACTTGCCCCGGAGGCGACATTGATTCCACGCACAGCGCGGACGTCGATTACGCGGAGCTGTTACCCAGCCTGTTCGAATTGCGCGTTGGTAATTTCTACATCGCACTCGCTGGGGAAAAGGATCGCGTTCGCGTTCTGAAGATTATTCGCGAATATCTCCAACCAAACCAGCGGGCGTTCATAGGAGTTGTTTCACCCATCCACGCGCATGTAGACACAGCGGAAGAGGTTCGCGACCGAGTGCTTGAAGCTGCAAAATACCTGCCGCTCGAACAACTCGGCACGACCGACGATTGCGGGTTCTCGCCGTTTAGCGATGATACTTCCACCACGCGCGGGACAGCATTTTCGAAAATTCGCGCGCGGGTGGAAGGCACTCAACTGGCGGAACAAGTTCTCGGGATCGGATAATGGACGAAAGCGACGAGAAGTTACTGCGTTCAGTGGCTCTGCAAAATGCGCGTGCAGTTCTGCTTGCGCGTGAGCGAGCCGAGCGCGAATTGCTTTCGGCCAAGGAGGCTTTGGGCAAAGCACGCGACGAGCTTGAAAAGCGAGTTCAGGAACGAACCGCAGAACTGGAAAGAGCCAACCAAGGTTTACGTGACCTGTCTGCTCGACTGCTGGTGCTACAGGATGAAGAACGCAGACGGCTGGCTCGCGAATTGCACGACAGCGTAGGCCAGATACTCGCGGCCCTCAGCATGAACGTTGGAGTGGTAAAGGCTCAGGTGCATAAACTCGATTCGCGCGGAGCCAAAGCCGCTTTAGAAAACATTCAATTAGTGGAGCAGGCTTCCCGGGAAATTCGCACCATCTCGCATCTACTTCATCCTCCACTCCTTGAAATTATGGGCCTGGCGTCAGCGCTTCGCGGATATGTGGAGGGCTTTTCGCAACGCAGCAAGATTGAAGTAGATTTGAAAATCCCATCTGATTTTGATCGGCTCCCGGAGGTTTTGGAACTTACCGTTTTTCGAATGGTTCAGGAATGTCTCACCAACATTCACCGGCACTCCGGAAGTGCTACGGCGACGATCAGAATTCAACGCGAAGGGGGCCACCTGGTTGTTCAGGTTATTGACCGTGGCAAGGGAATGTCCAAAGAAAAGCAACGCGAGTCAACGGTAGCACCCCCCAGCGGAGTAGGTTTTGCTGGCATGCGAGAGAGACTGAGGCAACTGGGCGGCACTTTGGAGATTCAGTCTGACGGAAACGGAACTATCGTCAGCGCAATTCTAAAAGTTGATTAACGAGTTTCCGATTTTATTGACAGCCATTGACCAGGCTTCTACTTTATATATTCCTGAGTGATCCGCGAATTAATCGAAGAATTAAGTCCAACCGGCAACCGAGTCGTTGGGGCTGTCGGTGGTGCGAGTGAAAACTCGCAACTCCGGATTAGCCGGATAAGTTCGGTGGTCCCAAATCGCTCCGGTACGCGCGTTAAGCAGGTGGTGGCCCGCGTTAACGGGGTTTGGCGCCGCTTACGATAAGAACCTCGGCCGGGAAACTGATTCCGCGGTCTGTGGAGAACTCGCTGATAGATTCGAGCGCTTGACGCTTTAGCTCACTCAACTGTTCCGGTGAAAGCACGCTGATTGTTTCACGAGCCTTGGACATCTCGAGGCGCAACGCCCAAAAAGCTTTCACTAACATTGGCGCGTGAATTGTGAATTGCAGCAAGCGCTCGGCCGGAACTGTAACGCCGGACTGCATCAGAATCTCGAGTAACTTGCCGCGAGCAGCGAACCGGAAGGTATCCAGCGCATCCGGCTCAAGCGGTGGCGAATGGATAAATCGGTCCACGACTCGCGACAGCGAATAATGGAATGGATTTCTCTCGGCGGAATGCCAGACCGCGAATGCCAGCTTTTGTCCTGGCTTAAGCACTCTCAGCATTTCGCGGACGGCGTCGAGAGGAGCCGGAAAGAACATCACGCCGAATCGGCTGACCACGGCATCGAATGTATCGGCCGGAAACCGCAGGTGGTCTGCAAAGGCGACGTCAAACTGTACATTTCGTAATTCGAGACGACTGGCCTCTCGGCGAGCCGCAGCGACCATCTCCGGAATTGGATCGACTCCCAAGATTTTTCCTTGTGGGCCGACCAACGCGGCCAGAGTCAACGCAGGTTCTCCGGGACCTGTAGCAACATCCAGAACTAATTGCCCACTGCCAATCTGCGCTTCCTCGACAAGCGCTTGCGTAACGGGCGCAAACATATGTCGAATAATTTCACGGTGCTTTTCCCAGAACCGAGCAGAACCGCTCCATCGATTGATCACAGCTTCATCGCGTTGCATGGGCACGAGTATAGCTTTCTGTAAGCTATTGTCACGGCGTTTGACTCGAAGTTCTGCGACGTCGTAAGTTTCAGGCACCAAACATGTCTGATTATCGCGCGGGCCAGGACTCTGCCAAAATTGTTCTCGGAATTCTTTGAAAACCAGCAATCTGTTATTCAATTCGTCAGTTCCCATGTAGAATACGCCGCCGCCATGCGAGGCTTTCGTCCGCGCGGTTCGCTCGTGCCGGAAAGGCCAAAACAAATGCGTTTCGTACTGACCGTTTCCCTTCTACTCACCGTGGCGATCGCCTTCGACACGCCCGGTCAAACGCGCCATAGCATCAAGCTGGGCGACGCCACAGACCGCGCCCTTGGAAAATCGCAACTGACGCTTGCGGGGAGCCCGCCTTTTCACATCAAGTTTTCGATTCGCGAAACCACCAATTCGCAATCCGACCGCCGTGCTGAAGTTGAGGAGTACTGGGTTGCTCCCGAAAAATACCGGCGCACGATTCAGTCGCCTGTGTTCTCGCAAACGCTTATCGTAAATGGCAACGCAATCTCCGAAAAGGACGCCGGTGATTATTATCCTTACTGGTTGTATCAAGTCGTCACAGCAGTCTTCGATCCTGTTCCGTTTGCAGCACGGCTCCGCCAGACGAAACAGGAAATCGCCGAGCCATCAGACGGCGCACATGAACCCGTGTGCGGCGACCTCCACTTTCGGGTTGATCGGATCATCGTGTGTTTTGACGGAAGTGGCCGGCTCGAGTCCGTCTTCAGCAAGGGCTACTTCGCGGAGTTCAGGGAATACCAGAAGTTCGCTGGCAAGCAGGTAGCTCGCCGCGTTGTTACCGAGCCAGAGTACAAAAGCGAAATCGAGGCTGCGATCACAGTGCTCGATCCCTTGTCGCAGTCCCAAGAGGACTTGAAGGACGCTGCGGGCGAATCCCTCTTCGAAGTCAAAACGCCGACTGCGGCCGCTGAACGCATCCAGATCGTTCGCGTCGACGAAGATGCCATGCGCAGCCTGGTCATTGGCGGCACCGATATCGCATGGCCCAATGTGGTCGGCGGTCAGGACTCCGGCGGATGCGGGGCATTCATATTGGCGGACCGCAGTGGCAACGTTCGCGAGGAATTCCCTGCTGGCTGCGACAATCCCGGTTTGGACCAACCCCTGCACGAGGCCCTGCTGAAATGGAAGTTAAAGCAGGCGGTTGTCGACGGCATCCCAGTTCAAGTCACGGCGCTGATGGGTTTTCCTTTCAAGTTGCACGTTGAACCCGCGCCTGGAATAACCCAGCTTTCGAACGAAGAAGCGCGCAAGCTTGCTACTAATAAAGTCGATCCCATTTTTCCGTCAGCTGCGCCGCACGGAACGAAAGTCCAGGTGAACATTTCCGTCGATGATGACGGCACGCTACTAAGCTCGGGCCCAGGCGCGTATCAGGATTCGAAGCTGTTCTTCCCAGCCTACAACGCGGTTGCTCAGTGGAAGTTTTCTCCGTATGTCGAAAACGGTAAGGCCGTACCATTCAAAGCTGTCATTATTTTTATAGTCCCGTAGATACTTCACATTTTCGGTAAGTGCGTCTGGTCAGCAAAGGATGATTTCAGCGAGGGTAATTTCTGGCTGTCATAATCGCGACATCTCTGATGCCCGCGAGCCGAATTTGGTCGACGACGCGCTCGGCGTCGCGGTCAACGGCTCTCTCGTCCACGAAAAGGTAGATCTTGCTCTCGGAGCCTTCTTGAATTGCGGTGCGTAACAGGCTGGGTAGCTCCTCAAGAGCGATTTGCGTTTGCCGGAAGTAGATTTTTCCATCGCGAAGCACGCCAACACGCATTGCGTCTTCCCGCAGCGCACCAGCTTGCAACTTGGCATTTTGAGCGTGGGGCAAGTCATTCGACCATTTCGAGTGCGCGGGAGCGACGCCAACCATCAACAAAAGAAGCAGTGCCAGCTGGACGCTCAAGAATCCGGTGACGTTGATATGAGAATAGAAGTTCGACTTTCGCTTTGCCGCTCGGCGCGCTGCCACTTGGCTAGGCGACCACAAGGCTAAACCTCACAATTTCCTGGAACGAGCTTGGTAATAACTTACCAAAACCTTCGGTAGCCACGAATTGTAGCCATGGCAAATCCTTTTGGCTAAGCCGCGGGGAGTTGGATAACCTGATGTGTCCGGGCCACAATAATCCACTGGTTCGGTAAGCGCGTTCTATAAAGGGGAAAGTCAAGAGAAAAGGCATCTCCGGCCACTGGAAGGAGCGGGGATGTTGGCGGTACTTTCCAGCCCAAGTTAAGTTGACAGTCTCCCGGGTTTTCTCGCTTTGCAGATTCATCTTGTTGTCGTGCCGGCTCTCTCGGTGTCTGAAGTCATGCGAACGATCAAAATCTACTTCAAGCGGGCGCCCTTTTATAATGCGTTGATCAGGACTTAGCCGATGGAACTTAGGGTCGAGCCAACCAGGCTCGGAGCGTCAAGTAACCCTCCGGGATGTTGCCGTATTTCGAGGTTATTTTAAGTTGCTTCCCGCCGACAATCTGCAAAATGACTAACGAGAATTTTGCCCCACTTCTGGAATTTGCCACTTCTCCGATTTCAACACCGCTCACTCTTCTTGTAAACCTCTTGTGTCTTAAAGAGACTTCGCAACACAAGTGGGCGGCTGCAAAACAAAGGGTAAATGCACTTGCCACTCGTTGTCCTTGCTGAAAGGCCATCCACGCGAGCCAACCGAAGGCCGCGGTACACATGGCGAAAATGACGCTCTCATACATTACAGGATTCGATCTGCGGAATTCCATTGGCAGCGGTTTGATCGCATCGTGTCCAGCTGTTCGATTTGTCGCCCAAACATACGACCGGCCACTTTCGTATCCCTGCAGCCTAAGTGGGTTGCTGTATTGCGTTAGAGGACGCAATAGAATGAAATTGAGATGGAATGACGCTCCTGCAAAAGAAGAACCGTCAATCGCGCGTGCGAACAGCGCTGGGGGGCGCATCAATTTTATTACTGGCGCCGGCGCTGGGTTTAACTGAACCCCCGGGGAGTTCGCAATTTCGCGCAACATATTTGCGAGCAGAACGCGCGCAAGTTCGCTCAAGTGATTTACGAGGGGCCCTCTCTGAACCTGAAGTGGGGCCGCAGCCGCCTTGCGGGGCAGATCCTGTTCCGCCATTTCCGCGTGTGGATGAGCCGGCCGATGTTAAAGCGTGGAGCGCGTTTGAACTCGGCGCGGACTGGAAGCCGCCTACTTGTACTGGTTGGACTGCAACGGGATTCACAAGCTTGGTCACCATCGCGGCGCGATTTCGCCATCCCGCGGGAGCGGACGATTTGCTGCGGCACGTTGGCGCAATTTCGCAGCTGGGGGGAATTCGTTATTGGTCCGCAACTCACCAGCGGTGGCAGACGTTGATTAAAGAGGCGCATGCGCTCACAGACGTGCAGAACGCGCGCGCTCGTGGCGACTTTGCGCCCGAAGAATTGAAGCAAGGCAAAGGGCTCTACTTCGAACAGGTGGATAACCTTTCGGGAAAAGCGAGCTATCAGATGCGCATTTTGGAAGCGTCGAAAGATCGCATCGTGTTTGAAATCGAGAATGTGACCACCATGAAATATTTTTTGGTGCCGGTGCTGCATCCGGGCGAGATGCAGTCGATCTATTTTTTGGATCGCGAATCGGGAGATGTTTGGCGCTTTTATAGCATGGTGCGCACGGGAAAGAATGCGAATCACATGATTGCTGGAAATGAGAAATCTTCGATCAATCGGGCGTTCGCCTTTTATCGATATATGGTGGGGATCCCTACCGACCAGGAACCTCCTCCGGCGCGGTGACGATCGGGTTTCTGGAAATTCACAAAACGTGTCTCTTTGCGCTGCGTAACTCTGCGTGGGGCTCGAACATCTTTATTAATGTAAGCGCTCGAGCACGACGACCTCAAATTCAAGGAGACCACATGCATCGGGGACATCGATTCGTAAGCTCACTATTTCTGGCGGCTGCACTTGTCGCTCCGTCCGGAATCATGGCTACCAGCGCGTTCGCGCAGCCCGCGCAGGACGAGCACCATGACAAGGACCATCGTTACTACGATGAAGAGCACAAGGACTATCACAATTGGGACGCGCACGAAGATGCGGCGTAGCGCAGATATTTTAAAGAACAGCGCAAAACATATCGCGCCTTCGACAAAATGGAAGCCAAGGAGCAGCAGGCTTATTGGAACTGGCGCCACGATCACCCGGATCATGACTAGAGCTTAGTTTTTAACGCGGCTTCAGAATCGGCCGCGACCCGGCCTACATTCAGCGACTTGTAAAGCGAATCACTCGCGGCCGTTTGTCGAGAAGCCGCGAGTGGTCCGCTGATTGCGCGGGCTTTAATTTAGCGTTGTTTAAAAATGGAGGGACCCGCTCACCTTCTCTAATTTCTAAGGAGAGAACAATGAGCAAACTGAATCAAGGTGCTGACCATCGCGTTCATCAGCGCAGAATGTACGGAGTGCTGGCGATTCTTGCAAGTATTTTGACCGTGGCGGCGATTTGGAACATGCCGTCGGACCGGGGCGAAATGCAATCGTCGCCGGCGATGTAAGACTTTTGACGTTAGGTTCCTACCACGAGCTACATTGCCAATTCCCCTGGCAATGTGGCTCACTTTTTTTGTATAGGCCTTTCGACTTGGGCAGTTGTGCATCGACCTTGGCGTGAGTTCCCTTCCAACGTGAGGCTGGCTGCGCGTGGGAGTCATTCAGGCGAATGCTCAACTCGGCAACGAAGTGTGCTGTATTGCACATTTTTCACACCGAACAACGCCGACACTACAGCTGGCGGCAACGCACATCCCATTCATCTCAAAGAGATCTCATGCACATTCGCTATCAATTGGTTGGCTCGGCTTTCCTCGCAGCGGCGTTGCTCGCGACACCCGGAATCGTCGCCGCGTCAAATCCGCCAGCTCAAAACGGACAAGAGGAGCATCACGAACACGAACGAGAAGCGCAGCATCGATACTACGATCGCCAGCACAAGGATTATCACAATTGGGATGAAGGCGAAGTTCGTTCCTACCGGATATATCTGGGCGAGCAGCACAGGGAGTATCGCGACTTCGACAGAAATAATCCCGCGCAGCAACAAGCTTATTGGAATTGGCGCCACCAACATCCAGGGCACAATTAGTGCTACACGAGGTGGCGCTAGCGAAATAGCGCTAAACGAAAAGCTCCTTCATCTGTCCGCGCCTGGCCTGCTGCTCGTGAAAGCGATGGGAAGGAGAGCAGGAAGCCGGCGACTATGAAGCGCGTGCGTCCCGCGCACGCGCTTCATTGCTTTCGTTCGCGTGCAATCCGACAGCAAAGCGGCAGCAAGCCGCCGCACTCCGACCGGCCGTGTCACCGCTTGATTTAGTTGCCTATCCCCCGCCGAAAAGGTATTACTAATCAACATTCATTTGGTTAACTCCAGTTCCAACGGAGGACATCATGTTGCGACCGACGGCATGTATGACCCTCCTGTATTCACTCCATTTGTTGGCTTTTGCGCAAGCGCCCGCTCCGGCGCCCGGCTTAAACCAGAAAGCTGAACACGTCATCTGCAGCGAATCGTCCACAAGCGGCCAATTTCAAATGTGGGTTACCGACTTTGATGCCAGCACCAGCGTCGTGAAAATCAATGGAGTTGACATGAGACATCCGTCCACTCCCTTTACCTGGTTTTGGGGAGACGGCTCAACGACGGACGGATGGTTTCCTCAGTCCCATACCTATCGGGACCTTGGACAAGACTTTGTAGTACTGGTCAGCTCGCACGAAAACGACGGATCAAGTGATTGCACGCAACTAACCCTGCCGGTACGAGCCTGGGCAGAGGCACGCGAGCGCGGCGGCAAAGTCAGTGGACCCCATTCGGTTCATGGCCAGGACGCGGCGCCGAGTCCACCAGATGTCGGTCCGGCGCCGAAGCAAAGACCGGAGAAAATTCGCGTCGGGGGAAATGTGGTGCAAGCGAGCCTTCTCAATGCAGTAGCGCCCGAATATCCGGAAGAAGCGAAGGCGACGCATATTTCCGGGACGGTCTTGTTGCACGTTGTCATTAACACGGACGGCTCGGTACAGCTGGTCGAATATGTCTCCGGTCCGCCACTGTTGAAGGATTCGACAGTAAATGCGGTACGCCAGTGGCGGTACAAACCTACGCTGCTGAATGGTTATCCCATTGAGGTGGACAGCACGGTCTCGGTTGTTTACTCGAAGGAAGGATGGATAGATCCGCTCGCTCCGGGATATTTTATCAAGCAAATGGCGGGGGCCACGGACAAAGCAGAGCAATCGCAAACGGCTGCAAAACCCAAGAGCATCATGCTTCCTTCCAGCTGGACTCACGTGAATGCAATCGCATACTTCGAGCCGATGCTATTTCTGGGAGGTATCGACAAGGAGGCTGGACGGTTTGGCGTCTACGATATTCGGACGGGGAAATTCTTCGATCTAAGTGAGCGACTGCCGCGGGCATGGTGCCCGGTGAAATCTCTGGCCTACGGAAATAACCTACTGTTCGTCGGCGGAGGACGACGTGAGGGTTGCGTTGGGCTATTTTCAACAACCAATGGGTACTTTCGGGACATGACCTGGCACTTTCGCGGTCGCGATTGGGGTCCGTTTTTTTACGGAGGAATCAACGCAGTGGGTTTCAACGGACATTCATTTCTCATCGGCGGTGCGGGAGAAGCAACATCATTGAGAAAATACGCGCCGGATACCGAGAGATTTCCGAACGTTCGAGTTGGCAACTCTTATTTCGCGGTGAACACCATTGCTGCGCGGGCAGATACATTCTTGATTGCCGGAGCAGGACCGGGTCCTGGGCCGGCGCAGCCGCCCGCCGTCGGCTTGATTTCCGGCGATGAAAGCTTTTCCGATCTTACGGAATTGCTACCCAAAGGGTGGGGCGCGACGTGGCATTCTGCGTATGACGGGAAGGAGTTTTTTATTCAAGGATTAGACGCAACCAGCGGAGAACGCCAGATGCTGGCGCTCTTCGACCCAGACAAGAGAGTAGCCACCGACGTAAGTGGGGTTTTTCCTGCGTCATTCGAATTGCACTGCGTTGATGGTGGTGATGGTTATTTTTTGGTCGGCGGTGAGGTGAATGGAACAGCTTACCTCGGACGGTATAGTCCGGGAGGCGCGGCAATTGAGCTCACGAATGCTCTTCCCCAAGGAGCGTTGGATGTAACAGCCGTCAAGATTGCGGGAAACGATAGCGTCGCTGTAGGGGCCGATCGACAGGGCCAAATTTTCGTTGCGAACATTACAGCGGAAAAACATTGAGATAACTTCTTTGTGACGTCGAAATGCGGAAATCCGCGAAGCAAGATGGAGGCGCGGCGAGTTATTTGGGGATGTGGAAAGTGATTACGACGGTTTGATGCGCCATCACAACTTTGCCGTCGGCGTCGCGCGCGGGGTCCCATCGCCACGTGCGGACTGTTTTCATCGCTTGCTCGTCCAAGCCGGCTCCTAGCGATCCCAGAATTCTCACGTTGGACACCCAGCCATCCGTTCCGATGATGGCGTCTAATGTGACGTTGCCCTGAATTCTGTGGATCAGCGCGGGATAAGAATATTGTGCGGGCGGACATCGCAGGCACACGGGATGTGTTACGCCGCGCGCACCGGCTAGCGGCAAACCGTCCGCGGGCGTGACATCAGCGGGCAGGTCGGAGGTATGCGCGGCTGGTTCTTCCGCAGAGCGAGCCGAGGACAAATCGGAAATACGCGTTGGCACTTCGTCCATAGGCGCGGCATCTGAAGGCGAATCGGAAACGTGCGCGGGGGCTCCTTCTGGCAGAGAAATCTTGGGAGGCGCGGCATCTGCGGAGTTCAACGCTGAGTTTGCAGCTGGCGAGGCAGTTTTTGGAGGATGCGTCTGCGCGAATGCGGCGGGGATAGTTGCCGTGGCAAGCGCAGCGCAGAAAAATGCAGACCAATGCAATACCGTGCGCAGACCGACACGCCCCATAACGGTCTCCCGGATTGCTGTCGACTCAAACGCAGCCGCGCGGATAGGATTGCGGTGGGAACTCGCGCCGTCGCACTTGAATGTTGCGCGCACACTATCACACGGTTCCGCGCGTTTCAACAAAAGTTAGTACGTTGGGGCCTTGACAGTTTTTGTCAGAAAGCGCATACGCGCCGTAGGAACGTCTGTTTGAAGGCTCATCGAAAGTTCCGCCGAAATGAAAGGAGACTGTGACCGGCATTTTATGTCGTGGCTAAAGCCACGACCCACAAAAAATCGGAGGCAATATCCCATCGGACCTCTTTTGCATAGCTTGGTTGGAGGTTTTTATGACTTCGAGTTACGATATTTTCGAAATGATCGCAGGAAACGATTTGATGTGCATCGAAGCGGTTGAAGATTTGTCCACTGCTAAGAAACGTCTCGTCAGCCTGGCTTCGAGTAAACCTGGCGATTACCGCGTGTGGGACCCCTCGCGTCAGCAGTTTGTCGATACGTCACGCAAACGATTCAAGGACTGCGCTTAACACTGAGAAGCCGGCTCGCGCCTTTTGATTCTGCGATGCAAGCGAATGCCCTGACACGCGGGGAAAAAACAAGCTCGGACGATCTCAGGTAGGGTGTCAAATACAACAGGTCCCTCACTGCCATCCGCAAAAAGCGGGGCTGGGCTCGAGATGACAATGTTGAGAGAAAAACAAATAGATTGCGGGCTTTTTGAATCGCGCAACCTATGCTTCCGGCCACTTCGGGGCTTCTTCCACAGGTTCGACTGTTTGATCTCCGGCCCGGGAGCCCGGTCTTGGACCTGGGCGGCCCCTGTGCGGACGGGGCGGCGGATTACGCTTTCTTTACGGACTTGCGACGGCCTCGGCGGCGTGTGGGAGGCTGAGCGGGGGCTTCGCCGATGAGTTCCGCGGACCAAATCGAGGTGACGAAACGCTTCACGCCGTGATCGTCGAAATCGATGGTGGTGCGTTCGGTATTGGATTCTGTGACTGTCCCCATTCCGTACTGCTCGTGACGAATCGACTGCCCTTCCGATAGAATCTGCACCGCTGCCTCCTTGAATGATGACGTCGTTAGATTTTTATGAAACTACAATTCGGACCAGTGGATTCAACTGCTCGTGAACCCCCTTCAACTGTAACTGCGCCGCACCTTCCAAGCAGGCCACAATGATCTAAATTCTAAAATCGTTGGTCGCGCTTCGAATCCGAAAAACCCACAGGGGCTGCGATTTTCAACTGCGTACCCTGGTAGACATCTCCTGATTCTCCGGGCCAAGCTTCGCGCACGACGTTCAGAAGGGGCTAAGACTTAGCTCCGCCCCTCGTATCAATCAGCTGAATTTTAAGACGTAACCTGGAAAGGGTTAGAGGCCGACAACGTTCTCGGCCTGCAGGCCTTTGGGGCCTTGCTTGACCTCGAACTCGACTGCTTGCCCTTCGTTGAGGCTCTTGTACCCCTCGGACTGGATCGCCGAGAAGTGCACGAAGACGTCCTCGCCGGACTGGCGCTGGATAAAACCATATCCCTTCGCCGCATTAAACCACTTCACTGTACCTTGCTCTTTTGCCACTGACCTACTCCTAATGTATTGATTGTGTGGATGTTAGCCACCGCGTCGGCGACCCCGAGGACATGCCCTGAAGCAACAAACGCAAACTAATATTATCACAGCGGGCGAAGGGCGCGCAACAGGTTCAGTACGATGGGAAGGAGCTCGTTGACGGGGTTTTGAACTATAAAACCTACTCTTGCAGGTCGTCCAGGCGGCAGATGAAGCCCCAACCGCCGCCGATTTCGCTTACTGCGAGGACAAGTTCGTTGCTGCCTTTTTTCAGCGGAAGATACACATAATCATTATCGAGATTAATGATGCCTAGGAAATCTGGATCGCGGTAATTCTGGTAGCTTTGGCCGCGGTAGAGAATTTTGCCGTTCAAGAAGACGCTAGCCGCGTCGCTATAACCGATATTGAGGCGCTTCACTTGGTCGCGGTCCGACTCTACGGTGGTTCGCGCGTAAACGACCTTCATTCCCGGCTGAGGTTCGAGGCGTTTCGAAAAATCGCGGTCGTAGGACCTTTGGAATTGCGGACTCTCGCGATAGCGATTGATAACCACGAAGCCGGGCGGTTCCGCTTCCACATCCTGCCATTTCGTCGCGGCAATTTCGGAGAGCGTGAGCGGACGCTCCAGATTACGCGCGGGCGCGCCATTGCTTTCGTATACTTCATATTCCGGTGACAAGGTCCACCTGGTGAGAATGTTTGGCGGCATCGGCGGCAGATGGCGTTCCCACGGCGCATCGGGGGTTGTGCGTACCTCGAAATTCGAAATATATGTTTCGCCGGTCAGAACGAACAATCCGAGTTGGCCTTTCTGATTGCCACTTTTTAGATCGTCCATCAGCAACGCAGGATTATCCATGTCCCGCACATAGAGTTTGGCCTGCGCGCCCACCACTTCCAGGCGCAAATGGAACCACTTGTCTTTCGGTATAACGACGGCGCCGGTGAAGCCCGGGCCGTTGTAAATTTGCCAGTTGCGGCCGTTGTTGAGGATGGGCGTGTATTGCATGGCGTCGGGACGGCCGGATTTGTGCTGCCGGAGATAGACGAACTCGGTGTTGGCGCCGTCGTCTGTCATACGAAAATAAAACCCGAAAAAGCCGTGGCTCGCGGGCGTGGAGACGTCCATATCCAAAACGCCGTCGCGGAATTCGAAATTTTTCACGATCGCCTGTGCGCCATCGAGCATCAGGGCTTTGCGGCCTTGATGGTCCGTCACCTTCGCGTTTCCTTGCAGGTCCCAGCGCGGCGAGTCTGCAGGAATGGAGAGCGTTGCAGGCGTTTGTTGCGTCGCCGGCGTTTGGGAATGCGCTGCTGTTCCTAGCAGAAGAGCGAAAGCGCCAAGAGCAGTAGACCGAATCATAACTTTTGCACGCATGCTCTGGTCTTCCTCTCTACAATTTGTCGTTTAGCGCTGCGCGGCCTCGGTGAATGTGATTTTCACCAGAGCAGCAGCCATGTCGTCAAATTGAGCTTGAAGGTCTTTGTCATCACCCGCGAATTTTTGGCGGAAGGAAGTTAAGTTCACGGAACCTTTTACATCGTCGAGCGAGTGGGATCCCGGGAAGCCGATCTCGCGAATGCGCGCGCGCACTTGGTCCACTGAGCTTTGCAACAGATCGGCGACGAGATACAGGTAGGTCTTGTCATGCAGGACTGCACCGTGTCCGGGAACGATTGTGGTCGCGTCCAATTCGCCCATTTTGTGGAGAGTCTGTACCCATGCGGAGGGATAGCCGTCGTATGTATTCGGAATGGGATAGGCCAATAAGTCGCCCGCCACCAGAATTTTTTCCTTGGGAAGGTAGGCGATGGCATCTCCTGGAGTCTTGCCGCGTCCGAGGTACTTTACTTGCACTTCGCGGTTGCCGATGTCGATGGTGAGGTGGTCTTTAAAGGTGAGAGTGGGGGGCTGATACCGCATGGTCTTGAACTCGGCTGCGATTTGTTCCAAGCCGGGCAGAGCTTCCGCAATTTGTTTTTTGTCATCTTCGGACAGCGGTTTGCCGTCCGGACCTTTTCCCTGGTTGTAAGCAGAAACCATAGCCTCGACCTCGAGCGGCATGCGCTCGATATTTCCCGGCTGGATCAGGTCCATGTCTTTCTTGGTTTCTTCCTGGGCGATGATGGTCAGGTTCGGGAAGGCTTCCATGTAGGCGCGGTTTCCGTTGTTGTGATCGTTGTGAAAATGAGTGTTGAGCAGATATCCGACGGGCTTGTCGGTCCACTGACGAATTTGCGCGATATCCCCGCGCGCCACGGAGGGCAAGAAAGCGGAGTCAACCACAAACACTTGCCGCGGGCCGATAATCACGGTGGTATTTCCGCTGGTGCCGCCGGGCAAATCCTTGTGTTGAATGGCGTACACACCATCCGCCAGCTCGGTGATCAGGCGCGTGTTGGGGGCGGCGTATGACGGAGCGGCCACGGCGAGCAAAACCACTAGTGACAGCAGGACCGGTCGCCGTACTCTCAAACCAAATGTGTGTGTCATAGATTCCTCCATTCACAGCTTACGTTCTGCGAGGCTGTGGTTTCTGCGATCACTCTTTCCGCTCGGCAACAATTATCCGCGCCGTTGCGAGAATAGCCATTCGATCAGCGCTGGTTCGGTGAAGGTCCACTCCCACACGTTGTGATCCACGCCGGCATATTCGGTGTAGAGAGGGTGGCCTCCCGCTTTGCGTCTCGCAGCGACGCGTTCGCGCGATATGGACACCGGGACAGTCTGGTCCGAATCTCCGTGGAAGCACCACAGAGGTGTCTCCAGCGATTCGGCGCCGTTCTCGGTGGTTTCGCTTCCACAACACGGTACTGCGGCGGCGAAAAAGTTTGGACGTCCCGCGAGTATGTTCCACACTCCCGCGCCGCCCATCGACTGGCCGGTGACATAAATTCGCCCGTCGTCGATGGGAAATTCGCGGCGGAGCACGTCGATCACTTCCAACGCCATGCGCGAACCATCGCCCAATCCGGGTAGGACCTTGGCTGGTCCTGGAGACTGTTGCGAAAAGTCGTAACGCGCCCATCCGCGATCGGTCTGCGGCGCGACGACGTAACATGGAAGCTTTTTTTGGTTTTCCGGCAGCAGCCACACGCGCGTGCCGAAAGTGTTTCCGAACTGCAACTGCTTCAGATTGTCGTCGCCCAGGCCGCCGCTGCCGCTCAGGTAGACCACCAGAGGCAGCTTCCCTTTTGCGTCCGGGCGGAACAATCGATATCGCATCGTCCAGTCGCCTTTGTAGGTGCGAGCCTGGTACTTTTGTTCCAGGCCCTCGGATTGTTTTTTGAACGCGTCGATCAGGGCGACGCGCTCTGGTGAATTCGGGGACCCCGGCGCGAGCGGCGGAGTGGAATCGGCTTTGTCGTTCGCCTCGAAGGCATTTGCCAGGAGCGAAAAGTTCAGGCCTCTATGCGCTGCCTTTAGCCACGCTGCCACCGATGCTGAGCCAAGCAGGCGAACCGCTTCTCGTCGAGTGATCATCTACGTTCCACCTTTTGGCCTAATTGCGATTTGTTCCAGGACTTGAGCAGGTAGACGATTTGAGTACGAAATTGGTAGCAGAACACAACGAAATGCTTAGTTTTTATCGCGACATAGTTGAACAAGGCCCTCAGTTTCAGGCTGCGATTCAATTGACAGTTTGATTCAAGTCGGGGATCGGGCCTTCGTCCAGACGCTGCTGGCCCCTACGGCTACGCGTGTACTGTGCGACTACTACCGCATTGTGGAAAGTGTGCGAATTGGGACAGCGCTCGCCTGTGAACGGCGGGTATCGTTCATCATGCACCCGGACACGATGCGAATTTATCTTGCGATACCACAAGGAGATTCAGAATGAAGAGATCGTTAATCGTTAGCGCCTTTTTACTCGCACTGATGGCGTCAGGATGTTCGAGCCCCCAGACCGTCGCACCCGCTCCGCAAGCGCAGCCTGACGACGCTCATCGCGATGATCGCGACAGAGATCACGACCGTGACAAGGATCGAAACCCGCCTCCCGATGACAGACGCGATGCGAATCGCGACCATCGATCAGGATGTCCGGACGGGCAGCATCCTGTCACCGACCGCGATGGGAGAACGAGCTGCGTCAACAATTGATTCTCTTGCTTAACAAAGCGGAACACACCACACAAGAAGTGCGAAGTCTACAACCAGGGCGCTGGTTCTGATCCAGTGGTACGTGTCCCAACGACGTTTCAGCGCCATCCAATCGTCAGGCACGGTTTCCGGAGTCCATTTTGCGATCCGATTATTGATCGGCACTGGGCCGACAAGCGAAAACAGTACGGCAAAAATTTGTATACCCAGAGCAATGGCTGCCAAGCGCCGTGAAGACCTACCAAGGTGTTCGGACGGCAATAGTAGCAAAAGGTTCAGCAGTGTAGAACCGGCCATCCAGAACGGCATTACGCGGCCAAATAGGCTCGCGAAGGACGATCGCAACAATGCGCACTCCGGGAGGCTGCCGTTCCAACGTGGGGTGAGCAAAGGCGGCAACATTTAGCTCGCTCCCACACATCAGGCCGAGCGCTAAGACAGCAAAGAGGTAAAGAATCATAAAAACACCTCCTGTGCTTTATTAGATGTCCTTCGGCCTTCTGCGGGACCGCGCGCCTACTCCAAATAACCTCAAGACACTTCCCACGCTGCCATAAAACCATTTGTACAATCTGCGCTCATGGTCGAAATGCGAATACACCGACACGCCGGCCATGTCAGCCATGACAGTGATGTAGTGGTCCTCTTTCTGCAACTGACGAATGGCGCGCTAAGCCAGGTGGCAAACTCTTCAGGATTTTCCTTGCGCGCTCGATTCGCGGCATTTCGGATCAGATGCGCGATCTTTTTCTCATACTCTGCCTGATCGTATTCACGATCGAACTCATCGTTCACTTCCATGATGTCGGGAAGAGTCCAGGCGGTTTCCGAGAAGTACAGCATCGTGCGCTCTATCTCAGATAGCGGGACCTTCTCTCGCTGCGCTTCCGCCACGATATTAGAAACCAGAAAGTCTTTGGCTTCGTGCGCGCTGGAAAAATGATTCATCGTATTCCAGTGCCGGTCATCCTACTTAGGGGCGAGATTCCCAAACGCTTCATTTTTGATCTGGCTGGCTGCGACTCTTCGCATACGGGCGAAGGCGTTACTGGGGTGGGAATGTGGCGATGTATTCTTGTGCGGTGGCTTTGTGCGGGGTCGCGTCCACGTCATAAAGATTCTGCGGTTTTTGACCGGGACGTAACAGCAGTACTTCAATCCACGGAAATGAGTGCGCTTTTTTCTGGCGGTTGATGACGGAAATTATCGAGCCGTCGCTGAGTGGAACTTCATAGTTCGCGCCGGGGCCGGGGGAATAATGCAGAGTCCATCCGCTGATCACTTGGCCGTCTTCGCGCGCTAAGGACGGCAGAGTTGTCGGGTCTAGCTTGCGCAATTCTTCCGGCGTGGCCATCACGTAGCCGTCAATCGTCCACTTGCAAAGAAGCGCGCTTTGGCAAAGAGCAAAGAATTTGTTGTCGTATGGCGTTATCAAAGTGCCTTTCACTTCCTGGAGGCCGCAGGGGCCGCGCTGACGTTCCACGTCGGTGGGCGTAATGTGCAGCACTACCGGGCAGTCGCGCTCGTTCACCGGGGGCGGCGTCCAATAAAATTGCATGAGGACAACAACCGGAAGTTGCAAATAGCTGATGTAGTAACCGGTGTGCGATTGCTCGGTGAAAATGTAGGCCTCGTTCCCTTTCCAATAGAGCGTGAGGCCGCTGCCGCTGGCGATGTATCGGGTTTCGATGAACGCGGAAATCGTGAGGCAGAGCGCCACGATGACGGCCGCAATGGCAACCTTTGCTTTTAACTCTAGGTTCGCAATCGTGGCGAGCGCTGTTTTTGCATCCATGCTTAAGTCCATACTCTCCGTCGCGGGGTGCCGATGAGATTACGTCCTTCAACTAATAATAGTGGGTGGTAGAGGCAATTCCAACGGAGAAGCTTAGAGAATTTGTGACAGTTGTCTTAGGTTTAACTGCAGAGTTTGGCTACCCGGTAGCCACGCACGGCATCGTGAAGGGATCTTGACGCACACCTCCGTTGCCTCGCGTTGAGCCCTGGCGATTTTTAGAGGTGGTCAACGAAGCGAGATGCCGGCGAATTAAATGTGTTCATGTACTCTTCCTTGCTGACCCAGCGAGGACTTCCGTTTACGTCGAACAGACTTTGCGGCTTTTGTCCCGGGCGTGAGAGGTCAACTGAAATCCACGCGCGTTCCCTTTCGTCTTTGGCGTGATTCGTTACGGAAATTACAGAGCCATCGCTAAGGTGAACTTCGAAGTGGCCTCCTGCGCCGAGCGGCATATGCACCCGCCAGCCGTTCACAGTCTGATTGTTCTGTGGCGCTGCGATGAGGGAGTTGCCCCCATCGAGGCGCTGTTTTTCCTCGGGCATCGCCGGAATGTAACCGTGGACAGTCCACTTGCAAAGAGTAGCTCCTTGGCACATTGCGTAAAAACCGTCATCGAACGCCGTCAGAAAATTCGCATCATGAAGATTCTGTCCGCCGCAGCCTCCTGGGTATCGCTCGACGTTGGATGGCGTGATATGGATTACCAGGGAACATCCCCACTGCTCTGACGGCAACGGAGCTCAGAAGAAGTTTTGCGCGACGAGTTCAAACGGAAAAGCTAGATAGCCAACCTGGTAGCCTGTGTGCGAATCTGAAGTGAAGAAATACGCTTCGTCGCCCTTCCAATACAGAGTGCCTCAGGATCCGTCAGCTATTAAACGGACACCAAGAAATGCGGAAGCTATCAGGCACATGGACACGAGGGCGATTAACATTGATCTTTTCGTAGGTTCCATATTTCTATCAATCACACCACGTCTGTAGAGTCACACTTTTCGCGGCTTCAGCTCGTTCAACGGCGGGAGCGACGTCGATGCCGTGACGGTGTGCTCAATTGGCTGTTTCCCGGTGCTCGTTGCGTTCGCCAACATTTCGACGGCTTTGCCGGCAATTGGCGGGATCAAAATTGTTGCCGACAGCAAACCATCGCGCAGCCATTTCTGTCCGGTCTTGGGGACGCCGTCGCATCCCGTGAACGGCAAACTTAGCCAGCGCTTGCGTTGTTCTTCGTTTTTTATTTTTTCAAACGTGGCGCGCGCGCCCATGGCCATGGAATCATCTTGCGCCGCAATTAAATCCACGGGGACTTTCTGCGAGGTGCTCAACTTTAGCCAGGAACTTACGGCGCGTTCGGCGCTTTCTGTGGTCCACTGGCCTTTCAGCGTAGTCACTTGGATATTCTTGGGTTTCGTTTCCATCATGCCGGCGGTGCGTTCCTGCGCGGAGGTGCTGTAGGAAGGGCCTTCGATGTACAGAACCGATCCGCCTTGCGGCAACAGCGCGGCGAATTGTTTTCCCTGGATGCGTCCGATTTCCGCGTGGCTGGAAGTTACTGCGAATATCGGGACTTTCGTTTTGCGGCGCAATTCAGAAATGTAGTTGGGCGCACGATTCAAAACTGCCCAAGCGATTCCCGCGTCGCAAGCAACCTGCGCCACTTGAGGAAGCGCGCTTCCCCGCACCGGCTCCAAAACAATTCCATCGGGGCGCGACTCCGGCGCGGATTGGATGGCCTTCAAAATATGCGTGCTTTGATTTACGGTGTCGTTGTCGCAGTAAACGACCGTAACGTCGATCCCGAGTTTTGCACCCGCCCGTTGCGCGGAAAGCGCCTGCTCCAACTGGAAATCGTTGTCGCTCGTGGGAAGAGACACCAGAAGCTTCAGTTTCTTCATCCTGTAAACAATACCGTATCTATAGCCGTCGCGAATTCTTTCCTGAACGCAGTAATGAAAGCTATAACAGTGGAAGCAAAGCAAGAGCAAGCGGCCGCACTGCACAGGACCGAGCCTCTTTTGGAGTGCCGCGGCTTGCCGCCGTTTTTGTTACGCAAGTTCGGCAGTTAAAACTTAGCGAAGGCCCAAGATGTCGGCCGGTCTATCGTCTCTCACAAAAAGGAACGCTTACGGCATACGGGTGCCGCAGCGGCCGCACTCTTCGAAGACGGAGAGGACGTTGGTCAAACTGAGGAGATCGCGGATGCGCGGGCTCAAATTCACCAATTGCAGCTGGCACTTTGCGCCCTTGGCCGAAATATAAAGTGCTACTAGTGCGCCGAGGCCGGAACTATCCATGTGCGCGAGGTCGGTCAGGTCCAGAATTACTTTTTGTTTGCACTGGATCAGCGCTTTCACTTCCGTTTTCAGATGGACCGCGGTTTCGGTGGTGAGGCGGCCGGTACAGCCGACCACGGTGGCGTCCTCCCAGGCGTAGGTTTGGAGCGTTAGCGTGCGCGCACCTATCGAAGCGTCGGTTGCCATGGTGGGTGTATTTACTCCGTACTGATGAATAACACAAGAAATTTCTGCGGCGCTTCCCACTCATTGCGTGCGCTGAACTTCAGCAAAGACGCCGGCCTGCAGGCCGCCGCTACGAAGTCTTTAGCTAAATGCGAGGGTCACTTCTTTGCGCCGGTGGTTTCTATTTTCTCGGCGTTCTTGGATTCTGCTTGCTTGGGCTTCGGCGGAGCTTGCCAAAAACCGGGCGTGGGCACGATGAACTCGATGCCGACCTGCGTTTTTCCCATGAAGCTGTCGCCAACGCTGGTCACGCGGCATAGCAATTCTTCTCTGATAGTCGGATTTTCCACGCGGATGATCTGGTTCACTTTCACGACAGCGGCAAGCAGAATTAGAGCGCCGTGGTCATTAACGATGATGGCTTCCGTTTTTTCCGCCAGCGATTGTTTGCCGGCATCGCGCAGCCTGACCACCACGGGGACTCTCTTGAGCACCCGCTTGCTTCGCCGGCGGTTCTGAGGACGGATTTCCGGGATGGGAGCAATGGTTGTCACGCCCAAACTTAACAATACTTCACCGGCCCTACAAGCATTCCAAGGCCATTTGTGCCTTTTTAGGCATCTTAAACGCGGTCTCATCGGCCGCCACTTCGAATGTGATCGGTTACACAAAGGGAACAGCAGATCCCTCGAACATGTTCTGTTTACTTCGTAGACTCATCCCCAGGCTCGACTAACCCGTCGACCTGGGCGGCCCCCCTGCGTCGCGCGCCCCTAAAAGCCAGGGGAAAGCAAAGAGCGCGCGGGACTCCGCTTCGGGATGACAGCGTGTTGCTGGGCTTCGGATTCAGTCGATATCGAGAAGGGTTCCCTCGCCGGGACGCTTCCAACTTAATGGAACCTTTCAGCACCCTCGGAGGCAATTACTATTAGCCCGGCAATTCGTAACGTCTTCCCCGCGCGGCTTGCGTCGGATGGAGGCGCAGAACAACTTTCCTACAAACAAAGGAGAAATTTCGATGCAGAAGTCTAAAGTCAGATTTTCGATATACGTTTTTGCAATATTGCTGTTTGTGTCGGCGGCAATCGCTCACGCTGCGCCGCAGGAATCAAACTTCGTCGGTACCTGGAACATGACGGTTAATGGTGACCAGAGTGGCGGCGGTCGCCAGTCGGGAGATCAGGGTGAACCTCAAGGTGAGGGTGGCGGACATCGAGGCGGGGGAGGCGGTGCCCAAACGATCACAATCACAAAAGACGGGGACACTTTCAAAGTTGACCACAAAACGCACAGAGGCGACGTCGTCTCGAACGCCACTGTCTCCGGGAACACCATCTCCTGGGCAGAGGAGCGCAAAGGCCGCGATGGCGACAGCCACACAACTCAATTCAAAGCTACACTGAATGGCGACTCGATGAGCGGGACCTTGGCCGGCGGACAATTCAGCCGGACTTTCACCGCCAAACGCGCCGGGTAATTCCCTTTCCGGCGAGGTGCAGCTTGCTGTAGCTAAATTATGGAACGGCAAGGTAACTCGCATAAGTTTCCTTAACAATGGCGTCGAGCGCCGGCAAGCTAACGGCCTCGACGCCATTGTTATCTTTAGCGCTTGCGTCGATCAGTCGACGTCCAAAACTCAGTCGCTGCTCGCTGCGCCATTCATCAAGCGAAAAGTTCGAGATGGCAAACGGCAGATCCCTCGGACTGCGTCCCGCGCCCCCGAAAACGGGGGGAAACGACAAAGGCGCGCGAGACTTCGCTCAGGATGACAGTGTTTGATGGGAATTGCGAACGCAGATGTCGATTAGGCTTTTGTCAGACGCAGTTCGCCGGTGCATACGAATCGCACCCGTCGGGTTTTGCACGAGCTGCGAATGATTCCTGACTATGTGCCGCTTACTTCAGCGCAATTCGCCCCGCGGAAAGTTCCACAAAGTTGCACCTTTATTTTTTTAGTTTTCGCGGATTTGTGCAACCCCTCGGAAAACAGCCCCGTCTAACGCCGTGTAACAAAATTGCGAGGACCGCGATTTCGTTTTCTTCGCGGTCCTTGCGGAGGGCAGATTCGCAATTTTCTCGGCGTATCTGGCTCGGTGTCTCAGGCTCAGTGCCTTAGGCCGGTGCTAACGGGAAGGTCTGAGATGCGCGGGATATAAGCCACAGTAAAAAATAAAACCACGGATTTTTCGCGACGCTACGAGTGTGCTCGTGCGCGCGAACGATCCACTACGACAGGAGGCAATTCGAAATGCGCATAAAACTAAAACTGCTTATCGTGGCGTTGGCGCTGTGCTCTTTACCGACGCTCGCGCAGCAGGGCAACTCGGAAGTGTCCGCGAACTTTACCGGGAATTTCCAGAAGCAAGCTACGGGAAACGGAATTACCGACAACGCGTCCAATTCCGGCGGCATATTGGTGAATTATCGTTACCACTTCAATCGCTGGAGCGCGGTTGAGGTGAACTATGCTCACACGCAGTTCACTCAATACTATAACTCGGGCAGCACGACCCAAGCGGCTGTGAACGAAGCTACTGTCGCGTACCAATTCACATTCGGCATTCCGCAAGAATCTCGCTTTCATCCATTCGTAGAAGCCGGCACTGGCGCGGTATTATTCTCCACTCCAATTAATGCGGGATCTAATTCAGGAGGTTTTTCGCAGGGGCGTCCTACATTGCTATATGGCGCGGGAGTTAACTACAAGCTCATCGGCGCGCTCTCGGCGCAGGTTGGATTTCGCGGACTGATCTACAAGGTGCCCGATTTCGCGGTTACCAGCCAATTCACTAACGCGACAACGCAGATGGCGGAGCCCTACGTAGGCTTGACGTTCCGCTTCTAAGGGTGCACCCCGACTCACAGCCTCTACAAAGAACTGTCATCCCGAGCGGAGTCCCGCGCTTTTGACTTTCCCCTGGTTTTCCCGGGGGCGCGGGGCGCAGTTCGGG